>JACCDI010865763.1_pt1 | contig 24763 bp, 18 predicted proteins | sample 7442791 | NCBI WGS metagenome assembly JACCDI01 (sample SAMN15323434, study PRJNA562643) | freshwater metagenome | isolation source: river surface water | place: USA:Blue River Watershed | collected 2017-08-15
AAACAGGAGGCGTTGAATCATTGGCTTCTGGAAGTGAGGCGTAAAAATCACGGTAATGTGTTACAAAAGATAGTTTTGTATTGATTTCGTATTTTCCACAATATCCAATGATGGACTTATCCTTTTTATTTAAGATGGCTGTCATTTGACCGTCTGGACTATACATTAACACACCTTTGTCCATAATATTCGGTTGCGTACTTACTAAATGCCATGTTCCAACAAAGGCATCTCTTGTAAGTTTATCATCATTGCTGCAAGATGCAAGCGTAATGATAAATAGTAGAAAATATAAATTTTTCATGAGCCATTTTTTGCTTAGACTACAAGATATCCATCAGATGGCTATTAGATAGAACATAACCTTAACAGTTTGTTCCTTTATGCCATAATGGAACATATTCAGTATTTACAGCGACCAGGATCATATAGGTAGATTACTATTTTGCCATGAATTAAACCACGATGTATGAAAATCTTCCTTTCCACCTTTTGACTTTATTTAATCAAATTGCTACATTTTCATCATTTTAAATTGTTGAACTACTTTATTATCAGTAGATGATATTTTAACAATGTAGGTCCCAGAAGATAGGTCACTTAATAAAAGTGGCATTCCACCACTTAGTCCTTGTCTGGAGTATACTTTATTACCCGTTGTAATTTCATAAACATCTATGTTCAACCTTTGGTATGCTTTTAAACGAAAGTCAATAATTAGTTTATTCACAAATGGGTTTGGCGCAAGTTTTATAAACTCCCCATTGCTTAATTTAATTATGTCAGTGACTAAGTAATAGTAAGGGTTACCCATTGAACTCAAGCATCCATTTTGTGATGTTTTAGCACTATATGATCCTGGAGAGGATGGTTTAATTTTCTGAGTTGTATCTAAAAGAATATTCCCGTCTTTAAACCAAATAGTATTTATAGTGTTGGATACTAAATAATTTGCAGTATCTCTAGATAAAATAGGAGCAGAAGGAATGGTATATTTTATTAGGTTAACAGTGTCTGATGTGCTAATACATCCTAGACTATCAGTTCTAGTAACAAACAACCTACTACTATCTGTAAATGTTTTATTTGAAACATTACTTATATCAAACTTATTTCCATAATACCATTTTATTGTATCTCCTTTATTGATATTTGTAATTGATAACTTCAATGAATCGCCTGCACAAAAAGTAAATTTTGTAGTATTAAAATTTGGCTTAATTAATTCATTACAAAATGTAACGGTATATTCGTGAAGTTTTGCTGAATGTAAATTTTGATTATCTTGATCTTGCTCAAATCCAAAAAATTTGAGTTTTTGATTCACAAAAAATCCTTTCATAAAGCCCGGGTATGTCCCTGTTATAGCTAAGTTATCTGGGAGCGTGTAAAATAATCCACTCTGATTTTTCCAGATTGAATTTTGAATATATACTCCACTTCCTACCCATCCTCCATTTTTAGGATTTGGATTTTTTGGTCCCGGATTAATTCTAAACTTATTACCAAAATGAAATGGGTGTACCAGAATGTCTAACCATCCATCCTTATCAATATCTGCAATTTCAAATTCCCTAAATGAATTCGAACTATCAGGATACCCTGTAGCTGTATCATTGTAAGATAGTATTTGCCCTGGTTCAAATTCCCCTTCTCCCAATCCTTGCCATATTTGAATTAATGTACTTGGATATCCTTCACTCGCAATTGCAAGATCTAATAAGCCATCCTTATTAAAATCAGCTGTTTTAATGGAAGTCGAACCTTGTTTAGATTCAGTAAAAACACCTTTATTTTTTGGCTTCTTTGCAAATTTGTAAATTTTTGAAGTAGGGTCATAAGCAAAAATTGCAAATCCATAAGGATTTGTCGGATCTCCACCATATTGTCCTTTTATAATTTCTGGTGTTTTGTCACCCATAACATCTGCGATCAAAACTGATCCTGCTCCAATAGACTCTCCAGGAAAGCTTGTGTTTTCGATGATAGATTTTCCATCAGAAAAACTATTGTCATTGTTCTGTATATAAGGATGTAAATTATTAGTACCACTCCATGGGTTATACGTTCCCATATGAAGTCCAATTAAATCGTATAACCCATCATTATTCAAGTCACCAGTTGCAACTGAATGATAAAAGCTTTTATAACTAGATATTTTTTTCCAATTCAGTGTATCGCTTTCATTTTTAACAGTGTAAATATCACCATATGGCCAGGGATTGCCATTTTCTAATCCATGATCTGAAAAAGCTATTGTACTTGAATCAATAAAAACATAATTCCTGGCATTTCCCATTGTAACATTGTTGTAATATTTCTTAAACTCCCAACCATTAATTCCATTGATAAAATGCATAGGTGAAAGCGGTTTTGTACTATAGGATGGCGTAATAATAATATTTTCCTTTCCTTTTATAGAATATAATACTGCACCAGAAGTTGCCTCATTTAGAGCACCGCCAAGTCCTTGGCCATTCAACGCCTCAACTCCAATATCTGGAGTCGAAAAATTAAATTTAATACTTTTTGATTTTACTGTTACTTGCTGACCTTTCACAATCGAAACCGTTTTTTCATTAACACAGCCAGCAAGATTAGTTCTTACTATTTTATACTCACCAATTTCTTTAATATTAATTGAACTGCTATAGCTAATAATTTTATTATTTTTATACCACAAGGTATTTATTCCGGCTACAGAATCAACTTTAATTATTGTATTATCGGATCCAAATGGAATAGCTAAACTTCCTTGAAAATTAATTTCAGGTTTATAAACATCACATGGAAATTTAAATTGAGAAAAATCTAAATTAATAACACCATTTGATTCGTTAAATGAAGTGTTGCTATTTGACCCCCCCTTCTTTTAAAAAATAAAATTGAACCAGGTTTATTTGCTTCATTAAATAATGGATAAATAAATGACTGAACTTGTAAATTATTAAGTTCATCATCCGAATTAAACTTTAGTGTATAACTTTTGAATTTATTTCCTGTGTTAAGCAAAACTCTTTTTTTCCGAATATCTTTTGCAATTAAAGAATCTCCCATTGTGAATGGCCACCAGCCCCATCCAGCAATTGGAAGAATATCTAAAAGACCATCATTATTAATATCCTCAACTTTAATACCATTGCCATGTGCAATTCTCGTAGAATCATATTGCAACAAACTGTCTAACCATTTATGTGAAATATTACCAGTTTTATTATACACTTGAATTCTTGTATGCGATAACCCTTCTGCTCCTAAGTTTTGAGGTCCAATATCATTTGAAACCGATCGTCCATCTGCATATTTTATATTCATTGCTTCTTGCGTCACTACTTCAATTGAACCATCTTTATCTAAATCAACTATATGAATACCAAATTCATTTGTTGGAAAATAATTATAAATGTATTCGCCTTTTTGTTGCTTACCATGAGCAATAATAGCTATTGTATCATGTTTATTTAATAAAGAAAGCGAATCTCCTTTGTTAAAAGATATAATTAGAACAGAATCATTAAAGTTATTATCTATATTTCTATTTGAAAATAGATTTTATTACCAATTTCTGTAGCATGCCCAACACGTGAAAACAATCTATTATTGTTACTATAAAGCGTAGTGTTTCTAATCAATGAGTTATTTTCTAATTTATATTTATAAATTAGATTTTGATCCTGACGCTGGGGATCTGCTTCAATTGGTTTAGTATAGTTGCTTATTAATATTTCCTTAATTCTATCATTATTAATATCAATAAGTCTGCCAGATGTTGTATTGAAATTATCAGGAAAAATTAATCTAGAAAAGCTTGAATTTCCTTTATTTAAAAATAGTTTATCAACGGTGTGGTCGTTTGTTTGAGTAATATACCATTCAAGGGGTTTGTCCTCTGGCTTTCCATGATAATTTTCGGTCATTATTAAAATATCGTTATCGCCATCTCCATCTCCAGTATCAAATTGTCCAGGATCACCTTCGGTATAAAAATTACTTTCTGTATTATTATCAAAACTAATTCCGTTTGAATTTGTTTTATTGTATAAAACTGAAACAATTCCAGCTCTATTTTGGTGTTGATAGGATTGCAGAATGAGATCTATTTTCCCATCGTTATTCATATCTGCTTGCTTGAACCATCTATTAAATGCTCTGTAGTAGGACTTTGAAATTGCTTCTTTCTCAAAAGAAGAATCCATTCTAAAAACATTTTTATTAAAAGTTAAAACGGGAATTTGAGCAAAACTTAAAATTGATACTACAAACAACACTGTTTTGAGAAAATACTTCTTCCCCATAAAAATTATTTTTTTTGGTTAAAAACTATCTTTTGGGGGCATTTAAATATATCATTTTTTTTAATTTAATAGTGCCTTAACTCATATATGCTATATCTTTTAGTAATTAAACCTTCTTTCTTGCCTTTTGTCTAATAACTCACTAAAAAGTACCTTTTTAGAATATAAATTAGTTATTTTCAAAACTGCTTTCTGCCCTAAGTGTATATAAGTATGTTAAACCCCCGTTATTTATTAATTACTCTGTTATGTTGTGCTATAAACACAATAGTTCTTTATGGACAGGATTTTTCAAATAAGGGTAAGGAGTTTTGGGTTGTATTTCCGCCCCATCAGCCTTCAGCAGTAGCTAATTTAGCAGACTTGTCTTTATACATCAGTTCAGATAAAAATACAAGTGGGCATATTGTAATTAATGGGGATTCAATTGCGTTTAATATAATCGCTTTCACCCCTCAGGAATTTGTATTGCCAAGATCTACTACTTATGTAAGCGGTGATGAGTCAGCAATTGACGATACAGCATCAAATAAAAAAGTTGTTTTAAATAAAGGCATTAAAGTTATAGTTGCTGAAGGTAAACCTGCTATTGTGGTATATGCGCATATGTATGCCAGTGCTCGCTCTGCAGCTTCAATTATATTGCCCACTTCTGTCTTAGAAAGAAGGTATCAAGTTATCTCTTATATTCAAACACAACCTACTTCTGGGGCAGTAGCCAAGGAGTCTAGAAGATCTCAATTTAGTATTGTAGCTGTCGAAGACAATACAGAGATAAGGATACAGCTGAGAAAAAGTGGTCAAATTTCAGGACCAAGTTATGATGTCGAGTTGCTTAAAGCAGGAACAATTTATTCTTTTCAAGACCCACTCGATTTAACGGGCACTTCGATTGAATCTGTGTCTTTAGATGGAAGTGTTTGTAAAAAAATTGCCGTCTTCAGCGGCAGTAGTAGTCTTTCCATTGGCGCAAACACTTCTGTGGATCCATTATATCAGCAATGTTATCCTATTAATTCATGGGGGTTAAATTATTTTATCACCCCTTTTCAAGGGAAAAATAAATTCATTATTCGAGTTTTAGCTAAAGAGGATGGGACGAATGTGGTTGTGAACGGACAAGATGTCCCCCTTAATGCAAATGAATTTAAAGACTTTAGTTATACCAATCAGGCTGCATTCTCTATTAGTTCAAATAAGTCAATTGCAGTAGCGCAATATTCAAATACCCAATCTGCTGATATTGGTGTAGGCGATCCTGATATGGTAATTTTGAATCCGGTAGAACAAAATATAAATGATGTCACTGTTTTTTTAACACCTAAATTTTCGATTAATGATCAAAATATAAATGTAGTTATTAGAAACGAGGGGATACCAAGTTTTAAAATAAATGGGAAAGTGCCAACTGCTCAGTTTATCAAAATTCCAAACACCAATTATTCCTACTTGCAAGAGAAATTCATAATTGGTAATGCTGGGTTTTTAAGTATTAGATTAACATCTGACAGCGGTTTTAATGCCTTTTGTTATGGATTTGGTAATGTTGAATCATATAGTTACAGTGCAGGAACGAATGTGAAAGATTTATTTCAAAAGTTATTAATTACCAATAAGTTTACATCAGTTGATGCCAATGCAGTTACATGCAAGGGTTCGCCGTTTGTTGCTTCAATTACCCTGCCTTATAAACCGAATATCTTAAAATGGAAAATACCTGCATACGCTCAGGTAGATGACTTAACGCCTAAGCCCATTGACTCTACTATAGTTAATGGAAAACTTATTTACACCTACAAGCTAAACCAAGAATTAATCTATCAAGTTGCAGGCACTTATACCATAGAGGTAATTGTAAATAATCCTATAGGTGATGGATGTAGTGGAGAGCAAGAAATTAGTTTTGACTTAGAAGTGTTAGAGCCACCTAAAGCAATCAATAAAATTATAACAAGTAATTGCGTATCTGATTCGGTAAATTTTATTGACGCATCTATTGTAAATGAAAATGATAAAAAAACCACTAATTATAAATGGGATTTAGGAAACGGCATTTACAAGGATTTTGCATCTGATTTTAAATTCAAATATGACACTGCCGGCAAGTATGTGATTAATTATTTTTTAATAACAGAAATTGGCTGCATAAGTGATACAATTTCTTCTACAATTAAGCTTGATCAATTACCAGAAGTCATTTTCACATTTTCATCAATCACCTGTCAAAATAAAGAAATCTCATTTACCGATGATTCTAAAAGTAAAGGAGATGCTATCTTAAATAAATGGATTTGGGATTTCGGTGACATGACCAATATTGACACTTTACTTTCAAATACAATTGTGAAACATAGCTATATAGAAGCAAAAAAGTACTTAGTTAAATTAACTACGATTACTGAAAACGGTTGTCAAAATTCATTGGAAAAAGAACTCATAAGTCATCCTAATCCTGAAGTTGGATTTGTCATGCCAGAGATTTGTTTAGAAGATGCATTTGCACAATTCAATGATACTACCAAGATTGCAGATAATTCTAAAGGATTTCTTTATAAATGGAATTTTGGAGATGTTACAAATACTGCTTTCCCAAATACGGATGTGATTGCAAATCCAAAGCATCGTTATTTAGCCCCTGGAAATTACAATGTATCACTTGAGATCACAAGTGCAGCTGGATGTATTAGCGCAGACACTAGTTTATTTACAGTGAATGGGTCTATACCAAGATCAAGTTTTATAGTACAAAATGACACTGCTTTATGTAGTAATAAAGAGGTCGTCATTGTCAATAATTCTGATGTTGCAATTGGCCAAGTAGGTAAAGTAATTATATATTGGGATTATGATCGTGATATCCTAGATACTACGATAGACGAAAATCCTGCTATTGGCAAAATGTATAAACACAATTATGCAAAGTATAGCTTTCCTGATAAAACAAACTTTTCTATAAAATTAGTCGCTTTTACTGGAGGCACATGTCTGGACGATACTATTCAAACTATTTCAATTGTACCACCACCAACCAATGTATCGACATTCCTTTCAAAAAATTATGTTTGTAAATTTGATACACTTCATGTTAATGCTAGTATCTCTGGTGGCTTACCTCCATTTAACCAAATCTGGTCGGTAGATAAAACAAACGCAGCTAATTTCACACAAAATATTTTGAATGGTGTTTCGGAAGATAATATTAGTATTTCTTTAAAACTAGTTGACCCCAAGAAATGTGAATATTTATTTTCTAATCTTAATAATATAAACGTACGAGACATACCAAAAGCAATTTTGAATGTAAAGGATACAGTTGTATGTAACAGAGATCCAATTACTTTATTTGGCTCCGGTGGCTTAACATACACTTGGTACTTGAATGATGCAATTGCGTATTCAACGAATCTGATTGATACTGTAGCAACTTCTCAAAATGGCATTTTTAAATTAATTGTGAACGACGGATTTTGTAATTCATTGAAGTCGGAGCCTGTAGTGATTAAGGAATTAAATGTACCTGTTTATAGTTTAAGCTATAATGTATATGCCTGTTTAAATGGCAATTTAGTCATCAATACAAATGCTGTAGATCAAAAACATGTTAGTTTTAATTGGGAATTTGGTGATGGTAAATTTTTTAATCAGTCACAGCCTCTAAAGCATGTTTATGATAAAGTAGGAAGTTATCAAATAAAACTTTCTGTAAAAAACGAGTATTGTCCAAAATATGAGTACGAATTAAAAGGAGATTCTGTGAAAGTTTTAGCGCCATTGCCGCAGACTAAGTTTACCTTATTTGTACTAGCAGACCAGGATACTTTATTGAATCCATTAAAAATTGATTCTGGGTATACTCAGTATAAGTGGGAACCTGCTTTTAATTTATCTAATGCCAACATCCCCAATCCTTTATTTAGAGCAAATAGTTCTATTGAATATATTTTAAAAAGAACCGATCCAGTAACCGAATGCTTCATCAATGATATTTATTATATAGATGTATCTACTGCAATTGTTGTGTCTATTCCTAAGGCTTTTACGCCAAATAGAGACAATCTCAATGACGTTTTAAAGATTGAATATGGTGCAGGACTGAAGACATTTAATTATTTTAGAATTTTCAATCGATTTGGTAAAATAATATTTCAAACAAATAGTTTAACAGATAGTTGGAATGGAAAATATAATGGAATTGATCAAGAAATGGATGCGTACACGTATTTGATTGATTATGTTACTTATAAAGATGAACACATTACAAAAACAGGATCTTTTCTCTTAATAAGATAAATGAATAAAATTTTACAATTCATATTAGGGTCAATTCTTTTGTGTTCTTCGCAACCTGTATGCGCGCAAACGCCTTATTCCTCTCAAAATTTCAACTTAAATAATTTCTTTAATCCTGCAACCTCTGGTTTTGGTGTCAACAATAAAGTTCAGACAATATTTCGAACGCAGTATGAGGGCGTGGGAAACGCATATAGAACAATAGGACTTGCAGCTGATGTGGCATTGTTGCGTAAAAATAGTTACGACAAGAATAATCTTTTTGGATTGGGCGTACAGGCAGTTTCAGAGCAGGTTTTAGATGGTGTTTTACAAACCAATGCAATCACTTTAAGTTTAGCTAATCGTCTATTTTTAAATGAAACAAAAACAAGTCATATTGCATTGGGTATCAGTTCGACGCTTATTACAAGGACGATAGATGCTTCCAAACTTACTTTTGGTGATCAGTTTAATTCTGGACGATTGTTTAATACGTCAAGTTTAGAAGTCATGAATTCTTTTCCAAGTAAATTTTCTTCAAATGTGGGTTTGTTATATACTTTATCTAATGAACAAACCTTTTTTCAATTTGGCGGAAGTTTATTTTATATCAATAGAAGTTCTTTAAATCAGGTGCTGGAAAAATTTGATCAGTCTTATCAAACTTTAGCACAAATAAATTTTGAAAAAAGAATTTGGGATAATAATACTATTGCATTTCATGCAGATTATCAAAATAGGTTTGAAAGTGAATTTTTTTATACAGGTGCTGTTTTTGGTTTTCCAATAAATACACAAAGCACAAGTATAGACAGATTTTATATTGGTTGTTTTTATCGAACAAAGGATGCCACTATCCCCTATGTTGGCTTAATGTATAAAAAATATAAATTTGGCTTGAGTTATGATATATATCAATCAAACATGGCTTTATCAAGTTTAAGGCCGCATACTTTTGAATTGACTATCACCACTAATATTAGTCATCGAGTTACAGATAAATTAGTTGGTTTATTTTAACTAATTTAGTGGTTAACATTCCTTGATTTAAAGTTATCTGATATGATCAATAAAAAAGTTAATAACGCTGAAGAAGCTATAATAGGTATTCAAAATGGACACACCATCATGATGGGTGGATTTGGTTTGTGCGGTATCCCAGAAAATTGTATTGCAGCGCTTGTCAAAAAAGGGATTAAACAACTTACATGTATTTCTAATAATGCGGGTGTTGACGACTTTGGTATAGGGCTGATGTTACAACAAAAGCAAGTTCAAAAAATGATTGCTTCCTATGTTGGTGAAAATGCAGAATTCGAAAGGCAATTGCTATCGGGCGAACTTGATGTAGAGCTGATTCCTCAGGGCACATTAGCTTTTAGATGTATGGCAGCTGGATATGGTATGCCAGCAATATTCACACCTGCTGGTATTGGAACAGAAGTGGCTGTAGGAAAGGAAGTAAGAAATTTCAATGGGAAAGATTATTTATTAGAAAAAGCATTTAACGCTGATTTTGCTATTGTAAAGGCTTGGAAAGGAGATACAGCTGGCAATCTTATATTTAAAGCCACTTCACGAAACTTCAATTCTATTATGGCGATGGCAGGTAAAATAACAATAGCAGAAGTAGAAGAATTGGTTGAACCAGGACAATTGGACCCCAATCAAATACATACCCCTGGCGTTTATGTACACCGAATTTTTCAAGGTAATCATTACGAAAAACGAATCGAAAAGAAAACCATTTCAAAATAATTCAATACTCAAATTTTTATTTCATGTTAGATAAAGAAGGCATTGCAAAAAGAATCGCTAAAGAAATTCAACATAACTCATATGTCAACTTGGGGATTGGAATACCTACCCTTGTGGCAAATTATATCCCAAAAGATATAGCGGTTTGTTTTCAGTCTGAAAATGGGCTTTTAGGCATGGGGCCTTTTCCAAAAGAGTCTGATGTAGATGCAGATTTAATCAATGCAGGAAAACAAACTATTACGATGCTTCCAGGAGCTGCTATTTTTGATTCAGCTATGAGTTTTGGTATGATACATGCTCAAAAAATAGATTTGACAATATTAGGTGCAATGGAAGTATCTGAAAATGGAGATATTGCTAATTGGAAAATTCCAGGAAAAATGGTCAAGGGGATGGGGGGTGCGATGGATTTAGTGGCATCTGCTAAAAATATTATTGTAGCAATGCAGCATGTCAACAAGGACGGGGAAAGTAAATTACTACCATCATGTACTTTGCCACTTACTGGTATTAGGTGCGTCAAAAAAATCGTAACTGAACTTGCTGTACTGTCTATCTTGCCTGAAGGAGGATTTAAATTATTAGAGCGTGCCCCTGGGGTATCAGTGGAAACAATAAAAAAGGCCACTCTTGGTAAACTCATCATAGAAGGTGAGATTCCAGAAATGGCCTTTAATTAAACTAAACTATTACAAGTTACCTCTTAAGTCTTGCTCTCTTTCAAGTGCTTCAAACAAAGCTTTGAAATTTCCTGCACCAAAGGATTTGGCTCCTTTTCTCTGAATGATTTCAAAAAAAAGTGTAGGTCTGTCTTCTACGGGTTTTGTGAAAATTTGAAGCAAATAACCTTCATCATCTCTATCTACTAAAATTCCTAATTTTTTTAGTGGAGCAACATCTTCATCTATTGGACCTATACGATCTAATAAATCATCATAATAAGTAGATGGGATATTTAAAAATTCAACACCACGGCTACTTAACTTTTCAACAGTTTCTACAATATTATCTGTTGCAATAGCAATATGTTGTACGCCTGAATCTTTATAGAAATCTAAATATTCCTCTACTTGGGATTTCTTTTTCCCTTCTGCAGGTTCATTGATTGGAAATTTTACAAAACCATTTCCATTGCTCATGACCTTACTCATTAATGCAGAGTATTCAGTTGATATCTGTTTATCATCAAATGTCAAAATATTTTTAAAACCCATTACATCTTCATAAAATTTCACCCAAGTATTCATTTGATTCCAGCCAACATTGCCTACACAATGATCGATGTATTTTAGACCGACAGCAGTGGGTTTGTAGTTGCTATCCCATTTTCTGAACCCTGGCATAAATACACCCTGATAATTTTTACGTTCAATAAATAAATGAACCGTATCGCCATAAATATGAATACCACTCATTTTAATTTCACCTTGGTCATCCGTTATGGTTTGTGGTTGCATATATGGTTTTGCGCCTCTTTTCACTGTTTGTTCAAAAGCGTCATAAGCATCATCAACAGTTAGGGCAATTGCTTTTACACCATCACCATGTTTGTGAACATGAGCTGCTATGCTAGACTCAGAATGTAAGGGAGTAGTTAAAATTAACCTTACTTTATCTTGCATTAAAACGTAGGACACTTTTTCTTTATCGCCTGTCTCTGGACCACTATAAGCAAAGTCTTGATAACCAAACGCCGTCTTATAATAATGCGCCGATTGCTTTGCATTGCCCACATACAACTCTACATAATCTGTACCTAATAGGGGTAAAAAATCCTGAACATGACCGTTGCTTTCCATTTTTTGTTTTTTATATTATTCAATGTTATGCTGCCAACTCTTATGATAATTTTCATCCTCAATCAACAATGCTTCCTCCGTGATCATTAAAGGTCTAAAAGGATCTATCATGACTGCTAACTCATCAGTTTTTTCTTTTCCAATAGATTTCTCTACACTCCCTGGATGAGGGCCATGTGGAATACCTCCAGGGTGCAACGTGATTTGACCTTGTACTACAGATTTTCGACTCATGAAATCACCATCTACATAATATAGCACCTCGTCACTATCTACATTACTGTGATTATAAGGTGCTGGTATAGCTTCGGGATGATAGTCATATTTTCTAGGGACAAAAGAGCAAATAACAAAATTATGTGCTTCAAATGTTTGATGAACAGGAGGTGGCTGATGCACCCTTCCTGTTATAGGTTCAAAATCGTGAATAGAAAAGGCCCATGGGTAATGGTATCCATCCCAACCAATAAAATCAAAAGGATGTGTACCGTAAGTGTATGGATAAATCAATCCTTGTTTTTTAATCAATACTTTGAAATCACCTTCTTGATCAAAAGTTTCTAAATCACTTGGTCGTCTTATATCTCTTTCACAATAAGGTGCATGCTCCATCAATTGCCCAAATTTATTTTGATAACGTTTAGGGAAATGAATTGGACTAAAACTTTCGGTAATGAATAATCGATTGTTTTCGTCATCAAATTCTAATTGATAAATTGTTCCTCTAGGGACAACTAAGTAGTCGCCGTATGAAAATTTTATTTTACCAAAACCAGACTTTAAAGTTCCAGTCCCTTTATGAATAAAAATAACTTCATCAGCTTGACTGTTCTTATAAAAATAGTCTGTCATTGAATGCCTAGGTGCTGCTAAAGAAATTTGCAAGTCGGCATTCACTAAAACAGGTTTTCTACTTTTCAAATAATCATCTTCGGGCTTAATATTGAAACCCAATAAGCTTGTATGACGTAAATGTTTTTCTCTAGCAATCTTAGGTTCAACTGAATAGGGTTCACCCAATGCTTTAACAAAAGTTGGTGGATGTGTATGGTACACTAAAGAATACATACCAGAGAAGCCTTCTGTAGAAACTAGCTCTTCTGCATACAATTTCCCGTTAGGTTGCCTGAATATCGTATGTCTTTTAGCGGGAATGTTTCCCATTTTGTGGTATATCGGCATATTTTAGTTTTTCAAGAACCACAATACTAACAATTATTAGCAAATTATAAAATATTTATTTTTAACTTTGTTGCAACTTGAAAAAACGCTAATATTTAAGCGATTTTATAAGTCAATTACCTCATAAACTATTGATAATCAATGAAATTAGTTAGCTATTTAAAATCCAATGAGCCTAAACTAGGTGCTATCGTAAATCAAGCGCTTTATGGCTTTGATGCTATTGATAAAAAATTGCCAAATGATATTATTGAATTTTTAAAATTAAGCAATGAGGTAATGCTAGAAACCGAGGAGCAATTGGCTAAAATTGCGAATGGATCAATGTCAATTACCCCCGAAAATGAGGTTACTTTATTGGCGCCTGTTCCGCATCCAACATCTTGCAGAGATGGATATGCTTTTCGTCAGCATGTGGAGTCGGCAAGAAGAAACAGAGGGGTAGAGATGATTAAAGAGTTTGATCAGTATCCTATTTTTTATTTTACCAACCACAATGCAGTTCAAGGTCCGGGGGAGATCTATTGTATGCCAGATCATTTTCAACAACTTGACTTTGAATTAGAAGTAGCTATTGTTATTGGCAAAGAGGGCAGAAATATAAAAGCAAAAGATGCAGATGATTATATTGCAGGGTTTACGATTATGAATGATCTTAGTGCTAGAAAGTTACAAATGGAAGAAATGCTTTTAAACTTAGGTCCAGCAAAAGGAAAAGATTTTTCTACCGTAATTGGTCCATGGTTGGTTACACCCAATGAATTATCGGCATTTTTAGTACCTGCAAAACAAGGACATGTTGGTAACAATTACAATTTATCGATGAAATGTTGGGTGAATGATAAATTAGTGTCAGAAGGAAATGTAAAAGATATGGATTGGACATTTGCCGAAATAATTGAAAGGTGTTCCTATGGTGTTACCATCTATCCTGGCGATGTCATTGGATCTGGAACGGTTGGAACTGGCTGTTTCTTGGAATTAAATGGAACCGGGAAATTGCACAATCCAAATTTTGAACCGCAATGGCTAAAAGCAAATGATACAGTAAAAATGACGATTGACGGCTTAGGTACTTTAGAAAATACAATTAAAGCAGAACCTACTGATTGGTCTATCTTGGCGCAAAAAAAATAATTGAGTTAATAAAATTTACATGCTAACATTAGAAACGGATAAGCTTAGTACACAAGAGATACAACAGTATTTGCAATATGCTATTGCACCAAGACCCATCTGCTTTGCATCTACCATCGATTTAGAGGGCAATGTGAATTTAAGCCCATTTAGTTTTTTTAATTTATTTAGTATGAATCCGCCTATTTGTATTTTCTCTCCTTCCAGAAGGGTAAGAGATAATACAACAAAGCATACGCTAGAAAATATCAAAGAAGTTCCAGAATGTGTCATTAATATAGTTAACTATAATATGGTACAACAAATGTCATTATCAAGTTGTGATTTTCCTAAAGGAACAAATGAGTTTACGAAAGCCGGATTCACAGAATTGGCTTCTGAACTTGTAAGACCTCCTAGGGTTGCAGAGTCACCGATTCAACTTGAATGTATTGTACAAGAAGTGATTGCATTAGGTGATAAAGCAGGTGCAGGTAATTTAGTACTTGCAGAAATTAAAAGAATTCATTTGCATGATTCTATACTTGATGCAAGCAACCATATAGATCAAGCTAAACTTGACCTAGTGGCCAGACTAGGAGGTGACTGGTATGCTCGAATCACAGAAGAAAACTTATTTAAAGTAGAGAAGCCAAATACAAAACTAGGTATTGGGTTTGATCAGTTACCAAAAGCAATAACAGAAAGTCACTTATTTACTTTAAATGAAAAAGCACAGTTGGCAAACACGAGTGTTTTACCCGATGTCAACAATTTAGATATGACAACATTTCCGACAGAAAAGATTGATCAAATTAAAGCAGCACTTTCAAAAAATGAAACTGAACTGGCGTGGCAGATTATTCAAACTTCAGTTTAGCGTCAATAATTTTTAATCCATCCTTTATTAATTTTGAATATTTAGGATGAGTCACTATTTGTGTATTTAGATAAGTTCTAATTTCTTTTCCCAATGCTTGGTGAGAAGGTATGGTGTCTGCTAATTCTAATACCTCAAGTGCCCCAAGCCAATCCTCACTAAAATTTGTTTTAATTTCTGCCCATATACCTAACAAAGAATCATCTGATTGACCTTGCTCTCTATAGTTTTTTATTTGTTTAAATAGTGCTTGATATTGCAAGTCTTTTTGGGTATAATTTTGTTGATTCGTGGATTGTGTGGATACATATAATTGGTCTTCGAAAATATTTTTATCTGCTACTCCATTAAATACAGAAACAATGGCATCACCAACTGCCATGTCAAACATACCCCATTCAGGTTCAAAAAAAGTATTCCCTTCGTTATCTGTCACTTTACAGTTTTCAAAGCTTAATAAAACGAGTTTATTTTCTTTAAAGGCTTGGCTTACAAGTAGTCCATTAACATTCATCCCATTGTCAAATTTCAAATCTATATGCGTTTCTAATACAATCCCATTGTTAATCAAATCCTGTGTTGTGAAGTCTTCTAGTTTTTTATCTGATCCCATGAGCGATCCAACGGGAGCGCCAAACCCATGTGCATGATAGCTTGGTCCATGACCTTCAATGAGCTGGTAGTTAAACGCGAGAGAAGTTGGCCCTGAAGTATTGATATACTTAATGTCATTATTATGATCTTGATACACTTTACTAAATACTCCTGACACTTGTAATCCCGAACTGAATGTCGCTGTACAAATATTTTTACATTCTATTGCTTTTAACACACTATCTAATCCGCCAACTCTAAAAGCCATAGTACTTTCAAATTGTGTAAGCACATCAATTAAATTCTGGAAAGTAGGTGTAACAAATAATTGAGGTTGTTGTTTCGTGATATCATACCCGTAATTTAATGCTTCAATTGTGTATTCAATTTTCTTCACTTGAGGGTCCATGCACGAAGCGCTTTCTCCTATGGAGGAAAGCAATCCAGCACCATAAATTTTTGGCTGATCAATAGTGCCAATTAAACCATACTCAACTGTCCACCATTGCAATCTGCTTAATAATGCCATCTCGGATGGAGCGCCTAAGTTTTGTTGATTGAATAACACTAGATCCTCTGCTTCTTGCAATTGCTGTTGATCTACATTAGGTATTTCTTTTAAAATCGAAAGGGCTCTTATAGACTCATATAAAGCGTAGTCCTTAGAAGAAAATAAAGCTTTAGTACCTATTGTTCCTAAATAGCTTAAATATTGATTGTAATTGCTGTCACTTATGATAGGTGCATGTCCTGCCGATTCGTGAATAATATCTGGGGCAGATGTATATTCAATGTGCTCTAATTGTCTAATGTCTGCGGCAATCACTAAAACTCGGTATGCTTGAAATTCCATAAATGCTGCAGGGGGAATAAATCCGTCAACAGTCACTGCACCCCAATTAATTGCAGATAAGGCATCATTTATTTCTTGTAAACTTGGGATTTTCTCAATGGTAAGACCTGCTTTTTTAAGACCAGGTATATATGGATAGTAAGCTACATTTTTTAGATAACTATAATTTTGACGCATTACATAACGCCACACTGCATGATCTACCGTTGTATATTTTTGATATTCTTGTTGAACAATATATTTTCTAAGATGCGAAGGAAGCTTTGCTACTTGTTCATTGTTGTAATCAAAAAAAGTGTCCATATAATTTTCTAAAAATTTAAATGCGATAATAATTGCTTCACCATCATTTTTGGTCCAACATAAAATGGAATTGTTTGGTGAATGTTATTTGGCTGAATGTCCAAGACAGAACTGTCATTAGATGTGGCAATTCCACCTGCTTGTTCTGCTATGAATGCCAGTGCATTTGCCTCAAATAATAAACGTAATTTTCCATTGGGATATTTGTGTGTCCTAGGGTATAAAAATATCCCACCTTTCAATAAATTTCGATGAAAGTCGGCCACCAAAGAACCTATGTATCTTCCAGACATTCTTTGCTCTTTACATGCATGAATATAAGTAGCAATCCCATTGTCAATTAAATCGAGACTCAAACCTTCGTTCATTGAATAAAAGGTGCTTTCGTTTTTAAATACAAGTGCTGGATGAGACAATACATATTCACCTAATGTGCTTTCATATGTAAATCCATTCACGCCATTTCCAGTAGAAAATACCAACATAGTGGATGGACCATATAAAATATATCCTGCCGCAATTTGATCCCTGCCTTTTTGTAAAAAATCTGCTTCTGAGAGAGGTTCGTTTTCTGCTGATTTTTTTTTGTAAATAGAAAAAATTGTACCTATTGATACATTCACATCAATGTTGCTAGAACCATCTAATGGGTCAATTGTAACAACATACTTGCCATTATTTTTTAAATCTATGAATTCATCTGTTTCTTCGGATGCAATACCACAAGCCTCACCTCCTTTTGACAATGCTCTTGTGAATCTTGTATTGGCCAATAAATCTAATTTTTGCTGATGGTCGCCGCCTGAATTCATTAAACCTACATAACCCATGATATCAACTAATCCAGCTTTGTTAATTTCACGATTGACTACTTTAGATGCTAAAGCAATATCTCTCAACAATTGTGATAATTCACCAGCTGCATTAGGATATTGACTTTGATTGCTTTTAATAAAACGATCCAAGGTAATACCAATTGGCAAATCGATTCTTGATTTTTCCATAAACGAGTTGCTATGTCAAAGTTTCATCAACCACTTTTTAGTTAATTATTTATTGACAGATAGATTATTTGAATTTTAAATAATTGTTATCAAAAAGGTTCTTTAGTTTTTTAGTTTGTTGTACATATGCATCCTTATCTAGCCAAGCGTCGATAGGATTTAAAATACTGCTTGGTATATTTGGACAAGTAGAAGGGATAGATAAATTAAAATACGGTTCAGTATGAAATGTGACATCCTTAAATTGATCTTCATGAATTGCGTCAATCATTGCTCTTGTATAAGCCAAATTAATTCTCTTTCCTACGCCATAACCACCTCCAATCCAACCTGTATTAATTAACCAAACCTTTGTGTTATGCTGGTTAATTTTTTCAGCCAATAGCTTCGCATAAACCGTAGGCTTCCAAACCATAAACGCAGCACCAAAGCATGACGAGAATGTGGCAACTGGTTCGGTTATGCCCATTTCTGTACCAGCAACTTTTGCGGTATAGCCACTTATAAAATGATATTGAGCTTGGTCTGAATTCAATGAGCTGATAGGAGGTAAAACACCGAATGCATCACAGGTTAAGAATATAATATGGTTAGGATGGGTAGCAACACATGGAATTTTAGCATTCCCAATGAATTCTATAGGGTAGGCAGCTCTTGTGTTTTCTGTAATCGACTTGTTTGTGTAGTCCACTTTTTTAGTGGTAGGATCGTATACCACATTTTCTAAAATCGTCCCTTTTCTTATTGCTTGGAAAATTTCGGGTTCTTTTTCTGCCTCCAAATTAATGGCCTTGGCATAACATCCACCTTCAATATTAGAGATGCCATTATCGCTCCAAATATGTTCATCATCACCAATTAATTTACGATGAGGATCTGCAGATAAGGTTGTTTTGCCTGTGCCACTTAATCCAAAAAATAAACTTACTGCACCTTTTTCAGATTCATTTGCAGAACAGTGCATTGATAAAATTTGTTTCTCAGGCATTAGGTAATTGAGTAAAGAAAAAACTGCTTTTTTCATCTCTCCTGCATATTCAGTCCCAAAAATTAAAATCTCTTTTTTCTCAAAAGACAATTGAATGGAAGTGTTTGTTGTAATGCCTTTAATAGCAAGGTCAGCTTTGCTTGCGCCTGCATTGTATAATGTATAATCAGGATTGCCAAATGTGGCTAATTCTTGTTGAGAAGGTCTTATTAGCATGTTGTACATAAACAGAGCGTGGTATGCTTTTGTACATATAACTCTTACTTTAATGCAATTCTCCTTGTCCCAAACCGCATACCCATCCACAACATAAAGCTCCTTGCAGGTATTGAAATAAGCTATTGCATTGGCTTTAGATTGCTCGAAGGATTCCGGATCTATAGGTTGATTCACATCGCCCCAATTAATATTCTCTTTTGTACTTTCTTCAACAACTATCCTTTTATCTTTTGGGCTACGACCGGTTTTTTCACCAGAATAAACAATCAACGCCCCCGTATCTGATAGGGCTGCACTTTTATCTGTTTCAAGCGCCAATTTGATTAATTCGTCACTAGATAAGTTTGCATGTACAGTAGATGTAATAATGCCAAGTTTCGATAAATCGACCATATACATATAGTTTTGAATGCAATAATACTAACAAATGATAGCTTTATGGATAATTAGGGATAAGAAATTCTATTATATTTACTTTAATGAGTAAACTTTAGACACTATCAAGCGCCAATTTTTCTTGATAATTCTGCTAAAACAGCACATAATATTAAAAAATAGTATATATATAGAATTTATATTCAGTATTTTAAAATTTTATCCTATTTTAAGGCGTCTGTTTATTTATTATTTAGTTTATGCCTAGTTTTATATAATTGATAAAACCATGAGTGCTGAATTCTATATTAAAGAAGTTAAAGTCGTAAACGAAGGACAAGTTTTTACGGCTGATATTTGGGTAAAGGGAGGGATTATTCAGGCAGTTGGATCACTAGATATTCCCTCAAATGCAATACAAATTGATGGTTCAGGGAAATACTTATTGCCTGGCGTGATAGATGCCCAAGTACATTTTAGAGAACCAGGTTTAACCCACAAAGCAGATTTATATACAGAGAGCATTGCTGCTGTTGCTGGTGGAGTCACCTCTTTTATTGATATGCCAAACACTGTTCCCAATGTGTTGACTCAAGAAGGGTTGGAACAAAAATATCAGTTGGCAGCAAAAAAATCAGTAGCCAACTTTGGATTTTTATTGGGTGTAAATGCAGACAATTTGGAGGCTGTTTTACAAATGGATTTAACGCAACTATTAGGCGTTACAGATGATGGACTTTATTTTACAAAAAAAGGAAATTTACTTGCAGACAATCCAGAAACCATGGAGCGTTTGTTTGCTAATTGTAAATCAATTATTGCCATACATTCTGAAAAAGAAGCGGTCATTGAAAAAAATGAAGAACAATTTAGGCAACAATATGGCGAAGATATTCCAATAGCTTGTCATGCATTAATAAGAAGTGAAGCTGCATGTTATGAAGCCACAAAATCAGCAATCGAAATAGCAAAAAAGTACAATACTAAATTGCATATTTTACATCTTTCTACAGCAGCAGAAACAGCCTTATTCAGAAATGATATCCCACTTGATCAAAAAAATATAACAACAGAGGTATCTATACATCATTTGTGGTTTTCTGAAAAGGATTATACAAAACTAGGGCATCTAATTAAATGGAATCCAGCAATTAAAACTGCTCAAGATCAAGCTGGGCTGCTAAAAGCATTACTGGAGGATAAAATTGATATTATTACAACAGATCATGCACCCCATAGTTTAGAAGAAAAACAACGACCCTATTTTCAATCAATGTCTGGTGCTCCAATGATACAGCATGCATTAACTGTAATGCTAGAACTATACAAGCAGGGCAAGATTCCCTTGGAAAAAATTGTACAAAAAATGTGTCACAATCCGGCTATTCTTTATCGAATTCAACAAAGAGGATTTATTAAAGCTGGATATTATGCGGATTTAGTTATGGTTGATTTAAATCAAAGTTGGAAGGTAGAAAAATCAAATTTATTATATAAATGTGGTTGGTCGCCTTTGGAGGGTACTACATTTCAGACAAAAGTAATTAAGACATTTGTGAATGGAAATTTGGAATATGATCAAGGTCTTTTGGATGATCGAGAAAAGGGTATGCGCTTATGTGTACAGCCAAATAATGAAGGATAGGGTTTGCTAAATAATCACTGTACATAATAGCGCAATAAAGCTGTTCTATTTTAGTGCACTATGGTATAATTTTAATTTGGGGTTTTAGTGGAATGAGCTAATTTCACATCCACAAACAAACATTAGTTTAATGAGCAAGATTTTAGTCATTGGTGCTGGGGGACAATTGGGTACAGAGCTCACAAAAGCGTTGGCAGATAAATATGGAAATGATAGAGTCATAGCAACCGATTTTCAGGAGTCTGTAAAAAACAAGTTTGACTACTGTAGTTTTCAAACCTTAAATGTAATGGATAAGGTTGCTTTAGAGTCAATTGTGATTAAAGAAGGTGTGACTCAGATATATCATTTAGCAGCAATCTTATCTGCTTTGGGAGAAAAGAACCCAGTGCAAGCTTGGGATTTGAATATGGGTGGCTTATTGAATGTTTTAGAGGTTGCGCGCGCACATCATATTGATAAAGTATTTTGGCCAAGTTCGATCGCCGTGTTTGGTCCAAACTCTGACAAAGACCATACCCCTCAAAAAGCATTCAAAGATCCTAATACAGTATATGGCATTTCAAAATTAGCCGGTGAACATTGGTGTGAATATTATTACAATAAATATGGAGTAGATGTTAGAAGTGTTAGATACCCTGGTTTAATTGGCTACAAATCTTTAGCCGGAGGTGGAACAACCGACTATGCAGTAGATATTTATCATAAAGCAGTGAACGCTGAAAAATTTACATGCTTTTTGACTGCGCAATCTTATTTGCCTATGATGTATATGGATGATGCCATTCATGCAACACTTCAATTAATGGATGCGCCTAAAGAAAATATTAGTATAAGAACTAGCTATAATATTTCTGGAATGAGTTTTTCACCAGATGAAATTTATCAAAGTTTATTAACTTATTATCCGAATTTTGAAATTGAGTATCAGCCAGATTTTAGACAACAAATTGCAGATAGTTGGCCAAGAAGTATTGATGATAGTTGTGCAAAATCAGACTGGGATTGGCAACCTCAATATGATTTAAAGGCAATGACAACAACCATTGTAGACAACTTGCCAAAATATTTTAATTATAACTTGAATAAATAAACTTTATGTACGATCAATTTAAACCATTTTTAACAAAGGAAATAGAAGCGATTAAAGAAGCGGGATTGTATAAAAAAGAAAGAATTATTACTTCGCCTCAAGGGGCTGAAATTACAATAGAAGGTGGTCAACAAGTGTTGAATTTTTGTGCCAATAATTATCTGGGTTTATCTTCTCATCCAAAAGTGATTGAAGCGGCAAAGGCAGCGATTGATACCCATGGATTTGGTTTGTCATCGGTGCGTTTTATTTGCGGCACACAGGATATTCATAAAACATTAGAAGAAAAAATCTCTACCTTCTTAGGAACAGAAGATACAATATTATACGCGGCAGCATTTGATGCAAATGGTGGGGTGTTTGAACCATTGTTCGGCGAAAAAGATGCTATCATTTCTGACTCCTTAAACCATGCATCTATTATTGATGGCGTAAGACTTACAAAGTCAATGAGGTATCGATATGAGCATAATTCAATGGAGGACTTAGAAGCCAAATTAAAAGAAGCGATTGCCGCAGGTGCAGTACAAAAAATTATTGTAACGGATGGCGCATTCTCAATGGATGGGACCATCGCACAATTGGATAAGATTGTAGCGTTGGCCGAAAAGTATGAAGCCTTAGTAATGACAGATGAATGTCATTCAACAGGATTTTTAGGAAAAACAGGAAGAGGTGTGCACGAATTAAAGGGGGTGATGGGCAGAGTGGATATTATTACAGGCACATTGGGAAAAGCATTAGGCGGTGCATCTGGAGGATTTACCTCTGGCAAAAAAGAAATCATCGACTTGTTAAGACAACGTTCAAGACCTTATTTATTTTCAAATACATTGGCGCCATCCATTACAGGGGCTTCTATTGCAGTCTTTGATTTATTATCACAAACTACAGAGTTGAGAGATACATTAGAAGCGAATACAAAATATTTTAGAGAAAAAATTACAGCTGCAGGATTTGATATCAAGCCTGGTACGCATCCTATCATACCAATTATGTTATATGATGCGGTGGTATCTCAGAAAATGGCAGAAAAATTGTTAGAGAAGGGAATTTATGTTATAGGTTTTTACTATCCAGTGGTAGCAAAGGGACAAGCAAGAATTCGTGTTCAAATATCCGCAGCGCATACTAGAGCTCATTTAGATAAAGCCATTGAAGCATTTGTAGAAGTGGGTAAGGAATTAGGGGTTTTAAAATAGACCAAACCTGAAAAACAAAAAAGGTTTACGACAATGTATCGTAAACCTTTTTTTATTGCTGTTATTCAGCATCAATGTGTATCTCAATTATTTTGGCAATACAACTGCATCCACAACGTGGATTAAGCCATTGTTTGCAGCAAGGTCTGTAGCAACTACAGTTGAAGTAGCACCTTTTTCGTCAGTTAAGATAACTTTACCTTCTTTGATAGAAGCTACTAAGTTACCACCACTAACTGTTTTTAAAGTTACAGAACCACCACCATCTTTGATTGCCTTAACAACAGCTGAAGCATTAAAACTACCAGCTATTACGTGGTAAGTTAAAATTTTAGCTAAAGTTGCTTTGTTCTCTGCTTTTAACAAGAACTCAACTGTACCAGCTGGAAGTTTTGCAAATGCAGCGTTTGTTGGTGCGAAAACTGTGAAAGGTCCTGCACTTTGTAATGTAGCAACTAAGTCTGAAGCTTTAACAGCAGCAACTAAAGTTGTGTGATCTTTTGAACCTACAGCAACGTCTACAATTGTTTTTTGAGCGTTTACTGTGATTGTGCTAGCAATGATTGCAACAAATGCTAGTAATAAGTTTTTGATTTTCATTTTATATTGTATGATAGTATAACATTGTGTTGAGTGAATTGTTTAGCTTAAAATGTTAAAGAATTTAATTTATTAATTATATGGTTGACAGTCAAGCTAGTACTTAAATAACTTCATGTAGTAAACTACTTTTCATTATCCAACTTTATGCAGGAATTTTTGTTATACATTATATTAAAAGAAACATTATGACTTTTCAAGAGCAACTTGATCATTTGATTATAGAAAAAAGGCAATACCGGATGCATTTGTATTGCCAGAACTGATTGAGCAAAAGACCTATTTATCTGATGGTGAGTTAGTTACTTGGGATGGCCCAACACATGAAGTGTTTTCACCAATATGTATGCCAACATCAAAGGTGTTCAGCGTATTAAAATTGGATCCTATCCTATCTGTACAGAAAAGGAGGCTAAAATTGCATTAGACGCAGCCTGTAATGCTTATAATGACGGAAGAGGAGAGTGGCCAACCATGTCTGTTGCACAAAGAATACATTGTGTTGAACATTTTATCACTAAAATGTTAGTGCAAAAAGAAATTGTGGTCAAATTGATTATGTGGGAAATTGGTAAAACTTAT
>JACCDI011717415.1_pt1 | contig 24749 bp, 26 predicted proteins | sample 7442791 | NCBI WGS metagenome assembly JACCDI01 (sample SAMN15323434, study PRJNA562643) | freshwater metagenome | isolation source: river surface water | place: USA:Blue River Watershed | collected 2017-08-15
GCATGAATCAAACTGAATTCTTAAAGGCAATTTCAGAGGCTCTAGAGGTAGACCCAGCCTTAATTAACATGAATTTAAAACTCGGCGACCTCGAAGAATGGGACTCATTGGGTCACCTTACCATTCTGTCTAATCTAGATGTCCTAACAAATGAGAAGGCCTCTGAAATTAAAGACTTTGGTTCACTCGGTAGCCTTGAAGCCATTTGGAGTGCGCTTGTTAATGCAGGACTTGCGAGCTAAACATGCTATTTGGCACCAAGTTTGGTACGGAAAAGTATAAGATTTATGCTGAATTGGCTGCCAGATATAGCGAAGAGGACGCTCAAGCAGTAATCAAAAAGACTGGGCCCATGACTCTATGGCACTGCAGGGAAAATGAAAACTCACTGACATTGTCTATTGATGCAATAAATGCCCTTTTAAAGCAATATGAAATTGACGTTCATTCTATTTCTAACTTAGTTTCGGTTACAGAGTCTCCTGTTCTCGGGTTTCCAGGTAATGCAGCAATGTTGGCGTCGACATTTCCACTAAATAAAAACATTTCAATATTTGACTTAAATGCAGGATGCACTGGGTTTGTGGATGCAATAAAAATTTGCGCGGGTCTTAACGCCAATTCATTAATTGTTTGCAGCGAAACATACTCCAAACACATAAAACGCTTCAATAGAGCAACATCTTCTCTATTTTCCGATGGAGCCGCCGCAACTTACTTTCAACCAAACCAGTGGCGTCTTGTAAATTCTTATTCTCTTTTGAAAAGAGACACTTTCAAGTGCATCTCTTTATCTTCAGTTGATTCCGAATTGATCATGGACGGCAAGGAAGTATTCAATTTCGTGGCATCAGATGTAGCGCCGGAACTAGTTAAAATATTGAGTGACACCAATGATGTTAGTAGAGCTTATATACATCAAGGATCAAAACTTGTTGTTGACTATTTAGCCACAAGACTAAAGAGGTTTAAAATAGAAACCCCAAGAAATATTGAGGCTGCCGGCAACTTTGTTTCAGCAACAATTCCCATGCTAATGCATGAAGATATGAAAAAAAATCCAATATCAAGCGGGGAGAGTATTTTATTGGTAGGGTTTGGTGTTGGATTATCTATGTCAGCATGCATTCTAAAAAGAAAATGATTAAAAAAATAATTCTTATTGGCGCATCTTCAGAGCTCGCTCAAGCCGCTTCGCGTGAACTTTCAAAGAATTATGAGGTGCTTAATTTATCAAGAAAATCAATACCAAATGATTCTTGTAAAAACAAAATAATTTCAGAATATTCGACTCCTGAAATTAATAAATTCTTAGAATCCCTTAATAAATCTGATTCACATGCATTTGTATTTTTTAATGGCATATCAGACTCTGAAATATTTGTTAATTCTTCCGATGAAGAAATTAATGCCATTCTAAAGACAAACCTGTCTATGCCAATTTTATTTACAAAGGCAATATTAAAAAAATTTATTCCGAAGCGGACAAAATATATTTACCTTACATCAACTAGAGCCCTCAACGGCGACAAAGGCATTGCCATGTATTCGACAACGAAGGGGGCCTTGAAGTATTTGGCTAGATCACTATCTCTTGAGTATGGAAAATTTAACCAATATTTCCATGTGATTTCGTTAGGTATATTTGATTTTGGCTTAATTCACAAAGTAAATAAATCCGTCCTTGATAGAATCAAAAAAAATTCGGCTATTGGCGACTATGTGGATATTCAGAATCTAGCTAAGACGATTGAATTTACAATTCAATCGGATGCTGCCACTGGTTCAGTTGTCCATGTTGACAACGGCTATTTCTAGCCGCTCGTACTTTATTGCCTTCTAAAAAAGCGCATTTCCAAAGACATTCTGGTTATATCTTGATTTAAATTAACCCCTCCGCCATGGATTAAGTAGGGGCTAAATACAATCATCTCATTTTCACTAGGGTTTGGTCTAACAAAATCCAAGGCCCTATTAGAATTTGTCACCGAAGGAACCCTGTAGGTATATCCTCTTACCGTGGCACCATTTAAAGTTCTTTCAATATCGGACTCACTCCAATAGTGACTGCCAGGCACCATTGGTAATGCTGATAATTCATTGCTACCGCACACCGGTAGATATATATTTACGCAGTTACGATAGTAATCAAGCCAAACATCTCGGTGCGGTGGATTATTATCATTTTTGCCACTTGGCCTAACCACTCTTATATAAAAATTCTGGTCAGGTAATTTTTTATTGTGCGCAACAACATCTACGCCACATATCTCAGAAACCCTCTCTTCGATCAGTTTGAGGGATATTGGTAGACTACTAAGCGGGAATCCCTCGCGTAAAAACTCAACAACCTTAGCATGAAGCTCGTCAGAATTGATGACTTCGTGATATTTTACAAGCTTGAAATTTGATTCAACCTCAATATTCGCCGCCTTTAGAATTAAATCTGAAAATATTTTTTTGATACCCAAGCAGAATCTTTCATAGCTTTCTTGATTTAAAAATCTATCAACTTTATAACCAAGGCCATCAAACTCTGTATCTTGAATTAAATTATCATCCTTTGATAATAAAACCACATCTTCTCCATACCCCGTATCCCCAGAAACAGCTAGATTCTGCTCTCTTTCATTCAGCTTATATTTTATATTTTTCACTATATGCCCTCTAATATTGAATTAATTTTAGTATAGTCCTCATCAGTTAAACTAAACTCCGAAGCGGCTACATTTTCCTCAAGCTGATTAATCGTTGAGGCACCAAATATTATTGCATTTACAGAAGAATTTTTAAGGCACCATGCCAAGGATAAAGTTGCTAGGCTAACGCCCATTTCATGTGCAATATTTTTTAAATGCTGAGCGCGATCAATCTGTAATTTATTAAAGTCCCACATCATCTTGCGCCTTTCAGGGTTGGCAGACCTGGTTCCTAACAATGGGTCATCGGAGCTATATTTTCCAGACAAAATACCTTGCGCCAAAGGGGAATAAGTTATTACACCTATACCACTTTTCTCACATACGCTCACTAGTTCACGTTCAATATCTCTACTAAAAATATTATAAAAATGTTGTGTTGTTTTTAGCTTTTCTAGACCCCAATCGCTTGCAATTCTATTGCAATTATTCAACTGCTCTGGGGACCACCTACTCCCCCCCCAATCTTTTATCTTTCCAGATTTTACTAACCCATCCATCGCGTTAATAGTCTCTTCAATAGGAGTTTCCAAATCAAACCTATGGCATTGCAATAGATCTATGTACTCAAGATCGAAATTTTTTAATGATCTTTCTACGCAATCTTGAATATTTTTCTTGCTTAACCTGCCTACTTCGTTACTTGACCTCAAAAAATAACATTTGGTTGCAAGAAAATATTGATCCCTTGAGATACCCTTTAAAGCATTACCAAGGGTTTTTTCAGCATTTCCGTTAGCATAAATGTCTGCAGTATCAAAAAAATTTATACCAATATCTAATGCTCTTCGAATAATAATTCTTGAAGCCGCATCATCCATACCATCACCAATAGTATGCCAGCTACCTAGTGCTAACCTGCTGACTATGGGGCCTCCAGGATATAAAGCTCGATATTTCATGAAAAATCAAAAAACTCTTCTGATTCAATGATATATTCAGGTCTTCTTTTGCTATTTTCAAATGCCCTTACTACATACTCACCAACTATTCCAATGCCAATTAAATTTATACTGCCAAAGAATAAAACTGTAATCACTATCATCGAGTATCCAGGCACAGAGCTACCACTAAATACTTTGTTAATTACAATCGATGCGCCCAAGAAGGTAGAAAGTGTTACCCCTATAAGGCCTAAAATCCAAAGCAAACGAATTGGAAGGTCAGAAAAATTAAAGCATGAATCCAAAAAGTATCTAAGACTTTTAAAAAAGTTCCATGCACTTTTCCCAATTAATCTCTCTTTTCTTGCGTATAGAACTGAAGCCTTCCTAAAGCCAACCCAATAAAGCTCCCCAACAAGACTAGAGTTTTTTTCCTTTAAAACAATTAATTTCCTTCTTACGCGTTCAGTGCATCCAAATACGTCAACACCCCCACTGGGCATTTCTTTAAATATAAATCTCCTATATATCCACCACCCAACAGTAGCGAACAACTTTACAAATTGGGAATCTATACGAGACTCTCTTTGTCCAACAACAATGTCAAAACCCTCATTAAATTTTTGGAAGAATTTAGTATATAACTCTATAGGCTCTTGAGAATCAGCTGCCATCACTGCAAAATAATCGCCCTCGGAGCAAGAAAGTCCAGCCCTAACAGCCACAACAGCCCCAAAGTTTCGACTAAGCGTTATAAGTTTTATTGGAAATTGGGCTCTGTGTGCTATTTTCTTAATGGCACCATATGAATCATCAGGCGATCCGTCAATAACAAAAGTTACCTCTAGCTTAACCTCGCCAACAGACTCTTTTAATTTATTAAGGTCGTCTATCAGAGTTGGAATATTTAACTCATTTTTATAAACTGGTACCACTATACAAAAGGTTTTCATATTTTTTTTCTAAAATAGAAATCCTCATAATTTCTTATATAGTCTTCTTCATCATAATGATCTGAAGCCAAAACAAGCAATAATGCATCTTTGGTGAAATTGTATTGTGCTGCCCAAACCATCGGAGGAATGTAAATTGAATCGCCAATGTTTGTAAGATTGCATATCTGCTGTTTTTTGCCATCATCAAGATTAACCGTGCATGATCCTGACCCCATCACTAGTAACTGGTGACAGTTGATATGTGCATGCTCCCCTCGTATTTTTTCATTAGGGACCTTACTAATATAAAACATTCTTTTTGGAACAAAGGGCAATAAATTATTGAATTCAATTACCGTAAGATTTCCCCTTAAATCTACAATGTTTTTATAATTTTTTTCCACCACCCCCTCAATCTTTCCACTAGTTAATGGAGGCAAAGATTCGGGGCGTTGGGGTAAAAACGCTATTATCTTTGCAGGGTTTCCCGCCAGCTGAACATTTGGTGGCACACTCTCAACTACTGTTGAGCCTGGGTTGATCACGGCATTTTTACCAACCGTAACGCCGGGATAAATGATGGATCCTGCCCCAATCCTTACTCCATCAGATATGATAATCAGATCATTATTCAAATTCTGTGTATCAGACCCAACAAATGTTACATTTGCGCCTATAACTACATCGTTCGATATTGAAACCAAATCACTTATATAAGCCCCATTAGCTATGGAAACATTATTTCCAATTTTTGCTTCTGGACTAATAAAATAGTTCACTCAGCCCTCCAGTTATTACATGCCTTTATCACTGCATTAACATCTTTATTACTCATGAATGGATGAATTGGAATACTCACAACTGCTTTAGAAATTCTTTTTGCATTTATCAATCCAGGCTCAGCAATTTCGTAATCAAAAAATTTTGATGCGCCCTGCTCGTTACATAAAATTGGATAATGTATTCCCGTTCCAATTAAAGAATTGGCCATATATTTTTGAAACTCATCCCTTTGTTCAGATACGATAATCGGAAATAGATGCCATGAAGACCTCGATTTATTTGGCACATTTACCGCAGTGATAAGAGAATTGTGTATTTCAGATTGATAGCGAGAAGCGATAGATGCCCTTGCATCATTCCAGGAAGCCAATCTTGGGAGGAGTGCAGAACTGAGAATTGCCGCATGAATTTCATCCAATCTGCTGTTCATACCGATTAGGTCGTGATGATATTTCTCGGTTTGACCATAATCACGGATCATCCTACAAGACTCCATTAATGAAATCTCATTAGTGAGGACTGCCCCCCCATCGCCCAAGGCCCCCAAGTTTTTAGTCGGATAAAATGAGGTTGCCGCAATTTGGCCAACTGAACCAGCCGGTCTTCTATCAGAACTGGCACCTATACTTTGAGCACAATCCTCTACTATAAGAAGATTGTATTTATCTTTTATTTTCTGCAGCTCACCTAAATCTATAGAATGGCCGAATAAATGTACAGGAACCATAAATCGCACAGAAGGGTTTAAGCTCAAATACTTGTTTACAAGTGATAGATCCAAAAGACCTGAATCGTCAACATCAATGTAAACAGGCACTCCGCCCGCCCTTACTATCGCCAATGTTGTAGCAAATGCCGTAAGCGATGTTGTAATTACCTTCTCACCCTTCATCAAACCCAGCGACCTGAGTCCAATTTCAATAGCATCAAGTCCACTAGCGCACCCAACAGCAAACCTCAGCCCCCAGAACTTAGCGAGCTCAATTTCGAATTCCTTGACATGAGCCCCCAATACCCAGTTTCCAGAAGCAGCAACACTATTAATAGCTGTGTGAACATCACCCTCAATAAGCTCCCATTGAGCAGCAAGATTAACCATTGATATATTGGACAATATTATTACCTTTCTGAAATGGTCGAGATACAAAAATCTATATATTTCTCCTGAAAAGAAGCAATAGTATTAGCGATTAAAAACTTATTATACATATTAAATTCATCAATAAAAGCACAATTAACAAGAGCTAAAGCACGATTGCCCTTAAGATTATTCTTAGAAATCTCAGGAATTTTATCTAAGTAAAGTTTAAAATAGGTAATTGGCATTTTTTTATTATTAAGTTTTTTTAAAACATGATAACTATTATCATCAAAGAGGATGATATCGCTATCTTGTAAAGAATTAGAAAAAACCTCTAATGCTGACTCAGGTAATCTTACGGAAACGTTTGCATTAGGGCCCGACCATCCATTAGAAATTTCGTTTGATATACGAAGCGAAATCAACAAAAAGAGAAATAGCGAAAAAAATAATAATTTATTTGTTTTCATGCATAGAACCTAAAGCGGGTAATAAAAGTAGCAAATTAATAAATAAGAAAATATCGTAAGAAGCTTTATTTGCATTTAATATAAAAATTGAAATAACTGTAAAAAGATAGGTAAGAATAAAAAAATCAAATTTGATTTTAAAAAAAACTTTTTTAAAATATGTAAACAATAAATATATATATAACATATTAAAAAGATTAGTTATATTATTGAATTTAACAATATTTGGTATATAGCCTATATCATAATTATTTCGCAGGATAATTTGCGACAGGGCCCTATCCAACCTAATAAAGTCATTTGATAAATGTAATCCATTGAAAAACATCAGTGGATTAGTAAAAAAAGTAAATGGATTAACTTGGTAAGTAGATAAAATATTACTTATATATTCGTAGTTGCACCCAATTGATAGAAATTTATACATGGTGTAGTATTTATACGAGACAAATATGACATAAAAAATTCCACCAATTGCAAAATATTTAAATTTATGATTCCAATAATAAGCAATAAGAAAATAGATTACTAAGGGGGCGAAATATAGAGCCTTAGCATGTGCGTTTAAGGCAACAGAAAACGAAATTAATAACAATATAATTGACAAAATACTTTTACATCTTATCGAATAAACTAAAGATAAAATCATTAAAAGAATAAAATATTCAGGCCTAATTATTACAAATGAATTTATGAACGATAAAGGCCAGGCCAACAAGACGATCAAATTGAGAATTAAATCCTTACAATTTTTTAATGTGTAAATAATCAGGAAAAATAATACTGATCCTAGCGATAAATGAAATATTCTGAAAATATGATTATTTTCTATAAACATAAAAGGCAAGGAATAAAGCCAATTAAAAATAAATATTATTCTCGAAACGCTAAAATTATCCACGGTACAAGATTCAATTAACCATTGCTTGCTTCCTCCATATATAGAATATACTGTAGACAAGAAATTATTTGTTATCTCATCAGGAAATATTGGAAAATTATAATAAAAGAAGAAATTGAAACTTGCAATTATGCCTACCAGGGAATAAATTTTGAAATTAGAACTATTAAATTTATTCATTGTAACTATTAATCCTACTTGCTAAGTTACAAATCTTATCATTATAATTGTTACATCTGTAGCCAATTAAACCCATAGCTAAATTAATATCAATTTTTGCTTTATCAAATTGGTTATTTTCAAAGTAATTATTTGCCGAAATATATAAAGCCTCTGGGTTATTTATAAAGCCTTTCAAGTATATCTTGAGACTTTCCTTTGGTTCGTAATTAGCAACTATTATATTTAGGGGATACAACAATGCTAATAAAAATATATATAATGTAGATAAAATTATGATAAATCTGACAATAAATTCATTGCGAAAATATTTTTTTATACTAATATCACCAGTCATATTAATCTTTCGTACTAAGTTGATTGCAAAATATACAAAATAAAATGAAGCCCATCAATGGCAAGAGAATAGAATTAAGGGTAAGAAATAAATCCTTAGTTAAATATTGCGAATTTTGACTTATAAAAGAAACTTCACTAAAAACGCCAATGTTGTATATTTCGATTGATAAAAAAGGGATTAAAATATAGCAAATTGCAGAGAAAGAATATTTTGATATCTTATTATTTAAGTCTAATTTCATGAAATAAGGAAACAGTATCAAATATGAATAGTAACCAATATTAATTAACTGTGATATTCCTAGGAAAAATATACAAAACAGGATATCTTTATCATAATTTATTTTATTTTTAGAGAAGTATATCAGATAAATTTTTATTATTACATATGTTTTTATTATAACAGCGATAATATGAATCAAAAAATTCATTAAAGATTTTTTAGGAAAAGCCTTATATACGCCAAGTTCTGTTGGCATCCAATATGTCTGAAAATAATCTATATTTCCACTAAATATAAACAAGTTTCTAAAGTATAGATACCAGCTCTTGTCCCCGTATAATATCACCCCAATTATTAAAACAATTAAAAATAGTATTATATTCCTTAAAATTTCATGTCTATAATTTAATATTAATATAAATGGCAAATAAATGTAAATTTTAATATTTGAAACGATTACATATGCCAGTTCTTTAACAATCTTATTATCAATTAAAACTCCAAATGAAGTTATGATCGCTGCTAATATTACATAATTTCCGCGCTCTAGTGCATATAAGATCGGAAATGAAATTGGCATAATAAAAGTAAAAAAAGATAATTTTCTTTCCTTAAGCTGAATTAGGATAAGCAATGCAATAAATAATATGTAACTAAGCGCACTAATTAATATATAACTGCCAATGTCGCATGCTCTCAACTGAATTGAAGATTCAAGCCCCACGCAATTGCTACTCATCATGTGGGCGGCAAAATATAGATTTAGTGGTGAATATATTGAACGCCATTCAGTAAAAGCTTTACCAAGCCTTTGGCTGTGCCAATTGGTATTAAAGAAGTCCATAAAGGAGTCATTACTTATAAAAAAGAATGGTGCCTTGAGATAGTTTAGCTCCTGATAGTTTAAGAAAATTGAATAGTAAAATAAAGTTATTATTACTAAAGAAATAATTGTGATTTGTCTTTTTTCCATTATTTAAAAGTTAATACGCTCTTTTTCTACTACAACTGGTCTATTTTTCGCCTTGATAACTAGAAGTCTAAGGTACTCTCCTATTATCCCCATAAAGATAAACTGTATTCCAAACATAAAAAATATAGGTAATAGTGTTGGTGATATTCCTAATTTATAGGTATCCCAAAATATTATTTTTTTAACTATATAGAATACCCCTAGAGAAAAGGATATGATCGCTATAATAAAACCCATTATACTCATCAGTCTTATTGGCACAATTGATTGATTGACTACCCCAATAATCGCATATTCATATAGTGTAAATAAATTATTTTTACTCCTACCAAATTCTCTTTTTCTTTGCAGTACCTTTAACTGATAAACATTGAACCCAAGCTCAGTTACCATTCCCCTAAAGAATGGCTCCCTATCATCTACCCTCCTCACCTCCTCGATTACTCTCCTATCATACAATCCAAAACCTGTTGCGTTCTTTATTGTCTTGTGTGCGGATATTTTATCTAAAAATTCGTAATATAATTCCCTAGTTTTTTTATTAAAATATGATAGTTCGCTTTCCTTTTTCACCGCCATAACAACTAGCCAACCCTTTTCCCATATCTTTATAAAATCAGGAATATATTCTGGGCTATCCTGCAAGTCTGAGGCTAAATATACAATAGCATCTCCATTGGCCTGCATTATCCCCCAATATGGAGACCTAATATGTCCAAAGTTTTTTATGTTTATTATTAGCTTAACTCTTTTATCATTAATTATTAAAGATTTTATCTTATCTACAGTATTATCTTCGCTAGCATTATCAATAAATAATATTTCAAAATCATATTCTTGTATATTGGATATTGCTGAAATAATTCTTGCGTAAAGTTTTTCTATATTTTGTGATTCATTATAGCAAGGTGACACTATCGATATTTTTTTCTTGTTCATTTTATTTTAAACGTATATTTATAATTAATTGCGTAGGATATTAATACTGAAACAGGAATTAAAATTATTTGACTAATCCATAGTGTCATATCCAAACTTTTAACAAAAATATACATTAAAATTATGTTTATAACTGCTAATGAGCCATATGCAATATTTGATTTGATATATTCATAAATCCAAATATTTTTACTTTTAAATACAAATAATCTTTGCATCCAAAATGAAAATTTTATGCATAGAATATTCGCTATTATTCCAGAGCCTATTAATCCAATTTTATTTTCTAAAATTGAGTAGGCCCCCAAGCTTATAAAGTAAGTGCATATTGTATTAAAACAACCAATTACTATGTATTTTTTGAAAAAAATATTTTTTATCATTTTGATGATAATATATTTTCAATGGTCAACTTAATTGCTAGATCTAGACTTATCGAGAGCTCTAAACCCAATTCCATTTTAGCTTTATTGGTTGCAGGTATGTAGTGGTCGATAGACTCGTTCGCAGGCTCGCTGCATCTCACGCAAGTATTTAATAATTCACCAACCTTCCGTGCAAGCTCTCTAACCTCTATTGGAATATTCGAGCCAACGTTATAGACCGGACAATTTTTACTCGAGATCTCTATGATAGTCATTAACCACTCTATCAACTCATCCGCATACATATAACTTCGATACACCAATGACTGGGCTGTCACTCTAATTTCATCCCCATTTAATGCATCTCTCATAAAGTTGCCAATTGCAAAATGCTGATCCCTTGGAAGATACTTTCCTACAAATGCAAAACATCTAGCAATTGCTACACTTAATCCACCTTCTCCCAAGGCAATTATTTGTGCCTCGGAGTCTCTTTTGGCTGCTGCGTAACATCTTTTGTTTTCATCTATTTCACCAAGCGGCATAAATTTGTCGCTTTCAGAAAATGGCATGCCATCTCGAGATGATGCTCCGTATACAGCCCCAGAACTAACATATAGTATTTTAGGTTTTTTATCCGCTTGTGATGAAATCAATCTACAAAAATTAGTTGTTCCAGATAAGATATTCTTTTTCTCCACCTCAGGCGATGAGATATATTTTGCCGCGTCCGATGATGCTGCCGCATGAATTATGTAATCCGCATTGGGCACGCTATCACAAGTAGAAATATCACCATTTATCAAGGTTACAGACTCAGAAATCAATTCCGGATTGGAAATCGTCAATGATCTTGCATTTCTAGAAAATATAACGACCCTTGTAATGTGCCATTTTTCTAGTCTGCCACGACGGTAAGCATCTAAAATTGACTTACCAAAAAATCCCGATCCTCCTATTATCAGTAGAGAGCTCATTTACGCCCCGCAATAATTTGATGCAATCCCTCCGGAGATTCTGCGAAATTTACTCCACGAATAGTTGAACTATTTTCAAAATTGCCATAACCCCATTTGACCAATATAGCCTCGATACCATTGGCCAAAGATGCCTCATGATCCTCAATTCGATCACCAATGTATATGCAACTCTCTCTTTCAATTGATTCCATTTTGATCAAAGTATCAATCATTGAAGCTTTATTTGAAAATGGCGCATCCTCGTACTTATCAATTGTATAAACTCCATCAAATAATAATGTCCACCCAAAATAATCAACTATTCCCAATGTTGGCTTTAAGCGCTTATTTGTAGCCAAATATAGGGCAATATTCGATTGAATCAATTGATTGAGCAACTCTTGTATGCCAGGATATATTGTTGACTTCTTAAACCCCTCAGCATCATAGTAGGCCTTGAAGTTGGAAACCAATAAATCCAAGTCTGCATTTGATTGGTCGCCGACTAACTTTCTCAAAGTATCCTTCAATGGCGGGCCGATGAGCCATGGCTCCAACGGCAAAACTGGCAGTAATCCAGATTTTCTGATGGCGTTATCTAGGCCAATAAGAATTGAAGGTGCTGACTCAATCAGCGTTCCATCTAAATCAAAGATAACGGTTGTGATCTTTTGAGGACCCAAGCTATGCATGCTTATTGAGGGACGGCATAGAAAACACTATCAAAACTATTGTTAAAGTGCTGTCTTATATAAAATTTATAGTCAGGGCAGTAACTTGCAATTAATGCGGGTATTTCCCATAAGTCGGCCGGACGATGATACAAGGATAAAACCAGCATCGGTCTTGAGCGTTGAATTAAATTTTTGGCACCCATGACAGCAGGAATCTCCGCACCCTCTACATCAAACTTAATAAAATCTACTATTGAGTTAGGTAGCAACTCATCAAGTGATGCTGCCGCAATGTGTACAGACCCATCCAGCGAAATCGTCCCACCCTCACCGGCACCGCTAAAAGACAAAATTTGATAACGATTTGTTACGGCAAGTGGTAAGCATATCGGACCTACCTTCGACTGCCTTACCGTCCGAACTAATTGCTCAAAGTTAGCAGCATCTGGCTCAAATAAATAAGCGCCGGTTAGAGGCAACTTATCGTCAGCCTCTAAAAATGTATCGCCGTTATATGCGCCACAATCTACATAAGTACAGTCGCTAGAATCCTCAAATTGAGGAAGTGTTATAGAGTTAAAGTATTGCTGATCTTGATGTCTGAAACTTGCATAATCGTCATTCAAGCCAAGTCTGAATTCGCAAATATTTAATATGGTTTTTTTGCTTTCCTCATCAGACAAGAGTTCAAAAATTTTCTTGATCTGATCAAGGGCGTCTAAAATGACCTCTTTGCCACTCAACCAATATTTCCAACCCAATTCATCTTTGAACTGACTATAGATATCCCAGGGCATAAAAATGCTTTTAAAACCAGCTTTTATGGCTTTATTCTTAAGACCGTCAAAAGGAATATCTCTGTTATAGATCCCAATAAGAAGTTGTCCGGACAAGTCCTGAGCGGCTAGATCCCCCCATGAATATACCGGAAGACCATCGACTATTTTTTGCTTTGGATTAGTCTCAATAAAACCTGCAACATCATAATCGTTTACCCTCAAGGCACTTGAGATGCCCTTTCCAAACCCGCCAGCTCCAAAAATATAAATGGGCTTTTCTTTTGAAATTTTTGGCGCGTCTCTACCCAGAAGAGACTTACATCTAGCCTCAAAATTAGGAAAATTAACTTGACTCTGAACCATATCTAAAACTTAGCTTTTGAGCAAGACTCAAGCGCCTCTTTTAAGTATTAACCCTTTTAGTGAGGCATTTTCTGCGTATGGCCCATCAATATGTTCAATGGTTAAGGCTTCATTTGCCTTGATAGGCTTTGTTAACTTCTCCCCATTCATAACCTCACGACAAGATAATTGCCCTTTTAGCAAAGGAATGGCCAAGTAAAAATCCTTTGAAAACGTATCGGCATTCAGAACATAACCTGGCTCAAGATCACGTTTTGCATAAGCTCCACGTACCAAAGCATCTAAATATTCGATCTCCTTTCTGGAGATTACGCGGCGAGAATCAGATGGGCCACCACACATTTCCGCAGCTTTATGAAATGCCTTGAACCATTCATCCGCCTGCTCTGGCAGGGTGCAGTAATTAGAGACTGGAACATTCTCATAGTTAATGTCAATATGTCGCTCCCATGACCGGGCACCCTTACCATAAGAAATCAACATTGATGAATGCCAATCATGATATTCATGGGTTGATAGTCCAATGACATGATTTGGAAAACGATTCTTTAAATAATCAATTTGATTGAGATTTAACTCATCATCCTCCGAAGGGTAGAGCGAAACGCAATGATTAATTGCCAATGCAATATCACGCTTTTCAAAGAAGTGAACCACATCATCCAAGTCTTTTTCGGAGGCGCCACCAGTTGAAATGATCACCGGTCTTCTGGTAGATGCAATCTTTTCAAGCAAAGGCCAATCATTCATATCCGAACTAGCAACCTTAATGATGGGTAGATCAAAATCAACACAGAGGTCAACTGAAGCCTCATCAAATGGCGTTGACATTGGAATGCAGCCCACATTTTTTACCTCTTCAAGCAATCTAGCGAACTCTTCTTTGCTTAATTTAGTGGCTTCAGTCTTTTTGATATAACGAGACTCTTGATTTCCTTTAAATTCTGGATGAATAAAGTTATCAACGTCCCTAAATTGCAGCTTAATTGCTGCCTTAATGTTGTTGTAACGGACAACCGTGCCAAAATCACGAATGATTTTTAGCCCGCGCTCAACACTGCCCCAGTGATTATTAGCAAGCTCGAGTACAAACAAATTTTCGAATATTTCTTTATCTTTTTGGGAAATCATATACAACCTCTTCGTTAGTTAATTTTTAATGCGCTCTCACGAACGCTAGCTAATTCTTTGGGATCTAAAAATGGATGCATATCATCCAATTCGGGTGTGCTGATAACACCATCGACCATTTTGGACTTTAATCTAGGCTCGAATTCCTGATGCAAGTCTAAGAATGTGTTGCACAAGGACGGGCCTGGAGAATTTAAAAAGTTTCTTAAGCCCTCTCTCCAACCCTCTCTTTTCAGATCTATCGACCTAAAACTAAAGGCCTCACCTAATTTTTTGAAATCTGGAAAAGATAGGCCTGATTGGGACGAAGATCCAGCCTCTCGTTTAAAGAAGTTTCTCTGGGTTTGCTTGATGGATAAGTAGCCATCATTATTCAAAATGAAAACCAATACATTTAACTTAAGGCCGCTAATTGTTTCCAACTCCTGAATATTCATCATGCTACTTCCATCGCCTGCCAGGCAAATAATTCGAGCATCTGGATTGGCAATTGCGGCTCCAAGTGCTGCAGGAATATCGTACCCCATTGAGGCTGATCCTGAGTTGCTAAACAAGCGCATTCCAGATTTTACTTTTCCGATCTGGAACGGGACGATTGTCGCAGTAGCATCGCCACAAACCACGATATCATTTTCCTTCAAATGCTCAAATAACTCAGCAATGAAGTGATAAGAATTAATCGCGTCTTCTGAGACTGGGTAATCAGCTACCTTTGGAGTAAACCGCGCGTTGATATCAGCGCACCACTGAACCCAAGAACCGTGGGAGGATTTCCATTGGGAACTCTTTATCAGAGCAATCAGGGAAGGAACAAATGTTTTTAAATCGGCAGCTATAGTTGCATCTGCCGAAATATAGGGTTTTTTGAATTCTGCTGGATCAATATCCACCCAAATTTTCTTCGCATTACGAGCAAAGCTTGACCAGTTGTAGCTTACCTGCCGTATATTTAATCTTGATCCAAGCACAATTACTAAGTCGGAATTTTGAACGACAAAATTACCTGCACGCGTACCAATGGTACCCGGCCTACCAGCAAACAAACGATGGTCATTTGGAAAAATGTCATGTGTCCAAGCGGTAACCACCGGTATATCTAAAGCCTCGGCAAGTTCAACTAATTTAGAGGCCATCCCAGCAATACGAACGCCGCTTCCAGCAAGGATCACTGGACGTTTTGCTTTTGAGATGGCATCAATAGTTTTCGCTATATCTGCCGAGGATGCAGTCAATTGCTCTAAGGATAAGTCCAAAGGTTTGGAAATTAGCGCTTCATAACTTTCTGGCAATGCAGCGCCTTGAATATCAACTGGCACATCAAGCCAAGTAGGGCCAGGCTTACCCATTACAGCCTGGAGAAATGCCTCATCAATTTTTTGAACAATCTCTTCAGGTGTTTTCAGTAAATAAGCCCATTTTGTTACAGGCTTTGCCATCGCAACAATATCAACTTCCTGATCACCAAGTTGTCGCAAGCCTGGCACAGGATTAAATGACAACATGGTCTCGCGCTTGACTTGCCCAGAAACGACAACCATTGGAATCGAGTCGGTATATGCACCAAAAACACCATTCAGGGCATTGATGCTTCCAGGGCCTGTGGTTACATTCAACAACGCAGGCTTAAGCGCAACTCGGGCATATGCTTCAGCAGCCATTGAGGCGCCTTGCTCATGATGGCAATAAATCTTTTTTAAGGACTCACTAGCCCCAATAGCATCATTAAGATACATGGCTCCGCCTCCAGTAACCAGGAAGGAAGTATCTATACCTAGGAAAGCCAAACGGGCGACAATATAATCAGCAACTCTCATGTACTCTTTCTTAAAAATTTACACCTAAGAATGTTTCAATTTGGGTTACCGCATATTCCAGCATCTCTTTAGTTAAAGCGGGCTGCACACCAATCCAAAATGTGTTATTCATCACATTGTCAGTATTTTTCAGCTCGCCGCTAATGCGATACTGCGCGTCTTTCATATAAGGCTGGCGAATCAAGTTACCTGCAAACAGCAATCTTGTTCCCACCTTATTTTGATCTAAGTAAGCGGTTAGATCTACACGTGAGACTGGACAACCTTCTTTAAGGGTAATTGGAAAGCCAAACCAAGAAGGATCAGAATCTTCCGTAGCCACTGGTAATTGTAAAAACTCTTCACATGTGGCAAGACGCTCCTTTAAAAACTTAAAGTTATCTTTACGCGCTTGAATAAAAGCAGGCGCTTTTTCTAACTGAGCCAAAGCACAGGCGGCCTGCATATCCGTGATTTTGAGGTTGTAACCTAAATGACTGTACGTATATTTGTGATCATAGCCGTACGGTAAGTCGCCCAACTTCCAAGCAAAACGCTTACCGCAGGTATTGTCTTTACCGGGCGCGCAATAACAATCACGACCCCAATCTCTAAAGCTTTCTGCAATTTGCTTTAATTCGTAATTGTTCGTAAAGACCGCTCCACCCTCACCCATGGTGATGTGATGTGCTGGATAAAAACTGAGAGTGCCAATATCGCCAAAGGTGCCGACCATTTGACCTTTATAAGTCGTCCCTAGGGCATCACAACAATCTTCCACCAACCACAGGTTGTATTTTTTACAAAGTGTAGTCACAACATCTAAGTTAAAAGGGTTTCCTAAAGAGTGAGCCAACATGATGGCCTTAGTTTTAGGGCTTATTGCAGCTTCAATTTTAGAGGCGTCAATGTTATGAGTGATTGCATCCACATCCACAAAAACGGGCACTGCACCAAACTGCACAATTGGATTGACTGTAGTTGGAAAACCAGCAGCAACTCCAATGACTTCATCACCTTTTTTAATCGCCCGATCACCCAATTTTGAAGAGGTTAAGGTGGAGAAGGCTACCAAGTTCGCGGAAGAGCCTGAGTTCACTGTAATGAGATGCTTTACACCAATAAATTCGGCGAGCTTCTTTTCAAATAGGTCATTAAAACGTCCGGTAGTAAGCCAGCCATCCAAAGATGCCTCGACCATATTCTCCAATTCTCTTGAATCGATCAACTTGCCCGATGGAGGCACTGCAGTTTGACCTGGGATAAATTTCTTGGGAGCAAACTCTAATGCGGAATATTCTCTTACCAATTCTAAAATTTGCTTGCGAATTTTGTCTTTAGCGAATTGATCAACTGAGATAGAGGTTTCGGTCATTGTTTTATATTTAATAAATGTTATTTAAGAATTTTGATAATCAGCAATTTGCCTTAGGCTCATCTCGCGAATATTGCTCTGCTGCTGATGGGCTTGCTGCCACTGTGTAATATTTTGAATTGCTTGCTCCAAACTCCAACGCGGAACCCAATTTAAATACTGACGTGCTTTAGAGCAATCCAGCTTTAATGAACGCGCTTCGTGCGGCTGCTCAGCTTGATCTTGAGTCCAGCTAGCTTCAGAGCCCCAATTTTTAATTAGAAGATTAATTACGTCCTGCACTGATCTTGCATCCTCATCACGTGGTCCAAAGTTCCAACCACCATCAAACTTGGCGCCTTCTTGATAGAGGGCTTGGGCCAATACTAGGTAGCCAGATAATGGTTCTAAGACATGCTGCCAAGGACGTGTAGCCAAAGGATTGCGAATCATCAACGATTCTTTTGCTTCAAAGGCTTTGATTGCGTCTGGAATTAAACGATCCTCAGACCAATCGCCACCGCCAATCACATTGCCTGCGCGCGCTGACGCAATAGCCACTTTATGTTGAGCATATTTCTCCGGCGGAAAGTAAGACTGGCGATAGGCGCTAGTGACTAACTCAGCGCAACCTTTGCTATTGCTATAGGGGTCATGACCACCCATCGGCTCATTCTCGCGATAACCCCAAGCCCACTCTTGATTCTCGTAACACTTGTCGGTGGTAACAATCACAGCAGCATGAACACAATCTAACGCGCGTATAGATTCGAGTATATGGACTGTGCCCATGACATTGGTGGCATAGGTTTCTACCGGATTGGAATAGGAGTAGCGTACTAACGGCTGAGCTGCCATGTGAATGACTATCTCTGGCCTAGCATCAGCCATTGCCTTTTGCAATGTATCCAAATCACGAATATCTGCAATATGCGATTGCTCAAGATCACCCTGAACCCCGGCAACTTCAAAAAAGTTGGGGGTTGTATTTGGTGCTAATGCATAGCCTGTAACCTTGGCGCCCATTGAGGCAAGCCACAGAGATAACCAGCCGCCCTTAAAGCCAGTGTGCCCAGTTAAAAATACCCGCTTACCATTCCAAAAGGATGGATCTACCGCAGCAATTGAAGCGCGGTTTGCGACCTCGGGATTGGGCTGTGCAGACATTTTTATGCCCAAACTTTCCATGGTGCTTTACCACTTGCCCACAACTCTTCAAGATGTTGTTTATCGCGCAGGGTGTCCATAGGCTGCCAAAAACCATTATGCGTAAAGGCCTGCAGCTGACCGGAGGTGGCCAACTTTTCCAAAGGCTTACGCTCCCAAATTGTGGAGTCATCCTCAATCAAATCGATGACTTTAGGAGAAAGTACAAAGAAACCACCGTTGATGTACATGCCGTCACCATGCGGTTTTTCTACAAAACTATTTACGGCAGTGCCGGTCATATCCAACGCACCAAAACGACCTGGCGGCTGAACTGCAGTCACGGTAGCTTGCTTACCATGCGCTTTATGAAAAGCGATCAATTTAGTAAGGTCCACATCGCCCACCCCATCACCGTAGGTAAAGCAAAAATCTTCGTCACCCAGGTATTGGCGCACGCGCTTGAGACGCCCACCGGTGAGGGTATTTTCGCCAGTATCAATTAAGGTAATTTTCCAAGGCTCAGCGTATTGTTGGTGAATTTGCATGGCATTGTTGTTTGCCATATCAAAAGTGACATCGGACATATGTAAGAAGTAATTTGCAAAATACTCCTTGATCATGTAGCCCTTATAGCCACAGCAGATGACAAATTCATTGACTCCGTGAGCAGAATACATCTTCATGATGTGCCACAAAATCGGTTTTCCACCCACCTCAACCATGGGTTTAGGGCGAGAAGAGGTTTCTTCTGCGATTCGGGTTCCTAGACCCCCAGCCAATATGACAGCCTTCATCACAACCTTTAAGCGATTAAAACCTTGATTTTACAAGAAAAAGGGGCTTTTTGACCCTATTGACGACATAATTTGGTGCATTGCAATAAATTAGTCTTTGTTCTTGAAATTATAACCAATTTGGGGTCTGCCCCCCCCTAAAACCGCAAAGTAGGGGTGCTAACATCGTTTATCAACCCTGCATTACGCTATCGCTATGAATAGTTTTTTGGCAATACTCATAGAAACTTTTGATAGTGCTTAAATTTTCAGCATTAAGTGCTTCAAAGTGAGGCCTTAGCAGGTTAGTAGTGCCATGAACCCACTCTTGGTCGTCAAAACCATAGGCCACACCCTTGATCCGGTTGACCTTTTTGAGGTTTTCCTCACTGCGATCACCCTCTCCTGGAATAATGATCGAGTTGCAACCGCAAAGTGCCGCTTGAACGGAGATAAAGGTCATATCGTCATATGAGATGAATGTCTCAATGCCGTTAAAAAACTGTGCCGCCTCTTCATCGCTCATTTTCTCCAGGAGTGGGTCAGCATGTACAAAATTGGCGGGATGTTGATTGTGGAGTTTATCTCGACCCTTGCGTACTAAATATGCACCACCCTTGCGATTGGGTAAATTTTTATTTTGATAAGTTTTTAGCTGGTACTCCAAGTCAATTGCGGTTAACAAGCCCTTGACTTCATAACGCCGGTCCACTTCAAACCAAGGGTGGTACTGGAAAATATGATCTGTTAATCCATATTGCCCATCACCACCACAAACTCCTGGGGTATTCATAATCCAACGCACAACATGCTTAGCGCCGAATGGAACGCCCCTCAGTGCCTCACCACAAATGACTACCGTCCGATCAATATCGAAATGCTTCCATAGCAACTTAGGAAAGAGTTGGCTCTGAAGGCGGGTTAACTTTCGCTTAAAGGTATTAAATATGACGTAACGCTTAAGGTGACCTAACATCAAATACAAGCGACCCAAGCAATCGGCGCCTAAAAAAAAGGGCTTGTCCCTACTGATGCCTTTACCATGCCAACGAGGATTTAACTTATCGGTGGTGATGTATACCTCTTTAGCGCCAAGATAAGTGAGGCGATCGGCCAAATAATGTAAGGCACAAAATCCCCCGACATTTTTATCGTAAGGAGGAGATTCAATAATGTAAGTAAGTGCCATGAGGAAAAATTTTAACCACGCCCGTAAGTATCTTCGAAGCGCACAATATCATCCTCACCTAAATAACTTCCCGATTGCACTTCAATAATTTCTAAGGGGGTTTGTCCAGGGTTAGCGAGCCGATGGGTTTGACCTTGTGGAATATAGGTACTTTGATTCTCCATCAAGGTGATGACCTGATCGCCATTGGTGATCTCTGCAATGCCTTTAACCACGATCCAATGTTCTGCACGATGATGATGCATTTGTAGCGAAAGACTCGCTCCCGGTTTCACTTGAATACGCTTTACTTTAAAGCGCTCACCCTCGTCGATGCTGTCATACCATCCCCAAGGCCTCGCCACTTTGCGGTGAAGGCTTTTCTCTTCGCGCTTTTGCTGCTCGAGCTGCGTCACAATATTTTTTACATCTTGACTATTTTTTCTATCAGCAACTAATACTGCATCCGCAGTCTCAACAATGATGAGGTTTTCCACTCCAACAGCACTCACCAATCTGCCACTTGAATGAATAAGTGAATTCTTCGAATTGCTTACGATTACATCACCTGTAGTGACATTGCCGACCTCATCTTGATTGCCGACATGCCATACTGCATCCCAGGCACCCAAGTCATTCCAGCCTGCACCAAGCTCAATCATTTTGACTTGGTACTGACTGCCGGGGCATTTCTCAATCACCGCATAATCAATTGATTCGCTAGGTATGTTTTGAAAAAGCTCCTTATTTGGGCGAACAAAACTCACATCGCCAGATTGATCAATTGTTTTTGCCATCCATGCGGTTTGAGTTGCGCTAAAGATATCTACCCGAAACTCTTTCAAAGCAACGAGCCATGTACTGGCGCGCATCACAAACATACCGCTATTCCAAAGATAACTGCCGTCAGCCAAATACGCTTCTGCTGTTTTTAAATCCGGCTTTTCAACAAATTTCTCCACGGTATATTCTTGGTGCGCACCCATCGAACCTTGGCGTTTAATGTAGCCATAACCTGTCTCTGGTGAGGTTGGCGTAATTCCGAGGATGGCAATTGTTTTTTTAGATTGATCTGCATTTACCGATGCAATGCAATCTTGTAATGCCCTCACGAAAGTGGCTTGATTCTGGATGGTTTGATCTGCAGGTGTAATAACTAGAATTGGATCATCCTCAACAGCCTCGGACTTTTTGGCAGCGTCCCGCGCTTCAAAAGCTGCAATGGTTAATGCGGGGGCTGTATTACGCCCATCTGGCTCAAGTAACAAGACGGCACGAACCCCTTTTAATTCCCGCAATTGGTCTAAAGCCAAAAAGCGATGATCCTCATTAGTAACAATCAGCGTTGGGCCAAGATTAATTTCACTATTCTGAACTCCACCCCCCGAAGGAATTGAATTAATTCTTTCAATTGCCTGCTGAAATAAGCTCTGATTGGAATCATCACCCGATAAGATCAAAAATTGCTTCGGAAATCCCGCTCGAGACAAGGGCCAAAGTCGCGTGCCAGAGCCGCCACAGAGAATCACGGGGATGACCGGAATCTGGTGCGCATCAGAAGTGTTGAACTTAGGAGCTGTCATAAGCAATTGAGTAAAGCTCTTGAAACTTTTTGTAAATAAGTCATGATTTTATAAGGCTTTGCTGCTGAAATGAGGCTTTATTCAAAGTCGGACGAATCTTAATAAATTTATTAGAATAAATACGCTATGTAAAGAAGATAGCACCATTGAAAATTACAACCATTGGAGTCGACAATGTCTACAAGCAACATCCCAAAAATTAACGTTCGTAACTCAGTAAACGAATGCGCTCAGTCCCTAAAAAAAGAAAACGTCGGAAAATATCACAACTACGGCATCAAAGATTGCATCATCTCTATTGCTGCAACCAAGCATAAATAGACTAACACTGTCTTAATTAGGCCTATTGGGGTAGCGTTTACCAGTCATGTTGCTATAAACCGCCCCAGCCAAGACTAATAGAATTGAATCTACCATTACCGGGAAGAAGGCATATCGATAATGCAGGACATGTCCCAGCACCACTATCAAAGAAACTGCGGCTGCAGGTGGATGCAAGCAACGCAGCAAAAACATTCCCAAGATAGATAAGCTGGCAGCTAGTGGCATTGCTAAGAGGGGGCTATTAACTACATGAATGGTTGAGATTCCAACCAATGCTGAGAGGGTATTTCCAGCAATAACCGCCCAGGGTTGAGCCATCGGGCTTTGCGGAAGCGCAAAAACCAGCAAGGCACTGGCACCCAATGAGGCCATTAACCATTCATCAAGACCACCAATCTCACCGAGGAACTTAGCAGCAGTGAGCACTAACATCAGGCCAATAAAAGCCCCTACAACGGATCGAATTCTCTCAACCCAAGGCACATGCGGCTGATCCCCGCCAAAGTAAAAGGAGTAGTACTTGAGTAGATTCTTATATTGATGTCTCATGCTTTTTCTATAGATGCGCACAAGCGATCATAAACCCGCATTAAATTAGACTGAATTCGAGCACTCAATAAAAAAGGCTGCCGAAGCAGCCTTTCATTAAGATTAATGCAAATATAGCATTAAGCCTTTTTAGCGTAAGCAGAACACCAGCCTTTACCAGCAACCTGTTTTGCACCAAACAAAGAGCAGCCACCGGCGGCTGAACCAGCTTTGCCTTGGTACAGAGCGCAGTTATCGCACTGTTGACCAGCAGCATACTTAGCAAACTTTGACTTATCAACTTTTGAGGCATCTGCTTTGTATCCCAATGCTGCAGCTTGCGGATCAGTTTCAGCAACCATTGCTTGAGCTTGAACTTTACCGTTCAACGCCAAGGTGCAAGCACCAGCAGCGGACAAAATCATAAATTGGCGACGACTATTTTTCATATGAACTCCAGTGAGTGAGGTAGAACAAAATTTGCATCTGAATGGATCATAGAGCAGATGGAATTAGTCGACTATAGGTCATATAAAGCATTGATTTATATAGATTTTTACTTGAGAATTGTTCTCAAAGAATAAATTGCTGGTGAGGCGGCATATTTCGGCTGAATTTAATGCCAGCCTTTTAGCTTCATACAGTTAATACGCTGCCTTATATGAACCCCAGATCCAGATTCTGGATAAGACTGGGCGCAGTCTATGGCATCACGCTGAAAAGTCGCTTTATTGTTCTTAGAGGGATCTTTATTAACATCTGGATAGGCGGAGCACCCGAACATCAGGCCGAGTGCACAAGCTCCAATAGCGCCCCTCAAGATGACTTGACTGAATATCACCCCTTACCTTTTCTCAAGAAGAGATAAAAACTCTCTACGCAAATTAGAGTCTTTTAAGAAGGCGCCCCGCATCACACTATTAACCATCTTCGAGTCACGATCTTTTACACCGCGCCATTGCATGCAGAAGTGATCGGCATCCATCACGATTGCAACACCGATTGGCTTGATTTTCTTCTCAAGCATGTCAGCTAATTCGACCACAGCCTCTTCCTGAATCTGTGGGCGACACATGACCCATTCAGTTAAGCGTGAGTATTTTGACAAACCAATAAGAGCAGATTCCTTACTTGGTAGTACCCCAATCCAAATGCGACCCATGATTGGGCAAAGGTGATGAGAGCAAGCACTACGAACAGTAATCGGGCCAATGATCATCAACTCATTGAGGCGGCTGACATTCGGAAATTTAGTCAGCGTAGGCTGCTCAACATAACGGCCGTTGAATACTTCTTTAACAAACATTTTCGCAACACGCTGGCTAGTATTTTTGGTGTTGTGATCACTCTCAGTATCGATCACTAAACTTTCTAAAACAGCCTGCATCTTTTCCGCAAC
>JACCDI010803321.1_pt1 | contig 24684 bp, 21 predicted proteins | sample 7442791 | NCBI WGS metagenome assembly JACCDI01 (sample SAMN15323434, study PRJNA562643) | freshwater metagenome | isolation source: river surface water | place: USA:Blue River Watershed | collected 2017-08-15
CCAAAATGGTGTTTTCAAAAGTAGGCTCGGCTGTATTATTAGCAATCGCATCAACCTCAGCAGCATTCCTTTTAATACCTTCTAAAATAGCGGGTTTAAAATGTTCGTTCTTAATTTGATCAAAAGGTGGGACATTAAATGGCGTGTTATACGTCTGGAAAAATGGATTCATAGTGGTCATTTCTTGTGCATTTGCGGTTAGCATACTTCCTATGGCTAGACAAATAAATAAAGTTTTTTGTATCATAAATTGGAGAATTAAAAAAGTAAATTTAATCAAATACTACTAACAATTACTTATTAAATTGAAAAGAGAATAAAATAAAAATAATTACTTTAGCCAAAGTCATTATAACCCAATTCGATATGAAAAAGTTGCTATTACCATTTGTTTTATTATGTGCATTAATTACATCTGCGCAAGAATTCAAAAACTACGGAACACCATTAAATAGTGGAGATAAAAACTTTACTGCGCCAATGTTCAATTCTTTAAATCAACTTTCAGATTATAGAAAAGGATTTTTAAATGATAGGAAAATAGACGGCAGCCCGTATATAATTGAAGCTTTTACCCCTTCAGAAATCGTGGGTATACAACACACCTTCAACATGAGATACAATGCCTATGCGGATGAAATTGAAGTAGAAAAAAGTTCAGATGAAATTTATGCATTGAAAAAAGAAAGCGAATTCAATACCATTCTGATAAATCGTGGAGCATATAAATTACGATTAGTCAATTATTGGGGTACCAATAAAAAAGAAAGTAATGGCTATCTAGTTGAAATTGCTTCTGGAAATGAAATCACCTTATTTAGAAAAGATAAAATTGAACTACTGCCAGGTAAAGAAGCCATGACTTCATTTGAAATAACAACACAACCAAAATTAATTCGGATGAAAGCACGTTATTTTATTGGTATTAAGAATAATCCAATTATAGCTTTTGCAGAAAATAAAAAACAATTAATCAATAGCTTTCCGAAATTCAAAGATCAAATAACAAATTTCATTAAATCGAATGATTTAGATTTTGATAATGAAACCGATCTTAGCAAAATTGCCTTATTCCTAGGCACATTATAAAATAAAAAAAGCTTCTCGTTTGAGAAGCTTTTTTTGTGCGGATAATAGGACTCGAACCTACAGGCTCACCCATTCAATTCAACGATTTTAAAAAACCCAACAAACATTATATAAATATCTATAAGCCTAATTAAATTCAATGATTACAAGATTTTTAATTAAAATTTTATAATTGAATGAAATTGAACGAAATTGAATAAGAACTTAATTTGGTTGGGCAATGGTTGGGCAATAATACTGAATACTTATATATGCCAAAAAAAGAGAGAATATTAAATCTTAAAATTTAACTGTCAATATAATTTTATTTATCCTTAAATTATTCCAAACCTTACGCAAAAAGATTTTTTCGACATCGCTTCCCCGTGTATCTGATTCTTTTCCCTGAACTCATCAGCAATTCTTGTATACATTGGATTTCCTTCTGAAAAATTAAGGAATCCGTAGGTGGCACCTATATTTTGCAACATTAATTTTATACTTCCTAAGGAGTGTCCGGTCTCTTTAATACAAAGGCTCTCGTTTTTTATGTAATTTTCTAAAATAAATCGCATTTGCTCTTCTGTATATTTAATTTTATACATTGGTATAACAATTTGTTTTGGTAATAATTTTATAAATAGCGATTATTAATAATCTTCATCTTTAAATAATAGTGCATTGTATGCTTCAAGATTATTTGTTACAAACCAAATTAATCCACTTACAAGTAGGTCTGCCTCTTTCTCTGACGCTTTTTTGTTTTTCATTTTATCTTCAATATTTAATATTGAACGATAAATGCTTAACTCAATAGCATTTAATTCGCAACTATCTCCAGTCAAAGAGTTTGTTACTATTTCTCCTTCTTTAAATATTTCTCCTTTAAACCAATCTGGCAACAACTCTTTTTCTTCCATTATATTCTATTATATTAAAGATTTTAACAATTCTTCGGCTTCCTCACAATCAGGATCTAGTTCTAGAACTTTTTTACAATCTTCAATTGCCTTTTCAATATTGTTTAATTTAATATTTATTTTAGCCTTAGTTAAATAATATTCTGCTTCAGCTTCGTCATCTTCTTCTATACATTTTTCAATTACTCCCATTGCTAAATCAAAATCATTGTTGAATAGGTATCCCATTGCCAATACATTTAAATAAGCGGGCATTGGAAAATTGAACAAATCAATTGCTTTAATACAATAATTTATACCTTCCAAAAAATTGCCTTTTTTATATTCAGATTCAGCATTAGAAATAAATTCTTCTCCTTGAGACAATCTTTCCATTGGGTTAGAAAATATATTAGGATTAATAAAATAACCTTCATCTAAATCCTCTTTAATACAATTAGGAGTAAGTTCATCTATCATTTCTTGAGAAAAATCAATATCTTGTGCAACGTAATTAGCTGATATCCAAGATGATTTCGAATGAAATTTTAACTGTGATAATTTATTTGTTAATTCTGTATTGTCTATTGATACATCTTTTAGAGTATCATCAATTAAATCTAAAAGCTTTCCAAAAGCTTTCATTCTCTCTAAGACAAATGAATAAACTTCCGTTTCGTTCATCTCTTCTATTCTTAATTGATATTCTTCATAATGCATTAAAGCAAGATCATTTTCATCATCAAAATCTTCGACAGGCATAGAATTAACCCTGTTTTTTATTAAATCATACCATCCATCAAGTTCTTCAACTTTAATTTTAGATTCTAAACTTAATATAATAATATCTTCTGACTCTACATCTTCACTATTTTGCTTAATTCTTCCATCTTCAAAATATTCAACTGGTATTCCTATTATTTCATCATCTTTATATTCTCCTTCTCTTTTAATTTTTCCTGATGAGTAATATTCTTTAAATGGCCCATTATAATTTTCATTCTTTATAAATACGGATCGAATTAACGTTCCATTTTCATCTAAAGATTCAACAATTCCATCAGCTTGAATATCGTTTTCATAGTGCAATATTGCCATGAGTTGCCCATTGTCATGATAAAGTTTATAATAACCATGTCTATCTCCATTTAGAGTTTCAAATTCTTCTTTTAATTCTCCATTATCATGATATGTTTTTTCAATTTTAACTTCAGTTTCGTTTGATTTTATGAATTTAAAATTGTTATTTTTTGATTTTAAATCTGAAAAATTAATAGTTTTTAGATTTGTCAAAAACTCAATTGCAGCTTTAATATTTGTATCTGCTATAAGACTTGACATACTACTTTCAAATTCAAAATATTGAATTTCTGGTAATCCGACAATTCTATATGTTTCATAATTAGGCCCTAAATTGGCAAATATTAATTTGTCATCTGATAATTCCGATTTTATAATATCAAGGATTTTAAACTCACAATCTTGATCATCCTCATCGATTGTAATTACAGACATAGCCCATGCAATAAAAAAGTCGTTTTGATTATCTTCATTTGGATAAAAGATAGTTCCTTCTAAATCTAAATTGAAAATAACATCTTTCAAATCATCATGTTTTTTTTCTCCATCATCAAAAACTACATCTGAAGACTCATTAGAAACATCTTCTGGACAAGTATAATTTATAGAAACACTAATATCCATATTACTATCGTCTGCTACAGTTTCTTCTTCTATGCTTAATAGTTCATCTTTTATTTTGTCAATTGTAATATATGCATTGCTGTTTGGGTCTAATTCCATAGCTTTATATAGGTCCTTCAAAGCACTATCATATTGCTCAAATTCATACATGCATATTCCTCTATTTTTATAGGCATTACTATTGTTAGGCTCTAATTCCATAACTTTATTCATATCGCCGATTGCCTCCATAAATTCCTGTAAATTAGTATAAGCTATTCCTCGGTTGAAGTATGCTCTAGTGTAATTATTGTCAATCTCAATTGTTTTTGTACAATCATCAATTACACCTTGATAATCCCCTAATTTGCTTTTTGCAATACTTCTATTATGATAGGTATCTGCATGACTTGAATCTAATTCAATAGATTTTGAGTAATCTAATATAGCACCTTTGTAGTCGTTTAATTTAAGTTTTGCATTACCAATTTCTAGATATGTACGAGCATTATTAGGGTTCAAATTAATTGATTTTTTATAATCTTCTAACGCTCCTTCGTAGTTTTCAATTTCATGTTTAGAAATACCAATTACTAAGTGTTTGAGTGCGTCTTCTTCGTCTGATTTTGAAATTACTTTAGTTATATCATTTTCTGAATTACCTAATTCATAATCATTTAACTCCAATTTATTTATTTCATAAATCATATCTTTTACTAAGTCTTCTACTTCTTCATTAATCCCCATTAAATATGCTATTTTTTCAATAGGAGTCATGTATTTACCTTTAAGAATATAATCTCCATTTTCATCTAATAGATTTTCTAATTTTTCTCTATTGCTATAAATTATTAGCATTTGTTTTATAAGGGACCTTTTAGTTTTCAAATCCAAGCTAAATAAAACTTCTTTGAAATGATTACCATCTTCAGATTCATCAAAAAAATTACTTTTTCTGAGTTCACAGTCTAAATATTCAGAACCTATATTTATTGATTCTGAAGCAATCGATAAAATTTTTAAATCTTCATCAGAAACTTTATCTTTTCCTTTTTCTATTCTATTAGATTCGGCAATATACTCTATACACAATAAGTATGCATATCCTTGCTCCCTTGCCTTTTCTTGAGCAGACATTTTTGAAAATTTACTTCTATTAAAAAAACCAAATAGTCCCATTTGAATTGTTATTTTAAATGTGTTATTACTAATCTTAAAATACTAACCTTGTTGTTTGATAGTCATTCCTAAATGATCTTTCACCTCATTAATACTATTTGGATTTAAAGTTTTTGTAGGTACTAAACGTATATTATCGTTTTCTACAAAATAAGATTCCTCTTCGAATTCAATTAAATCAAGAATGCTTAATAATGGTTTGATTTTAATATAAGACCCGGTGGAAATTCCTGGAGGGCCTTTTATTCCCGAGCTCTTATAATATGCTATATCATTAAAACGATACCAACTCAATTTTGAATCTATTTGATTTCTTTGAAAATAATTCCTAATATATACAAACATTGATGAGTCTTCTTCTCCATTAGAATTGTATATGATTTTTTTAACTTTATAGCCGATTTTATACCATTCCTCTTTATAAGTAGATTTTTTTTCAATTATTATAACATTGTTAAAATCTAACTCATAATCAATTTCTTCATTTGCATTATAATTTCTCCAAATTCCAAGAAATTCTTCTTTTATGAGGTCATAATTAATTTCACACACTTTTAATTTTTTTGTAAAATCAATATTCCATTCAAAAAAAGTAAACTTATTACCATTATTAATGAATTTTATTTTTCCATTTTTATTATATTCAATACACTCTTTATAATAATCTCCATTAACTATTTCTAATTCCCTGATTAATGAACCATCATTATTGTAATAATAAGTTTTGCCTTCTTGAATTCCATTTTTCCAAGTTGACTGAATTTTTAACTGTCCATTATCATAAAATTCTTTACATAATCCATTATATTTTCCATTGGAATAATGATTTTGAAATTGTAATTGAATTCCATCTTTAAAATATTGTGTGTATAATCCATCCCTTTTTCCGTTTTTTAAATTGACAACAACTTTTGGAGAAATATGTTGAATGTAAATAATATGAGTTCCATCAGGAAGATAATTTTCATCATTAATATTAAGTTTATATTTTTTATTTATAGAAAAGGATATGTGAATAACTAAAAGAATTGAACTTATTAGTACAACTGTAATTATATTAAAAATTATTCCTGATATAAGTGAAAGAAAAAGAATAATTTTTAAATAATCTACACCTTTTTCTTTTGGAAAAATGGCATTTTTAAGTGCTTTTTGATAAATCGGCATAATCTTTAATTTTGTGATGTTTTATAATATTTGATATTCTTATTTCCTTACCAAGAGTATTTATTTTCATATTAAATACAGGTGGTTCTATGTTTTTTTCTAATAATATTAATTTTAAATATTTAACCCATGATTCTGGGGTGTCACTATTATTTATAATTTTATTTAAAAATATTTTGTTTAAATAACCTAATTGCTGGATTAGAAAACAAATCGCTTGAATATGTTTTTCAGATTCAATTTGAAAATCAGAATTTTTTTTTATTTCAATTAAAAATTCCTGTTCGTTGATACCATAAAATTTCCCGTTTTCATAAAAATAACTTATTCTGTTTTCATTTATTTCATTACGATAAAATTCAGACTCTTTATCCTCAGTCCACAATACAATAGTGGAAGTGGTAGATCTAACATTTGAAACAAAATGAGGTACAAAACTAGGCACAATATTTATGTTACCCTTGATATGAGATATTGTTTTATCAACTTTCAAACTAAATGTGTCATCTTGATTTTTTAATATTTTTTTTTTAAAATGAATTGACTTATATCCTGAACCAAAAAAAACAAAAGAACTTAAAATGTAATTTCCATGATGATGAATTAAATAAGCCGCATTTTCTTTTTTTTCGGAGCAACAAGGAGAAAAAATATGATATTTTAAATCAATGTTATTGTCTTGATATATTGTTAAATGAGGAATTTCATAATCTGCCCATTTTTTTAATAAAAATTCTTCGTTCATTAAATTTGATTCAAAAACCTTTGAGATAAATTCTAACTTACTCATACATTTCATAGTGTCAAAACTCTCTTTGTGAAATAGAGAACCATCATCTATCTGCTTTGAAAGCTTAATAATATTAGAAACTAAAGGTTCTGAAATTAAATTATCAAACATTTTTAATTGATTTTATTATATCCTATTTTCTTCAACCATTTTAAATACAAATCCCATTGAGATTCTATCCATTGTGAAGTTAAATGGTAATTACCACAAAAAATTTCTTTAGAATAATATCTAGTTCTACCACTTGCATCTGTTATTGTTCTTGTTTTTAATCTTAATACTTCAAAATTTGAATTAAAATTATTTTTTGAATACTGTGGATATTGCAAATTTTGAATTTCATCATTTGTTATTAAACCCTGTTTAAAAGCTTCCCTAAAAGTATGTTGGACATATTGTCCTATTTTCATTCCTTCAATTTTCTTAATATTGTGTTCAATAATATTTTTAGGAATAAATACTTTATCATTTTTATTTGTGATTTCTTTTCTAGAATCTAAATCTAATAATTTAACACTTCTCAAAAATAGTTCTGAGGTATCATTTTCAGATTTTGATGCTCTTAAAGTAGTATCAATTATATCTTCAAAAAACTGATCATTAGTAATTAGTCCTATTGTTATGCTATCATCATTAATTAATTCTTTAGCTTTTAGAAGCAAATCATCAATTAATTTCAGAGTAGCAGGGTTTGTTTTTGGTGTAATAAATAATGAATGAAAGTGATTGTATTGCTCAAAATAGGTTTGCATTACAAAAAGAGTTCTAAAAATTTTCTTTAGTATTCGCTGTGCTGTTTCCTCTTTAGAACCATAATTTAAACCAGCTCCATGAAAAGCAACATCAACGCCATAAACTGTCAACTCGGTTGTGTTGATTCCCAAAACATCTATTTCTGCTTGCTTTAAGAGTTGTTCAAAAGAACTCTCTTTAAATATTTCATCAAAATAACCAGAATTAATTATTTTTTGGTAAAACAATTTTGCCCTATTTTTTTCGTGTTCAGTAATAATCCAGCATCCACTCAATTTCCAATTGGTTTGAATAACTCTACAGCCCATTACATGGTTCAAATAACTACTTGTTAAAGATTCTCCAATTTCTATTTTCATAATTTCATTTTTATTTAATATAAAAAAGAGTCTACAATAAGATTGTAAATCCTTATTTTAACCTTTGTTATTTCTAAAATAGCAAAGATTTTCATTAGCGGGATAACCTGTCAATTCCTTTAATTTATTAAATGAAATAGTCTTTAAATTTTCAATAAAAATGGTGGCTTCATCATATGAATCGAATGCACCTAAAGTATAATTACCACCTATATTCTCCTCTAAATAAAAATCATCGGGTACTTGAATCACTCGATATGGCTCATCTGTTTCTTCATCAAATGAAATCCAAATAATGCCTTCAAATCCAAAATCACAATCATCATAATCCACTTGAATACAAAACAATGTTATATCTTCAGATTCATATTCATCTTCATAAGAAATTTGCCCTAAAATATAACCTAAGTGAAAACTATCATCATATCCATTATTGTCATTACTATATTCCATAATACTTCCATCTTCAAAATATTCAACTGGTATTCCTATTATTTCATCATCATTATATTCGCCTTCTTTTTTTAATGCTCCTGAAGGATAAAATTCTTTGAAAGGACCATTTTTATTTCCGTTTCTAACGTAAACTGTTCGTATTAAATTGCCATCTTCATCATATGAATCTACCAAACCATCAACTTGAACATGATTGTCATATTTCACTTTATAATTTAGTTGGCCATTGTCATGGTAAAATTTATAAAAACCATGTGCTTTATTATTTACAACTTCAAGCTCTATTTTAATCATTCCATTATCGTAGTATGCATATTCAAGTCTAACTTTATTATCATCAGTGCCTATAATTTTATTTTTCTGGTCATTAAAATAACAGAGATTTTCATTATCAGGATATCCAGCTAATTTTTTTAATTTTTTAAATGAAATAGTTTTTAAATTTTCAAAGAAAAATAAAGCATCATCGAATGTATTAAAAGAATCTAAAGTATGGGTACTATTGCCACATTCCCCAGTTGCGTAAACATTGTCTGGTATTTCTATAACTCTGTACATTTCATTTGTATCTTTCTCAAATGAAATCCAAATATTATCATAACTGCCTTGGAATTTGAAATCACAATCTGCTTCAATAGAAAATATTGATATGTCTTCTAAATCGTATTTGTCTTCTATAGAAATGAAACTTTCTATGTATATAAATGAAATTTTTTCTTCCATATTTTCTTTTTGTTATTAAAATTGATTTGTATTATCAAAACACTCTCGTATTGGTTTTGTAAATGACACTTTATTTATCGAATATAATGAATAATACTATTGATCTTTAAATTATTGTAAGAAAAACTACAATAGATATATCAAACAAAATGAGCTAAATATTGATAGGTGAGAGATAGTTCAATGTTACAAAGCAAACGATTGTGGTTAGACCAATTGATATGACTTCTTTATACATAACAAATTGGAAGAGAAGAAAATAATTATTCCATTCAAGTCAATAAATTAGAAATATCAGTCAAACGTTTTATGTAATGATCAAAGTCTTTTACATGAACTGTTACATATTTTACATTTCCTGAGAAGGGTTCAACAATATTAAATTGGTATTTACTGTCAAAATATTCCTTATTATGAACAACATAAATCATTTCAATATTATGGGATAAGCATTTTTTTAATTTTATGTCGTCTCTTTTTTTTATTTCATCAAATGCCTTGTTTGCCCATTCAACTCCTTTTCCCGCAAAATCAACTGGTTTAAAATGTTGGATACCTTGGCATTCTATTACAAGGTTATATCCTGGAAGATAAAAATCTAACGATTGTTTACCTAGCCATATAAATTTACCCTTAAATTTCCTTACACTAGGTTAGTTGCGGAAAAAATACTAATTTCACAACTTACAATAAGTACAATAATTCATACGTTTATTTCCCAAATTTTAATCTTGAAAATTATATCCAAACTATTTTTATTTGTTTTTTCGTAATTGATTTTTTTTCAATTCTAGTTTCAGCTAAACTTTAAAAGAGTGTCAATTATAATTCAAATAGTAGTAATGTTTTATTAATAGTTTATAAATCAATTAAATTAACTAAAAGTAATTCTTAACATAATCAAATGTCAAAAGAAAAGATAACCCTTTCACAACTAGAACAATACTTATCTAAAGCCGCTTGGATTTTAAAAGGTCCGGTAGATGCATCGGATTTTAAAATCTACATATTCCCGCTTTTATTTTTCAAAAGGTTATCCGATGTATTTGATGAAGAATACCAAATTGCCTTAGAAGAATCGGATGGAGACAAAGAATATGCTTTGTTACCAGAATTCCATCGTTTTAATATTCCTGAAGGTTGTCATTGGAATGATGTAAGAGAAACAACCTCAAATATAGGTTTAGCTATTGAAAAAGCGTTGAGAGGCATCGAGCAAGCCAATCAAGAATACTTATATGGGATTTTTGGTGATGCTCAATGGAGTAACAAAAACAAACTTTCCGATAGATTATTAACGGACTTAATTGAACATTTTTCTCAATATTCACTTTCTAATTCGTTAGTGGAACCTGATATTTTAGGACAAGCGTACGAGTATTTAATCAAGCACTTTGCCGATTTAACTAATAAGAAGGCTGGAGAATTTTACACACCTCGTTCTGTAGTACATTTGTTAGGATTGATATTGGACCCACATGAAGGAGAGAATATTTATGACCCGGCTTGCGGTACGGGAGGAATGTTATTAGAATGTGTTGACCATCTTAAACATAATAATGAAGATTACCGCACTTTAAAATTATACGGTCAAGAGAAAAACTTAACTTCTAGTTCGATTGCCCGAATGAATATGTTTTTGCATGGAATAGAAGATTTTCAAATTGCACGTGGCGATACTTTGAAAAATCCTGCTTTTTTTGAAGCAGATGGTTTAAAAACGTTTGATTGTGTTATTGCTAATCCTCCATTTTCTCTAAAAGACTGGGGTGCAGATATCTGGGTGAATGACCCTTTTGGGAGAAATATTGCTGGTGTACCGCCACAAGGAAATGGCGATATGGCTTGGGTACAACATATGATTAAATCTATGAATGCTACTGGGCGAATGACAGTGGTATTACCTCACGGAGCCTTGTTTAGAAAAGCATCTGAAGGAAAGATTAGAGAAGCTTTACTAAAAAAAGATGTTTTAGAAGCGGTGATTGGTTTAGGACCTAACATTTTTTACGGTACCCAATTAGCGGCTTGTGTATTGGTTTTTAAACAACAAAAAGAAAAGCATAAACAAGGCAAAGTCTTGTTTATTGACGGTTCAGAGCAAGTACGAGTTGGAAGAGCACAAAACTTTTTAGAACCCAATGATGTGAAACAACTTTTTGATTGGTACAACCAATTTTCAGATGTAGAAAATTTTGTGAAAGTAGCTTCTATAGAAGACATAAAAGAAAATGATTACAATCTAAACATTCCGCTTTATGTGGAAAAGATTATAGAAGATAACCTTCCTTCAGTTGAAGAAGCCCTTTACGATTTAAAAACAGCTTGGGAGGAAAGTTTGAAAGCGGAAGAAAATTTTAAAAAAATATTAAAGCAATTTATATAAATGACACAAGAAGAATTTGTTGAAAAAATTCACTCTCATACTCGAAACGCTAAAAATCTAATTGAAGGTGATGGAGGCTATAATATAAAAAGAGGTATGGCGCATGTAACTTCAGGTTATGTTGAGGATTTATTTGCTTTATTTATTGCAAAAAAATTAAATCGAAAAGATTTACAATACTTAGTTGACAAAGTAACATCTATCCGATTTAGTAAAAATGGGAAAGCTACTACATTCAAACCCGATTTGTCAATTATCAATTCTAATAATGTTTTGACACATTATTTCGATTTAAAAACAAACCTAGGATGGAATAGAGATTTAGCAACTTATCTCAATACCAAAAATGACTTTATCAATAAAATTAAAGATAGAGAAGCTTGGATTCATTTTGATAAAGAAAGCGTTCAAGAAATAACTATTTCTGAAAAGTTAAAATACAAAATGGTTGTGATTTATGGATGGAATATCAATAAAAAACAAATGGAAGAAAATATCCGTTTGGCTAATGGATATGAAAATGTAGAACTTTTTGTTCTTAACAAATTAGACGAAAATAAAAATTTAGCTATTGACAATAATGATTTTGAACGATTGTATTTCGAAACTTTAACTCTTTGTAATTAACATGACCCAACAACAATTAGAAAAATACCTCTGGGGAGCGGCTACTGCATTACGTGGTACCATTGACGCTGGAGATTACAAACAATATATATTTCCGCTATTGTTTTTTAAGCGTATTTGCGATGTGTATGATGAAGAATTTGAAAAAGCGTTAGAAGAAAGCGATGGAGATTTAGAATATGCTGCCTTTGCCGAACACCATCATTTTTTGGTACCTGAAAATGCGCATTGGAAAAATGTAAGAGAAACAACCGTAAATATTGGAATGGCCATACAAGAAGCCATGCGCGAAATCGAAAAAGCAAACCCAGAAACGTTGTTTGGTATTTTTGGTGATGCCAGTTGGACGAATAAAGACCGATTGTCTGATGCTACTTTAACCAACTTAATTGAGCATTTCTCACAACACCAATTAAATCTTAAAAACGTACCTGATGACCAATTAGGCAATGCTTACGAATATTTAATTAAAGAGTTTGCAGATGATAGCGGACATACCGCAGCAGAGTTTTACACCAACAGAACCGTAGTAAAATTAATGACTATGATTATGGACCCAAAACCGGGTGAAAGTGTATATGACCCAACCTGCGGAAGTGGTGGTTTATTATTAAACTGTGCGTTACATTTAAAAGAGGAAGGCAAAGAATACCGTACTTTGAAACTGTATGGACAAGAGATTAACTTGATTACTTCGGCCATTGCCCGAATGAATATGTTTATGCATGGTATTGAAGAATTTGATATTGCACGTGGTGATACCTTAGCACAACCTGCTTTTATACAAAACGACGAACTTAAAAAGTTTAATGTTATCCTAGCTAACCCGCCATACTCGATTAAAGCCTGGGATAGAAAAAGTTTTGAAACCGACCCTTACGGACGTAATTTATGGGGAACACCACCACAAGGTTGTGCTGACTATGCTTTTCAGCAACACATACAAAAAAGTTTAAATAAGGATAACGGTCGTTCTATTTCATTGTGGCCACACGGTATTTTGTTTCGTGACTCCGAAGCCGAAATGCGCCGTAAAATGGTTGAAGAGGATCTAGTAGAGTGTGTTATTGGTTTAGGACCTAATTTGTTTTACAACTCACCTATGGAAGCTTGTTTATTGATTACCAATAACAGTAAACCAAAAGAAAGAAAAGGAAAAGTTTTAATTGTAAATGCTTTAAAGGAAGTAAAACAAGAAAAGAATATCGCCTATTTGGAAGAAAAACATATTCATAGAATTTACAATTCCTACAAAACATTTAATGACGAAGATGGTTTTACAAAAATCGTTTCTAATGAAACTATAATTGAAAATAAAGGAAGTTTGAATATTGCGCAATATTTAAGTAATGTAGCGATTGATGAAAATAAACTTTCTTTTGATGATGCTTTTTCTAATTGGGAAATGAAATCGAAAGAACTCAAAACAAGTATGAATGACTTATTTCAAATCTTAAATTAATGGAAGCGACAATCACAAAAATAGATTTGAATAACTTAGATAAATCAACTTGGGAAACTTTTACCTTTCAAGAAATTGCCTCTAAAGTTTCTGAAACGGTTGATCCAAATAAAACTGATTTACCTATTTATATAGGTTTGGAACATTTAGATGCCGAAGACATTCATATCAGAAGAACAGGAACTCCAGATGATGTAAATGGGCAAAAACTAAAATGCTATCCTGGTGATATTATTTTTGGAAAACGTAGAGCCTATCAAAGAAAAGCTGCTATGGTAGAATTTGAAGGAATTTGCTCGGCTCACGCATTTGTTTTGAGAGCCAACACAGAAGTTATTGACCCAAAATTATTTCCTTTCTTTTTGCACTCCGATCAGTTTATGCACCGTATGGTGGATATTTCTGTTGGCGGACTTTCTCCGACTATTAATTGGGGTGATTTAAAGCACCAAGAATTCCTCCTCCCACCCAAAGACCAACAAGCACAATTAGCGGAGTTGCTTTGGGCGATGGATGAGGTGATTGAGAGGGAGAAAGAAGTGTTAAATTCATTAGAAACTAACTATGAGTGTTTAGTAAATGAAATATATAGAGATAATCCAAAAACAATTAAACTAAAAAACATTGAATTAGATTATTTTAAGGGTATATCATTAGATGATAGAATTGATGGAGACTATTTTTTAGCGCCATCAGGGGCTGTTTTTCCTGGTTATTTAAAAAAAGAGAGTTTAAAAAAAGTAAAAGTTGAAAATGATAAGTTATTAGATAAAATAATAATTAAAGATGATATTTTATTTAATACAGGTGGTGTTGGTACTTTAGGAAGAAGTCATTTTTTTAATAAAGAAAACCAAAAATATTTTTGTGATTCTTTTGTTTTAGTTATAAGAATTAAAGATGCAAATTTTCTAAACAAATTTATTTACTATCTATTTCAATCTAATCTTATTAAAAACCAAATTATCCAAAATACAAAGGGTACAACAGGTATAACTTCGATAAGTGTAGATGGTATTTTGAACTTTAAAATACCAAATAAAAAAATTGAATATCAAGAAAAATTTGTAAAGGAATTGGATGCAATTGAAAATATGAAGTTTGAAATTGAACTTAAACTCAAAAGCTCCCAATCGTTACAAAAAAGTTTAATTAATCAGGTGTTTTAATGGATAAGGTAGATTTAGATAATTTAAATGATGCTATTAGTTCTTTGCACAAAAATGGTGATGTTTACAGTTATGAAATAGATAAGTCAAGAAGAATTAAATTTCCAAGAGGATTTTTAAAAACTTTAAATTCAAACCGTTCTTTTTTATCATTTATTGATAACCCAAAAATTGTTGAAAATATTGCAAAACACATCATGCATAGAGACACCCTGCATTGGATATGGTTAAAGACTGATATTTGTTCAGATGCAAGAAGTATGATTATTAAATTTCAATTAATAAACCTTGCATCTATATTAGAAGCAATTGTTAAAAGTATCTATCCAAAAATGCCTAATAAGACCGATAATGTATACGATAGAATTGATAAATTACATAATGAAAACAGAATTTCTAATCCTATAGATTTAAAGAATCTTTGGGATGCCAGAAACACCATACATCTTCACTTAATTGACAAGAATGATTCTATTTCATTTACGGATATAAAATATATTGCATGGCACAAGTCAATGTCAATCTTAATAAAAGAACTAAATAATGGGATTTAATGAACTAAACAGTGTAGAACACTACATCATTCATCAATTGAGTGGTGTAAATTTGAATGCTTCAGGAGTGGCTGAGGGCAAAACGCCTTATGGAGCGCAATGGCAGTATGTTTCTGCTACTCAACTCAACAGAAGCATAAATGAAGTTGTGGTTGAAACCGAACTGAAAGCCGCTTTAATTCGTTTAAATCCTGAAATTGCGCTCAAGCCTGAGTTGGCAGAAGAAGTGATTTATAAACTTCGAGCCATTCTACTTTCTGTTCATCAAATAGGTTTAGTTAAAGCTAATGAAGAGTTTTTTAAATGGATGTGTGGTGAAAAAACCATGCCGTTTGGAGAAAATAACCGTCATGTTCCAATACGATTAATTGATTTTGAAGATATTTTAAATAATACGTATTATGTAACTAATCAATACCGTGTTCACAGCAGAGAAACAAAAATACCAGATGTTGTTTTATTGATTAATGGTTTACCTGTTGTTATTGGTGAAGCCAAAACACCTATTCGGCCATCGGTAAGTTGGTTAGATGGTGCACATGAAATACATGATATTTACGAAAATGCGGTTCCTCAATTGTTTGTTCCTAATATTTTGTCTTTTGCTACTGAAGGCAAAACCTTTTATTTTGGAGGCGTTAGAACTCCGTTAGAGTTTTGGGCACCTTGGCGCATTGAAAATGATGATGAAAAGCTAGCCAAACAATTAGGATTAGGAGAAATAGGTAAAGAGTTATCTGATTTATTGCAACCAGAACGTCTTTTGGATATTTTGCAAAACTTTTCATTATTTACGACCAATAAAAAGAAACAACGTATAAAAGTTTTGTGCCGCTTCCAACAATACGAAGGCGCCAATAAAATTGTAGCACGTGTAAAAGAGGGTAAAATAAAGAAAGGTTTGATTTGGCATTTTCAAGGTTCAGGAAAATCTTTGTTGATGGTTTTTGCTGCACAAAAGTTACGTAAACTGCAAGAACTAAAAAGTCCAACTGTTATAGTATTAGTCGATAGAACCGACTTAGATACTCAAATTACAGGAACCTTTAATGCAGCAGACGTAGCCAATGTAGTAACCACAGAAAGTATTTCTGAACTACAAACCTTACTTGAACGTGATACTCGAAAAATCATTATTTCAATGATTCATAAGTTTAGAGATGCTAAACCCAATATGAATGATAGAGATAATATTATTGTTTTAGTTGACGAGGCTCACCGAACGCAAGAAGGTGATTTGGGAAGACAGATGCGTGCGGCTTTACCTAACGCTTTCTTATTCGGTTTAACAGGTACTCCTGTGAATAAAGCAGATAAGAACACTTTCTGGGCTTTTGGAGCACCAGAAGATGAAGGAGGTTATATGTCACGTTACACCTTCCACGATTCTATTAGAGATGATGCTACAAAACCTCTTCATTTTGAACCAAGATTAGTTGATGTCCATGTAGATAAAGAAACGATTGATAAAGCATTCAAAGAATTTAAAGACGAAGCTGCCTTAACTGATGAAGAAGCAGATGCCTTAAATAAAAAATCAGCAAAAATGGCTGCATTTTTGAAGTCGCCTGAACGTGTCGCTAAGATTGTAGAAGATATAGCTAAGCATTTCAACGAAAAAGTATCACCACATGGTTATAAGGCCATGATAGTAACTCCTGATCGTTATGCTTGTGTACAATACAAAGTAGAGTTGGATAAATATTTTTCTACCGAAGCTAGTAAAGTAGTTATTTCTACTTCTGCCAACGACGATTTTGAATTTAAACAGAAATGGGGATTAGATAAAAGTCAACAAGAGAAAGTAGTGGATGATTTTAATGATACAAATTCGCCATTAAAATTTATAATAGTAACTGCCAAACTATTAACTGGTTTTGATGCACCTATATTACAAACCTTATATCTAGATAAGTCCATTAAAGACCATACCTTATTACAAGCTATTTGTAGAACAAATCGTTTGTATCCTGGTAAATCGTTTGGAAGAATTGTAGATTATTTTGGGGTATTTGATGATGCTGCTAAAGCTTTAGAGTTTGACGAAAAGAGCGTTAGTCAAATGATAACCAATCTTTCTGAATTGAAAGAGCAATTACCAGAAGCAATGGAAAAAGCATTGTCTCATTTTATTGAAGTTGATAAAACCATTCAAGGATTTGAAGGATTAGAATTAGCACAAAATGCTATTAATTCTGATGATAAAAAAGATGCTTTTGCAAAGGATTATAAATATCTTTCTAAGTTATGGGAATCGTTATCTCCAGATAGGGTTTTAGATCAGTACCAAGCTGAGTATCGCTGGTTATCCCAAGTATTTGAATCGGTACGACCATCTTCTGACCATATTGGAAAATTATTATGGTTTACTTTGGGTGCTCAGACTACAAAGTTGATTCATGAAAACATTCACGTTGGTGAAGTACATCAATTAGAAGAGTTTGTATTAGATGCAGATGTAATTGAAAATATCTTCAATAATCCAGATCCTAAAAACGCAAAAAAACTAGAGCGAATTTTAGTAAAACGTTTTAAAAAGAATGCAGGAAATCCTAAGTTCAAGAAATTAAGTGAGCTTTTAGAAGCATTAAGAGATAAGGCCGAACTTGGATTAATTACTTCTATAGAGTTTGTTAAAGAGCTATGTAAATTAGCAAAAGAAACGTTACAAGCAGAAAAGGAATTGGAAGCAGAGCTTCAAGAAAAAACACCTCAAGCTGCTTTAACAGAATTATTTTTAGACTTGAAAACCGAACAAACACCAGCAGTTGTTGAAAGAATTGTAAATGATATTGATGCTATTGTAAGACAAGTACGTTTCCCCGGATGGCAAAAAACAGCATCTGGAGAACGTGAAATTCAAAGTTCACTGAGAAAGGCGCTTCTAAAATATAAACTGCATAAAGAACAAGTGTTGTTTGATAGAGCTTATGAATATATTAAGGAGTATTATTAATTCACATTTATATTTTTTTTATCTAGAATCTATTTAATTATAATTCAAACAATATTAATAGTTATCAATTGCATTAGTTAGTTGTGTTAATATTTTATTTTTTAAGTGTTCGGGTGGTACAACCTTAACGCTTTCTCCATAACTTAAAATTAAACGCTCAAGCTCATAATTGACCATCCTCAATTCCTCATTTCAGTAATATTCTTCAAAAGAAATCATTTTGTTATCTAAAAAATTTGATTGTTTTTAATTTAGGAAATGACAAATACGACGATTTTTTTAAAACCGAAATAGATAAAAAATTTGAATACATTTAATGTTTAAATTCAAATATAAATAACTCACAGGTAATATACCATTCTGCAAAGCCCTATTTGAAAAGAAAATAACTTATTTTTTGATACCGGAGGTATGAAAAGATAGAAATAGTTTCAATTTTTTTTAGGTTTTTTTTGAAATTACTGACTAAATACTGACTAGCTATTTAAATCAAAAAACACAAGACTCTCTATCGTAAAAATAGGACTCGGAACCACATTCTAAATCATATATTTCAACTTTTCAATACAACTAAATAAACATAGTAAAGATCATCAAATATAAGGCTTTCGTTTGAATTTATATAATTGAAAGGGTTTTATATTGTTGGGCAACCGTTGGGCAATTATGTAAAATGTACGGAATTATATGTTATCTTTGGATTGTTAAAACATTTAAGAATTCAAAAATGGCAACAGTACTATTTCGATTAAGAAGTTCAGCAAATAAAAACGTATCAATTAAAGTTCGTGTTTCGTTGGGTCGTGGTAATGATATAGAATTAAATTCAGGTTTTACAATAAACCCAAAATTTTGGAGCAAAGACACTAACTTACCGAAACAAAACAACACCGAAAACAAACTAATCTTTAATAATCTAAAAAAATTAGAATCCTTTATTTTCCAAAACCTTAACGAAGATTTAGCTAATAATATTTTAATTGACTCGTTTTGGTTAAACTCAAAAATAACTGAATGCTTTAATAGAGTTGTTATAAACGATTCGGGATTGCTATTAAATCATATTCAATTTATAATTGATAATGCAAATACTCGTAAAGTAAAAATAAACGGGGGATTTAAAATCGGATTAAGTAAAAGCACTGTAAAAAATTATTCCCTTTTCAAAAACATAATATCGGAATTCCAAACTTATACAAAAAAACAAATTCAATTCGTTGAGGTTAACAAACCATTTGTTGATAAATTTACTAATTGGTTAATCAATACAAAGGAATACTCCAAAAACTACGCAGGTAAACAATTAGAAATTTTAAAAACTGTTTGTATTGATGCCGAAAAAAACGAAATAAAAATAAACCCTTACTCTAAAACAATACAACATTTTAGAGAGAGTGACGAAGATCGTTATATTCAAACATTATCATTTGACGAACTAGAAGCAATTAGAACCGCAGATATACAAACTAAGCACTTACAAAATGCTCGTAATTGGCTTTTAATAGGATGTGAAATAGGTCAACGCGGGGGAGACTTATTAAACATTACAAAAGACAATGTTCGATATAAAGGCAACAATATTTATTTAGATGTTATTCAACAGAAAACAAATAAAAGTGTAACAATTGGCATAATTGCACCCCACGTAATAGACATTATTGAAAACAATTTTCCTACCAAAGTACCTCATCAAAAATTAAACGTTGATATTCGCACCGTTTGTGCAATTGCTAAAATAAACGAATCTGTAAAAGGCACTAAACTCAACCCAATAACAAACCGAAAAAAATTAGACTTTTACCCAAAACACGAATTAATTTCTTCCCATTGTTTTAGACGTTCTTTTTGTACAAACTATTATAAAAAAATACCAACCGCAGTTTTAATAGGAATTAGTGGGCATAGTAAAGAATCTTTGTTTTTAACCTATATAAACAAACGCGAAGATAAAGACGCAAACGCAGATTTATTTATGAAGTTCTACGAAGACCTCAACAAGGATAAAAAACCTCAAATGCGCATCGTGCAAAATGGAACTGAAAATAGTTAAATAGTATTAATTAATTAATAATTAAATTAGCACTATGGAATTTTACTAAACATAAGGTAAGCTAATAAAATATGGATTACGAACCTCTACTAGACCCCGAAAATAAATATGCTTTAGCATACAACAGATACAAAGAAGATGTTAATAGTTATTTTAATTCATTTGGGAATGGAATTGACGATCCCTCAAACGAGTGGGAAATTGATCAGTGGATAGAAAGTAAAATAGAGAGTTTACGAGAAATTTTTACAAAAGAATTTAATGCCCTTACTGATAAAAAAAAATATTTTTTTGGTTGTAGTTTTGAAATATATCAGAATACTTATAATGAGCGTTTAAGTACCTTTTTAAATACTTTTTCAGATATTGATGAAAGTGTTTTTATAAAACAAGAGTTTGAAAAAAACATAAAATATCACACAAATGAAATTATTCAAAAACAAATTGAATATTCCTTAAGCCTACGAAACGAATTTTTGAATAACAAAACAATTAACAAACACCAAAATATTAGTAATAAAAAACATCAAGATATATTCTGTAATAATGGATTCGAATTATTCATTTATATTCTAAACGAACACATCAAACCTAAAGATAATAGAGGGCGTTATGAAGAATTAAGTTATTATTATAGATGTTTGTATAATAATAAATTTATACATCAAAGACCGGAGCCTTTTAGAGTTTGGTTTAATATAGAATACGAAGAGGACTTTACTAAAATTAAGACCTTAAATCAGGTAGAAACACCCCAAAGGAAAAAAAATTTTTCAACCGCATTAGATTGGTTTAAAGCTCAAACATTCTAACGTACCGTAAAAAGTACAATTTAGTACTTCTAATAGTACAACCGTAATTAATCCTTTGCATATCAATTAAAATAAATAGATATGCAACAAATTCAATTCGTAGGCACCACACCACAAGAACTACAAAACCAAATTAACGAGGGAATAAAGACTCAGTTATCCGAATTTTTAAAACACTTTACCCCTATTCAACCAAAAGAATATTTGACCCGCTCAGAAGTAGCAGAAATGTTTAGTGTTGATATTAGTACTATACACAATTGGTGCAAGTCAAAACGACTTAACCCTTATAGTATTGGCGCCCGTGTTTACTTTTTACGTACTGAAATAGAGGCAAGTTTACAACCTTTAAACGTATAGCCTTATGAAGAGTCAAACACCAGCGGTAAATTTAAATTTATTCAATCAAGCAAAAGAATATTTTTTACCAAAGCCAGTAATAAACTTAGCTAGAACAGGATCAATTGCAGAACGCTTGAAATATATTTTAAGCGTTAAAATAGTAACGGTTTACGAAATGTGTGAATTATGTCAAGTAACTCAGCATGATGTGATTACTTTTTTATTTAAATACAACCATAAATTAATAATTTACACTTATTTCGAATTTAAGAATTACTATTTTACAACCTCAGGAAAAACTCCAAATTTTATTAGATAAATGGTTACGGCAACAACATACGCCGTGCCAAAAAAATATATTTCAGAAAGGATTCGATTAGACTTTTTTAATAATTCTAATTTGAAAACCGATATACAAAATCGTATTTCAGTTAATATCGAAACTGAATTTATTAATGCTTTGAATGATTTAAGAGGCGACAATAAAAATGGTGATGGTACTTCATTTTCCGAAATAACACTTTTAGCATTGGCTTATTTTTATAATGAGATATTCATCGATAAAGTTAAAGATAGTTATTTCACTGTTGAAATGGTTAAGGGTTTTTTTGACGCAAACAACTTAACAGCATATACGGCAATACACGAAATAGATGTAACATTTTGTGAATTGAAAGATGCACCTTTATTCAATCATTGCTGGTTAATAATTCAAAGTGCTTGGTTTTTTAATTCTCAACATTTTGGTGGACATCAACACATAGACTATTTAAACCATTACATAACAACGGGTCAAAAATTACCTATTGAACAGTACAATTTTGATAGAAATTATTTGGATAAAAAGTATAAAGACATTGACTCGGGTAAAACTAAAAAAATACATAAAAATGGTTATTCTTTGGTTAGGCAATGGTATTATGGTATTTTGTTTTTAATATGTAAAGAACTTGATTTATCGATCAACCATTTTATTGTTTCGGTAATAGACAACAGAGAATACAACCCGCTACCAAAAACTTCAAGACAACTTAGACCATTAACCCCATTTAAACTTATTGAATGTGACATTAAGAGTGCATTCCCAACTTTTTTAGATATTGAGACTGGCTCATCTTTAAAAGAGAATATTTATAATAATTTAATGTTGTCAAAAGGTATATCACGAGGCGAGGCAAAAATATTATTTAATAAGGTTTGCAATAGTGGCAAATATAAATCTGTAGATGAAACATCTGCATTTTTTTTAGAATGTGGATATACTGAAACACAATGCGAACATATTATAAAATTAACGCATGACCCGAAAAAAAAGTTTTTTTCATTTATGACTGAATATGAGTTCAAAGCAATTGAATATTTTAAAGTTTTAAATAATTTACAAAGAAGTACAAGATTGCACGACGCAATATTATTTATAGACGACAAAACAAAACCTAAAAACTTATTCTTGCACCCAAATTACGATTTTGGATATGTGGAAATTAACCACCCTATAATTAAAGAAACTTTTAGTTATGGGACAAAACGATTACAATATGCATATATCAATAGTATTCCAAAATATTTGAAAATAATTGCAAAACACGAAGAACAAAAATCAGATGTTAAAGGCGTTGCAAATGGGTTTAAATTTTATACGGAAAAATACAATTACATTAGTGCAAGTTTTAACCTTAATAATTATTTTGACATTAAAGAAAATAACCCGAAGGAGTTTTTTTATGGTCAATTAAATGAGATGTTAAGCACTTTGTTTTATCTTAATAAACGCTATTTAAAGCCATATGAGTTGCTTATGATTCTATCACATATTAGACAGAAAAGTAATTATATTTTTAGTGTAAGATCCTTATATCATAGTCTTATTAATAATCAATGGAATAAAGTTGAAATTGTAATAAAGAAAAGGGATTACGATATAATTGAATTTAAAACATATATTAAAAATATTGATTATTTAATTGACCTTAATGGTGCTAGAAAGCAAGTCAATATAAACCTAAATTATAAAAATTTATTTGATTTAATAAATGAACGTTTTATAAACAATGATTATGATTTTTTAAATGAGTCAATCAAAATAGGAAAACGAAAAAATAATGATTTGATTTACTCAGTGATTAATAAATTCAATTTATTAGTAACAGGACGTGTTAGATGTGAACGAAAAGGAGTTAAAAAAGACCCTCTTTATAATAATACTATAAAGAGGGTACTAATTAAATCGTTAACGTTAAAACCCCAACAACAAAACGCATTTATTAAAAAAGGGATTGCTAAATACGAACGCGAATTAAAGGAATATAACATTCTTATAAATAACAGAAATATAGCGCAACAATTATTATACATATTGGCCGACGTTGGAGGGTTTGAAGTTGATGATACAATTTTAAAAAACGATACAATTATTAACCAACTAAAAGCTGAATTATTAACAACTATAAATAGAACCATTTACGATACTCATGAAGAGGGTGCAAAGGAATTCGACTTATTATATAAAAAGAAAAAAGAAAAGTCAATAAACTTGATTACAGACCTAACTAATAATTTTGAAACAAACTCAAAAAATAGCATATTCAATAATATTTCGGTTGAGGAAGCGTATTATAGAGGACCTACGTTTTTTAGAGAATTCGAAAATTATCACGATAAAGCGGAGGTAAAAAAACAACTACCTCTAGTAATAAAAATAAAAGATGACTTCATATTTCCCGAGTTTGATTTTGATGTATAACTAAAGAAGCTGATCTTATGTGAACTCTTGATATATGTTCAAAGAGTCAATCACAGCCATGCAACAATTATGAAAATTTTTAAATATTCAAAAATTAAAACGTTACCAACTTTAATTTATAAAAAAAAGGAAAACAATACGCGCGTACGTATGGTATTTTTATAAAATGCGTTTTTACATAATCATCTTTTTGTACATGTGTAGAATCAATTTAATTCAAGTATTTAAAACAGGAACGTTTTAAGTAACAAAATGCACGAACGAGGGTTATTTTAAAACAAGATAAATAAAGGTAAAAACAAAATGGTTGGGCAATGGTTGGGCAGGTTTTAAAAAGAAAAAACGCAAGTATCTGTTTGTCAGAAACTTGCGTTTTAAATGTGCGGATAATAGGACTCGAACCTACACGCCTTGCGGCACCAGATCCTAAGTCTGGCATGTCTACCAATTTCACCATATCCGCGTGAATTGGGTGCAAATATACACATAAGTTCTAATTTTCAAAG
>JACCDI011492109.1_pt1 | contig 24668 bp, 31 predicted proteins | sample 7442791 | NCBI WGS metagenome assembly JACCDI01 (sample SAMN15323434, study PRJNA562643) | freshwater metagenome | isolation source: river surface water | place: USA:Blue River Watershed | collected 2017-08-15
AAGGCCGTCTTCCCGGTGGCCGGCCTGGGCACCCGCTTCCTTCCGGCCACCAAGGCCCAGCCCAAGGAAATGCTGCCCATCGTCGACAAGCCCTTGATCCAGTACGCGGTCGAGGAAGCGTATGCCGCGGGCATCCGTCACATGATCTTCGTCACCGGCCGCAGCAAGCGCGCCATCGAAGACCACTTCGACACCGCCTACGAACTCGAGAACGAGCTCGAGGCGGCGGGCAAGCAGGCCTTGCTGGACCTGGTCCGCTCCATCAAGCCCGAGGACATGGACTGCTCCTACGTTCGCCAGCCACGCATGCTGGGGCTCGGCCATGCGGTCCTGTGCGCCCAGCCCCTGGTCGGCGCCGATCCCTTCGCTGTGCTGCTGGCCGACGACCTCATGATCGGGGCCGAAGGCGGCCCCGGTGTCCTCGCGCAAATGGTTCAGATCTACCAACAGGTCGGCACCAGCGTGCTCGCCGTGCAGGAAGTGCCGACCGAGCACGTCCGCCGTTACGGCATCGTCGCCGGCGATGCCGCCGGCCCGGGCCTCACACGCGTGCGCCGTATGGTCGAGAAGCCGCGGCCCGAAGAAGCCCCATCGCGCATGGGCGTGGCCGGCCGATACATCCTCACGGCCTCCGTCTTCGACAAGATCCGGCACCAGCCCCGCGGCAGCGGCGGCGAGATCCAACTCACCGACGGCATTGCGCAGCTGCTGGACTCCGAAGGCGTCCATGCCTTCCAGTACGCCGGCAAGCGCTATGACTGTGGCAGCAAGCAAGGCTTCCTTGAAGCGACCGTCGAGCTTGCACTGCGGCACCCCGAGGTGGGCGGCGAATTCCGCCAGTACCTGCGCAGCACCGTCTGCTGAACACCTGCCGGCCAACCGCGAGGCCGAGCCTCAGCGATGGCGGAGCACGTGGATGAACTCCACGCCTTGCGTCTGCTGCTCCACGAGCTCATGACCGGTCTGGCGGGCGAAGGCCTGGAAATCCCGCAGCGACCCGGGATCGGTCGCGAGCACCTTCAGCAGTTGGCCCGCGTCCATGTCGGCGAGGGCTTTCTTGGCCTTGAGGATGGGAAGCGGACAGTTGAGCCCGCGGGTGTCGATTTCCTTGTCGATGTCCATGACGGCTCCTGTGCGGGGCGGGATTCTAGGAATTCTCGGCCTGGGGCCGCGGAAACTCGATGAACTGGGGCTCGATGCCGCGCTGCCGAAGCCACTTGGCCAGGGCGAAGCCGGTCCCGCTGGGCCAGCAACGCACCTCCTCGAGTTCGAACCGTTTCCACTCTGCCAGTTCGGGGGACAGGCGCACCTCCCCATGCGCCACCGCGTGATAGGCGATGAGCACCTGGTTCATCCGCTGGAAGTCGTACACCCCGATCAGCTCCAGGTGGCTCACCTCCAGGGCGGTCTCCTCCAGGATCTCGCGGGTGATCCCGGCCTCGGGCGACTCCCCTGCTTCCATGAAACCGGTGATGAGCGCAAACATCTTGCCAGGCCAGGCCGCGTTGCGCGCCAGCAGCACGCCTCCCTCGTACTCGATCACCGCGGCGAGCACGGGCGTCGGGTTGTTCCAGTGGGTCCAGCCGCAGGCGGGGCAGCGCAGGCGCTCCCGCATCCCGCCGTCCTCCGGCAGGGCGATCATCGCCAGGCCGGTGGCGCATTGCGGACAGAAGCGCGGCTGCAGGACACTCATGGCCAGGCCTGCGGGACTGGCCTCAGGCCGGGAACACGCCGGTGGACAGGTAGCGGTCGCCCCGGTCGCACACGATGAAGACGATGGTGGCGTTCTCCACCTGCTGCGCGATCTGCTGCGCCACCCAGCAGGCACCGGCCGCGGAAATGCCCGCGAAGATGCCCTCCTCGCGCGCCAGCCGGCGGCACATCTCCTCCGCGTCCGACTGGCTCACGTACACGAGTTCGTCCACGTGCGTCGGGTCATAGATGCGCGGCAGGTACTCCTGCGGCCACTTGCGGATGCCCGGGATGCGCGAACCCTCGCTGGGTTGCGCGCCGATGATGCGCACCTGCGGGTTCTTCTCCTTGAGGAAGCGCGACACGCCGGTGATGGTGCCGGTGGTGCCCATCGCGCTGACGAAGTGCGTCACCTGTCCGCGCGTCTGCTCCCAGATCTCCGGGCCGGTGGTTTCGAAGTGGATGCGCGGGTTGTCCTCGTTGGCGAACTGATCCAACACGCGGCCCTTGCCCTCGCGCTGCATGTTCTCCGCCAGGTCGCGTGCGTATTCCATGCCGCCGCTCTTGGGGGTGAGCACCAGTTCCGCGCCGAAGGCCTTCATCGTCTGTGCGCGTTCGATGGACAGGTCCTCCGGCATGATCAGGACCATGCGGTAGCCCTTGATGGCCGCCGCCATGGCCAGCGCGATCCCGGTGTTGCCCGACGTCGCCTCGATCAGCGTATCGCCGGGACGGATGTCGCCGCGCTCTTCGGCACGCCGGATCATGGACAGGGCGGGACGGTCCTTGACCGACCCGGCCGGGTTGTTGCCTTCGAGCTTGCCGAGCACCACGTTGCCCCGCCGCTGGTTCTCCTGCGCGCCGATCCGCTGCAGCGCCACCAGGGGCGTCCTGCCGATGGCGTCTTCGATCGTGGGGTACTTCATGACGCCACTGTGCCATAATTTTTATAACTTCCGACCGCTGCCCGAGTGGTGAAATTGGTAGACGCAGGGGACTCAAAATCCCCCGCCGCAAGGCGTGCCGGTTCGATTCCGGCCTCGGGCACCAGCCACGGCGCTACTCCTTCGGCTGTCCTCCCGCATGACCCCGCCGCCGCCGCTCGGGCCCGGCCGCGTGGCGGGCCTGGAAACCGGGGCCGGAACCATCATCCGACCCGGGCCACTCATGGTCCGCATCCCCTGAACTGGCTTTCCTGACGAACTCGACCGAGCACTGCCATGAGTTGTCCGGACCTCACCTGACCCCACACGTTCATGGACAGAATCCACCACCACAGCGACCACAGCCGAAGCCCCAGACCGGGAACCGACGCCGGCGCCCCTCTCGAACGTCAAGCCTCGCGCAACCTCCTCCGCCTGGAGGAAGGCACGCTCTACATCGTCCTGGGCATCGGCCAGTGGGCCACCCCGTCGGGGAGCCTGCACGTCGCCCACGTGGCGCAGGGCAACGGCTCGGAGGCCTGGCAGGTCTGCGCGACCGACCGCCTCGCGGCCGCCCTGGCTTCGCAGCTCGGCCTCGCCGAGGGCCAGACCGTCGAGGTCGGCGCCCAGACGGTCGACCAGCTCCACGTGGCGATCGAGTCCTACGAGGCCTTCCAGGACGCCGAGCGCAGCTTCCAGGACCTCCTGCAGGGCCAGCGGTCCCCGCAGGCCTGACACCCCCCTTCCCGATCATCCTGCCCAGCGGCGCCTTCTGGCGCCGCTGCCGCATGGAAGGCCCGAAAACCCGAAGCCGGAAGGATGACTGAATATTTTTGGATTCATCTCTTGACTTTGACTCGACACTGATGCAACTTTGAGTCTACTTGTAATACTTTGGAGTAGACGTGATTCCGAACACCGAAGCCCCCCGCTCCTCCGTCCCCCCTGCGGGCGTGCTGGTCACCGGGTCCGGAAGCATGGACCAGGGTCACGCCGAAGAGGCCCTCTTCCGGCAACTGGTCCAACAGCACCAGCAGCGCCTGCACCGCTTCGTCGTCAAGCACATCGGCTGGAGCACCGATGCCGAGGACATCACCCAACAGGCCTTCATGGAAGCCGCCCTCAACTACGCGAGCTTCAAGGGTGAATCACAGCTGTCCACCTGGCTCTATGGCATTGCCATGAACCTCGTGCGCAACTATCTTTCCCGCGCCCCGCACCGCCGCTACACCTTCGAAGACGAAGAAACCCTGGCCGACACCTCTTCCAACACTCCGGATCCGTGCGAGCAACTGGCGCAGACCCAGGCTGTTCAGGCCCTGCAGGCAGCCCTGGACGAGCTACCACCCGAGATGCGCGATGTGCTGCTCCTGGTCGCCCACGAGGAAATGAGCTACGAAGAAGCCGCAGTCATGATGAGCATTCCGGTCGGCACTGTCCGCAGCCGGGTGTCCCGGGCCAGGGCCGCACTTCGCAAACGCATGGCCGCGCAGAACATCCCTCTCGGCTTCTGACAGGTCTTCCCGCCCCCCGCACGCCTCAGGGGCGCCCGCAGGCGCACCGTCGACTCACCACCCCGAGGAGGCGGGCTGCTGCGTCGCGGATGACGATGGCTGCGGGACGGTCTGAGGACCAGCCGGCTGAGCGTCTGCAACGGTCGCAGCCGCAGGTGCCTTCGGTACCTCTCCCCGCTGTGGCGGCGTCTCCAAGGCCCACGCCGGCACCCGGTTGTCGCTCGATGCCGATGCCACGGGCGTGCTGCCCATCGCGACAACCCTCGGCCGGATGAGGAACAGGCGTTCCCGCTTCTGAACCACGCGGCTCCGGGTTGAAAACAGGGCACCCACCACAGGAATATCGCCCAGCAGCGGCACCTTCTGGGCATTGTCGATGTTCTGATCCGAGCTGTAGCCCGCAATCAGCAAGGCCTCGCTCTGGCGAACAATGGCCTGGGTGCTCACCGCGCTGCGGCGGACGGTCGGCAGCGCATCGATCTGCCGGTCCTGAATCTGGCCATCCTCGATGTCGATGGTCATCTGGATTGCCGCTTCCGCCTGCTCGATCAGCCGCGGATTCACCCGAAGGCTCGTCCCTGCAGTGACCGGCGAAACGCTGGCCACGCGCTCTCCGAGCACCCGGACATAAAACGTTTCGGACAGGTCGATCAATGCACCGATGTTTTCCAGCGTGAGGATGGACGGCCGACTCTGGATGCGCGCCTCGCCTTGGGACTCCAGAAGGCGGATCTGCGCAAGCAGCTGGACACCGGCGCTCTCGCTCAGCGTGCTGGACGAACCGTTGTAGCTCAGACCGAAGGTGCCCGAGCTAGGTTGTGCCGAGGTCGGCCCCAGGCCGATGCTCACCCCGTTGGCACGTACCGCCCAGTTGATGCCCAATTCCTTCACCCGCTCGCTGTTGATGTCGATGATCATCGCCTCGATCTCGATCAGGGGTGTCGGCACATCCAGTTGCGCAATCAGGCGCTCGTACAGCGGCATGCGTTCGGGCAGATCCTGGATGATGAGTGCGTTGAGGCGACTGTCCGACTGGATCGACGGCGTCCGTACACGCGCATCGCCCGCCATGTCCGTCGAGGACTGGGGCCGCATCGCCGGCGGTGTCGAGCCGGCCGCCGCCGGGCCGGCCGGCGCAGCCGGTGCACTACTCGTGCTGCCCGCGCTCCCCGGTGCTGCGCTGGCAGGCGCCGCCGCACCACCGTCCCATCCCGAGCCGGCCCCACCGCCTGCGGAACCCGCTTCCCCCAGCGCCGGCAGCGGGCTGATAGCTGCCAGGGGTTGCAAGGGCTGCGGCAATGCCGCCGAAGCCACCGGGCGACCGTTGACCTCGCTCACCCCCCCGGACATGCCACCACTTCCCAACATCAGCTGCCGGATCACCTGGGCCAGGCCGGGTTGGACATGGCGCTGGTCCCGATGCTGGATCACCCGGTCATCGGCCGAGGCATACCTCAGCTTGTAAACATTGATCTGCTGGCGGAAGCTCACGGTCGGAAGCTGCTGAAGAGCCGTCTCCACCAGGGCCACATACGAGGCCGGCCCGGTGACCATGACCAACCCCTGCTGGGCCAACTCCCCCCAACCGAACCGGGGATCCAGCACCCCCAGATCCGCCATGAGCTGCCGCACATTCCCCAGGCCCGCAGGCAGCGGCAATGCCCGGTTGACCAGTTCGGAGGACCGGCTCACATGGAGCACTCCGCCATGCGTGTACCAGACGAAGCCATAAATGCTTCCCAGCCGCGTGAGGAACTCGCTCGGGCTGCGCGCGCTGAAGCGACCGCTGACCGAACTGCCACCATCCGCCTGCAGGGAAAGCGTCAAGCCGAAATTCGAGGCGAATTCGCCCAGCAGGGCACCCATCGGCTCGTTCTGGGCAAAGTGCGTGTAGGGCGCATCCGGCCATGGCGGCGGCCCGGCCCAAGCGCGGGGCGCAAGTCCGCCAGCCAAGGTGCTTGCGACCACACACGCTGCAACGACACGAGACAAGGCCCCGGGCCGGGTACGACCATCGACTGCAAAGACTGCCTTCATTCCATCCCCGCCCGGCTCATCGCCCGGCGGCCTCCATCTGCCCCGTGCGGTTCCAGAACGCGAGCACGTTGAGGAAATCACCGAGGTCTTGCTCCAACTGCGGCAAGGTGAGTTCTGGGGCGAGCACTTCCTGCAACAGCAACATGCGAGCGTCCCCGTCCAGCGCCAACGTGCTCCGGTGGTCCCGGATCAGGCCGCCCGCGTAGTGCCCCAGCCGCATGAGGACATCGTCGACACGGTGGGCCGGCACGGCGTCCAGCTCGAGGACCCGCGCGAAAAGGACCAGACGCCCATCGGCCAACAGCCGGACCTGGACGCGCCAGCGCCCGTCGAAGGTCAGCGCGATCCGACCGTCCGGACGAATGGCAGACGGCTCGATGCCATGCACTGACAGGTAAGCTCGCAGCACCTGGGGCAATCGCTGGATATCGACCATGGCTCAGGCCTCCTCGGAAGCGGCATCTGCTGCGGCGCGAACCAGGCGAAGCACCTCGCCCACCGGCTCAATCAATTCGCTGGGGATGTACGACATGACTTCCGTCGACTCATGCAGCGACCAGGCCAGGGGAACGTTCTCCACCACCGGAACCCCGGCCTCGCGGGCTGCGCGGACCATGCGCTGCGCCAGCGCTCCCTGTCCCTTCGCGATGAGTACCGGTAGCGGCGTCCGCTCCTTCTCGTAGTAGAGGCACATGGCCAGGTGAACCGGGTTGGTCACCACCACCGTCGACGACCGGGCCCGATCAACCGATTCCTCGTTGATCATCTCGAGGTGGCGGTTCTTCCGCTCCTGCTTCACGTGCGGATCCCCTTCGGACTCCTTGTGGTCTTTCTCGACCTCGCTCTTGGTCATCATCAGCTGCTTGATGTGATTGCGTCGCTGCCAGAAAAAGTCTGCCAACGCGATCAGGCTGTAGCCCAGGGCCACCTTCATCAACATGAGCTTCAGCATGTCGCCGACCGCCAGACCAATGCCTTCAAGCCCTGCACGCGGAAGCGTGAGCAGGGCCGGCAACTCCCCCGCGAGCACGGTGTAGATCACGGAGGACAGCAAGGCGATCTTGGCCACCGACTTGACGAAGTCGAAGAGGTTCTTCATGGAGAAGATGTTCTTCACGTTCGCCGCAACGCTCAGACGTTTTCCCACCTGGGAAAACACCTTCGGCGCCATCAGCATGCCCGTCTGCGCCAGTTCCACGAACAGTCCCAGGATCAGGACGATCAACAGGAAGGGAAGCATCAGCCGGATGCTCTCGTCGAGCAGTCGTGACAGCACCGCGTTGACCGCCGCGTCGAAATCCAGCGGCAACACTCCCACCGGAAACAGGACCATCTCGCCCATGCGCCGGAACACGGACGGGCCCTGCGTGATCAGGTAGATGAACAGGGCCACCACCAGAACGGTCTGCGTCAGGTCCTTGCTGTGCGGAACCTGCCCGTCCTCGCGGGCCTTGCGAAGCCGCTTGGGTGTAGGCCGTTCGGTCTTCTCGCCGCTCATCGCCGGCCCTCCGGAATCACGCCCCACTGGGCGTCCAGCCGCGGTAGCAGGTCACGCAAGGGCTTCAATGTGTCACCCGCATACTCGAACAGCGTCCCCATGTAGACCACCAGCACCAGGAAGACCACGGCGCTCTTGATCGGCATAGCCAGGAAAAACACTTGCAACTGAGGAACCACCAGGCTCACGAGTGCCAGGCCGATCTCGGCCAGAAGCATCGCCACCACCGCAGGAGCGGCCAGCAGGAGTGCCATGCGCACCAATCCGAAGATCTCCTCCAGGAAGAACGGAACGGCCTCGGGCCGGAAAGTCGGCATCCAGGTCAGTACCGGCCACAGACGGAAGCTCCCATACAGAACGTCGAGCAGGAGCAGGAACGCGCCACTGACCAGAAAGAACACGATGAACGCCTGGTTGAACAGGATGCCCAGGGGCGAACTGTCATTGCCGGTCAGCGGGTTCAACGTCGAGGCAATACTCGCACCGCGCTGGTTGTCGATGAAAAAACCGACCGCCTCGAAAGCCCAGAACGGCACCGCGATGAAGCAACCGAGCACGAAGCCCACGAAGACTTCCTTGGCGGCCAGTACGAGCATGACCGTCGGCGGAATCTCCGTGGCGGCCAGATCTGAAACCAGACTTGGCGCCACCACCAGGCCCAGAACAGCCGCCACTCCGTATCGCAGCATGTGGGGAAGCAGTTCCGTCTGGAAGATGGGAACCGCCATGAACAGCCCCAGGATGCGCGGCTGGGTCCAGGCCAGGGCCCAGAAGAACGCCTTGATGTCGCCGAGGTCCTGCCAGGCTTGCACGTGCGCCCCTGGCCCCTACCGTCCCAGCCCTGGCATCGCATCCAGGACCCGTACGGTGAAGTTGTAGAGTTCACCACCCACCCAGCGGGCGGTGAGCACCAGCGTGGCCATGACCGCGATCAGCTTGATGCCGAAGGACAGGGTCTGCTCCTGGATCTGCGTCAGGGCCTGGAACAGGGAGAACAGCACCCCCACGACCGACGCCACCACGATCGGCGGGAGCGACAGCCACAGCGTGAGATACATCGCGTGCATCATGTAGGTGGTCAGGTCACTCAGGTTCATGGGCGTTCACGCGTAGGAGAGAACCAGTCCCTGGATCATTCGCGTCCATCCGTCGACTGCGACAAACAGGAACAGCTTCAGCGGCAGGGAGATGGTCACCGGCGAGACCATCATCATCCCCATCGCCAACAGGATGTTCGAGATGATCAGGTCGATCACGACGAATGGAAGGTAGAGAAGGAAGCCGATCTGGAATGCCGAGGTGAGCTCGCTCACGACAAAGGCCGGGAGCAGGACCAGAAAATCCGTCGATTTGACGTCGCTGGCCATTTCCGGACCCCAGACGCGATGGGCGGACCGGACGAAGAAATCCCGGTGCTCCGGCTTCGCATTCCGCTGGAAGAACTGCCGCATCGGCTCTGCGCCTACGCGCAGTACCTTCACCACGCCCTCCGGGCTTCGCAGCGCGTTGGGTTGCCCGGTGACCGCGTCATACATCCGGTTTCCCACCGGTGCCATGACGTAAGCGGTGAGGATCAGGGCCAGCCCGTACATCGCAATGTTGGGGGGCACCTGCTGCACGCCCAGGGCGTTGCGAACCAGCACCATGACGATGGCGATCTTGAGGAAAGATGTCGTCACGGCCACCAGCGTCGGGACCAGTGCCAGCAGCCCGAAGGCCAGAATCAGGGCGACGGGATCGTACTGGAGCATCAGACCGTCCCTCGCGCGCCGTGGGACGGCGGATCGATGGCATCGAACTCCGGGTCATGCAGGGGCAGGTCAAACTCGTCTTCCGACGCCTCGTCGTCCGGGATCATCTCCTCGGCCCGCGTATCGGCAAGGCGATGGGCCGGGGTTGCCTGCGGGATCGTGCCAGGGCCCATTTCGAGATTCGGGGAGGCCAGCGACCGTACCAGCACGCCCAGCTGCCCGTCGATGTCCACCAGTTCGCCGAACCCGACCCGCGCGCCATTGATGCGGATATGCACGGCATCGGACAAGGGCTGACCCAGCTCAATCAATTGTCCGACCTGCAGGGCCGCCACCTCGCCGACGGTCATCGCGACTTCGCCAAGATCAAAGGTCACCCGCAAGGGCAGGTGGGCCAGCGCATGGACCTGACCGGTGTCATGGGTGTCGTCGTCGCTTCTCATTCGCCAGCCTCCCTGCTTGAGTTGTTCGCGCACCTGCAACGTTCCATCGCGGTAGACGACCCGCAGGCCCCAGTCGCCACAGCCGAACCAGACTTCCCCCTCGGGCGACAGCAGGGGGCGCTCCACCATTACTGCATCACCGGTGCGTACGCTGTGCCACTCCGCCAGGGTGATCCAGGTGAAGCCGACCTCAGCCCGCCAGGGGCACGGCAGTTCGCCGACCGGCAGTACACCCGGCCTGGACGGCAGGGAGGCCAGACGGCTGGCCAGGTGCAGGAGTCCTGCGGTGCGCGTCGCGATGGCTCCACGCAGCTCGGAGGTGCCGTGGCGCAGCACCAGGTCGAAGACGTGGGCCCGACGTGCAGCGCTGGTGCTGCCGGGGTGGCCGAGCTCGACGGTGACTGCACCGAGACCTTGGGACTCCAGGACCGCGAGGGCCTGGCCGCAAGCGGTTGCCAGCACCGCCCGTGCGAAGGCCTCGGGCAGTTCGTCCAGCTGAAGGTCCGGAAACTGCACGGCCAACCACCGGCGCGCCGAAGCCAGCGGCAAGGTCAGCTGGAAATGGTCGTCACCCCATTGCAGGTCCAGCGTCCAGGGGTTGTCGATCTCGGCGGTGGTTCCTCGAGGAATCAGCGAGACCGTCCAGGTGCCCTCCCCCACCGTCAAAGGCAGGTCTCGGCCTTGCTGGGCGACGAGATTGAGTGCACGGGCTTCCACCGCAGAGACACCACGGGGTTGCAGGGGACGCACGGATGCCGGAAGGGCCTCACGCGGCTGCATGCAGGTACTCCGCTTCACCCTCGTCGGCGCCATCGGCCCGCAGTTTCATCAGGAGGTCCACGCCCAGGCGGCTCGCCGTGCCCCCCAACTCGCGTTGGGCGACCGCCCGCAGGTTACGGCGTGAGGCGTCAAACGCGCAGATGAACTCGACCTGAAGGCGACCGCCTGCAAACTGCATCACGACTTGCACCCCAGGGAGGACCCGCGGATCAATGTCCAGACGGACATGGGGATTTCCAGCGGTCGCGGAAAGCACCGTCATGCGCGTGGCCGCGTCTTCCACCTGGCGCCAGACGCGATGCGCCGGCTCGGTCGGCGCCGAAGCCGGCGTGCCGGCAGCCGCGGTGTCCATGGCCGGCCGGATGGCTGGGCCCCAGAGGGCATCGGGCAGGGCCAGCGGCCCCAGCCAGTCCTTCGCGTCGGGCGAGTCAGAAAGCTGGAATCCAGTAACCTCCATCGGCAGCGAGTGCGTCGCAGGTCCAGGTGTGGAGCATCCGTCTCCATCCGGGGAGACAGCGGACATGGAGACCGCTGGCGTCTGAGGCCCGGCCCCTGCAGGCGCATCCGACCCGGGTCTGGCAGTGACAGAGAACCCCGCGAGGGACGACAGTGCCCCCGACAGATTCCGGGCATCCACCGACACGTCCACCCCTGTCCCTGTCCAGGCGCCCCGCACGGGGACCGCACGAGCGCCCGCCGGCTCGACCGTCACCACTGGTGGCAGGCCCGTTCCGCCACGCAGGGTGGCCGCCAGCAGGTCCACCACGTCCTGGAGAGATGTGCGCAAGGCGGCCTCTTCCGAGGCTGCAAGATCATCCGTCCCGGCTTCCAGGACAGCCTCGAAACGTCGCTGCAATTCATGCAGCGCCCCTTCTTCCATGCCTTCGGATGACGGCAACGCCACTTGCCCGGCCAGCCACCGTATGTCCAGTCGCCCCGTGGCCTGCCCGCTTCTGGCACGCTCAGGCACCTCACGGGTGGCACGGACAGGGTCGTTCATCATGGTGATTCCTCTTCACGACGCAGGCGTGCAGCCCGCTCGCTGCGGACCTCGGCCACTTCCTCCATCTCGCCGTCTTCCCGCCGCTCGGACTCAACGGCATCCTCCTCCCTGACTAGGTCGACAATTTCAGAAAATCGTTCCCGTAACTGCAGGGCTGCGGTGTGCTCCAGCCTTCGCTGGTCGAGCATCTCCCGCTCCTGTGTCTCGGCCAGCCGTGCCTGCTCGGCTTTCGCCACATGGCCACGCTCCTGGGTACGGAGATCGTCGACCTCCAGGTTCATGTTCTGGATGTCTCCCAGACGAACCGTGCGCCCGACCAATCCCAGGAAAAGCTCGTCCTCGCGCAGCCGGGCGCGCTCCTGGAAATCGCGAAGTACCTGCTCCTGAGTCAGGGCCAGGTCCTCGGAGGCGCGATGGGCACTGCGCTGGCGCGCATAGGCCTGCTCCGCGCGGGATTCCCGGAATGCCTTGATCGCCAGGATCTGGTCCAGGACCCTCATGCAAACCTCACTGGTCGACGATGTCCCGCAGCCGCTGGATGGTGTCCTCGAACTCGGACGGGTCGTCGGTGCGTTGGCGCAGGAACTGCCGGATGGCATCCTGCTTCTCGATCGCCTCGTCGGTGGTGGGATCGCCGCCTCGCTGGTATTCGCCGATCTTCACCAGCAGTTCGACATCCGCGTACTTGGCCATGAGCTCCCGGAGGCGGGCGGCTGCCGCCCGGTGCTCCGGCGTGACCACCAGCTGCATCACGCGGCTGGCCGAAGCGAGGACATCGACGGCCGGGTAATGGTTCGCAGCCGCCAGCTTCCGGGAAAGGACCACGTGTCCATCGAGGATCGACCGGGTTTCATCGGCGATGGGTTCGGTCATGTCGTCGCCTTCCACCAGGACGGTGTAGAACGCCGTGATCGACCCCTTGTCGTTCATGCCCACCCGCTCCATCAGGCGGGGCAGCGTGGCAAAGACGCTGGGCGGGAACCCTCGCCGCGTCGGCGGCTCACCCGCGGCCAGGCCGATCTCTCGCAAGGCGCGGGCGAAACGGGTGACGCTGTCCATGAGGAACAGAACCTTCTTGCCCTGATCCCGAAAATACTCCGCGATGGCCGTGGCCACATAGGCCGCCTTGGCCCGCTCCATCGAGCTGCGATCCGAGGTGGCGCAGACGATCACGCTGCGGCGGCGGCCTTCGTCACCCAGCTCGTGCTCCAGGAACTCGCGGACTTCCCGTCCGCGCTCGCCGATCAGCGCCACGACCGTCACATCGACCTCCGCGCTCTTGACCAGCATTCCCATCAGCGTCGACTTGCCGCCACCCGCCGCCGCGAAGATGCCCATACGCTGCCCTTCTCCGCAGGTGAGCGTCGCATCCAGTACCCGGACCCCCAGGGGAAGCGGTCGGCTGATCAACCGCCTGCGCAAAGGGTCGGGGGCGCCGGCCATCACCGGATAGAACTTGTCCGCTCTCAGGGGGCCACGCTCGGCGACATCCATGGGTCGCCCCAGGCCATCGATCACCCGGCCGAGGAGGCCAAACCCCACGGGCACCATGTGCGTCCGGCCTGTCGGGATCACTTCCGTCGACCCACTGATGCCGATCATGTCTCCCAGGGGCGTGAGGAGTGCCGCATCCTTCTGGAAGCCGACCACCTCGGCATCCATCTCGAATCCGTCCTCCGGATTGCGAAGCAGGCAGACCTCACCCACTTTCACCCGCGGCACGACCGCCTTGATGATGGTGCCGACCACCTGAACCACGCGACCCTTGATGCGCAGCGTGGACGCATCCCGAAGCGCCATGGACATCATGTCGGGGATGTAGTCGAACTGCCGCATAGCCTGCCTTGTCACTCGGATGCGCGGCTACCCAAGACCCGTTCGAAGGCCTGCCGCAGGGCCTGCAACTGCGACGGCAGGCTGGCTTCGACCACGCCGACCTCGCTTTCCAGCACACAGGCATCACCGCTCAACCGGGCATCCGGTGCAATATCCAGGAAGGCCACCGCTGGAAACTGCGCCAGGATCTGGTCGATCTCGGCGCGCACCAGCTCCACTCGGTCCGGCGGAAGACGCAAGGTCATCTGCTTCTGGCTGCGGGCCGCCGCCAGCACGTTACGGACCGTGGCCAGGACGCGCTCCCGGTCGTCGAATCCGTAGACGACCACCTGCACCGCCTCCATCACGAGGTCGACCATCCGGGCCTCCACCCGTCCGAAGAAATCGACGCTGCGGGTGATGTTTTCCATCAACTGCTCGGCCGAGTCCATGCGGGCCTGCTCGAGCCCCTCCTCATGGCCACGCCGCTTTTCGGCCTCATAGGCCGCCTCGCTCTGCGCAACGATCATTTCTCCCTGGCGGATGGCTGCCTGCAGAGCCTCTTCGGCATCAGCCAGGACCTGCAGGTGCTGCGCAGAGACGATCTTGCGCCCGGGCTGCAGGCCCACCTGCAAGCGACGAAGCGGTTTCAGTGGAGGACGCGGAAGTGTGAAAGCCATTCGGGCTCCAGCAATTGGAGGACAGCCGAGGCCAGCGGCCGGGCCAATGCGCCCGAGTCCAGCGCCGGCGGCAAGGCGTGCATGTCTGGGTCCGGGGGCAACCGAAGGAGGCCGCGCCGGCCGACTGCCTCGGGCACATCGGAGAAGCATTGGGCGACCACCGCGATACCGATGGCTCTTGCCAGGTCTGAAACCTCCGCCGCTGCAGGGAGCGAGGCGGCCAGTGGATGCGGCGATACCGCGACACCACGCAGGTCCAGCCCGACGCGTCGCGTGAATTGGAGGGTTGCGGTTCCCAGTGCGGCCTGCAGCATCGCGATGTCCGTCCGGGCGATGACCCGGCACACGGCAGGCGCCAGAAACACCAGCCCCAGATGCAGGGCCAAGCGGTTGAAGGGCTCAGGTGGCAGGAGGCAGAGAAACGCCCCCGGTTCATCCGGTCCCGCAATCGGCTCGAGATGCCACGCTTCGATCAGTGCGCGCGACAGGGCATGCTCCGTGGCGACGCGGGCACGCTCAGGCGGCGCGCCAAGGCGATGTGCCATCCGCTCCGGCCAGGCCGGCAAGAGACCTGGGTCTGTGTAGGCAGCTCCCGCCAAGGCCTCGATATGCCCTGGATGCGCCAGGCTGGAGGGCAGGAAATTGGCGCGCAGCAGGTGCCCTGCCAGCGGATGCGACAGCCACGGGACTGCAGCGGACTCCTTCATGCGTCACCCTCCGGCGCCAGCGCGCGAAGCCTTCCACTGCGCCAGCCATCCCTTGCGCCAGGCCATCCACCCGACGCCGCCGGCAATGCCTACCAGCAGCACCCCACCGAAAACGCCGGCGAGCCAACGAATGACGGAGGTTTCCATGCCGTGGAATTCGGCTGCGGCGACGGCCGGCGCCCTGTCCGCGCCCGCCGTTGCTGTCCCGGGCGTCGCCTGCGCGCTGAACATCACGATGGTGACCTTCTCCGGCGTGAGACCGGGAATGCTGTTCACCACCAGGCGTCGAACCAGGGGAAGCGCGGTTTCCATGCCGTAGCCTTCGTGGTGCTTGATGAAGACGGCTGCAGAGGAGGGAACGGTCGCGTCACCGGCCGCAGAACGCTCCGGCAACACCACGTGAACCCGGGCAATCACGACACCATCGATCTGCGACAGCGTGGCCGACAGTTCCTGGGACAAGGCATAGAGGTAACGCGCACGCTCCTCCGTCGGCGAGGAGATGAGGCCCTCCTTCTTGAATACCTGCCCCATGCCAGCGAAGCGTTCCCGCGGCAAGCCGCGGTCACGGAGCAGATTTACCGCGGTGCCGACCTGGTCGGCGGGAATGCTCACCCCGACCATCCCCTCCTTGCCCGGCACCTTCTCCGCCGGGATTCCTGCGTTCTGGAGTGCGCCCACCACTTCGTTGGCCTCAGCCTCCGGGATCGCGTTCATCAACTCGACCTTGCGGGCGCATCCCGTCAGAAGCACCGCGAGCGCCAGCCCGGAGAGTCCCAGGAGCATTCGGTTCTTCCGATCGCTCATGACATCTTCACCGTCTGGTTGACGTTGTCGATGAATTTGCCCGTGCCTTTGGCTACCACCTCGCTCTGGAACGAGAACATGAGCAGGTGCCCCTGCATGGCCAGCAGATCGGAGGGCGTGACGTCCACGCGGGGCGCTTTCACGCGGCCAAACTGGACAGACTTCCAGGACGCGGAGAGGTCGCCGTGCAGGTGGTTGATGGCCGAAAGAATCGCATCGCCGACATGTCGAGGCGCCTTCGCCTCGACATCAGCCTGGCGCTGCGATGGATCGGCAGCGGTGGGCCCCTGCAGGTCCGCGGGGCCGGCAAGATCCGGCATCAGCGCGCCATCTGCGGCTTCAGCAGGCGGCAGCAGGGCCTGCCACCCCTTGGGAGCATCAGCCAGGGCCGATGGCCTGGCGCCCGGGGACGACTGGGGAACGATCATCAGGGCTGGGTCCATCTCAGATACTCCTTTCCAGCAAGTCCTTGCGCTCCAGGAAGTCCAGGGCCAAGGGGTGAGGGCCCGCCCGGTGCAGTGCGGCAACGCTCTCTGCAGTCCGGCCGGCGGCAGCCAGGGCAACGCCTCGCAGTACCTGGACATCGGTGAGCTCGTCGGCCCGGACACATTGCAGAGCCTGGTCGGCACACGCCAGCGCTTCCCGCAGCTGACCCCGTGCGAGGTGGGCGACCACCAGGCCGATATGCGGCGCCCCCCGGTCTGGATGGGTCATCGCAAGCGCCGACAGGATGGTTCGGGCAACATCCAGATGCCCCCAACGTGCGGCGAGGAGCCCGATCTGGAGCAGGTCGATTTCGCGTTCGCGGGGAATCATCGCGTTGCCACCTCCGTCTGCTGCGGGTCGGCGCGACGCTGCAGGGCCAGCAAGGCCTGTGCGCGCTGGTGCAGCGGGCTGCCGGGTGCCAGGCGTTCACAACGCTCGACGGTCACCTCCAGCAATTCCATGCCTTGCATACGGCGGCCTGCCTGCAGGCAGGCCAGTGCCAAGTCCAGCCCGTTCGACAGCTCATCGGGCTCCAGCAAGTCCACCATGGCCAGGAGGGTGAGCGCCTCTTCGGTGCGACCCTGGCTCTGGCGGATGCGCGCCAGGGCGCGCAAGAGCACCGGATCGTCGGGACGGGTGGCCACAACGCCCGTCAGCAGGGTTTCGGCCTTGTCCAGCTTGCCTTGATCCGTCATCTCCCGGGCGAGGCGCAGCAGGGCTGCCACCTCGCGTTCGGTGAAGGCCGGCGCGCCGGCCGGCGGACACAGGGCCGCATGGAGGGCCTGCGCCATGACGGCGCGCTCGGCTTCGAACGCATGGACCGGCCGGGACACCCTGGACTCCTCAGCCGCCCGGCGCCTTCTCGGCGTTTCCCACCTGGGCAATGCCACTGTTGGCGCTGGCCAAGGCACTCTCGTCCGCGCGAACCTGGCTGTCGGCGCTGTCCTTGGCCGTCTGCAGCTGCTGCCCCTCGCCTTGTAGCAAGGCCTGCTCAGCTTCCTCGGCCTTCACTCCGACGCTGGCGGCAGAGCCGGCAAGACTGTTCTGGGTCATGGCGACGTTATTGACGCTTTGCGCCACATTGGCACTGACCTCCCCGGCCCTCTTGAAGGCCTCGGCATCGCCAAGCTCCTCAAAGTTGGGAACATAGTGGTCATTCGCATCCACAGGATCAAAGTTCGCCTCGGCCGCCCTCTCCCTGAGTTCGATATCCCGGCCTTTCGCAGTCTTCAACGCACCGTAGGCACCGGCTGCGCCGCCGAAGGCGGAAACCCCTACGGAAGCCCCCTGCGCTCCGGTCTGCGCAATGAGCTCCTTTTCCTCGCGCTTCTTGGATTCCGCAATTTCGATGCTGACCTCCACAGCCTTCTGACTGGCCTGGCTTCGCAAGCGAGCGGACTCGCGAGCCGCCTGGAGGATCGCATCACAGAATCCCTTGACCGAGTTCATGTAGCGGGCTGTGGAGGGAAACAGCTGGCTGTTGGTGAACCGACTGATCTCACCCAGCGCAGCATCCAGGCTCTGCGCGAACGCCAGGCCGGGGTTCCAGTCCGGCGTGGCGATGTACTTGGCGCGGATCGCGTCCAGCACCTCAGGGGTGACCTCAAAGCCCTGGCCGTCGCCCGCAGGAATATCCGTCGACTGCGCGTTCGCAGCCGCCATCAGGGCCGCATAGTCCTGGGCAGAGACGGAGATCGTGACCACATCGTCCTTCACGGAGGTGCCCAAGGCACCTCCGGACGTGACATAGAGCCGGCGGTCGCGTCCCGAGGCATCGACCCCGAGGTAAGACAGCGAGCCCGAGTCGATGGCTGGGCCGCTGGATGAGTTGACGGATGAAGTGGTCATGGGAGCCTCGCGCGAGAAAGATGGTTCAGTAGGGAATGGTTGGAGGAAATAGATTCAGGCCCTTTCGGGTGTTGCACTTGCCAGCATCGACAGCGAGTTTCCGGAGCGGGCAATCAGCTTGGCCAGAACTCGGTTCATGACCTGGTCAATCTCCAGCAGGTCGTTGCTGGACTCCACGAGGATCAGCATGAAGGCCTGGGTTTGCTCGCGGTCGGCGTCGTACCGCACGCCATCGGCCTCAAGGCCTTTTGCGTCTACCAGGGCTTTGGTTTCGACCGTCGAGACAGACCCGGATGCCGTGTTGGCCACACCCTCCACGCCCTCAACGGCACCCCGACTCACCTTGGTGAAGCGGCGGATGTTGTCGGCGTAGCCCACAAACTTGGTGGCCGCCTTGGCGTCACACATGCACATCAAGGCTGCACCTGCAATGCCACAGGAGAGGCTCACGGCCATGATGACGGTCGTGTCTTCCTCGCCAGCCAGGGTCATGGAGCCCGCCGCGACACCCCCCAGGTTCATGACGACCAGGCCATCGAGCAGGGTGCTAAGTCCCTTCGGGCCACCAATTTCCGAAAAGATGCTGAAGGTCGGGCCGCCCGCACTGGCAGAGATATCGCTTGCCGCCCCCACAAACGAGCTCATTGCAGAGTTGAACGACACGACGGCCAGCAGCGCCACAGGCCACGCGGCGCCGCCGGTGGTCATCACGGTGGCCACGGCCGCTGCGCACGTGCACAGGCCGATCACGCCAGCGACAACCTTGCTGAACACCTTACCCAATACGCCCCAGAAACCAGGCTTGGCTGCACGGAGCTTGCGGAGCATCTCGTCCCTGTTTTCACGGATTCGATCCAGCTGGTTCTGGTTCACCAAACGCAGGGAGCCCAGCGCCCTTTCGCCGGATTCGACATGGATTTCGGCAATCCGGTCCTGGCGAACGCGAAGGCGGAGGATGGCAATTTCGAGCGTCGTGGCAGGAGACGCAAGCAAATCCTGGAGCAGTTGGGACTGGCCTGTCGACGTCGTGGTCAGCGGGGCTCCGAACAGCTGGCTGCGCTCGGTGCCCCCCAAGTTGCCCGCCGAGTGATCGCGGCCGGGACGGGTCGAGGGTCCGGTCGCGCTGTAATCGGGCGGCAGGAGGTAGTCCCGCCCCTGCGTGGAAGGTGGGCCGGTCAAGGCACTGTCGCTCATGGAGTCTCTCCCTGGCTTTGAGTCATGGGTGAAAGGGATGGCTGCCCCAGTAACGCAAGGAGCCCCTGCGCCTGCGCCCGCGCCCTTTGCGCTGCATGGCTGGGAGCGGTACACAGCGTGAGCGCGACGGCCAGGCATTCCTTTGCGGTCTCTTCATCGCCCGCGCTCAAGAGGCAGCGGGCCGTCTCGATCAAGCCGTCCGGTCGGTCGGGCTCGAGCTGGCAGCAGATCACGAGATGGGCCAATGCGTCGGCGATGTGCCCCATTTCCCGGCAAGTCAGCGCCAGGCCCCAGCGATAGGAGGGCGACATGGCATCCAGGGTGCACAGGCGACTGAAGAGAAGCAAAGCCTCCTGATGCTGGCCCTGGAGCAGGGCATGGTGTGCGACGGCATACAGGGCTTCGCACGTGGCATCGTCGACACCGACCACGTCGGCCATGCGGCCACCCTCGGCAATGAATGCCCCCAGGGCTTCGAGATCCGGGCGCAGTGGCGTGATGTCGATGGAACCTGGGGCGGAGTGGCCCGGATGGGCGGCGTGAGGCATATTCATGGCAGGCCTTCGTCGGGGGTGGTCACATCCGCGTCCCAGCCGCATTGAAGGCGGCGAAGAGTTTCAGCATGGATTGCAGCGCCGACTCGATGCAACTCGAGGCCTGGCTGAAGGCGACGCTGGTCTTTTCCAGGGTCTGCCCGTTGTTGGTGCTGCGCAGGTTGATTTCGGAGTTCAGCGCATCGACCGCCGCCTGCAATTCGGCCTTGGTGGTCCCGCCGTGGATCCCGCCGGAGATTTGGTGGCAGTTGGCGCGCAGCGCCTGGTCGAAGTACTGGTCCCCCAGATGGCCCCCGACCGGACTCACATGAGCCCCCCACATCATGCGGAGGTGCGGGTTCTTGTTGCAGGCGTTCTCGATGTTGTAGTAGTTGTTGACAAAGGCCGTCCGGGCCTGCAACTGCCGGGTCGGCCTTCCGACCGTATCCGGCCCGAAGATCAGATCCATCACCTGCTTTCCGTCGAGATCCTTGACCGGGTTCTGCTGCTCCCCGGGGCTCTTGAGGATGGTCTGCTTGATGGTCTCCCCCATCCACATCGCGGCGTCATCGTTGAACTTGTCCCGCAGGGCCTGGCGGACGTCCGGCTTGTCCCACACCTCGACTTCCCAGCCTTCATGCATCGCCAGGAGGTAGAGGCCCTCCCGGGTCACGCCATCCTGATCCGGCGCCCAGCCATTACTGCCTGCATCAAAGATTCGCGGGTTCGCGCTGGGGCCAGCCAGCCCAAGCTGCTCCATGCTCCGGTTGATCGCGAACATGCGGTCCATCCGGTCCCGCACATGCATGTCGAGGTCGTCGATCTTGCTGTCGGCCTCGTCGAGCTTGGCCACGACATTGGCAAGCTGGCTGCGGGTGTCGATAAGCTTGCGGAGCTTTTCCTGCTCTGCCTCCCCCTGGCGCTCGAGACTGGAGGCGGCGCCCATCATCTTGCGGTAGATGGTGATCTGGATGAAGACGGACGCGGCCAGGATGTCGCGCGGCACCGGTCCATCGAGGTCGATGCCCATGGACTTGTAGACGGCGAGGTTGACGGGTTCACCAACGGATCCGGTCATCATGAGCTCCAGCAGGAAGAGGGATGGTGGAAAGGCGGGAGGCGCTCACACCGTGCGCCCCATGCGACGCCGCATGGCGGCCGAGCTGTCCGGCCGACCGAGATCCCTCGCGACGGAGTCGGCTAGCCAGACGGGCGGCGGAAGCACGTCATCCAGAAGGACGCCTTGGTCGGTGAAGTAGGCCGCCACGGCGGGCTGGTCGGTCAACAGTTCGTGGACTGCGGCCTGCACCGTGGGGTGGGTTTCGTGCGCGCGGTAGGCGCTGGCGAGACGGGGGCCGTCCAGGCCGGTCTGGTCAAGCCAGGCTTCCACCAAACGGTCGAGCTCCGCAGCGCGGACCTTGATCTCCTGGCGCCACGCAGGATCGGACTGCGGTGCCTCTGATTTGGTGGACATAGGACCCCCGAGGGAAATGTGGGCGGTCTGTAACCCTGCGTTTGGGCGCGGTTCCCTGTCGTGCTGAGTCAGGAACCGGCCTTATGAGCCAGTTACTACCCGGGTCGAAGCCCCACCGGTTCCCACCGGGCCAGCACCGACCCCATGACCGCTCGCATCGACGGAACCCCGCCCACGCAATCCGCCCTTGGCGTGGGGGTCGGCCTGAACGACTCCATCCGAAGCCAGCCCGGTAAATTCGCCGGCTTGCGTTTGGAGGTGGCTTCACCGGCGCAGTCGGTACTCGGTGACGCCGCCGAGGAGATCGCACTGCTCTTCGGCGAGAAGGCCGAGCACAAGCGCCATGAGGACCGCATCGTGAAGGCGGCCTCGCGCCCGATGGACCTCACGATCGAGAAGATCAACGCCTACCTCGAGAAGGCGCACAAGCAATCCCAAGCCCAGGCCCTGGCCGACGCGGCGCGGCGCCTCCTGGAAGTCGGTGCGGGGGGCCTGCGCTCGGCACTGCTGGAGTTGGGGCGGTTCCAGAACCCGACCGAACGGTACCTGCTCCTGCGTTTTGCGCGCCTGATGGGACAGCGTGAAGGGGTGCCTGCCGAAATGCTGCAGCGCCTAGACCAGGCCCTGGCAGACCTCGAGACGCTCCATGGTGAAACCATCCATGCGCACCTTCTGACCATCGACCATGCGGCCGATTACGCCGGCAGCGCAGCCGAGGTGACGGCTTTCCAGAATTCGTTGGTGTCGGTGCTGGACGCTCCCACCCTGGCACGGGCGCTGGAGGAAGTGCTGCGGCTGTCCGGCGAGACCGGCCAGCGGCTCGACAAAGCCATGGGCAGCCTGATGCAGGCCTTGGGGGCCTGCCTCGCCGGTGGCGCGGTGAACCAACCGGCCTTGCTGCATGCCGTTCTGAGCGACCTGTTCCAGCTCAAGTCGCTGAATACGCTGCTGGCCTCCTGTCGGCGTCTCGTCGATGGCCTGAGGCCCAGGCGAAAGGAGTCACGCGAAGGCGTGAAGGATCGATCCCCATGGAGGTCCGCTCATGACTCCGGACGTTGATGACCGGGACCCCCAGGCGTTCGAGCTGATGCGGCAGGTGGTGTCGCTGTGCGGCGAGTCATGGCTCACACGCGACCGCTTCCTGCAGCTGGCCGCCCAGTGGGCCGGGGAGTCGCTGCCAGCACGGATCGGGTTCCTGACCGAGCTGCGGCGGATGTTTGGGGATCTGCCGGTCCAGATCTTCCCGGACCCCGATGCACGGCTAGCACTGCTGACCGCGTTGCAGGATGGACTCGACGAGCTGATCACCAAGGAAGAGGAGCAAGAGGGCTGACCATGCATTGGATCGAGGATGCACTGCTGGAGTTCGGTCGCCACATGGGTGTCGACCGCCTCGCCTTCGGTCCCGGAGGGCTGGTGGAGTTGCGCCTCGAAAACGGCAGTGTCCTGACCATCGAGGACCAGTCGACCACGAAAGACGAGCTTCTGATCCATCTACGGCAACCGGTGGGGTACCAGGCGGCCGATTGGCTGCGCAATGCATTGGCCCGCTGCCATGCCGAATGCCACAGCCCGTGGCCGCTCCAGGTGGCGCTGCGCGGACAGGGCTCCGAAGCGCTGCTGATCCTGCTGACCCGGGTGGGCGTTCGGGGCTTCACGCCGCAGGCCTTGTCGCAAGCCATCGACTACCAGCTCCGATGGGCGGAGAGCCTGCGGCCCCAGCCCTGATCGCCCGAACCACACACCCCACGCCTCGCCATGGCCACCCAGACCCGCATCGGCTCCGCACCCCTCCATGACTTCGGGGCAGACCTGCTCGCCCCCGGTCGTCGATCAGCCGGCAGGGTGGAGACCCGCTGGTTCGACCTGGACATCGAGGCGCCCGACGGTCCGACCCTCGCGCAGCTGCTGCCCCACCAGGACCTGGACGCCGTGGTCAATGCGGCGATCGTTCCCCCGGTGCGGGATGCCCAGCTCCTGATGCCCCGTCGATTCGTCGAGGCGCTCCTGATGGCCCGCGAGACGCTGGCGGGGCAAGCGCAGTCCCGCAGGGGAGATGGCACCGCCCGCAGCGAAGCCTTGGGAAAGGCCGCCTCGGTACTCGATGACCATGAGGCGATGTACGCCCTCCTGCGGGCTAACCGCCTCGCGCTCTTCCAGGGATGACGCCATGTCCATGAACGACACGGAACACCAGGCCGTCGCCATGCTGGCCCATCTGCTGATCGAGCATGCGCAGCCGGCCAAGGCCGCGGCCCTGCTGGAAGGACTGGATGCGATACGGCCGATGGATCCGGCCACCCTCCGCGCCCTGGCCACGGCGCAGCTGCGCGCGGGAGATTCGCAGGAGGCGCTGCAATCGCTCGACCGGCTGGCCATGGCGGGAAAGACCGACGGGGTCTTCCACCTGCTGCGGGCCCAGGCCCTGCATGCACTCGAGCGGCATCCCCAGGCTGCAGCGGCCTTCCGGTCGTACGCGCTGGCACGACTGGCCGAAACACCGGTTGCACCGGCGCCGCCACCCGCACCGGCCACCCGCAGGGGCTGGCTCACGAAGTAACGCAGTCCTGCCATGAACGCCATCCACGCCCGCCTGCAGCAGATCGTCCTGCTGGCCACCAGCCGAAACGACATCGTCCTCGCGGTGATGCTGGTGGCGATCACCTTCATGATGATCCTTCCGCTGCCCACCTGGCTGGTGGACGTGCTGATCGGCTTCAACATGACCGTGTCGGCCATGCTGCTGATGGTGGCGATGTACCTGCCGTCCCCGCTGTCGTTCTCGAGCTTTCCCTCGGTGCTGCTGGTCACGACACTGCTACGTCTGGGCATTTCCATCGCCACCACACGCCTGATCCTGCTGGAGGGCAACGCGGGCCACATCATCAGCACGTTCGGCAACTTCGTGGTGGGCGGCAACCTGGTGGTCGGCCTGGTGGTGTTCCTCATTCTCACCATCGTGCAGTTCATCGTGGTGACCAAGGGCGCGGAGCGCGTGGCCGAAGTCGCTGCGCGGTTTTCGCTGGATGCCATGCCGGGAAAGCAGATGTCCATCGACGCCGACATGCGAGCCGGCACCATCGACATGGAAGAGGCCAAGCGGCGCCGGCGACTCGTCGAGAAGGAGAGCCAGTTGTACGGCGCGATGGACGGCGCGATGAAGTTCGTCAAGGGAGATGCCATTGCCGGCCTGATCATCGTGGCGGTCAACCTGCTGGGCGGGATCCTGATCGGGACGATGCAGCGCGGCATGACAGCTGGGGAAGCGACCAAGACCTACTCCATCCTGACCATCGGGGACGGCCTGATCGCTCAGATTCCGGCGCTGTTCATCGCCATCTGCGCGGGCATGATCGTGACGCGGGTGCAGGCCGATGCAGGTACGTCGAACGTCGGTCGCGACATCGGCAACCAGATCCTCGCGCAGCCGCGCGCGCTGATCATCGCATCAGGGGTCGCCTTGGGCATGGGGCTGATCCCGGG
>JACCDI010827644.1_pt1 | contig 24658 bp, 24 predicted proteins | sample 7442791 | NCBI WGS metagenome assembly JACCDI01 (sample SAMN15323434, study PRJNA562643) | freshwater metagenome | isolation source: river surface water | place: USA:Blue River Watershed | collected 2017-08-15
AGAAAATTACTATAAATACAATCGCAAAATATCCAATAAAGCTCTCCCACTGACGGATTGGAGTTAGTACAACCACCACAATGAAAGCGAAGAAGGAGAGGATTTTTATATGTCCAGGTAGGTCATGAATTTTCGAGTGCCGATGGATATAGAGCCGTTCCCCAACGCTGTGGCCATGAGAGTGTCCATGCGAGCTATCTCGGGAATTTTCTTCACGGGAATTATTATTTGAGGTTTCGCCTCGGACATTTGAAACGTTAATTTTTTTTCTTTCCAAGCAAGCGAACGATTGCATACATGACAAGACCGGTTGCAAATACTCCTACGATGCCAGCAATTCCGACTGAGAGCCTTTCATTCTCTACTCCCTTTACCCCATATTCGGCGAGAGTAGATTCGGATACAGCAGAATCTTTTGCGCTATCGATAAATCCAAGATCTATAGCCACTTTCTCTAGACCGTCGGGTGACGATGATGCATAGAATGAAAACACACCCGCAATTAATAATGTAATGACAAAACCGATGATGTATAGCCGTTTTGAATTCATTTTCGTACCTTTGCCATTCCATAAACCAGATCTGGCCGGGTTTTCAAGATTGCGCCAACAGTTAGCGTTGTGATGATTGCTTCGCCAATTCCGATGAGGATATGAGTGCTGAACATCGCAGTAAATACCGTTGAACTAGCGAAAGTGCCCTCTCCTCCAATCGCATATTGGATGGAAAAGCTTGTTGCAGCTAATGGGACTGAGACGAAGGCACCAATAGTTGAGCCGATGAGTACTGCGGACTTTTTATACCTAAATACTTTTCGCACGAGAAGGAAGGCGCCGTAGCCTCCCCAGACACCGATAACAGACATGTTAAAAACGTTTAAACCCAGAGCGGTCAGACCACCATCAGCAAAGAGCAGCGCTTGAATAACTAAAACAACGGTCAGCGCAATCGAGGCTGCATACGGTCCCACCAAAACAGCAGCGAGCGCGCCACCTAAGAGATGGCCCGAGGTGCCGGCAGCCACTGGAAAATTGATCATCTGGCCAGCGAAGACGAATACCGCGACAAGTCCGATAAGCGGAGCGGCCTTTTCGTCGAGTTTGGCTTTGGCTCCTTTGAGTGCGTAGCCGACCCCGGTCGTGGCTAGCAGGGCTGAGCCGGCCGCGGTGGGGATATTGATGAATCCATCTGGGATGTGCACCCCCTTATCTTATTGCAAACGATTTGCAACTACAACTGGAAGGGGGCAGCCCTAGGCTTCTGACATGACCGCAACGCCCTTCGAGGAGCTTGGCAAAGCCCTAGGTTTTGGTTCGCACCCCAACCCTGACATGACGCGCGAGGATATGCTGCTCCATTTAGGAAAGATGCCAGCCATTCCAGCAAATCTCCGAGTGACGCGCGAAGAAGAGTTCGAATATGACGGTGTGCGAATAACAACTCTCTCGTGGAAGGTTGGCTGGGGCAAACCAACTCAAGCATTTCTGCTCACGCCAATTGATGCGAATGGTCCATTGCCCGGAGTTCTTTATCTACACAGCCATGACGATCTTAAAGAGTTTGGAAAAGAGAAGGTGGCGCAGCATCAAGAGAGGCAACTTCCAGAGGGCGCCATGTGGGTTCGTCGCGAACATTACGGGGATCGAGCGCCTGCTAACGAACTTGCCAAACGCGGTTTTGCTGTCTTGGTTCATGACTGTTTTCCGTGGGGCTCACGCGGTTTTGCACTTGATGAATTACCGCCTCGGATAAAAGAGATTCACGGCACGGCAGATAGCGCAGAATTTGAGAACCTCTCCGTGATGTTTGAATCGCTCTCATTAAACAAATATTTAAGTTTGTACGGCGCCACCATGGCCGGGATTCTCAACTTTGATGATCGAGTTGCACTTGAGGTAGCAAAATCTTTACCGGAGATAAGCGGACCAATTTCAGTGATTGGCCTCTCTGGAGGTGGTTGTCGCGCCCTCTTTCTTCACGCAACCAATCCAGAAATTCGCGCTGTTGTTTCAACCGGTGCTATGGCGACATACGCTTCTATGCTCCACGAACACATCACGCCGCATTCATGGATGTTCTTTCCCTTTGATTTAGCAAGTAAGGGGGAGTGGCCTCAAGTAGGAATGATCTCTGATACTCCCTTATTCGTTCAGTATTGCGGTGATGATCAACTCTTTACCAAAGAGGGGATGGCCGATGCGCATGCGATGCTTGAAAAACATGATTGCGGCCGCGGTCATTATCGTGGAGAGTTTTATCCGGTAAGACACTCTTTTACCGTTGAAATGCAAGAAGCGGCTTTCGATTGGCTAGCCAAGCATGTCTGAACGTCGCGAAGATCGCTACTTTGAATGTTCGAGCGCGGCGTTACCTCTTGCACGTGAACTCTATAGCCAGATGGCAGCTTTCCCGATTCTTTCGCCGCATGGACATGTGAACGCGGCGTTACTCGCAGAGAATCTTCCATTTCAAGATCCGGTATCTCTTCTAGTTACTCCAGATCATTACATCACTCGAATGCTTTCGAGCCAAGGTATTGATTATGCAGAACTTGGGATACCAACTCGAGATGGGGTAGTACCGAGCACAGTTGCTCCGGAACGAATTTGGCAGATACTTGCTGAGAGTTGGAGCGCATTTGCAGGCACGCCCTCCCGTATTTGGTTTGAAGAGATTCTCACTGAGATTTTTGCTATCGAACTTCCGTTCACTAAAGAGAGCGCTCCACGGATTTATACAGAAATATCAGAAGTGCTGGCGCGTAACACCTTCCTACCACGCACGCTCTTTGAACAATTTCAGATTGAATCTTTAGCAACAACCGATGGCACTAACGATTCTTTGGAGCATCACAAAGCTCTCGGAAGCACTTCGCTAAAGGGGAGAGTAATTCCCACGTTCCGCCCAGATGATGTCAGCGACCCCGAACGCACAGATTGGTTATCCGCGCTTTTAGAGCTCGAGAAGAGTAGTGAGATCACAATTAATTCCTTTGCTGATTTACGGTTGGCGCTGCGCACTGCGCGCGATCGATTTATCGCTCATGGAGCAAAAGCTACCGACCACGGGATGCCCTCAGCATTTACCATCGAATTAGCCGAGAGCGAAAAAGAAGCGTTGTTTACACGTCTTCGAAAAGTTGGAACTACCGCTCAGGATGCCGAATTATTTCGAGGCGTCATGCTCATGGAACATGCGCAAATGTCATCAGAAGATGGCCTAGTAATGCAGTTACACCCGGGCGCTCTGCGAAACCATGCTCCAGCAATTTTGGCCAATTATGGAACAGATCGAGGATTTGATATCCCGGTGCGGACTGAATTTACTCGAGCCCTGAAACCGCTTCTAGATAAATTTGGCTTTGCAAAGAATTTCAGGTTAGCGCTCTTCACGCTTGACGAATCAACGTACTCGAGAGAATTGGCCCCAATTGCGGGAGCTTATCCTTCAGTCCGATTGGGACCACCCTGGTGGTTCCATGACAGCCTCAACGGAATGCGTCGTTGGCGCGATGCAACAGTTGAAACTGCTGGTTATTTAAATTCCATCGGGTTTATTGACGATACCCGCGCTTTTTTATCCATACCGGTTCGACATGATGTTGCCCGGAGATTCGATGCCGGATATTTAGCTGATCTAGTTATGAAGCAAAGAATTACTGAAAGCGATGCACATTTTCTTGCCGCACAAGTTGCCTACCATCTTTCGAAAAATTTCTTCAACCTATGAACTCACTCGAGGCGTCTTATCAACGTTCGGGGCGACATTTCGGCGTCATCCACTTTGGTTTAGGTGCTTTCCATCGTGGACATCAGGCGGTGTATTTCGATGACGCTCTCCGTAATGGTGTGGGTGAGTGGGGAATTTACGGAATCTCTCCACGCAGCTCCACAGTCACCGATCAATTAAGACGACAAAATTTTCTGTACACGATTAATGAACGCCAAGGTGGAACGCAGAAGCCACGTATTGTTTCTTCAATTTTCGACGGCTCATTATTTGAATCGGAGAATCCAGCTTTAATTGAAGCTGCACTCTCGTCGGAGTTAAAGATGATCACAGTTACCGTAACCGAAAAAGCTTATGTAGCTGGTCTCGATCAACGTTCCATGCCCAATAGATTGCTCGATCTCTTAAATATTCGGTTTAGACAGGGATTAACAGCGCCAACGCTTATCTCATGCGATAACTTGCCTGAGAATGGCTCGTTCTTACGTAATGTGTTGCTCCAAAGCGCCAGTGAGAGAAAATTGGAACGTGAATTTCAAAACTGGGTAGCGGCGCTGGCGATCCCGGATTCGATGGTTGATCGAATTGTGCCCGCTATTACTCCGACCGCCATCGATGAGTTTGCGCGAGAGTTCGGATATCGCGATGAGTCACTTATATCGACAGAGCCATTTCGGCAGTGGGTAGTCGCTAACCACTCGTCGCCCGTTAACTTGAGTGAATTGGGTATTGAGGTGTCAGATGATGTAGTTAGTTATGAAAAAATGAAATTACGTCTATTTAATGGCGCGCACTCCAGCACTGCGTACTTCAGCCAGCTCTCCAATGTGGAGTATGTGTACCAAGCAATGCACATTCCTGCGTGGCAGGGTTTTACCGAAGAATTACAGAAGGAACTTACTTTCTCTTTCACGCCCCCATCGGGAGTTGATCTGGCAATTTATAGCGACTTGGCAAGATCGCGGATTGCAAACAGCGCGGTAGCGCATCGCAGTGGACAAATTGCAATGGATGGCTCGGCCAAGTTGCCGCAGAGGTTATTTAAAGCCATCAATGCTCTCGCTCAAAAGAACAAACCGCGAGAGCGAGTAGCGTTTGCCATAGCGCTTTGGATTAAATTCTTAGAGAGTGATTTACCACTAGTTGACCCGTTAGCGATTGACCTAAGAGATCGAGCGCGACGGCTCGAGCCGGTTGCCTCTGTTATGCAAACTCCAGGTCTCCGCGATCCAGTTCTTGAATCAGAATGGATGTTGATTGATGCACATCTCAAGCAAATGAAGAGATATGCGCCAATCGAAATTGTTGGTAATTTTTAAGTAATTTAATTTACAGAGTTGAACCGTAAAGTCGCGAGAGGTTAAATTCTCGATGGCCTCCAACTTCAGCGGCAGGCAATTTTCCATTGGCGACAGCGATGATTTCATTAAAGATTCGCGCTCCAACTTCAACGACCGTTTCGGTTCCATCGGCAATTGTTCCGGCATTAAGGTCAATTAAGTCTGGCAGTGCGGTCGCCATCTCTGTATTTGTAGCAACTTTGATTGTCGGAATCACAGCTGAACCCGTTGGTGTGCCACGTCCTGTCGTGAATACGGTGATATTCACATCTGAAGCTGCAAAGCCAGTGAGTTGTTCAATGTCATGGCCTGGCGTATCCATGAAATACAGCCCTGGTTCTGTAGGGATGTGGGCGTAATCGAGCACACCAGTGAACGGAGCATTTCCTGCTTTTTTAGCCGCACCCAATGATTTCTCTTCTAAGGTTGTTAAGCCACCCTCAATATTTCCACGGCTTGGTTGTGCGCCTCGGATATCAATTCCTTCATAAGAAATGGATTGTTCATATCTAGCGACTACATCAATGATGGCCTGACCAACCTCTGGCGTTTTCGCACGAGCAGCCAGGAGATGTTCGGCGCCAAGTATCTCCATCGTTTCAGCAAGAATTGAAGTGGAACCTAATTCGACTAAACGATCGCTGGCAACACCTAAAGCAGGATTAGCGGTAATACCTGAATATGCATCAGATCCACCGCATTCAAGCCCTAGGACCATCGCGCTCCATGGAGCTGGAATGCGTTTTTCTGAAGCGACAAGCGGGAAGACTTCAGAGACTGAACTGGCCACTTCGCTCTGTAAAGCGTCGAAACTTCCCGCCTCTTTCAAGGTTAGGTAAGCAATTGGCATCTCTCGATGCGCCCGCGCACGTTGCACAATTTCATTCTCCGCCTCAGTGCCAATACCCACAACGATCGTTGCGCCTACATTTGGGTTAACAGCAAAACCAGAGAAAACGCGACGGATTCGATCCCAATCGGCATCAACTTCACCGCTCCAATCGTGGGCGACAGCAGTGAGCACCGAGTTCGCTGGATGGTTCACTCGAACGTTCTCAACTAATTGATTCAAAGCGTTATGTAAGGGAAGTAGCAGGATGTAATTTCGAAAACCCCAGCGACCGTTGTTGCGCGGGAAACCCGTCAATTCAGTATTGGTAGCCATTTATACGCTCCGCACCATACGGGGCACGACGATATCGCCAACTTTTTTCGATTCAGATTTACTCTTTTCGCCATTGGCAACGTTAATTACCTTTTGAAGTAACTCTTGCGCACTTACTGAATGAAGCTCATCAAATTCAGAGGCGAGCGCTTGGTGAAGTGGTGATCGCTCGTTAGCAACAGTAATGACTGGAATTAGCGGCAGACCAGTTGGTGGTTGATTAGCATCGGGGAAAGAGAGGATTACATGACATTTTCTCCGGATGAGTTCGGCAAAATTTCGTGCAGATTCTCGTTGGGCGTTCGAAGCAAGAACCTTGTGCCCTGAATTTTCGGCCAAGAGTGTGAACTCATTTAGGAGAGAAGGATTAGGAAATCCTTCGACGCCAATAGTGAGCTGTTCCAAAGCTGTTCGCTGTGGAGTGCATGAATCAAGAAGTGCGCGCGCTGTAGCAATACTCGAATCGAGTGCACCAGCCATACCGGCGCTCTCTTGGATTACGACATATTCCGTCTCTGGATAATTACTTGTGATGCTATCGGTGAGTTCGTTTCCTTGGATCGTCTCACAGCCCAATCCGAGCACGACCGTGGACTGGATATTTGGATGACCAGCGAGCGCTACAAAAAAATCATTTACTCCCGCTACATCAGGTCCAATGATTCCGCATCCATGCTGATGGGAAAATGTGACCCCACCAACCTGCTCTGCCACCTTTTTAGCTAGGTGGGTAGAGCAGACAACGGAGGGGAGTATCAATTGGTATGACCTGACTCCAATGCCACGTGAATTATTCGAGTAACCAGTGATCATTCTGCTCCCACTGGTTCAGTTGATACTCGATCGCCAATTACGTTATGAGTATGAACGTGCGTTCCACATTCAATGGCTTTATACGCATGGCCCATCCGTTCACCATATTTAATGATCGGCTCACCTTTGGCAATATCTGTGAGGGCGATTTTGTGACCGCGTGGAATTGCACTTCGCACCTTGAGAGGATGAGTTAAATCGGATTGCGAAATTTCTTGACCAGCCTGGAGTTCTTGCAAAGCGATTGCAATGTTATCTCGACTATCGAGAAGTATCAGGACATTTGTTCTGGCCATAACGCGAAACTCTAGCGACTTATTTCACGAATACGTGAGGGTTCTGCTAGGTTTTCGCCAAGGTTAAGAGAATCAGTGGTAAGCCCCGGCTCGCTGATCGGCAACCCTCCACCGCGGTGGGGTGCTCCGGGTGATACCTGGCCAGAAATGGCAAGCGCGGGCCTTGACCCTTCATCACAAGGCCCGATTACCGGGCGCCAAGGTGGTGCTCGTGATGTGGGAAAAAGGAAGACGAGGGAAACGTGTTCAACGCGAATAACACAGTGAAGTTAAAGAAGAAATTTGCAGCTATTACATTGGCGCTCTTTGCGCTACTTCTAAGCAGTTGCTCAGAGAGCGCAAATGAAGCAGCACCTGCAGAGTCTGAGGCAGCCGCTGCAAGCACAGAGTGCACACCGGAAAGTCTCCAAACTCTCGAAGCAGGCACACTCACTATCGCAACAGGTGAACCAGCTTACGAGCCATGGGTTCTCAATGATGCTCCTGAAAAGGGAGAGGGTTTCGAAGCCGCCGTTGCTTATGCAGTTGCCAAGCAACTTGGTTATGAAGGCGATAAAGTTAAATGGGTTCGCACCACTTTTGACTCTGCAATCACACCGGGGCCAAAAACTTTTGATTTTAATATCCAGCAGTATTCAATAACTGACGAGCGAAAGAACGTTGTAGATTTCTCGAGCGCGTACTATTTCTCAAACCAATCAATTGTTTCCTATAAGGGAAGCAAAATTGAGGGAATCACAACTATCGCTGATCTCAAAGCAAAGGGTGCAGTCCTTGGCGCAGCAGTCGCCTCAACTTCACTCGATACTATTGAGCAACAATTTGGTCTTAAGGCGCAGGTTTTCAATGACAATGCTGCAGCTGTAGCGGCGCTGAAGAATGGACAAATTGATGGCCTGGTAGTGGATTTGCCAACTGCTTTCTACCTATCAGCTGTCGAAGTTCCTAAGGGAATTATTGTTGGCCAGGTTGAGAACCGTGATTCAAATGATCAAGGTGCAGGTCTATTGCTTGCGAAAGATAGCCCACTGACAAAGTGTGTAACCTCTGCAGTAGATGCAATCCGCGATAGCGGTGAATTGAAGACCATCACCGATAAGTGGTTGGCTAGCTCTGCTGGGGCGCCATACCTTTCTTAAGGTGTGACACTCACCAATAGATATGAGTCAAAGCAGTCAGGAGCAGGGCGCGTTCCGAAGGGGGCGCGCCCGCTCTCGTATTACGACGGAGTGGCAACCAAGCGAGCGAGAGCTCAAACGGCGGGAGTATCGTCGTAAAGCTGCAATCAAATACGGATTGATATCGGCGCTCTCAAGCGCCCTCGTACTTGGCACCTTGGTCGTAGTTCTAGTTACTTCACCAGGTTTTAAGAGCCTTTCGGATACCTTCTTTAACTGGGTTTATGGGGCAGAAGTTCTTCCGAAGATCCTGCTCGGTTTTATGACAAATGTTGTCCTCACCATTATTGCTGCCAGTTGTGTAGCGATTTTAGGTTTAACAATTGCGCTACTGCGTACATCACGATCGCCAGCTCTCACTCCATTCCGATTCCTTGCAACTATTTATGTTGATCTCTTTCGAGGCATTCCGATGATTTTGGTAATCCTCCTAGTTGGTTTTGGAATACCTGCGTTACGGATTAAGGGTTTAACCAATAACGTTCTCATACTTGGCACGTTGGCAGTCGTTATCACATATACGGCTTATGTAGCAGAAGTTTTGCGGAGCGGGATTTTGACAGTCCATCCAAGTCAACGAGCAGCTGCTCGCTCACTCGGTTTATCAAACTTTCAATCTCTTCGACATGTCGTCCTTCCGCAGGCGCTCCGACGAGTTACGCCGCCACTGCTTAATGATTTAGTTGCACTAATCAAGGACACAGGATTGGTGTCGATTCTCGGCGTAACCGATGCTGTGCGAGCAGCTCAGATTGCAAGTAGTAGATCTTTTAACTACACGCCATATGTGATGGCAGCGATAGTTTTCTTACTTGTGACTATCCCACTTACAAGATTTACCGATCGCGCTATGCGTCGAGCGATTGAACGACAGAATGCGCAAGGTTTGGCATGAGTAAGAAAACCGCTCTACATATCGACTCCGTGCGGAAATCTTTTGGGTCTGAACTCGTTCTTAATGAGGTCTCCTTTGAGGTACCAGAGCGGAGCGCAACCGTTCTAATCGGAGCGTCTGGATCTGGCAAATCAACGTTGTTGAGATGTATTAATCTCCTTGAAGGCATTGACGATGGGGCAATTCATTTAGATGGAGAAGAATTAACAAACCCTGAGATTGATATCGACAAGGCAAGACGTAAGATCGCGATGGTTTTCCAATCATTTAATCTGTTCCCGCATATGACGGTACGAGAAAACATCACGCTCTCGCCAACAATTGTGCATAAATTGAATAAAGATGAGGCCAACGATAGAGCTGAACGGTTGCTTAAGCGTTTTGGGCTCTTTGATAAACGAGATCAATTTCCCGATAGGTTAAGTGGGGGACAGCAGCAACGAGTAGCAATTATCCGCGCCTTGGCAATTACCCCTCGCGTACTTCTTTTGGATGAAGTGACTTCTGCCTTAGATCCAGTTTTAGTGAATGAAGTTTTAAGTACAGTTAAAGAATTGAAAGAGGATGCAGAAACCAATATGACAATGGTGATTGCCACTCATGAAATGGGTTTTGCCCAGCAGGTGGGAGATCAAGTCTGTTTCCTAGATCGGGGAGAGGTTGTTGAACTTGGCACCTCCGACCAGGTATTGCAGGAACCGCGAGATGCGCGGACAAAAGAATTCTTACAGAAAGTACATGAAGCAGGGCGACTGTAATTGAACTTTTCAAACTTTGAGATTATTCCGGGCAGTCCAAATTCAAAAGTAATTCTTCACGTTCCACATTCTGCCCGAGAGATTCCTGAAGAAGTTCGTTCGGAGATACTTCTGAATGATCTGGAATTAGAGTTTGAATTAGACGAGATGACCGATGCGGACACTGACAAACTGACTTTTCGAGGAAGTGCTGCGGCGCAGGTTACTCCTTGGGTTTTTATAAACAGATTATCAAGATTGGTCGTGGATCCCGAGCGATTTCCGGATAATCGAGAAATTATGAACTCAGTCGGAATGGGAGCCATTTACACTAAAACCTCTTTGGGCACACAGCTACGTTTGCAGGATTTAGAGCGAGATAACCAACTGCTCGATAAGTACTTCCATCCATATGCTCTCGCATTTACAGATTTGGTGGTCGGCCGCCTCGATGCGGTTAAGAATGTAACCATTATTGATATTCATTCGTATCGATTGAAAGAGCATCTCAATGGCGTGAATAAGGGGCAGCGCCGTCCGCCAATTTGTGTAGGAACTGATTCTTTTCATACCCCTCAATGGCTTGTTGAAAGCGCTATTGCAGCTTTTACCTCTGCGGGTGGAGTATTTCTTAATGAACCGTACGCTGGAACATATGTCCCGATGAAATTTTATGAAAAAGAGCGCAACGTGAATTCGGTAATGATGGAAAATCGCGAGGATACTATTGCTGGCCAAGGCATGGAGAGAAGTGCTAGGGCTTTAGCCGTTTTAATTGATGCAATAGAGGCCAGAGGTGTGCAGAGTGAATAGAAAATTACTTCTTACTTCGCTTCGGGTTCATCCTGCATGGTTTATTGCCGGATTAACTTTCTTAACTCTGATGGCAACGGCCGGTTTTCGGTCGGCCCCTTCGGTATTGATTCTTCCTCTTGAAGAGGCGTTTGGCTGGGGGCGTGATGGGATTTCTTTGGCAGTTTCCATCAATGTCCTTCTATATGGTCTGACTGCACCCTTTGCCGCCGCCCTCATGGAACGCTTTGGTATCAAGAGGGTAGTGATGGTTGCGTTGGCAACTGTAGGCAGTGGGGCATTGCTGACTGTTTTTATGAATTCTCTCTGGCAACTCCTTGCCTTATGGGGTTTTGTTGTTGGGATTGGTACCGGTTCTATGGCGCTGGTCTTCGCCGCTTCCATAGTGAATCGATGGTTTGTTGAGCGCAAAGGCCTAGTTATTGGAGCCCTTACCGCTGCCGCTGCGACCGGACAATTGATTTTTCTTCCGACATTGTCAACGTTTGCCATCACTTATGGCTGGAAGAGCGTCTCAATAACTGTGGGTATCGCTGCATTGGTGATGGTTCCTCTGATTTATATTCTTTTGCCAGAGCGACCTTCGGATATCGGAGTGCGACCATTTGGCGCTCAAGAGGATTGGCAGGCGCCTAGCCAGATAAAAGGAAATGCTGCCGCACTTGCAGTGAATACCTTGCGTGAGGCAGTTCGAGTAAAGAATTTCTGGTACTTAGTTATTTCGTTCTTCGTCTGCGGGTTATCAACTAGTGGGCTAATTGGAACGCATTTCATTCCTGCAGCTCATGATCACGGAATGATGGAAGTTGCTGCTGCAAGTTTGCTCGCGCTCATCGGAGTTTTTGATGTGGTGGGAACGCTTTTCTCTGGATGGTTGACCGACCGAATTGATCCTCGGAAATTACTCTTCTTTTATTATTTTCTCAGAGGCCTTTCGTTATTTCTACTGCCCTCTATCCTTTTTGCAACGGTACATCCATCCACTTTATTTTTTGTAATTTTCTACGGCCTTGATTGGGTAGCGACCGTTCCTCCCACAATCTTGCTCTGTCGAACAGTGTTGGGGCCAGAGCGCGCAACGGTTGTTTATGGTTGGGTTTTTGCCGCACATCAAATTGGGGGTTCGATTGCTGCCTTCGGCGCTGGGGTCGCACGCGTTAAATTTGGAGATTATGCAGCAGCTTTTTATGCAAGTGGCATAGCATGCTTACTTGTATCGTTATTAGTACTTCGCATTACCTATAAAAAGTAGAAACCCCCGGCGGTATGAGACGCCAGGGGTTTCTGATCTCGGGGATTTAAATATCGAAGTAGAGTTCAAACTCTGCTGGATGTGGGCGAAGTCGAACGTAATCAACTTCTTCCTTGCGCTTAAACGCAATCCAGGTATCGATGAGATCCTGAGCAAAGACGCCACCTTGGGTAAGGAAGGCGTGATCCTTCTCGAGATTATCGAGAACTTCACCGAGTGAACCAGGTACCTGCGGAATCGCTGCCGCCTCTGCACCTTCGAGCTCGTAGAGATCCTTATCAACAGGCTTCGGTGGCTCAATCTTGTTCTTGATTCCATCAAGACCTGCCATGAGCATCGCAGCGAATGCGAGATATGGATTGGATGATGGATCTGGGCAGCGGAACTCAATGCGCTTTGCCTTCGGATTGGATCCGGTGATTGGAATACGGATACATGCCGAACGGTTACGAGCCGAATAGACCAAGTTCACTGGAGCTTCATATCCTGGAACTAAGCGGCGATAAGAGTTGACCGTTGGGTTGGTGAACGCAAGAAGTGAAGGAGCGTGCTTGAGCAGACCGCCGATGTACCAGCGAGCCATGTCGGAGAGATCTCCATAACCTTCGCCCCAGAAGAGTGGCTTGCCATCTTTCCAGAGTGATTGGTGAACGTGCATGCCCGAACCGTTATCTCCAAAGCGCGGCTTTGGCATGAACGTTGCAGTCTTGCCTGCTTGCCATGCGGTGTTCTTGATGATGTATTTGAACTTCATCAACTCATCACCAGCACTTAAAATGTCAGTGAAACGATAGTTGATCTCCATCTGTCCTGCGGTACCAACTTCATGGTGTGAGCGCTCGACTTGTAGCCCAACTTGGCCAAGATTCATCACCATCTGATCGCGAAGATCTGCGAATTGATCAGTCGGCGAAACGGGGAAGTAACCACCCTTGATTCGAGTGCGATAGCCACGGTTAGGCGTGCCATCTTGGTCATATTCGATTCCGGTGTTCCATGCGCCTTCATAAGAATCAATGTGGTGGTATGCCTCATTCATTCCAGTCTTGAAGCGCACGCTATCGAAAACATAGAACTCAGCTTCTGGTGCGAAGAAGGCGGTATCTGCGATTCCAGTGGAACGCATGTACTCAACAGCCTTTGCCACGATGCCGCGTGGATCACGTGAGTAAGGAGTGTTATCTACTGGGTTATGTACGGAGAAGAGAATGACGAGCGTCTTCTCTTTTCGGAATGGATCGATAAATGCAGATCCAGGAACCGGTAGAAGTTTCATATCTGATTCGTGGATGGACTGGAAACCGCGAATGGATGAACCGTCAAACATCAAACCTTCTGTAAAGACCGCATCATCAAAAGATTCTGCAGGCACATTGAAGTGGTGCTGAATGCCTGGTAGATCGATGAAACGAACATCGATAAGTTTTACATTCTCTTTCTTTATGTAGGCAAGTATTTCGCTTGCGCTTTTAAACATCTCTTCCTCCATTTTCATTCTCCCGAGCATTTACTCGCGAGGTTTGCTCATACAGGTGGATGAAGAGCCATTCAGCTTCAGTGATGAAGGGCGCTCCAACGAAACCTGAGGTTAGACCAAAGCCATGAAGGGGGAATAACCTCAATGTTTCGGGATTGTTTCCACTCTTCCAGCGACCCTTTAGGCTTGCGCCATGACTGGTATCGACCCCGCAGATTCAGGCGCTTCTGAGCGCCCCGAGGGCGGGCTCCGCCAGGCCTCCCTGGGAAGGAGGCTTTTCGCGCTCTGCCTCGATTGGCTCGCCTCCTCGCTGGTGGCACGCCTACTTGTTTCCGAGCAACAAATCTCTGGCTGGGTAACTCTGCTCGTTTTTTTCGCCGAGGTCGTTCTCTTTACAACGCTACTGGGCGGCTCCGCAGGTCAAGTCATTGTGGGGATTCGCGTGGTCGATATCGATACTGGTTTACGAATTGGCGTACTTCCAACAATTATTCGCAGCGCTTTAATTTGCTTAGTGGTTCCACCATTGCTGAGCGTTAATGGACGTGGCTTACACGATCGCGCGGTGCGTTCAGTAACTGTTGTTAGCGTTTAGGAATCTTTCGCATATTAGGCATCGGCCCTTTAGGCATTGGCAATTTCATTCCACCCAGGGACTTCTCGCGAGCGCGCGCTTCACGTAGTTGAGATTTCGTTAATTTCTTCGGGAGCTTCTTTAAGTGTTTCTGCAGTTTTCGAAGGGGGATACGTCCCTCTTCATCACCCACTAGGACTTCATGAACGGGAACGCCGGAGAGGAAGCGCTCCATTTTGCGCCGTTCATCCGTCATCATGACGCGGACATTGTTACTTCCTTCACCAGTTATTACGACGCCTGCGCGCCCTAAACTTCTATGGACAAGATCTTGATTTCGAGCGACTTGAACTCCTGCCGTGGTTGTCCAACCTTTGCGAATCGACATCAATACGCTCGCTCCAGCGCCTGCTTGGCCAGCAATAGAATTGTAAGCAGCACCCTCTGCAATTCTCGAGAAACTAAAGAGCGTAATGATAAGTGCGAAGGGAATTGTCATCAGAGTGACATAAAGCGTGCGACCGAAGGCAACACCGAGGCCAACGCCAATCGCCATCGTTGAGAGAAAAATGAGGAGCAGGATAAGTGGCAGAAGCGGTCTAGCTTCCCGAGTAACCGAATAAGCCTGACGCAGAGTTTTTATCCACGCAGGTGTTTTCCTAGCTTTCTTTTCTTTCTTTTCTTTTTTCTCGCGCGCCATGGGTTAAAGGTTACCCTCTCTCGCTTTCAACTTCTGCCAATGTAGGCGCCCCTCCGCCAAGTCGAGCAGGGGCCCACCATTGTCCACGATGGTGGTCGGGGTACTCATCTTGGACTTTTTTCAGCAGTTGTTCCAGCGCACTTTTGATCTGAGCTTCCGCTACCTCTACCTGAGTTTCCCGAGTGAAATGGAGCGCTTCTCCAATGTAAATAGAAATGGGAAATTTCTTCCGCCCAAAGTCTCGCTTCCGTCCTTTGGTCCAGATCCGCTGACTACCCCAAACGATGGTTGGCAAGATCGGGACATTGGCGCCAACCGCCAACCGTGCAGCACCGCTTTTCAATGATTTAATTTCAAAACTCTTTGAGATGGTCGCTTCGGGAAATATTCCGACAATCTCTCCAGCCTTCAGTGCTCGAAGGGCGGCAACAAAGGATGCTGAACCAGATTCTCTATCCACGCTAATGTGGTGCATGCCGCGCATGAGCGGCCCCGCAATTTTATGATCAAAAATTTCCTTCTTCGCCATGTAGCGGACGTACCTTTTTGCAGGAAGTGCCGCCGTTCCAGAGAGTGCAAAATCGAGATAGCCTATGTGGTTAATTGCCATAATCGCGCCACCAGTGCGCGGAATGCGTTCGGCGCCCTTGATGGTGAATTTCAATCCGAGATAGCGCCAAAATAGTCGAATCAGAACGACAACAACTGGATAGACCCGATCAGTCATGTGTAGCGTTCACTTTTTTAGCTTCACGCATTTGAAGAGCCTGCGCATATAACTTTCCAGCCCGGTAACTCGAACGTACAAGTGGACCGCTCATGACTCCAGAGAAACCTATCTCTTCGGCGAGTTTTGCTAGAGCAACAAATTCTTCGGGTTTGACCCATCGTTCAACGGGATGATGTTTAGCTGTCGGGCGAAGATACTGCGTGATAGTTATCAAATCGCATCCTGCCTCATGTAAATTCACAAGTGCTTCTTCTATCTCTTCTCGAGTTTCGCCCAAGCCGAGGATCAAATTCGATTTTGTGATTAAACCAAAATCTCTAGCCTGAGAGATAACATCTAAAGAACGCTCATATGTGAAAGCAGGGCGAATCTGTCGGAATATTCTTGGCACTGTTTCTAGGTTGTGTGCGAATACCTCAGGCTTAGCTGCGAAAACTTCTTTCAAAAGCTCTGGACGTGCGTTGAAATCAGGAGCGAGCATCTCGACACCACACCCAGGAACCATTTCGTGGATTTTGATAATAGTTTCTGCATAGAGCCAAGCGCCCTCATCTTCAAGATCATCGCGCGCTACACCAGTAACAGTCGCGTAACGCAACTGCATCTTTGCCACCGATTCTGCAACCCGTCTGGGCTCATCTCGATCTAGTGGAAGTGGTTTACCAGTATCGATGTTGCAGAAGTCGCACCGGCGAGTACAGACAGAGCCGCCAATGAGAAATGTTGCCTCGCGATCTTCCCAGCATTCAAAAATGTTTGGACAGGCCGCTTCTTGGCAAACAGTGTGCAGACCTTCTCCGGCAACAAGTGAGCGAAGGCTTGTGTATTCCGGACCCATTTTTGCTTTGGTCTTAATCCATTCAGGTTTCCGTTCAATGGGGGTTTGAGCGTTACGCGCTTCGATGCGAAGCAGGCGACGCCCTTCAGGAACGGGGGAGTTCATGCAATCACCTTTTCAAATTCTTTTTCCATTTCGAAAGCAACTATAGGGAGTACTTCGCCCACGGAAATTTCTCGGTTCAACTCTTTACTCATCGATGTGGTCACAACATCGGGAATTCCACATGGAATTATCTGTTCGAAGAAAGTTAAATCGGGGTTGACGTTCAGTGCGAAGCCATGTGTGACGATGCCTTTTGCCACTCGTATTCCGATAGCAGCAATCTTTCTCTTTCCCAACTCATCTTCGATCCACACACCCGAGTTCTCACAAATTTGAATTGCCTCTATTCCAAATTGGCTCAGGGAGGCAATTAATGCCCGCTCGAGGGCTCGAACAAAATCTACGACCTTCGTTGGTTCTCTTAATTTCACGATGGGATATCCGACAAGTTGGCCCGGTCCATGCCAAGTGATTTTCCCTCCTCGGTCGACATCGATTACTGGGACACCATTTGATGGGCGATCTTCAGGCGCTGTCCGTCGACCAGCGGTGTAAACCGATGGGTGTTCAAGAAGTAGTAACGTCGAGGGCGCACCCTCGGTCAGGATTTTTTGGTGCAATTCATTTTGTAAAGCGATGCCGGCGCGGTACTCGATCAGCCCTACATTCTGGGTATGAACTCGAGTGTGGGTCGCTATCGCCATAGCCTTTAGCCTACCCAAGGCACGGGAATACGCCGTATTCCCCGAACGCGAGATAGAATTGAGCTCTATCGCCCGCCCTCTGTGGGGCGATTTCCATCCCGAACCCGAACCCGAACCTGAACTTGAACGCTGAGAGGACCTATTCCGCCATGTCGAGCCCAAATTCTCAAATCTCTGGAGCGAGCGCGTCCAATGGCGCTCAAACTCTTCGCGCTCGAAAAGGGCTATGGATTGCGATCGTGGTTGTCATTGGTTGGTTGGCTATCGGAGGCGTTTCAGGTCCGGTCTTTTCAAAAATTTCTACAGTTCAAGAGAATGACAATTCCGCCTTTCTCCCGGAAAGCGCTGAATCGACAGTGGCAAGTAAAATCACTGTTAAATTCTCTGACCAATCTTCAGATTTGCTGCCCACACTGATTCTCTTTTTAGGCGAACTTAACCCGACAACAAACCCAGAAGCTTTCGCTCAACTTAATAGCTATGCAGCATCGCTAGGTTCAAAATTGCTCCCCGAATCTAAAAACCGCTGAGTACCTACTTCGCTCCCGGGGCCCCATTGCAGGCAATTCCATCAGCAGATGGCAAGGCAGCTCTGATTAATGTCCAATTGAATTCCAAAATTGCCGGAGAGAATATTGAAGAAGAACCACTACTGCCGCTCATCATCGAATTTATACGAAGTGATTTAGAAAAGAACTTCGAAGCCAATGGTGTAGAAACACACGTCACCGGTGCCGGTGGCATCTTTGCCGACCTCTTTGGCGCCTTTGGGTCCATCGACACCAGATTGCTTTCAACTACTTTAATTGTTGTTGCCATCATTCTCATCATTGTTTATCGATCACCACTACTTTGGGTGCTGCCACTTTTCACGGCAGCAACTGCGCTGGGCTTTGCCACAATGATTGTGTATTACTTGGCCAAGGCAGAACTAATTGATCTCAACGCTCAAACTCAGGGAATTCTCGATGTACTTGTTTTGGGCGCCGCAACTGATTACGCGCTCTTGCTGATTTCTCGGTACCGGGAAGAGTTGCACCAATACCAATCTCGTTTTGTTGCAATGCGAGTTGCCCTTCGCGGTGTGGTAGAGCCAATTATCGCCTCGGGCTCAACAGTGATTGCCGGATTGATGGTGTTGCTACTCAGTGACTTGTCGAGCAATCGTGGGCTAGGCGCAGTAGGTTCCATCGGTATTGCCTGTGCGATGTTCGCTGCACTCACTTTGCTCCCTTCGCTACTTGTCCTCTTCGGTCGATGGATCTTCTGGCCGAAGAAACCTCGTTTCGATAGTGAAGACGAGAAGATGTCGGGACTTTGGGCAAAAGTTGGTGGCTGGGTCGATCGAAAGCCAAAACCAATCTGGATTAGCACTGCGCTGATGCTCATCATTTTTGCAGGTTTTTCCACCACTCTTAAATCTGACGGATTGGCACAAACCGATGCTTTCACAACAAAACCTGATTCAGTTATTGGATTAGCGAAGTTAGGAGAGCATTTCCCAAGCGGTGAGGGAACTCCCGTTGAGATTGTCGTCAAAGAAGCTGATTTGCAGGCCTCGATTTCAGCCATTTCGAAAGTGAATAATGTGGCATCGGTAGTGCCAGTTACGAAGTTTGATATGGCAACCATGTCTCCAACTAAAGAGGTAAAGGTTGTCGATGGTTCAGTACTGCTCTACGCGACGCTAGAAGTTGCCGCCGATTCCACTGAAGCAAAGAACACTATTCCGCTAATTCGTGAAGCAGCGAAATCAGTCAATCAAACGAGTTTAGTGGGCGGTCAGACAGCTATTGGGTACGACGTCGATCAATCTTCGCGCCGCGATAACCGAGTCATCATCCCGATTGTTCTCCTACTTATTGCTTTGATTCTTGGGCTCCTATTGCGGAGCATTTTTGCCGCAGGCTTGCTCCTTGCAACAGTTGTGCTCTCTTTCTTCGCCACACTTGGCGTCTGTGCTCTTGTCTTCGAACACATCTTTGGGTTCAAGGGAACGGATGCGAGCTTCCCGCTCTTCGCCTTCGTCTTCCTCGTAGCTTTGGGTATTGATTACAACATTTTCCTCATGACCCGAGTTCGTGAAGAAGCGAAGCGAATTGGGACAAAGGCTGGCGTCATTAAAGGTCTTACCGTCACAGGAGGGGTCATTACCTCCGCAGGAATTGTTCTAGCGGCAACTTTCGGCGTGCTCGGAGTTCTTCCCTTGGTTTTCTTAGCGGAATTAGGATTTGCAGTTGCCTTTGGAGTCTTGCTAGACACAATTGTTGTCCGCTCCTTACTTGTACCAGCGTTAGTGCGCATACTTGGCAAACGAATCTGGTGGCCTTCGAAGCTCTCGAAAGAGGGAATTGATTGAAAAATCTTCGCGCAGGATTAGTGGGCTATGGATTAGGTGGCCGGGTATTCCATGCTCCCTTATTAGTGGGGGCAGGTTTTGAAGTTGCCGCAATTCTCACCAACGCTCCCGAACGAATAGCAAGCGCTCAAGGCGATTTCCCAACTGCGAAAATTGTTTCGACTATGGAGGAGTTGCTCGCCCTCTCGCTCGACTTAGTTGTGATTAGCTCGGCAAATCAAGCCCATGCCGAACAAGCGATGCTAGCAATTGCAGCGGGCGTGACAACGGTCATCGACAAACCTGTCGGTCGAAATCTTCCAGAAACGAAAGCAATTCTCGCGGCTGCAGAGAGCTCTGGCGTAAAAGTTTCAGCATTTTTTAATAGAAGATGGGATAGCGATGCGTTAACGGTGAAACGATTGATCCGGGAGCGTTCGCTTGGGCCAATTCATCGTTTCGAGTCACGATTCGAACGATACAAACCCGAACTCAACTCGTTTGGTTGGCGAGACCAGGGTGATCCTGAAAGTGGTGGCGGTTGGCTGCTTGATATCCAAACACATCTTGTTGCAGGCGCTCTTGATCTCTTTGGTCCAGCTGAAGTTGCTTTTGCGGCGATGCGAAATATCCGTGGCGCGTCAGATGATGATGTCATTATCGTGCTTCACCATTTAATGGGAGTCGATTCCTATCTCACCGCTAGCGCCGTCTCTGGATTTACGGGTCCGAGAGTTCGTATTTCAGCACGGGGTGGAACTTTGGTCATTAATGATCTTGACCCACAAGAAGAGATGCTGAAGAGAGGTGAAATTCCTCATGGTGGGAGGTGGAATTCACCAACGAATTCTGAGGCAAGGTTATATCGCGGAGACAATAGTAATTTTGAAACTATCCCTTCCGAAAATGGAAGTTACGTTGATTACTACCTTCAAGTGCGTCAGGCAATCACTGATGGCTCACCTATGCCGGTTGCTAATAAGGATGCGCTTGAAGTAGCGAGACTGATTGATATTGCTCGAGAGATTTCCTTGAGATGATTCTTGTTATTGGTGGAGGTCTTGCCGGACTACGTGCGGCGCTCACCATCCAAGAAAGCGGCCAGCAAGTTCATTTAATCGAGGGGAATCAAAATCTCGGTGGACGTATCACCACAGAGGTGGTTGATGGATTTACTATTGATCGCGGCTTCCAGGTAATCAATCCTGGGTACTCAGAATTTCTCCGGTTAGACATTCGGACAAACTTTCACGCCATTTCAGCGGGCGCGGTAGCAACTTTAGATGGTCGAAGAATTTTCTTTGGTGATCCTCGTAGAGAAATTCGAGCGATAGCTCAAGCTTTTCCGCAAATTCTTCAAACACCCAAACCTTTTTTTGGATTGATACGGGGGGTACTTGTTGGACGTGTTTTGGAACGAGAGAGCGCTGATCAATTTCTGCAACGAATGGGAATCACTGGTGAAATTTATGATCATGTAGTCGAGCCATTTCTTCGCGGCGTCTTCCTGACGGCGTTGCCAGAGGTGGATGGTCGATTTGCACAGCGCGTGCTTCGTTCGCTCTATCGACAAGTTCCAGGTTTGCCAGATGGCGGAGTGCAAGCCTTAATCCAGGAGCTTGGCAATAGAGTGAAATCCACTCAATGTGGTGAGCGCGTCCTCAGTATTTCTCGAAGTGGTAGGGGATTCACCGTAAATACGACAAATGCAACTTTCTCGGCTAGAAAAGTTATCGTTGCAACCGATTATCAAAATGCGCAAGAGTTTTCTCACACTTTGCCAAGAGTTACCTTCGCTCGTTCCACTGCTTGGTATTTCACGCTGGAATCAAATATTTCCCATCAGCATCGTCTTCACATTGCTCCGCTAGGTTCAGGCCCAGTAGTTACATCAATCGATCTCGCTGCGGTTGTGCCTTCGTATTCTCCAGATGGCAGAGGACTGCTCTCGGTCACAACCCTGGAGGGGAGTTCCGAAGCAGAAGTTCGCGCACATTTGCAAGCTATACATGGTGATCGAATTGAGGGCGAACTCATCGCTCGGATGGATATTGAAAACGCGCTCCCGATCATCCCACCCGGAGCACGACGCAGCGGATTCTTAGAGGAAGACGGCTTGATTTTTGCAGGAGATTATTTAACTGAACCGTCTCAGAATGGCGCACTACTCTCAGGTCGTTTGGCAGGCGAGAGCGCAATTAATAATTAACTAGCGCTGTGAATAGTGATTAATGCTCGGCGAGTTTTGCGAGTGCTGGAGCTAAGTGTGGAAAATCAAAGACGAAACCCGCTTCATCAAGGACTGCGGGAAGTACACGTTTTGATCCAAGGATCTCCGATGAAAAGCCACCAAGAGTCAATTTGAGAGCAAAACCTGGAACTGGAAGTAGCGCGGGTCGTTTAAGTGCTCGTGCCAAGGCCGCAGTGAATTCGCTATTTGTTGCCGGATTTGGCGCAGTGAGATTTACCGGACCAGAGATGTCATGATCAATCAGGAAGTCGATAGCACGGACTTGATCATGGACGGTGATCCACGACCACCATTGCTTTCCCGATCCAAGTTTTCCGCCTAAACCGAATTTGAATAAAGGCATCATTCGCCCGAGTGCTCCACCTGTTGGGTCAAGCACCAATCCAGTCCGTATCTTGGCTGTTCGGACAGAAGGAGCACCATCTGCTGCGCGCTCCCATTCAAGGCAAACTCGAGCGAGAAAATCATCACCGCCGCGGTCGCTTTCTATAACCGCTCGATTACCCGTCTCGCCATACCAGCCAATAGCGCTTGATGAAATAAGAGATTTGATTTTGAGTTGTTCCGCGGCGTTAGCAATTGTGGCTGTGCCGTAGAGACGTGAATTGAGAATTTCGGCTTTGTAACTTGTGCTCCATCTTTTATCACCCACACCTGCACCAGCGAGATGAACGATTGAGTCAACTCCTTCGAGAGCAACCAAATCAACCTTGCCATCAATCGGATTCCAGAATGCTTCATCTTTTGCTCGAGGATCTCGCCGCACCATCTTGATGACAGTGTCACCTTTTTCGCGCAAGTGCGCGACAAGAGCCGAACCAATGAGTCCTGACGCGCCAGTTATGGCAATGGTTCGTGACATGTAAATCGACTACAGACCGAGGTCTGCTTCGAAGCGACCAAGCTCTAAGCGCTCTTTGAGAGTTCCCAAGAAGCGCGCAGCATCGGCACCATCGACGATCCGGTGATCGTAGGAGATGGCGAGGTAGACCATCGAGCGAATCGCAATCTTCTCTTCACCATCGCTTTCGATGATGACAACTGGGCGCTTGACGATAGAACCAATACCAAGAATCGCAACCTGTGGTTGGTTGATGATCGGAGTATCAAAGAGCGCCCCACGACTTCCTGTATTTGTGATGGTAAATGTGCCACCGCTCAATTCATCAGGATTAATTTTGCTATCTCGAGTTCGTAACGCCACATCATTGATGCGACGAGCGATTCCACCGAGGTTGAGGTCACCGGCATCTTTGATAACTGGCACAAGCAAGCCGCGCTCAGTATCGACTGCGATACCGAGGTTCTCGGTGCCGTGGTAAACGATGTTCTCGCCATCAATTGAAGAATTGACTACGGGATGTTGCTTAAGCGCTTCGCATACTGCGACGGCAAAAAATGGCAGGAAGGTGAGGTTTACTCCCTCGCGCTCTTGGAAAGCGCCCTTTGCTTTTGCTCGAAGCTTTGCAATCTTTGTGACATCTACTTCAACGACGGTTGTTAATTGCGCAGAAGTCTGAAGCGATTCCACCATTCGAGAGGCAATGACTTTGCGAAGTCTAGTCATTGGTACGGTCGTGCCCCGAAGCGGTGAAGCAACTACGGTAGTTGGGGATGAAGTTTTTACTTCGCCGCTTGGCGCTGCAGCTACTGGCGCTGCTGCCTGAGCAGCAACTGGCGCTGTTGAGAGCGCGCGAGCCCGTTCAGCTGCATCATAAATATCCTGCTTGCGAATGCGACCACCCACGCCAGTACCGGCAACATTGGCAAGATCGATGGAGAGTTCTGCTGCGAGCTTTCGGACAAGCGGCGTGACGTAAGAATCAGATTCAATTTTCGATGCCGGAGTGGGCATTGAATTCATCGGCGCGGCAACTGGAGCTGGAGTCGCAACTGGAGCTGGAGTCGGAACTGGAGCTGGAGCTGGGGTGGCAACTGGAGCTGGAGCTGGAGTCGCAACCGGAGCTGGCGCACTCACCTTCGCTGAAGGCGCAGCGGAGCCAACTGACGCAATTGCGGCCAACTTGCCACCTACAGGAATAATCGAATCAGCAGGAGCAAAGATTTCACTTACCGTACCTGCAACTGGAGAAGGAATTTCGGTATCGACTTTATCTGTCGATACTTCAAGGAGCGCTTCATCCATCGCAATTGCATCGCCCACATTCTTTAACCAACGTGTGACCGTGCCCTCAGTTACTGATTCTCCCAGAGCAGGCATCACAACAATTTCACTTGCACCGCTACTTGAAACTGGTGCTGGTGCTGTCGCTGCAGGTGCTGCTGCTGGTGCTGCAACTACTGGAGCAGCCGGGGGAGCTGCAGGCGCAGGTGCTGCTGCTGGTGCTGCTGCTGGTGCAGCCGCACCATCATTGATAACGACAAGTTCGGCTCCCACTGGAACGGTCTGGTCGACTGCGACGAGAATTTTTGCAACTGTTCCTGCAACTGGAGAAGGAATTTCGGTATCGACTTTGTCGGTAGAGACCTCAAGGAGCGGTTCGTCAACGGCGACTTGATCGCCTTCGTTTTTCAACCACCGAGTGACGGTGCCCTCGGTAACGCTCTCGCCAAGCGCTGGCATCACAACATTAAATGACATCTTCTTCCCCTCTATCCTTGCTTATCGTAATAACTATCCGTGGGCGTGCAATGGTTTGCCAGCTAGTGCGAGGTGCGCCTCGCCCATAGCCTCAGACATTGTTGGGTGGGCGTGAATTAAAGGTGCCACATCATCGGCGGTGGCCTCCCAGTTGTAGATCAATTGAGCTTCCGCCAAAAGC
>JACCDI010059258.1_pt1 | contig 24651 bp, 29 predicted proteins | sample 7442791 | NCBI WGS metagenome assembly JACCDI01 (sample SAMN15323434, study PRJNA562643) | freshwater metagenome | isolation source: river surface water | place: USA:Blue River Watershed | collected 2017-08-15
CTTATTTGTTGCGGAGATTTAGAATGTTAAACCCAAAATTGCGTGGGATCGTGTATGCGACGGCAGCAGCTGCCCTCGTCACCGGCTGTGGCGCAGATGATATCGCGTCACCAGGAACCGGTGGTAACATCACCATCAACAACCCGGCTGCACCTCCGCCGCCGCCGCCACCACCACCGCCACCTGCGACAGTTACACCTGCTGGCGGCTGCCCAACCATCGCTGATGCGCAAGGCTTGACCGACAGCGGCACCATCACTGGTCCAACCGGCACATATCGCGTCTGCACATTGCCAGCGCGCATCAACACCACCAGCACATTGCCAAAGATTGCGGGCGTTCTGTACCGTCTTGGTGGCCGTGTTGACGTTGGTACGGACCAAGGTCCTTCATCCACGAACAATGTCGTAACGCTGAATATCGAACCAGGCGTCATCGTTTTTGGCGGAACCGGCGTGTCATGGCTGAACGTTAACCGCGGTAACCGCATCAACGCTGTTGGTACGGCTGCCCTCCCAATCATCTTCACCAGCCGTGACAACGTCCTTGGTCTCAACAACGACAGCTCGATTGGTCAGTGGGGCGGTATCGTTCTTAACGGCCGTGCACCCATCACCGATTGCGCAGCACCTGCTGCAACACCAGGTACTGCCGCTTGCGAGCGTCAGGTTGAAGGCGCAGTTGACCCCGCGCTTTATGGCGGCGCGAACACCGCAGATAACAGCGGCCGTTTGAGCTTTGTCCAAATTCGCTACTCGGGCTTTGTTCTTTCGGGCAACTCCGAACTGCAATCGCTGACCACGGGCGGCACCGGCACCGGTACTGTTCTGAACAACATCCAGTCGTTCAACAGCTCTGACGACGGCGCAGAATTCTTCGGCGGTAACGTTAACATGAAGTATTTCGTGTCGATTGGTGCGGACGATGACAACCTGGACACTGACACCGGCGTAAAGGCGAACTTCCAATATGTATTGGCAGTTCAGCGTCCAAATGCTGGCGACTCGATGATCGAAGCTGACTCGGACAACGCTTTGGACGGCAATACGCCACGTCAGAACACACGTCTGTCGAACTTCACCTTCATTCAACGCAACAACACCGGTAACCTGTCGGCAATGTTGCTGCGTGGTGGTACCGATTACAGCATGTTCAACGGTGTGGTTGTCAGCCCATCGACATCATGCCTGCGGATCAGTCGTCCACAGACCGTATCGGCAACAGCAGACGCAGCCATTGACGAAGCTGGCGCGCCAGTATTCCGTTCGGTTGTTATGCAGTGCGGATCGCCAGCGTTTGTTGGTTCGAACGGTGTGACAGAGGCGCAAGTCAGCGCGGTGTTCGGTTCGGGAGCGAACAACAATAACAGCGCGTTCGTACCAAGCCTGACGTCATTGTTCATCAATGGTGCCAACGAAGCCGCAATTACAGCGTTCAACGCCAGCACCATCGCGTCTTACTTTGATGCAACAACCTATATCGGTGCTGTCCGTGACGCCAACGACACTTGGTATGCAGGTTGGACCTGCAACAGCGCGACGGCCAATCTGGGCACCAGCGTAACCGGTCTCTGCACCTCACTGCCAACATATTAATAGCTGGCGGATAATATCGGGTGAGGTGCGGCCAAGTGGGCATGCACCTCACCCTTTTTTCGAATTTATAAAAGGGAATTACAATGTTGAAGCCAGTGGAGGCAATCAGACTGTTGCTTTTGACGTCGGCGCTCGTTTCGCCTTCCATGCTGATGGCGCAAGACGCCGCAGCGGAACAGGCCGAACAAGCCAGTGCTGAAGCAGCACCAGCAGACACGCCAGCAGACGCAGCCGAGCCAGTCGAAGAAGATGTCGATGTCTCTATTCCGGGTGGCGAAGAAATCGTCGTACGCGGATATCTGGATCGCAACATTTCCAAGAACGCGGCGCAAGTTGTTTCCGTGCTGTCGAGCGCGGATATTGAACGTACCGGCGAAGGCGACATTGCCGGCGCACTATCGCGTGTCACTGGCCTAAGCGTCGTGGGCAGCGGATTTGTCTATGTGCGTGGCCTTGGTGACCGCTATTCACTCGCGTTGCTGAATGGCTCGCCGCTCCCAAGCCCCGAACCATTGAAGCGCGTTGTTCCACTCGATCTTTTCCCGACAAGCGTGATTGCGTCTTCGCTTGTACAAAAAACCTACTCGGCAAACTTTCCCGGCGAATTTGGCGGCGGCGTTATTAACCTGACGACCAAAGCGATCCCGCGCGAAACATTCCTGACGGTCGGCGGCGACTTGAGCGCCAATAGCGAGACCACCAATCAAATGGGCTACACATATTACGGTAGTTCGCAGGATTGGAGCGGTTTCGACAATGGCAACCGTGACCTAAAGCCCGCGCTTGCATCCTATCTCGCCAGCGGCGCACGTATCAGCGCGGGTAACGTTGATACGCAGGCTATTGCCAGCGAGCTCATCACCGGCCGGAATGCTGTTGTTCAGCGTGACAAGAATCTGCCGCCAAATGGCTCAGGCACGATTACCGGTGGTACGAGCTTCGAAATCGGCGATGACACCACTATGGGGGTCATCTTCAACGCCGGTTACAGCAACAAATGGCGTACGCGCGACACGGTCCAACAAACGGCATCGACGCTTGATCTGAGCCAGAAAGAGCTGGATTTCCGGAAGGTCATTACCGACAACCGTATGGTTGTAAACGGCTTGCTTGGCTTCGGTATCGAAGTGGGTGAACAAAAAATCCGTTTGACCAATCTGTTCATTCGCGACACGCTGAAACAAGCGCGTCTCGGTGTCGGCACCCGTCAGACAACATCGCCCACCGCGACATTGATGCAGCAGGATACAGCATGGTTCGAACGCCAGTTGGTCGATAGCCAGCTTGTCGGTGAATTCAAATTGTCACCTGACGTGAATTTGAACTTCCGTGCAGCCTACGCCAATTCTCAGCGCGAGGCGCCGGATGAAATCAGCCTAGAATATTACCGCAGCAACATCACTTCGGATCCTTACGGCGGATTGTTCATCAACCGTCTTAACAACGGTCAACAGGGAAGCGCGGAAGTCAGCTATTCCTATCTGAATGAAAATCTGTGGGCCGGTGGTTTGGATCTGTCGGTAAAGGTGACGCCGGAAATTACCGCGACGATAGGCTATGCGTATTCGGATACGGCGCGCCGCACCGAACGCCGTGACTTTCAGTTTGTCGCACCCGGTGGCACGCCCATCGCACCGTCATTATTCCGTCCAGACTTTTTGCTGCAACCGGACATTATCGATTTTTACAACATCGCGTTGATCGATACCAACGAAGCAAACCCGGTCTTTGACGCAAGCTTGGTAAACCATGCAGGTTACGGCCAAATTCAGGCGTTCATTACGCCAGCAATCAGCCTGAACCTTGGCGTGCGTTACGAAACGGCTGAACAGACTGTTGTGCCGGTTCAGGTGTTCACGACGCCAACGGCATCACTTGCCTCCACCAGCTTGGATCAGAGCTATTGGTTGCCCGCAGCGACGCTGACATGGGACATGAATGAACAGATGAAATTCCGGTTGAGCGCGTCGAAAACCATCGCGCGTCCGCAATTCCGCGAACTGATTTTCCAGAACTTTTACGATACAGACTCCAACCGTCTTTTCCGCGGTAACCCGCTGTTGACGGACAGCCAGCTGTACAATGCTGAAGCACGCTATGAATGGTATTTCGACCGTGAGCAACGTTTCACTATTGCCGGTTTCTTCAAGCGTATCGATAGCCCTATCGAGTCGTTCTCAAGCTTTGATGATAACTCCGTTATCACCAGCTTCGCGAACGCACCGAAGGCTGATTTGTACGGTGTTGAAATCGAAACGCAGAAATATTTCGATCTATCGGCCATTGGCGACGAAGGCTTTTTTGCGACACGCCGTGCGGTTGTTATTGCCAACTACACGTACACCAAGTCAAAGATCAGTGTGAAGGCGGACGATCAGGTTGCGGTGTTTAACGCATCGTCGACCGACGCCCTCGACTTCTTCACCGATGGTTCGCCATTGACCGGTCAAGCCGATCATCTGATCAATCTGCAATTCGGTCTCGAAGATACCGAGCGCCTGTCGCAGCAGACGATTTTGCTCAGCTATTCGACCGATCGGGTTACCAGTCGTGGTGCATCAGGCCAGCCGGATATTAAGGAAAAGCCTGGCATTCAGCTCGATTTCGTTGCGCGTGAAGGCTTTACGCTTGGCGGCAAAGAAGCTGAATTGAAATTCGAAGTCCGCAACCTGACCAACACCAAATATCAGGAGTTTCAGGAAAACGGCGAGAACAAGATTTTCTATAACCGTTACAAACAAGGCATCAGCGCCTCAATCGGTGTAGAGCTGAATTTCTAAAGGGAAAACAGCACCCTGACTCACGGCGGCATGTTGGATTCAACGTGTCGCCGTCATTTTTTCTGGCGCGCTGCATTCGTTTGTGGGCGTCACTAAACTGTCATTTGAGTGTCACTCGACGGTCACAGCCGTGCGTTAGGATTTTATCATCAAACGGATTCGTCCGGGGGGATTCAGTGGCAATGACATTGGCAGAAAGGGTTAAAGCGCAGTCGCACCGGGTCACATCTGTGCCCGCCGGTCGCCTTATCCTTGGCGTTCTGGCCATATTCACCGCCGTTCAAACGGCACGTCTTTTCTGGATATTGATAACGCCGGTTGGCCCGGTCAATGACTGGCGCGCGCCGTCGGTTAATATTGTGCCGCAGTCCGCACGCATGGCGCTATTTGCTGGATTTGATCCGTTTTTTCGCAATGATGCGGCTGCAGATTCCACCCAGAATGTTACATCGTTAAGCCTGACATTGTTTGGCGTTCGCACCAATGAAAGTTCGGGGGGCGGTTCGGCTATCATCGCGGGTGAGGATGGCGTGCAGAAAAGCTTTGCCGTCGGCGAAGAAGTCGCGCCCGGCGTCACTTTGGATTCCGTTGCCTTCGACCATGTCATATTGTCGCGCGGCGGCGTCAAGGAATCGCTGTATCTTGATCAGTCGGTACCGGCGGAAACGGTTAGCCCGCCTGCATCAGGCACGTCCGCCACGCCACCGGCGTCCAGCGCAGGTGTCGGACTGAATGCGGATACGCTTCAGAAATCGATCGGCTTTGCGCCGCGCAATGAAGGGGGCCGGGTCACCGGTCTCGTTCTGCAAGCCCGCGATGATGGCACGATGTTGCGCCTCGCCGGATTTCAGGCTGGCGACATTGTCGTTGGCGTAAACGGCCGCCCCGTATCCTCGGCGGCGGATATTGCTTCTCAAATCAGGCCCGGAGCCCGCTTAAGCGTTGAAGTTGAACGCGGCGGCGCAAAGGTCCCCATTGCTCTAAATCTGGAACAACAGTGATCCGTAAATTTACTCTTTTGCTGGCATGCAGCGCGCTCGTTTTTGCCCAGCCTATCGCCGCGCAGCAGACATTGAATGTGCGCGATGCCGACATCCGTGCCTTTGTTCAGGATGCCGCCCGCGTCACGGGCCAGACGTTCATTGTGGATGGCCGCGTGAATGGCAAGGTGTCGGTGGTTACCGACCGGCCATTGTCGCGTTCGGAATATTTTGAAGTGTTCCTCTCGACACTGCGCGCTAATGGCCTTGTCGCCATTCCCATGCGTGGCGGTGGTTATCGGATCCAGCCTTCCGATGGGGCTGCAACGCAACCGACCCGCGTCGGTAGCCGGGCCGCAACATCAAGCCAATTTGTAACGGAAGTATTTCGCCTGCGGTCGATTGATGCGACCTCAGCCGTGGAAACACTGCGTCCATTGGTGAGCCGCGAAGGCTCGTTGACAGCCAATAAAAGCGCAAACAGCCTTGTGGTCGCCGATTATGCCGACAATATTCGCCGCATTCGCGATCTTATTCGCCAGATTGACCGCGATAGCGCTGCGACCCAGATTGTCGCGCTCGATAACGCTGGTGCCCGTGAAATCGCTACCGCGCTTCAGGGGCTGGCGGGTCAAGGCAGCGGCGAAGGTGCAAGGCCACCTGTTTCCATCGCGGCCATTGACAGCAGCAATGCCATTGCGCTGCGTGGCGATCCGACGTCGGTTGCGCGCTTTGCTGCGATGGCCAAGGAATTGGACGCGCGCGCACAATCAGGCGCCGAAATTCGCGTGTACCGGCTTGAGCACGCCAATGCCGCTACGTTGGTAGAGACGGTCCAGTCGTTGATTGGCGGACAGAGCGGATCGTCGACCTCCAATGATGCGACACCCGTTGCTGCGCCAGTTGCAGGCGGCGGCGCTGCCGCTGTCGCTGCGCCTATCGTTGCATCTTCGCCGGGGACTGGCCCCAATGGCATTGGTGGACGCGGCCCAGTGGTGGTGACCCGCTATGAAGGCACCAACGCTCTTATCATCGCGGCAAACCCCGAAATGCAACGCACGTTGGGCGAGCTCATCCGTCAGCTGGACACACGGCCCGAACAGGTTTTGGTTGAGGCAATCGTTGTCGAAATCGGCAATGACGCCGCGAAAAAGCTTGGCGTGCAATTCCTCGTCGGTGGCAAGGACGCGCCATTTGCGGCGACAAATTACGCCAACGCTTCACCCAATATCCTGACGATTGCGGGCGCAATTGGCGCGGAAGAGCTGACGCGCACCACGACGACGGTGAATGGCAATACGACCACGACCGCGACGAACAGCGCGCTGGGTGACAGCCTTCAGGAAGCAGCGGCAGCGTCGATTCTGAGTGCTACTGGCGGCTTTGGTGGCTTTGCGCTTGATATCGGCAACAATGCGGTATTTGGCACGATTATCAACGCAATTGCAGCGGACACCGAGTCCAACTTGCTGGCGACGCCGCATATTGTGACGCTGAATAACCAAAAGGCGAAGTTCCTTGTCGGGCAAGAAGTACCCGTGAGCAGCGGCGAGCAATTGTCCGCCAATTTCGAAAACGCCTTTCGCACGGTTCAGCGTCAGGAAGTCGGCATCAAGCTTGAGGTGACCCCGCAAGTGAACGCGCAGGGCGATGTGAAACTGTTCCTGAAACAGGAAGTGTCGAGCGTTGCAGGGCCGGTGTCATCGCGTTCCAGCGACCTCATCCTCAACAAGCGCGAGTTTGAAACGACATTGACTGTTGGTAACGGACAATTGCTCGCCATTGGAGGTTTGCTCAATGATGATGAGCGCCGCACGATTGAACGTATCCCGCTGTTGAGCGACATTCCGATCATTGGCGAACTGTTCAAATCGCGCAGCCGCAGCCGCAGCAAAACCAATTTGATGGTCTTCATTCGTCCGACCATCTTGCGAAGCCGCGAAGATGGCGACCGGTTGACGGCACGACGTTATGATTATGTCCGGGACATGCAGTTGACACGCAATCCAGATGCCGAACCAAGCATCGACGAATTGCTCCGCGATTATATGGGCGCTGTGCCACCCGTCGCGCCGGATGTGCGGACAAATGATATCATGATCGGTGCCGATGGCAATTTGACCCGGCCCCAGACAAGTGGCCCGTTGCAACCGGCGGAGGTTCCCGCAAGCGCGGTCTCTTCGACCACTGAGGGTGCGCAATCATGACATCGCATGAGGGGACGACCGAGCAAGCATCCAATATTTCGGCTGATCCCGACGTCGCAATCGCACCGGCTGTGATCGCACCTCTGCTCGATTTGCCTTATGCCTTTGCGAAGGCGCATGGTCTGGTGCTGCGGCATGAAAGCGACGGTCGCATTGTGGTGGCGATGCGTGAGGGCGCGGATCCGCTGATGTTGTTGGAGGTCCGGCGCTATCTGTCGATGCCGTTCGATGTCGAAATGGCCGACAATGCGACCTTTGACCGTTATTTGTCCGACCATTACGCCATGGATGGCAGCGCGGCGGCGATGGCTGGCTCAATCGGCACCAACGATGGCGACTTGTTGTCCGATATGTTGCCGAGCGCGGACGATTTGCTCGACAGCGCCGATGACGCGCCCGTCATCCGTTTAATCAACGGCATCATTGCGGAGGCCGTCCGCCAGGGCGTATCCGATATTCACGTCGAGCCATATGAAACGGGCCTTGTCATTCGCATGCGCGCCGATGGCGTGTTGCAGGAACGCCTGCGGTTGCCTGCTAATGTCGCACCAGTCGTTGTCAGCCGTATCAAGGTTATGGCGCGGCTCGACATCGCCGAGCGCCGTATTCCGCAGGATGGCCGCATCGGGCTGACGCTGGGTGGCAAGCTTGTCGACGTGCGCGTATCGACCCTGCCGAGCCGCGCAGGCGAGCGCGTGGTGATGCGTATTCTCGACAAGGAAAATGCCGGCATATCGATTGATTTGCTGGGCATGTCGGAAGAAACGCTCAAAATCCTCAATGAGGCATTGGCCGAACCCAATGGCATCATCTTGGTCACAGGACCAACGGGGTCGGGTAAAACGACGACCTTATATGCGGGCCTCAAGCGATTGAATGATGGCACGCGCAACATCCTCACCGTCGAAGATCCGGTGGAATATGCCGTGGAAGGCATTGGCCAGACTCAGGTAAATGCCAAGGTCGGCATGACTTTTGCGGCGGGATTGCGCGCGATACTGCGTCAGGATCCCGATGTTGTCATGGTCGGCGAAATCCGCGATCGTGAAACAGCGGATATCGCGGTGCAGGCTGCGTTGACGGGGCACCTCGTGCTCACCACCGTGCATACCAACGACGCACTCGGCGCGATTACCCGGATGCGCGATATGAAGGTGGAGCCATTCCTGCTCGCCTCCACCTTGCGTGCGGTCATTGCTCAGCGCCTTGTGCGCCGTCTATGCCCAAGCTGCCGCCAGACGGTTCAGGCCGATGGTAACGCGGCATCGTTGTTGGGCTTTGACAAGGGCACGGCGGTCTACAAGGCCGTTGGCTGCCCCGAGTGCAACAACACAGGGTTCCAAGGCCGCATCGGGGTGTTTGAAGCGGTCCGTGTCGATGATACTATCCGCCGTCTCATCAACGATGGTGGTGATGAGGCAATTTTGGCACGTCATGCTTTTGTGAACCAACCCAATTTGAGCGCCGCCGCGCGCAAACTGGTGCGTGCGGGTCATACGACCCCCGAAGAAGCCATTCGCATTTCGCGCCGCGAAGACATTGTAGATGCCTGAATTCGCATATCATGCGATTGACCCGGATGGCCGCGAACAGCGCGGGCGAATAGCTGCGGCCAATGATGATGCTGCGCGCGATCGGCTGACATCCAAGAATCTCTATATTGTGAGCGTCGCACCGGCGCCAGCGCGCGTGTCGGCACTCGCTAGCCTGCCGATTAAGCGGCAACCGCGTTTGAATGCCAAGCAGCTCACATTGTTTACCCGGCAATTGTCGTCATTGGCGCAGGTTTCTCCGTTGGAGGAAGCTTTGCGGACGATCAGCCGCCAAAGCGAGCAGCCACATGTCCGGCAGATACTGACCGAAGTGCATGCAGGCGTAGTCGAGGGCCAACGCCTGTCTGAAGCCATGCGCCGTGAAGGCAAAAGCTTCCCGCCATTATACCGCGCGATGATTGCAGCGGGCGAGGGGGCGGGCACATTGCCGCTAATTACGGAACGTCTTGCGGTACTGCTTGAACGGCAGGCCGAGATGCGCGGCAAGTTGATTGGTGCGCTGGCCTATCCAGCGATTTTGTCGCTGGTCGCAATTTTGGTGGTGATGGGCCTCATGGTCTCGGTGGTCCCGCGTGTTGTCGAACAGTTTGACAATGTCGACCAGCAATTGCCGCTGATTACGCGCATCGTCATTGGCATATCGGCATTTTTGGCCAATTATTATTGGGTGATTATCATTTTTATTGTCCTTGGTGGCTTGCTGTTTGCACAAGCACTTAAGCAGCCAGCGTTCCGTCTGTCGGTTGACCGCAATTTTCTGCGCATTCCCTTGCTTGGGAAGCTGCTACGCAACCTGCACGCTGCCCGTATGGCACGCACGTTGGCAACGATGGTTGCCAGCCGTTTGCCGTTGCTGGAGGGCCTGCGCCTGACGGGTGGCACCATTCGCAATAAAGTGCTCTCCGCCGCCAATGACGATATCGTGGAATCGGTGCGGAGCGGGGGCAGTCTGTCGGGCGCGATGCGCACGAGCGGTGTTTTCCCACCGCTGCTGGTATATTTGACCGCAAGCGGTGAGAGCGCCGGGCAGTTGGATATAATGCTCGAACGCGCGGCCGAATATCTTGAGCGTGAATTTGACAATTTCACCAGTACAGCGCTGTCGCTTCTCGAACCACTCATCATCGTCGCAATGGGCGGTGTCGTTGCTGTCATCATCTTGGCAATTTTGTTGCCTATCCTCCAACTTCAAAACCTCACGGGACTTTAGTCATGCTCCGCATCATTTTTAATCTGTTCACCGACACAAGCCGTCCGTCCGCGAAATTCAGCCGCAAGGCTGCGGCGGCACAGCGCAATGGCTTCACCTTGGTCGAAATGATGGTGACATTGTTCATTCTGGCGCTGCTGACGACCATCGTCGCACTCAACGTCTTGCCCAACCAAGACAAGGCGATGGTGCAAAAGGCAAAGGCCGACATAGCGGTCTTGGGACAAGCGCTTGAGACATATCGTTTGGATAATCTGACATATCCAGATGCCGGTGCCGGATTGCAGGCTTTGGTCACGCCGCCTGCCGCTGCTGGCATGCGCAGCGTTGGTTACATCAAAAAACTGCCGTCGGATCCGTGGAACCGCCCGTACCAATATACAATCCCGGGCAAGAACGGCGCCTTTGACATCTACTCGCTTGGAGCTGATGGCGCGCCGGGTGGCGAGAATGAAAATGCCGATATTTACGGCGACTAAGCCGTCTATTCATCCTGACATGAATGCCAATGAACGCGGTTTCACTTTGGTGGAACTGATGGTGGTTATTTTCATCATCGGCATTGCGAGTGCAGCGGTCGTCATGACGGTGCAGTCAACCAATCGCAGTGCACGTGATGAGGCGGAGCAATTTGCTGCACGCGTTGCGGCCTTGCGCGATCATGCCATATTGCAGTCGCGCAGCATGGCAGTAACCGTGCGCCCGTCGGGCTATGGGTTTGAGGCGCGCAATGCTGGTGCGTGGCAACCATTGTCCGAGGCACCATTTGCCGCGACCGACTGGAAAAGTGGTACCTCTGTGCACATGGCTGGTGCGCGGCAAATGCGCATCGCGTTTGACAGCACGGGTATGCCATCAAGCGCGGCCAACATTACGCTAAAGCATGATGCCGTGACCGTGACACTTGCGCTGGCCGCGACCGGAGACGTTCGCATTGTCCGGTAATCCACACCCACAACATAATGGCTTCACCTTGCTGGAGATCATGGTTGCTCTGGCGATTTTCAGCCTTGCTGCGCTGGCGATGGTCCGCCTGCAGGGCTATTCGGTGCGCTCCACGTCCAATTTGGGCGACAGCGGCATGGCATGGCAAGTGGCGCGCAATGTGGCGGTCGAAATCCTGTCAAATCCCGCGCCGCCAACCTTGGGCGAAACGCATGGCAAAGAAATGAATGGCGGCCAGAATTGGCGCTGGACAGCAACCGCAAGCCCGACCGATGACACCCGCCTCGTGATGGTCGACATCGACGTTGTCGGCACCGGCAATGCCGCCTTGCGTAAGGCGCGTCTGACAATCGCAAGGCCTGTTGAACAATGAACGCGGCGCGGTCATCGGAGGCGGGGTTCACGCTGATTGAGCTGCTTGTGGCGCTGGCCATTTTTGCGCTCATTTCGGTTGCAGGCGTTGCGCTTCTGCGGTCAGGCACTGATACGCAAATTGCGGTCAAAGAACGTCTTGGCGAAATGGCGCTTTCACAACGGCTGACCAACGCGCTGGAGGCAGACCTGGCGCAAGCCATCGCGCGGCCAGTGCGCGACCAATCCGGACAGCCCGTTCCTGCCTTTACCCAAGGCGATGCAAATGTGCCCGGTGGGATATTTGGGTTGGTGAGGGCAGGCTGGTCCAATTTCGATGGCGCGCCACGCGCTGGCTTGCAACGCGTTACCTATGTGCTTGAGGATGGGGCGTTGAAACGTCTGAGCTGGCCCATGCTTGACGGGGCTGCGCCTGCTGACGCGGCAACGATGCTTGAGGATGTTGTGACAGCGACCGCCGAATATCGGGACGATAAAGGGCAATGGCGGGGCGATTGGACCCCAACCGATGCAAACGCCTTGCCACGCGCAATCGCTCTGGCGGTTACCGTCAAGGGCAAGCCTGAACAGCGCATGCTGTTCCTTGTGGGGCCGCAGACACGCGTTTTGCCAACACCGAATGCAGAAGAAGGGGCGGCTGGCTGATGTCGCCCAAGATATCTGAACGCGGCGCGGCATTGCTGTCGGTATTGCTGATGGTTGCTGTGCTTGCGGTCATTGCCGCGACGACGCTGGACCGTCTGACGCTGTCGAGCAAATTATCCACCAACGGCAACACGCTCGCGCAGGCGCGGATGTTTACCTACGCTGCGGAGTCGATTGCGGCGGCACGGATTGAGGATTTGGTCACACGCGATGCTGCGCAGACAACCTTGTCAGGCGGTTGGTTGGGTTCTCCGCAAAGCCTGCCTATCCCCATCGGCACGGCAACGGCGACAGTACGTGATGCCGGAAATTGCTTTAACCTCAATAGCTTGGTGACTAAGTCGGAAGAGCGGTATCAGGCCAGCGCGACCGGTCAGGATCAGTTGACGTCGTTGCTGGTGGTTCTTGGCACCGATGAGAACGCCGCCCGCGCAATCGCAGCTGCAGCAGCGGATTGGGCCGATAGCGATATTACCCCGCTGCCCAATGGCGCTGAGGATGATGCGTACCGCAGTGTGCCAGTGCCTTATATGGTTGCCAATCGGCCGTTTGCCCATCCAAGCGAACTGCGCGCGGTAAAGGGCGTCAGTCCCGCCATTTATGGCAAGCTGCAGAATTGGATTTGCGCGCTGCCCGAAACCATATTGTCGCCGTTGAACGTAAACACATTGTTGCCCGAACAGGCGCCATTGTTGGTGATGCTTTTCCCGCCAGGCAAATTGAATATCGCGACCGCACGGAGCTATCTCGCCAAGCGGCCATCGAGTGGCTATGGCAGCCTCATTCGATTCTGGGCTGCCCCCGAACTGGCAGCGTTGGAGCCGGCACCTCTGGTTCAAGGGCAGGTTAAACTGACGAGCAATTATTTCTTGCTGGATACACGGGTATCGATGGGGGAACTGGCGCTCGCTGGCGAATCGATGATTGTCGCTTCGCCTGCGCCGGCGCGTGTCATTTGGCGCAGTTGGGGGGAGGAGGAATGACCGTCGTCATCTTGCGCTTCCCGTCATCCGACGTCGATGACCCCGCAATTTTCCGCGTGACGGACGGCGTGTGGCAACATGCCGGTTCATTGTCCGAATTTATGCCGTCGGCGGATGACGAAACAGTGATGGCTGTGGTCTCGCCTGCGGATGTGCGTTGCAGTTGGCTTTTGCTGCAAGGGCTGGAGCCGCGCCAAGCGGAAGGCGTGGCCAAGTTGCGTGCTGCCGAACACTCGCTTGGACTGGTGCACAGCAGCGCGGCGCAGTATGTTGGCGATGATTATGTCACAGCCACAATCGCGCCCGAAGTCATGCAATATGGGTTGGATCGCCTAGCCGTGCACGGCGTGAACCCGGACATTGTTGTGCCATTTGGTCTCGCCATTGACCCACCGGCGGACATGGTCGTCACGGGCGAGTTTGATGGCATGAATGTTCTTCGCAGCGCCCAATTTGCGATGCCCGACGAGCCTGTTTTCCGCAGCATTTTTGCGAGCCAGGCCACCGTTGAGACTTTGGACGCGGACACAGTGCGGACAATGCTTTGGACCGCGAGCCAGCAACCGCTGTTAAACTTGCGCGCAGGTATCTTTGCCAAGAAAGTGCGGTCCATCTGGGTAACGGCAGAACAGCTGACATGGATCAAGCGCCTATGCGTCGCGCTTTTGGTGATCAGCGCGCTGACCATGTTGGTGACGGTTGGGAAATATTGGAGCGCCACCAGCAACGAAAATAGCATCGCGCTTGCCGCCGCGCAAAAGGTTGATCCAGCGATTACCGATATTGATCAGGCGGAGGCGCAACTGGCCACCGCCATGCGCAAAAAAGGCATAATGCAAGGGCGATTCTCGCCATTATCGGCCGCTTTGTGGCGCAGCGTGAAAGCGTCGCCCAATGTATCGGTGCGTGACATGCGCTTTGGCCAAGATGGCGTTCTGACGGTCGTTTTGGCCGCGCCAAGTTCCGACAATATCAACCAGACACTAATCGCCATACAGCAGGATGGTTACCCCATCACCGCCACACCGCGTACAGACGCGACCGGCGCGACGCTGGTCGATCTTACGATGAGGATGCCATGATAGCTGCAGCACGCGTTTGGTTTGCTGCGCTGACGCGGCGTGAGCAATGGCTTGTAGGTTCAGCCGGCGGGCTGACGGCTTTTGTGGTGCTGGTCTTTGGGATTATCATGCCAGTTTTATCTGCCGTCGAGCAAGCAACGATTGACCATGACGCCGCGGTGCAGCGTCGTGGGCGCATTGTCGCGGCGGTTGATGCCGCACTTGCAAAGCCACGCGTTGCCCGTGCAACGGCTTCCGCCAATATCGATGTGCTGATTACACAAAGTGCAGGCGAAAAGGGCTTTGATATCATCAAGTCTGGCAATGCCGCGCCGGGGCAAATTAGCTTTCGTATCGAACAGGCGCGGGCGCCCGCTTTGCTTGCGTGGCTGACGGAGCTTGAGGCGCAGAACATATCGGTAAGCGGCCTCACATTGCGCACAGGCACGAATGGCAGCGTCACCGTCGATGCCCAATTGCAGCAGGATGCACCATGAGCCGCCGTCTTATTGTCGCCAGTGCTGTGCTGCTGATGCTGTCGGCGATCCTGTTCATGCCGCTGCGGACCATTGTGGGCGGTGAGGGCATTTCGGCGCGCAAAGTGGATGGCATCATCTGGGACGGGTCGATCCGTGACTTGCGCCTTGGCAAATTGCCCATTGGCGATGTGAATGCGCGTCTTTTGGTCGGACCACTGTTTTTGGGCCGTGCGGCCATCCTATTGTCGCGGGGCAACGCACCCTATCGCCCCGGATTTACAGGGACAGTGTCGCGCGGTTTTGGCAGCATGTCCGTCAATAATCTGAACGCAACACTTCCGGTTGCGGCGCTTTTTGCGCCTTTTCCAGCTGAAAATATCCAGTTTGAAGGCTTCTCGGCGAAATTCGCGGCTGGCCGGTGCATGCAGGCTGGCGGGCAAGTGCGCCTGATCATTTCGGACAGTTTGCCCGGGATAAACCTGCAAAATGGCATGCTCGGGCAACCGCGTTGTGACGGTGCGGGACTATTGCTGCCCTTGGTCAGCCAATCGGCCATGGAGCGCGCCGACATCCGGCTGTCCGCGGACGGGCGCTACACGGTGACCGTAACGCTTGAAACCGAGGCGGTAGAGCAGGGTACGGTGCTTACGCTTGCCGGGTTCCGCCCTGGGGCTGGCGGCTATCGCCTTGTGCAAAAGGGTCGGTTCTGAACGGCGCTCTGTTACATTTCAGCACTATAGTTGCGGGATTGCCTCTATGGTTCCTGCTCGCATCACAATTTACGGTGGGGGCGATCTGGGGAAGCTTCGTCGCCGCCATGTGCAGCCGGTGGCCGACGGGCAAAACTGTGGCAACGGGACGCTCTCACTGCGATAATTGCGGGCATCAGATTGCTGCCTATGACCTCGTTCCAATTGCCTCTTATATAGTGTTAAAGGGCAAATGTAGACATTGCGGTGGGCGCATTGGACTGCTGCCTTTGGCAACCGAATTGATCGCAGCCTCAATCGGTGCCGTGGCTGTTCTCCTGCTTCCGGCAGAGCAAGCCATCGCTGGTGCTGTGTTTGGCTGGTTATTACTCCCGCTCATCGTGTTAGATTATCAGCACCTTTGGCTACCAAACCGACTGGTGCTTTTGTTGGCGGTCTTGGGTGTTCTGGTGGGCTCGATGCTTACACCCGACATCGCCTGGACAGACAGGGCCGCAGGAATGTTGGCAGGCTTTTTGAGCTTGGAAATTATTAGGCAGGCGTACAAATTTTTTAGGAAACATGACGGCATGGGGGCTGGTGACCCTAAACTCTTTGGCGCTTTGGGAATCTGGTTGGGTTGGCAGGCCCTGCCGATGACGTTGCTGATTGCGAGCGCAATCGGACTAACTGTGGTTTCCAGCCTGCATGTAATCGCCAGGCATCAGCGCGATGCACTTCCATTTGGAAGCTTTCTTGGCGTTGCAGCATTCGCCGTCGTCTTGATAGGCGGCTAAGGCGGAATATCTCCATTAACCCCTGTAAACCAAATGCTCACAATAGCGTCTCGCCCATCGCGAAAATCAAAAAACCTAGCCTAAACTGGCCTTATTAGGGCAGCTTGGGATCAGGTTTTTGCGTGTCTGGGTGAGGAATACAGACTGTCTGGTGGCCAAGAAGACTCGAACAAGTTATATAAGTATTTATTTTAAAAATATTATTTTACGTATGAACTATAATATGCCCCCAAATATGCCCCCAAATGTAAGTGGCTTGAACTAAAGCGCTTGTCGCATTGATGTTGTTCAACTTACTCGGCACTACAACCAATCCTCGTCAATAATCGGCTTCAATTCGTTTACCTGCACGACGGCTTCCCTTGCCGCTTTGTAGCCGAACATAGCGTTTAGTTCTCGGATGGCAGCAATCCGTTCAGACGGCTTGATGGCTTCGGATAACGCGATACCCCTCAAAACCTCTTCAGACTGACGGCGGGACCAACAGACTGATTCGGCATCGGCTTTTCGCAATTCGGCAATCCTTATGGTGATTTTAGGGTCTGCCATCAGCCGGGAAGCACTGACTGCAATTGCCCCAGCCGTCGAACTTGGCTTCGTATTGTAAGCGTCACGATACGCATCTGATTGGCTTCTGCCTGCAAGCAGTGCTTGGCAAAAAGCCTCCTGTTTGACTGTAATCATGGTGATAATTTTTACACTATTTCGCGGCGTATTGCCATTGGGTTGCTCGCAATCGGTTTTGGTGGCATTGTTATTAAGCCACAGATGGGTTCGAAAATCAGTTGGGCGCATATGAAACACAGCTTAAAAATAGTAACTCTGGGACTTTCGCTTCTCTTGGCGAATGGTGGCAATGCCTATGCGCAGGAAAAAGAAGACAAACGACTGCCTTGGCGAATTTCTCAAGAAAGACTTCCAATTTCAGTCACGCCAAAACAGTTAGAGGCTTGCTTTTTGAGGCAATCCGGTCGTGATTTTCTCGCCAATGTTTATCCATTAGACGATGGCAAAGGTGTTGGAATAGATTTTGGAGTGGATGGTGGCCTATTCCGAGAAAGAGAATTTTATGGTGGCGTAAAAATATACGATAAGCATATAGATATAGTGTATCGAAGGCCATTGTCGGCAAAACGGATTTACAAACAAGTCTATAAGTATGCAGATTTTTGTATTCCAAAAGACGTCCAATCTTGGCCGCCTCCCAAATGACCTTGCACTCATCCAGCATTTCCCTTGACGCATTGATAATGCGGGACCTAGGCATTGGTTTTTGAAATTCGTCACTCTGCGGAAGCATTGGGGTCGTAATCACCCCCAAGGGCATCTTCGTCACAGTACCTTTTTCCGAGTAGCCACAGATAGCGCCATAGAGGGTCGCTAAGGCGTCAATATGACACCCCCTGCCCCATGCAAGAGGACAAATCGCTGCATTTCTCGGCGAATTGCCATTACATGCCAAATCATATCCAAGTTTGTTGACCTTGCTACGGCCGATGATATCAAGTCTGAATCCAAGGGGGGGTATATGAAAAAGTCCATCGGAACTGCGACGCTTCTTGGCGTGGTGTGCCTTGCCTTGATGCTGTCTGCCTGCTCAAATCCGGATAGCTCGCAGTGCTCCAACGCAGTGGTGAATTATCAAGTAGCGAGTTTTGAAGCGTCGACAAATCCAGCAGCGTTTAAGCTGGCTGAAATGGATGCATTAGACGCGTGCGGTGAAAGGGGCTTTTTGCAAAAGCTGGCCGAGTGGGAAGAGCAAGCTGCAAAAATGCCTGATGAATAAAAGATAAGGTTAATAGTTCTGCATTTAGTGCCAAATGCTCTGGTGATGGACAGCACGACGAAATAGATTTGAGGTGGGAACCAAATGAAGATATTCGGTTATATTCTAACCTGTTGCGGGATAGCCTACATCCTCATTGCGTTTAATCTGGACGTATCAAACGGAAGTATCGGCGGTAGCGATATAGCTAATATTGATTTGATGGCTCAGCGCCTGAACCACATGATTGTAGCGGTCATGGTAACATTTATCGGTGCAGTGATGTCGATATTCGGGAAAAGTAGCTTCGGCAGCATTAATGCAGATACTAGCCCAAATAGCGCATTATCCTCCGAAAAAAATTCACCACCTGAAATTCGAACTCTTCATAATGCCCAATATCGAGTTTGGCTGGTAAACGAGTATGGAATTGAACGAAACGACGTGCTTGGTGAAGTGATTTGTGGTGAGCGGTCATTTAGTAACGTGGATACCGCCCTGCAATATGCCCACGACGCTGAGCTTAGAAAAATGCCGATAGAAACAGCAGCGTCAAAGCAAGTGGAGCAACTAAATGTTGGTTCGGAAGCCGCTGAACTCGGTGTCACGTTTGATGGTGAATATTACAATTACAAAAGCTATCGCTATCAAACGCTGAAGGATGCCGTTGCATATGCGAAGCTTGGCAAGAACTGATAAATTGGAAGGTTAAAAACGGCGACCGGTCAGCCTTCGAAAAAGCTATCATCCAAATCAACTTTGATAAGCTTCCATGATACAACCCCGCGTCTTTCAAAAACCAGCGCTAAACCTGATTGCTGTGTTTGAACGTCAGTCAGGTTGACCCGGAACCGGTCAGAGCTAACCCACTCGTAGTCATATTCAATGTTGGGGTTGGTTGAACCGTCGCTGCTTTTTGCATCAGTTGGTTTAGAGCCTTTAATTAAGGCTGAAAGGCCGTCTGGTGTGACGTAGGCATCAACTACCTTGTCAACAATTGCAGGCACCATCATCATGCCCAAGCCGGCAAAAGGATTATCCTTCATTTTTGGGTCAGAATTAAGCTTCTGCATCATGGCCGCCGACATCTGAGATTTCAGGCTATCACGGACAGCAGGGAAATCTACATTTGCTTCAATCTGGTCTGCATCTCCGCTTACAGCGGCCGCCTTCAGAGTGCTGGCCGCGAGGTATGGTGACCCAGCGTAAGCGCCTCCCCCAATTAGAAGCGCCGTAACGACAACAAGAACCAGCTTTTTCATTTTAATCCCCTTATTGTCTGCAAGACACCTTTTGGCCTATATCTTGTATAAATTTCTATAGCGGCGCGTCCCCTAATTCGTCGCCTTCTTAGCCGCTTCCAAGGCTTTTTCAGCCGCTTCTAACGCTTGCGCCGCCCGTTCTTCAACTGACAACTGATAGATTTTCGGGTCTTTATCAATGTTGGGTTCGACCAATGTAAGGCCGTGTTCATCGGCAGCCATCGTGCAATTGTGATAATCGCGCAGGGCCGCGCCATATGAGTTATCCGCGTCATAGGTAAACGACACTTCGTAGATTGGCACCACTCGCGTTTTATTGTCGGCCAATTTCTCCTCGCTTAACAACTTCGGCAAAATGTATTGCGTCCGTGCTTTTGTGACCTCCACGTCGGTCGTGAATGATACGGTATCGACAATTTTTAGGCTGCTCGGTGATTTAAGGCTGCGCTCCAAATCTGCCCGGCAAGTTTTTACGGCCTCACTGTCAGCGCTTCTGTAAACAGCCATAAAAGCCAACATGCTTATCGAAGCACAGATGATAATAACTTTTTTGCGAAGCATGTGCCAATCTCCCCTTGCTACGGATTTCGGGCGGGCGAACGAGTGTCATCAAATCCTTAAGCCATCGAAGTTTCAAAAGCCAACACCCAATGCGGCCTCTTCCTAATGACCGATTTCTGAAATAGGATAAAATAATATGGCTAAGCGACAGACAATTTAAGCGGCCATCAATATCAAATACTCTGATGAGAGAGATTAAGTCATGAAGTTTTATCATAAACCCGTAATTGCAATTTTCATTGCATCTTTAACCCCTTCTGCCCCCGCAATTGCGGCCCGAGATGCAAGTTTCATCGCCAAAGTTAGTCGAACAAAGCAAAAGATAAATGAGAGCGCAGATGCCGCTTTTGTTAAATCCATGTCAGAGAAAGGAACCGAGATTATGCGAGCAGGCATCTTCCCGGCCCAGGTAAGAGATGCATCTAAGTGGGGGTATTTAGGCTTCAGTTTAGGGGTGTGCCCTGCAACAAATTCGCAAATCGCAAATTGGCTTGCAGCGTTCGATAAACTCTCAATCTCCAAACGTTTTGCTGGGTCTGATGTAGTCAAAACTTTTTACGATATAGGCATCAGAGCGCTCTCTGAAGGCAGAACGGATGACACATTGTCAAGCCTTACCAGCGCAGAAAAAGACGAGTTCTGTCGTGTGGAAATGGCAGCGGTGAGTGAGGTCATTAGCGAGCTTGGATGAACCCTAATCGCTTGGCACCAGCAATCTAAATTTGATTGTATGTTATCAGGTGTCTGAATAGCCCCTAGATTTCTGGACGCCTTCTTTCCTAAATTTGAGGTAAGGAGACGAAGATGAGCAATGTGAATTAGAAAAGAGCATTGACGAGCTCAAAAGGGCCGCGGCTGGTCTACCCTAATGCCCCATTTTTGATTGCGGATATCAAATTTGGTTTGATGACAGACGATAAAAACGTTGTTCTTGGGGCATACCCTACGCGGTAATTCGTTCGGAGTTCAACTTCATGGTCTGCGACCGTCCGCACCGCTTGCCCATAAGGCGGCCTTGGGGCTTTATGCGCTCAAGTTCGAGCGCCGCCCCCGCCGTCGGGCAAGTGCCTTTGACGACATAACCGACAACCGTCGCAAGGTTTACCAGATATAGCGCAGGATTTTGTTCGTGCGCCTTCGCAGTGCCCCCAATTCGGGTCGTTTTGATTGTCCCCTTTTTATATGGGCGGCCAGATATGTGCTCTATCCATCGTTGCACCCGTTGCCCTTGCCAGATGTAACCGGCCGGTAAGTGCAACAAGATATGCACATGCCCTCCAATAACTGCGCCATGCTCCCGCGACCAAATATAGGCGATTGCGCTACCTGTCACTTTTCGCACATGGTCGCGCAATAGCGTTAGCAGTCTGCCAATGGCTTTCACCGCGTCGGCGTCCGATATACCTTGCCGCTCCAGCCGGACGGTCAAGTGTCGCGTTAGGGGCTTGCCGATTGTTAGTGCATATTGTGCTGCTGTCATCAGGTCTTGGGCTTGTCGCAGTGTCAGATAATCGCTTGTTACCGTCGTTCGATTGCCAGCCCCGCCATGCCTCAATAATGTCTGTTTCCCGTCAAGTAGGCGCACACGAATAACTATAGCTTAAAATGCAAGGGCCATGCCAAAGCAGGAAAACGGCTGGAATGCGGGCGTTAGGCGTAATGCCCCAGTTAGCCAGCCGCCAATGACAAAATTGCGTCATTTGTTTGGTTTCCTAATGGATTAGCGGGGATACTCCCCCAAAGCGTTCCCATGTTCAAGCGCACAAGGGGGAACAACTGGTTTCAGGTAAAAAAGGGGAGTGACGTAAAAGCCACCCCCTCAATTTATCGGAATGCACCTAACGGCTGGTAAGCGCCGCTGGGTCGATTGTGGCAAGAAATGCCCCCAATGCCTTGTGCAGTTCGGGAAGGGCGTTCAGCGGTATCGTAACGCCTTGCTTTGTCGGCTTCAAAGCCTCGCCATCAGGATACCATTTGCGGAAATTTGCAAAGGTCTTTCCGTTGTGCTGGTTAATCTGCACTAGCACCGTATCGCCGCGCTGGGGGAGGGATAGCAGGGTTTGAGCGTTCATCCTGCACTCCCTTCGCTATAGCGTTCATACGCGGCGTTTACGGGCAGGGCAGATAGGATGGGGACGCAACTATCACCCGTCGCTGCGTTATCCTGAAACGGCCTCCCCTCGCACGCGTTTGGAACCTTACCGGCAACGAAGGCGACCGCCTCCACGTTTGGCATTGAGCGCCAGTTATCGGGAAGCCGTGCCGCTTCTTTTGCTGCCAGCCAAGCGGCGGCATTGCCGTGCAAAGGCCGAAACGCCCAAAGCGCACAATGGACGACCGGACAGGTCGCCGTTTGCTGTCTCCAGTTACCGGCTGCCTCGGTGTCATAGGTGCAATCTCTGCATTTGCTGGCTATCGCCTGCCTTGGCGAAGTTGCGCGGCCTTTCATGCCGCACCGCCGATAATCTGGCAGGGGGTATGCAACACATAGCGACCGTGCCAGCCGCCATCATGGGGTTCGCGCAATGTCTCGATTGTCAGCCCATAATCATGGCGCAAGGTGTGGACATAAGCCCCCAGCCGATATGCCCAGCTTGATAACTCCAAAGCCGTCACGCCCCTGCGGCCAGCCCGTATCAATGCCGCCAGTGCGCGCTTTGGCTGTCGTGCGCTTACTGCAATACGTCCGGTCGGTGTATCGACCGTCAAAGCATTTTGCTTGCCCTTGTTGTGGCTTTCGGAGTAATTAACGCGAGTTGCTTTGCCGCAAAGCTTTGTGACGGTCTGGAGGCTGGACGCGTTGCTGCGCGGTCCAGCCTCATTTGTTTCGCAGTATAGCTTTGTCATGCTGCACCCCCTGACAGCTTCGCAAGCCATGCTTCAGCATCGGCAACGCGTATGCGGGTAGATGCACCAATTTTGATGGTCCGTAGTAGCCCAGCGTTTCTCTGTCTGTACAAAGCCGTATGCGATATTTGGTAACGCTCTTTGAATTGAGCTACCGTCAATAATTCCTGTTTCATAAAAAATCCTTTATAAAAAGTAACCGGTCCAAAAACGAACCGGCATTGCAGAGAACGCTTAATCGTTCGCTGCAATTACATATTATGTCTGAACAAGGATATCTACGCTAGTAGCGACAATAGTTTGTCCACAGCCTATCATCGAAAAGGTTTGCATATAGCTTATCGACGAAAAAAGTAATTTTATAAATGTAAAAAGGATTTTACTACTTAAATACTTAAAATCTATAATTTCGTTCTTTCTGCATTAAAGGGCAGGACTATCGCGCCGGTTTTCAGCGTATCCAGATAGTCGCTCCACCATTGCATCATCAGCACTCGTTCATCCCAATATGTGCCACGGTTATAGATATCCCGAATGGCGTCTGCGTCCTTATGGGCGAGTGCCTTTTCGATGGCGTCCTTGTTCCATTGGCCTGTCTCGTTGAGGAATGTTGAAGCCGTTGTGCGAAAGCCGTGCGGTGTAACTTCATCGGAGCCAAAGCCCATACGCTTGTATGCCTGATTAAGCGTGTTTTCGCTTATCGGTCCTTTTTTGCCTTGGCCTCGGAACATATACTCCAGCCCCCCGCTATGGCGCTCCAGTTCGCGCAACAGGCTAACGGCTTGGGTAGATAATGGCACGGCATGGGGCTTCCGCATTTTCGTGCGTTCGGCTGGGATAAGCCATACGCACTTGTCGAAGTCTATTTCCTGCCAATGGCTCAGCCTTAATTCGCCCGGTCTAAGCATAACATGGGGAAGCAACTGCACTGCAATCTGCACTATGGCTTGTCCGGTATAGGTGTCGGCTGCACGCAAAAATTCGCCCATGCGCTCGGGGTTCAATATCGCTTCCCTATGCTTGACCTTGGGAGCCGACAGGTTGCCGGACAAAAGGCGCGCTGGGTCGTCCTTACACTTGCCGATGCCTACCCCATAACGAAATACTCGGCTGGCAAAGGCACGTGTGCATTTGGCAGTCTGCCGGTGCCCTTTAGCCTCTAACTTCCGCAATGCCGCCATCACTTCAATCGACTTGATGTCGCCAAGGGGTGTGTTGCCGAGCGTTGGCGTCAGGTGCGACATATAGAAATATTGCTTTTTAATCGTCGCCTGAGCCTTGCCTTCGTTCTGATATTTGACGCGAATGTAATCGGTCGCCACTTCGGCAAAGGTATGCCCCGCGTTGACCTTGCGTTCCAAACGTTCCAGCCGCCTTTCGCGCACTGGGTCGATGCCTTCTTGCACCTGCTTGCGATATGCATCCCGCTTGCTTCTTGCATCTGTCAAAGTCGTTTCGGGATACGCGCCCAGCGCCAAGCGTTTTTCTTTGCCACCTATCCGGTATTTGAAATACCATAGCTTTGACCCCCTTGGGGTTATTTCCAGATAAAGCCCCTTTTCGTCAGCCTTGCGGTAAGACTTATCAAGCGGTTGCAGCGCTGCAATCTGCAAAACTGTTAGTGGCATAACTCCCCCAAAGTTCGATTTAGCGATATGCCCCCAAATATGCCCCCAAAAGAGACGGGCTAGGGAAGAACAAAAGGGAACACCTAACGCTAGATAGGGACGATAATTGGCAGAAAAGCGTTATTTTTGCAAGATGTTTGGGAATAACGAAAAACAGCCAAAAACGGCTGTCTGGTGCGGCCAAGAAGACTCGAACTTCCACGGGCTTTCGCCCACAACGACCTCAACGTTGCGCGTCTACCAATTCCGCCATGGCCGCACGCGCCTCGACAGGTAGGAGGGGGCCACTAGC
>JACCDI011957909.1_pt1 | contig 24622 bp, 20 predicted proteins | sample 7442791 | NCBI WGS metagenome assembly JACCDI01 (sample SAMN15323434, study PRJNA562643) | freshwater metagenome | isolation source: river surface water | place: USA:Blue River Watershed | collected 2017-08-15
CAAAAAAACCATAATCTCTGTATCTTTTAAATGTTTTCATAATGAACGCAAAATACTGATTTATAATTGTTTAAAAAAATATTTGAGCCTTAATTTTAAAAATTAAGTTTTTAGAGGTTGCCTTAAACATCATTGCTTAATTATAATTTTAAAAAAAGCTATTAATCTCAACAGATATAATTTCTAATGAACAGTAGCATGCGTTAACTTGATTTTGAATTGAACCCTATTTACGAGTAAAGGAACTTACCTAATAGCGGTTAAATATCGGTAGAAATCCAAAAAAAATGTTGGAGAATTTGTTTAAATATAGAAATGCTGCAATTTTGAAACGCTTTCAGTAATGAGAGCGTTTTTTTTTATTAAATTAGTAAATCATAAACTGAAAATCATACAATCGTAAATAAATTTTCATACTTTTGAACCTCATTAAATAACAATAATTATGGCTTCTATTACATTAGGTGGAAATCCAGTCCACACTTCAGGTGAATTACCAAAAGTTGGCACAAAATTAGCCGATTTCAAATTAGTAAAAAACGACCTTTCTATTGCTTCATTAACTGATTTTGAAGGTACAAATTTAGTTCTGAATATTTTTCCAAGTATAGATACCGGAACTTGTGCCACCTCTGTGAGAACTTTTAATGCTAAAGCTGCTCAATTAGAAAACACAAAAGTATTGTGCATTTCTAGAGATTTACCATTTGCTCAAAAACGTTTTTGTGGTGCTGAAGGAATCGAAAACGTAGTTAATTTATCTGATTTTAAAGACGGGAATTTTGGTAAAACCAATGGTTTAGAAATAACTGATGGCGTTTTAGCCGGCTTGCATTCAAGATGTATTATTGTTGTGGATGCCAATGGATCTGTTATTTATACCGAACAAGTTCCTGAGATTGCAAACGAGCCTAATTATGAAGCTGCCTTGGCGGCACTTTAGCAGGAAATGGAATTTCAGAAAGATAATTCTTTCATTAGCGGAAGATTAAAAAGTGTATCATTTGCGGTAAAAGGTGCTGTAAAATTAATTACAACCGAACACAGTATTATGGTTCAGTTCTATATTGGCATACTAATGACAATTACTGGTTTTTTTATGCATCTCTCAACAACCGAGTGGCTTTTTCAAATCGTAGCTATTGGACTGGTAATGAGTGTGGAAGGGATTAACACTGCTGTAGAGAAAATAGCCGATTTTATCCATCCCAATTATCATGAAAAAATCGGATTTATAAAAGATATTGCAGCAGGTGCAGTATTTTTTGCTGCACTTACCGCAATTGTAATTGGATTAATTATATATGTACCAAAATTTTTATAGAAAATAGTTCAATAAAGAATGGCAAAAACACCAAAAACAATTCCTACCGACAAGAAATCTAATCCAAATTCTGTAACCAAAATACCATTGGTGTTCACAAAACAAAATAAAATTGTTCTTGGAGCGCTTTTGGTGTTGTTTTCAATTGCCTTATTACTAGCAATTATTTCTTATTACATTTACGGACAAGTTGATCAGAGTGCCGTGAATCAGTTATCCGACAGAACTGAAACAGTTCAAAATTGGTTGGGTAAATTTGGTGCTTTCCTTGCAGATTTGATGGTTTATAAAGGATTCGGAATAGCTTCATTTATTTTTGTTCGGCTATTTTTCCTCACAGGTATCTTTTTAGTTCTTGAAATTCCATTAAAAAAGCTCAAAAAAATATGGTTTTGGGATTTATTTGTAATTATTATCTTGTCGATTTTATTTGGATTTTTTGCCACTTCCCTTCCTGAATTAGGTGGAATTATTGGCTATGAATTGAATTTGTTTTTACAAGATTATCTTGGCAAAACGGGAACACTTTTGGCGTTGGTCTTTGGGTTAATTATTTATCTAATTTTTAAAATAAAAGTATCACCCGAAAAAATAAAATCATTTTTCGAAACAACCAAAAAAGAGATTAAAAATGACATAAATTCAGATAGCACAGGAAATGCTGCCAATAGCGTTTATAATTTAGAAGAATATGCTGTTGAAGAAATCGAAGATGATGAAGAACTTACAGGAATTCATTTAAAAACCGATACTGGTACTCAGTTCGAACTTAACAAGGAAGCCTTAAAACCTACTATAAATAATCCCTCGGAAATTAGCAAACCACTTACCAAAGTAGTAACCCCACCACCCTATGTTGCACCAGAAATCATTCATACAGACGATGAACACTTTGTCATCGAAAAAGCACCTGAAGAAGATATAATTGAGGAGAATTTGGCTTCTAAACTGGTGGCAGATTTTGGATTATTCGATCCTACTTTGGACTTATCCAATTACAAATATCCAACAATCGATTTGCTAAAAGAATATTCTACTGGAGGAATTACCATCAATCAGGAGGAATTAGAAGAAAATAAAAACAAAATTGTTGAAACGCTTCGCAATTACAAAATAGAAATTGCACAGATAAAAGCGACAGTTGGCCCGTCAGTTACTTTATATGAAATCGTACCCGAAGCAGGAATTCGTATTTCAAAAATCAAAAGTTTAGAGGACGATATAGCCTTATCCCTTTCAGCTTTGGGAATTCGTATAATTGCTCCAATTCCAGGAAAAGGAACCATAGGAATCGAAGTTCCGAACAAGAATCCTACAATGGTTTCGATGAAAAGTGTTATTGGTTCAGCCAAATTTCAGGAAGCTGAAATGGAATTACCAGTTGCTTTGGGCAAAACCATATCAAATGAAACTTTTGTGGTTGATTTAGCCAAAATGCCTCATTTATTGATGGCCGGTGCAACAGGACAAGGAAAATCGGTCGGCCTGAATGCAGTAATTACATCTTTATTATACAAAAAACATCCTGCTGAGATTAAATTTGTAATGGTCGATCCTAAAAAAGTTGAATTGACACTTTTTAATAAAATCGAAAGACATTATTTGGCCATGTTACATGATTCTGACGATGCAATTATTACTGATAATGCAAAAGTGGTTAACACTTTGAACTCCTTATGTGTCGAGATGGACAAACGTTATTCTTTATTGAAAGATGCGATGGTTAGAAATATTAAGGAATATAACGAGAAATTTAAATCTCGAAAATTAAATCCTGAAAATGGTCATCGGTTTTTACCCTATATAGTATTAATTGTAGATGAATTTGCCGACTTGATTATGACCGCTGGAAAAGAAGTTGAGGTTCCTATAGCGCGATTGGCACAATTGGCCAGAGCCATTGGAATACATTTAATAATTGCTACCCAAAGACCATCGGTAAATGTAATTACAGGTTTAATAAAAGCAAACTTTCCTGCAAGAATCGCCTTTAGAGTATCTTCAAAAATAGACTCAAGAACTATTTTAGATAATCAGGGAGCAGATCAATTGATAGGTCGTGGAGATATGCTATATCATAACGGAAATGATGTCGTTCGTGTACAATGTGCCTTTATAGACACTCCGGAAGTAGAAAAAATTACAGAATTCATTGGATCACAAAAAGCATATTCAACCGCTTATTTGCTTCCAGAGTTTAATGGAGAAGAAAGTGGCATGAATCTTGATATGGATATTTCTGAAAGGGATACCTTATTTAAAGAAGCTGCTGAAGTAATTGTTATGGCTCAGCAAGGCTCTGCCTCTTTACTACAAAGAAAACTTAAATTAGGTTACAACAGAGCAGGTAGATTGATTGATCAATTGGAAGCAGCGGGAATAGTAGGTCCATTCGAAGGTAGTAAAGCTAGAAATGTTAACATTTTAGACATGAATGCTCTTGAACAATTTTTCAATAATGAACAAAATTAATTAAAACAAAATGAATAAATTTTTTCTGATTAGCTTAGTACTTTTAAGTTTTTCTGTTCAAGCCCAAGATAGCAAAGCAAAGGATCTTTTGAATAAAGTTACTACAATTGTAAAAAGCTACAATAATATCGTCATTGATTTTAAATACAGTTTGAATAACTCCAAAGAAAACATAAATCAAGATAGCAAAGGAAATGTAACTATGAAGGGCAATCAATATATACTTAATTTTATGGGAGTTACCAAAATATATGACGGAAAAAAAACATATACAATTGTTCCTGAAGATGAAGAAGTCACTATCTCAAACCTTAATGAAAAAGATGAAGGCGCTGTTACCCCATCTAAAATGTTAACTTTTTTCAATTCTGGATATAAATGTACAATGGATAAATTACAAGACATCAAAGGACGAAAAATTCAATATGTAAAATTGGTTCCTACCAACCCAAAAGACCAAAGAAAAGATATTTTATTAGGCATAGACGTACAAACAAATCACATCTATAATTTAATTGAAACAGGCAAGAAAGGAACAAAAACCACCTTGACTGTAAATTCTTTTAAAACCAACCAACCTTTATCGAAAAATCAATTTACATTTGTTGAGAGTAAATATCCAAATTACTACATCAACAAATTAGATTAATTCTAGGTGAAAATTCTCGACAAATACTTACTTAAGACTTTTTTGAGTACCTTTTTTACGGTATTTATTATTTTGTTTTTTATATTTATTCTTCAATCAATTTGGTTATTTATTGCCGAATTAGCTGGTAAAGACCTTGATTTAGGAATGGTAGTCAAGTTTTTACTATTTGCCATGCCTCGAATTATTCCTCTTGTTTTGCCATTGTCTGTATTATTAGCTTCGATAATGACCTTTGGAAATTTGGCTGAAAACTATGAATTTGCTGCGATGAAATCGGCAGGGATTTCACTTCAAAGAACGATGAAAAGTTTAATTATTTTCATTTCTATTTTAAGTTTTGTAGCCTTTCTATTTGCCAATAATGTCATTCCTTATGCAGAGTATAAATTTATTAATTTTCGAAGAAATATTGCCCAATTAAAACCTGCCTTGGCAATCGCTGAGGGTCAATTTAGCAATGTTGGCTTATATTCAATAAAAGTGAACAAGAAATCTGGCGTAAATGGAAATACATTGACTGGAATTACGATTCACAAAAAATCTGCAATGGGAGAAGGAAATAAGACAGTTATAAAAGCCAAAAATGGTCTGTTAATTAGCAGCGAACAATCGAACACCCTTCAAATGGTTTTGAATGACGGCTATTATTATGAGGATATAATACCAAAAAAATATGAAGACCGTAGCAAAGTTCCTTTTGCAAAAAGTTCTTTCAAGAAATACAATATCAATATCGATTTATCAAAATTAAATAAGGTAGATGTAGACGATGAGAGCATTTCAAATACCAACACTATGCTTAATGTAAGTGAACTCAACTACACATTGGATTCCTTGCATAAAAATATGAAAACAGAAATTATTTCCTTTTCAGAAAATATCAATCAGCGTATTGGCATCCAAAGAAGTGTAAAGCCCGTTTCAGTAATTAAAAAGAAAAAGACATTGCCAAATGATTTGTTATCCCTCTACCCTAATGATAAAAAATTAACTGTTTTAAATTATGCAAGTAATACTATAGAAAACAATTTACTTTCAATATCTAGCACCAAAACCGAATTAGAATTTAAGAAAAAGAACATTAACGGCCACATTTTAGCCTTTTACGATAAATTTGTAATAGCCTATGCTTGCTTTCTAATGTTTTTCATCGGAGCGCCTTTGGGAGCTATTATTCGAAAAGGAGGTTTGGGCTTGCCTATAGTATTCGCAGTATTAATATTTATAACATTTCATTTCATTAATACTTTTGGAAAACGAATATCACAGGAAGATGGATTAACACCAATATTAGGGGCTTGGATATCGTCTTTGATACTCACTCCATTAGCCATTTTGTTAACCTATCGAGCAACAAACGATATTGGCTTAATAAATATGGATATTATTATGGCTCCATTCCAAAAAGTATTTCAAAAAATATTTCCACCATCAAAATAAAACTTAATACTATTGAAAAAAATATTGAATGAATCCTTCAGGAGAAAATTTGTATTTTCGTTGATGTCTTTCTTAAATTATATATTCCAAAAATTCATTACTAAAATATGTCTACTACCAAAATAAAACTTAATACTATAGAAGAAGCAATTGAAGACATTCGTCAAGGAAAAATCATTATAGTTGTTGATGATGAAGGTCGTGAAAATGAAGGTGATTTTCTTGCTGCTGCTGAAAAGGTAACACCAGAAATGATCAATTTTATGGCTACTCATGGACGAGGACTAATTTGCGCCCCTTTGACAGAAAACCGATGTAAAGAATTAGGATTGAATTCAATGGTTACTAACAATACCGATCCAATGGAAACCGCTTTTACCGTTTCAGTAGATTTGAGAGGCAATGGAGTTACCACTGGAATTTCGGCTAAGGATAGAGCAAAAACTATTTTGTCATTGGTAGACCCCAATTTAAAACCACATGAATTAGCACGTCCTGGTCATATTTTTCCATTAATTGCAAAACAAGGAGGAGTTTTAAGACGTACTGGACATACTGAAGCTGCTATAGATTTTGCAAGATTAGCAGGCTTTAAACCTGCTGGTGTCATTGTCGAGATTATGAATGAAGACGGCACTATGGCCCGTTTACCAGAATTAATAAAAGTGGCTAAAAAATTCAATTTGAAATTGGTTTCTATTGAGGATTTGGTAGCTTACAGAATGCAACATGATAGTTTAATTGTTAAGAAAGAGGATTTTGATATAGAAACCCGTTTTGGTGTTTTCAGACTTAGAGCCTATTTACAAACTACCAATAATAGGGTTCATATTGCATTGACAAAAGGTACATGGAATTCTGGTGAATCTGTTTTGACACGCATAAATGCCACCTTAATCAACAATGATATATTGGGAACATTAACTAATGATGCCAACAAAAAACTGTGTGATCTTTTCGAATTAGTAAATAAAGAAGGAAAAGGTGCCGTGTTGTTTATCAATCAAGAATCACAATCGGTAGATTTATTAAACCGAATTGTTGAATTGAAAGAATTGCAATCGAAAGGAGTTTTCAAAGCCCCACAAATCAAGATGGACAATAGGGATTTTGGTATTGGTGCCCAGATTTTGCATGATATTGATATCTCTAAGATAAGATTACTATCCAATACGGCGCAAACCAAGCGTGTAGGAATGATAGGATATGGACTAGAAATCAAAGAATATGTACCTTATTAGTAGTAATTGATACTTCAATTTTGTATTCATTTTTATTAACGTCAAGGAAATGAAAGAATTAAAAGATAGCCTATAAAACTGAAGTTATTTTTATAAAAATAGTTTTTGTAAAACAAAAAAAGGTTCTTATATTTGCAACCGCATTGAGAAATTGATGCCCGATTTATTGGAGAAATGGCAGAGTGGTCGATTGCGGCAGTCTTGAAAACTGTTGACTGTAACAGGTCCGGGGGTTCGAATCCCTCTTTCTCCGCAGAATTAAAACCCTAACAATTGAAAATCAATTAGTTAGGGTTTTTTATTTAGTAATTATCCCCACATTATCCCCACAATCATTATATTTTGAACATAAAAAAACCACCATTTTACAGGTGGTTCTTGAAATAAGTATCTAATAATTTTATGATGCCGTACCAAAGCCAATATAGATACTATTTGATAATTGTGTTTCTTCTGCGTTCATAAACGATATAAACATCTGTAGTTCGTCTCCTGCATAGCTGTTAGGTATATTTATCGTTTGAGATAAATCTCCTCTTGTAGCGCCTTCTGTTAGATATACACTTTCTCCTTTTAATGGATTAAAAGCAACAACCATAACTTTATCAGTAGCCAAAGCATTACCATCTGTTGAGTTATCATCCCAACTAAATTGCACTTGTCCTGGAGTTGTTAAATCAAATACAGGATTCAATGCCCCTGCTAGATTACCTCTTGACAATAAAGCTAATGAATAATCAATTTCAAAATCAGGTGATACACCTGTAATTGCATTATTCAGAATGTAAGACATCGCACTATTAAATTGCGATTTCTTAACTGCATAATTTTTATAACCTATCTTAACGAAATTTAAGTTTGGTTGTAAAAACCTCAACACTAATGCAAATTTTGTTCTTTGATTCACTTGCAATAATGTTCTCGGATTTGCTACACTTTGAGGTTTAGCTCTAATGTAATCAATTCCTTTCCATCTTGAACCAACAATGTTGGCTACCTTTCCTGATACTCCTCCAAGAATACCTCTTCCAATTTTACCCATCTTTATACAATTTTATAATTAAAAATTCAATTTTGTGGACTTGGTACGGCTTTGGTATTGATTTTTACTGATTCAAAATTATTATTTCTTTATAATATTTTTTTAATCTCAAATTGTATTGTTAAAATTTGTTATTAATTATGATACATTGTTAGTAATCGGATTAAAGAAAAAGAAAATCGTTTTTTTATCCATTCCACAATCGCAAGTATGCCCTTAACTTTCTGAATCAAAAAAGACCATTCCGATAAAGTTATATTTTGAGCTGTTTTTTTTAGAAAGAATGCTTACCGTATATCGTCAATCGAAGTGAAAAACGTCTGGCATTCTTTCTAAAAAAAATTGCATCCTATGGGGTTTGGGGAAATGGAAGATTTCCCCAACTGTATCTTACCTAGTGCGAAGGCAGAAGCGAAACAAGGGTATTGATTTTTATTTGCTTATCGGATTGTTGTTTTATATTCTGTGGTTCTGGCAAATAAAAATCAATACTCTTGTGGGCAAATTTGATTATTGAGGATGCCTGATTGTTCTTGCGAAATGGATTGTTTCAAATTATAAAAAAACGCTGTACGGAAACGTAATGGCATCTTCAATAAACAATGAAAATACTTTACCGATTTTGGGTGGGTGCGGCTGGTTGAGCGGCTATTTTACATAATGAGCTTATAGTTTCGGTGTGGCTGGTGTTCAGACATACTGAACTATAATGGCTTATTATGTAACATAGCTTTGGAAGGGTTTTGGCTTCGAGGGTTGGAAAACAGCTCTTTGTTTTTTTATATAAAACCAAATAAACAATTATTAACGCTTATAAAAAAAACAATGTGCTGTTTATGCGTTGGGAAAGCCAAAACCCTGTGAGCGTTGGCAGAGCGTTGGCTTGGGTGGGTGAAAATACTTCAGCGATAGCGTTCCTATTTTTTATAAACAATAATGTTCTTGTGTGATAACATCATTTGAAACAATACCTTCTTTAGCAAACAACTTTAAAAAATCTCTTGTCTCTTTTTTTAATTTTCTTTTAGTTGCAGAACTAATAGTAGTATCACTAGCATCCCAATACTTATTTTCACTATTAATAAACCACATTATTGAAAAATGCCAAAAATTCGATTTAGTTGGGGTATGAGCTATATAACAAGTTGCTTTAAAATCTGCACCATCATATTCTATAGGCTGGTTATCTATTTTATCTACTAAAATTGACCAATAATTTCTATTTTCTGCAATAACAAAATCTTCCTCAAATATAGGTGAACTAGAATTAAAATTTGGCTCACAATAGTCATTCAATGAAGTATTAACAACATTCAAAAAAACGTCATTTTGAGTGAATATACCAAACAATGAAGTAGATAAATCAGGTAGTTGCCTTTCGCCACCATTTGCAATCACATAATCTTTTAAAAGTCCTAAATCATCTACTATACCATTATTATCAGCGACAAAGTGTCTAATTAAGCATTTATTCTCTAGACCAGTACTGATTCTTTTATAATTTGTTTTAGGAAGGAGGTTTATAGGATATTCCATTAATTAAATCATAAATAACTTTTAATTTTTTTTAAAGAATCATTTATACCACCAGAATAGCTATTTAATTTAATGCCATTTTTAAAAGCAGAAAATAAAACCTCTGAATCATCAATATAAAATTCAAAAAAAGAAACAAAATCATCTTTTTTGAATGAAAAAAGCAAACTATTATCCGTTGTAATCTCAAAATCAATTTTATCAGGATTTAAGGAAACAAGTGAGTTTGAAATAAAACTAAAAACCTTTTTAATTTCTTGTGTATCGAAGATGTTATTGATATGTAAATCTTTTAAAGTATTAAATTTATTACTTAATTTAATTAATATTCTTTGATTTTCATTTTTTGAAATAAGATATGGTGTGGATTTAAAAACCTCAATGGAAATAGAACCATTAGAAAAACGAGGTATACCGCTGAATCTAGGCTCTACATATCTACTATGAATTGCTGTTTGATTTTGTATTTCTACACATTCTGCTGTTTGCATATTATTCGTATTGAGGATTTAATGATTTGATAAAATCTTCATTTAGTATACTAAAAAAAATTTCTTTTTCATAAGTATGACTATTGTCAATTGATTTAAAAATATTATCGATTTCATTTAATTTAATGCTTAAATTTTCTTTTACAACATCAATATCTATTAAAGAAACTTTTACAATTTGATTATTATCGGACCTATTATTAAAAGGAATCTGATTTCTAATTGTTAAAATAGCGAGTGAGTCTTTATAGTCAAATTCAGTATTAAAAGAATATGATTTTGATACTATATCAGGGAATCCAAATTTAAAATCAAATTTCATATTATCCTTTAAATTAATATCTGGGTATTCACTAATATACCTTAAACCAAATTTCGTTAAAGTTATGCTCGTTTCTAAATTAAAAAAACCAAAAATATTTTTAACCTCTGAAAAGTAAATAGACCAACTTTCATATTTTTCATTACAATTAATTACTATCGAATTTTCTGAAAATACAAATTTAACATTATCGTTATAAAACAATATCCTTTTATTTGCAAAATCATCTACAGATGAATTTTCATTACTTAATTCAATACTTTTATAATTACCATTTTTTAAAACGTTGTTATAAAAATCCCCAAACAAAATTTCAAATGGTTCATTGTAAGTAATAAAAATTTCAAGAATAGAATTTTTTATTCTATTTGGAGTAATACTTTTTGGAATGTTCATTTATTTCAAAATCAGTTATAAATTTACTAAATGTAAATAATACTATTTGCAAAAGTAAATAAAATTAACTAATTATTAATAAATGTATACTATATAGCTGTTTTTTATTTAAATTAACGAAATGAAGCAAACAAAGAACTGACTTTAGGAATACTTGGACTAAAGGCAGTTTTTGTGAAGCTGAATGAGGTAATGGCTATTTTATATTACTATTTTCAATTTCAATTATTTTTATTGGAAATGATAACATATTCATTTCTCTGACACATTGAATTAATGAATATTTTGCAATATTAGATTTTACCTTATCTACATTATTAATAATTGTATTAATCTTTCTTATATCTGATTTAAAGGCCATAACAAATTGTATGTTTTTACCTCCTGTTTTGAATTTCGATAAAAAACTTTCTTTGTCAATTAGTTTATCTGAATTAACTTCTTTGTTATTATATGCTTCAATAACAGCAGAAATAAAAGTTTCACTACCCGAATTTCTCTCATTAATAAATCTACTTGCAGAAATTTGAATTTGGTTACCTAAGTCTCTGATTTTAGCGTCAAATCCTTTTTTTACGTGGATAAAATATATTGTAGTACTATCTTCAAACATTATATCACATAATTCTATATTTTGTCCTAAAGCTTTATCAAATACCCAATAATTATTTTTATTATGATATTTTCTATTATAGCTATCTTCATCCTCCTCATTGTTCCATTTTTCCGTAATGATATTAGAACTTAAATAATTATTTTCAATCATTTTGGAACACATATTATTGATTGAATTTGTAAAATCATCTTCAACCTTAAACCATTTTGAATCAATTTGAAAGACTGGTCTATTTTCAATTGATACCTCACAAACCAAATGATCTAAAAACATTGCATTGGCTAAAATATCTTTTTTTCGCATACTCCAAACACGCAATCCTCTGACTTTATTTTTAAAATCAAATAAATTATCAATATCATCCATATTAGTATAAATCAATCTTAACCCCTCTTTATAAAGAACATTTCTATCATAAAATGTATGTCCTTTTTTTTCTCCTTTAAACTTTAATACATAATGGTCTGCTTCATAAAACTCTTGTACTTTGGAAGGATGAACAAATTCAATGTCAAATTTAACTGGATTGTCTGGTCTAGCTGCTGAAAACAAATCATTCATACTCTCATATAAACGAGTTAACAATGCTTCTTTTAAAACGGTTTCTTTATATCCATTATCTTTAACTTCAATAAACGATGTTAACGAACGTTTTTCAGTAGATTTACTTACTAAATTGATTTTCTTAAATAATAAATGTAACGTATTAAATGGGATTCTATGCTTGATATTAAAATATGAACCTATTTCTAAAATAGTATCTCTACTAGAAAAATTAATAAAATCGAATACGCTATCTTTTATTTCTTGTTTTAATTTAATATTTATTTTTGAAGGTATATTGGTAAAATTGAGTACATCTTGAAGCTTTAAGCCATCCTTGAAAATATCTTTCCTTTTAGTTAATTTACCTGAAATACCTCTTGTTTCAATAGTAATTACATCTTCATCTAAATCTGTAATATATTCAAAAAAATCCAATCCAAAACGTTGATTTTGATAACGTATTATCACTCTGCTTCCACCACCACCAACAATTGCATAAATATTATTTTCGATGCTTGCAAACAATGTAAAAGATAATCGTTGGACTTTAAACGTTAGATTTTTAGATAAACTTTCTGGAATAAAATTTTTCCAAAATGCATCTTTTTCATCCTCATTGTAAACATAGGTAAAATAACTTATATCATCAATTACAATAGGTTTTAATTGAATATTTAAATTATCAAAATCCTTGACTTTTTTCCTATGCTCCTTAACAATGTAATTTATTATTTCAGAATTTGACTTTAAATTGAATTTTTTAAATTCATAAAAAGTAGAATCTATTTGAAAAATTTTAATGTCATATTCTACATTATCAGTTGCATAATCAAATTCCATAATGATATATTTTTTAAATTATGTATAAGTACAATTGAAAATGGAAATTAACAGAATTACGTTACTAGTTATATAAGTAATGTATTATTCTTTCATCTTCTAAAATATAGTTTCTCCACTTATCATCAAATGTTAAATATTTGTCCTTAGGCGTTACATATAGTAAGTTAAACCAATCAACTAAATCGTTGGGACTGATTTTCATATTTTTTGTTGTTTCTAATTTTTTAAAGAAAACTTCTGTAACAACCATAAATAATTCAATTTGATGCCAATCAAATTTACCCCAATTAATTGTGTAGTTTTTTACCTTTGCATAGGCATTAAAGAACTCTATCATCATCTGCTTATTGATTTCTGAAGAATCTTCTTTTAAATGCTCTTTAATCCCAATTCCTTTATTAATATTCGTTCTAATTGAAAATATTTCTTCATTACCAAAATGTGCAAATTCAAAAGTAGGTCTCCTGCAATCTTCACAGTCTTTTAGTATTTTACTTTTTAATTCTTCGTCAATTTCAACATCTTCAACTTTTCTTGATAAAAGTTCAGAAAATCCTTTTAAAAGTAACTCTGTTTTTTCATCATTTAACTTGTAGTTTCCATCTAAATTATTCAATATAAAATCAAATGGATTATTTGGTATTATTGGTCCACAATTGTCATAGATTGACTTCAAGACATCTTGATAATATTTTGTATTATGAACCATTAATTTAGAAGTTGCAATTTCTTCTAAAGAAAATGAAGTAGGAATCAATAACACATCTTCAGGTTTATTGAATTTACCATTAACTATTTGATACCATACGTTTGTATCACATATGACTAAAGGTTTTTCAAATTCATAAACTTTTCTAATTGTAACCTTTGCCATTTTTGTATTACGTCTAAATTTATTTTTTAAATAACTTTTAATTTCTTTCCACGACATTTAGCAAAGTGATATTTAAAGTTTTTGCGCATTATGCCATCTAATAAAATCGTCTTTATCCATTTTTTCAATCACTTTCCAATCTTGCTTAAATTCTTTGAATGTTATATAATTATCATAATTGAAACCTATATTGTTATCCAATCGGAAAAAGTAATATTTATAAAGTGCTAAATCATCAAAGTTATTTATGCTGAATTCCATACAATCAAAACCAAATTTTATAATTTCAAATTTGAATTTAGAAACTTTATTTGCTTCGTCAACACTTAAATTATTGTAATAATGTTCTGTGATACTTGAAAATATATTTAAAAACCAAGTGGAATTAAATAACACTCTATCATATTCAATTTCAATTTTATCATAAGTTTTACCATCAAAAAAATCAGAATATAAGCTTTCAATTCTTACAGCTTCATTTTTATAATCAAGAAAAGCATTGTAAAAACCTTCAATTAATTCATATTCTTTTTTATCATTTATATGTTTTCCAAACTGAAAATTATTTTCAACTTCAAACTTATTTATACTTTTTGCAAAACTCATTTCTCTAATTGCTTATTAAAACCTCATCAACAATTTGCTTGATTTTCTTATTATTTATCTGTTCGTGAAATTCAACTGTGTATCCATCGATGGATAGTTGTTTAAAGAACTCTTTGGCACAATTAATTTTTATTTGTTCTATTTGTCTTAAAGTTGAATTGTTTTCTACATCTTTTGTTTCAACAACTATATTTAGCGTTTTTGAACCATCTGATTTTTTAACGACATACATAAAATCTGGACTATATGATTGTCCTGTTATTGTTGGAATTGATATACTACTTCTTGGGATTTTACCATAAACTACAACTTCTTGCACTTGATCTAAAAGATTTTCTTTTTCTAATGGAGAATCATAAGCATAGGTGTCATACAAATACTTTTCGATTGGTGTTCCTGGTATCATTTTCGTTCCAATTCTTCCTTGTGTGATTTCATCTTTTGGCTTACCATTTGCAAATGTTAAAGCAGTTCCGTTTAATTTGATATTAGATTTGCCATAAGTAAATCGTCCTTGTAAATTATCGTTTTTCCAATCTATAAATTGTTTTACGAAATTAGCTGCACTAAACTCATTAATTTTTTCGTTATCAATTTTATTTGTTGATGAATATTCAATTAATGCTTGGTTAAGTAATTTTATTGGAATGTTTGTTTGCTTACAAATTCTTTTCAGAAACTCTCCGTAAGGTATTGTTTTTACAATTTTATATTGATTACCACTACTCTCATTTAAAGTCATTAAACCATCATCAGAAGTGTTTAATTCAACTCTTTTGCTCGTAACAATAACATCTGTAAATACATTTAACTTGAAAATTTTAATTAACTCATTTTTCAAATAATTATCATCTTCAATTTTATCATAAAACAATAGATACTTTTGATTGATAGCTTCCCAAAGTGTTTTAAGTTCATTATATACTGCTGGTCTAATTTTAACTTTAACTTCTGGGGTTTTATTTCTGTTTGTTATTTTTCCGCTAGTTAAACCAATAGCAAAATCAGGATATTCTTCAAAAAACTGTTCAGTATTTTCTAAAATTATATTTCTATCCATATCAATATAATCATTGATTAGAAGTTTCTTGAATAAGTCGTTTTTGGTCGTATTTAATTTCTTGGCTACTTCAAGTATTTTTTCTTCTGAAAGTCTAAATCCTTTTGGTAATTCATCATTAATTTCTTTTACTAATTTTTCAGCAAAATCTGCTTCTGTAAAATCTATAATGTAATTTAATTTAAAATCTTCGTTAGAAATACGGTTACCATTTTCGTCAACAGGCAAACGCAAACCTCTACCTACTTCTTGGATTTTACTATTATCACTTCCGCTTGAACGTAGCTTTGTTATTGTGAATACATTTGGATTATCCCAACCTTCTTTTAAAGTCCATTTTGAGAATAAAAATCTTCTTGTATTAAATTTACCATCATCGGTTTTAATTGATAACAACTTCTTTTTATCGAATAGAATCTCATTAATTTGATTTGCAATTTCTTCATCAGAATTACTGTTATCTTGAGAAAAATATCCTGCGTGACAACTTACAATATCTTTTTTTGATGCTTCTAAATATTCTATATAATCCTTTTCATTTTCGGTTGATAATGTTGGTATAACCTCATTGATTTTCTCTAACAATAATTTTTCGAAAGTATTTTTTAAATAAGGTTCTTTTTCGCTATTCTCATCATTTCTATACGAATGAATATCATCAATAAAAAACAATGCTAATGTTTTTATTTTAAACTTTCTATCAAAATTAATTTTCTCGGTTTCAAAGTGTCTGTCAATTGCTAATTTTAGCATTTGTTCCTGATAGGATGAGGAATAAATATCAGTGCTAAATTCTTCACCTGTTGTCTTTTCTTGACCATTTGATAAGTAAACCTTACTACTATCGATTGCATCAATAACTATACCTTCAAACTCGCTTGAAATAATAGATAAACTATCGCCTTTTTTTAATTCAAAACTTTTGGTTGGTTTGTCTTTTTGGATGTAATTGAATTTTACACTTGTTTTACTTTCAATGGCCATAATTTTTACTTTGTCCTCTTTTTTAGATAAAGGTTCAAAGTGTTCTTTGGCTATTCCTTTAATTAAATTTTGATTAAAAGCTTCACAAGCATTTAGATCATACAACAAGTTATGATAATCTTTGATATTTCTTTTTGTGTTTCCTTTACCAATTGTTATTGTTGGAAAGGTTGCCCCAAATCTAATAATACATTGTGGTTGAATATCATTAGTAATAAACTCAAAGGTTTTTTGTTCTTTTGAAAAACGATGTGGTTCGTCAATTATTAAAAATGGTTTAGTAGCATTTAGGGCATCAACTGGTTTATAAAATCCTTCAACGCCATAATCATAATCATCACGTTTAAGCATTGTACTATTGGTTAATAATGCCATATTAGTTAGCAAAACATAAATCTTATTCACGTTTTGACTTGAACCTGAAACAAATTCTCGAACTGCTGTTGGAAAATATTGTTTTCCTTTTTTCTTCTTTGAAGCTTCTAAAACTTGTAATTCAATTTCAGTACCATAACCACAAACATCTTTAAAATGTTTTTTAGTGTAACTATCTTGAATAAATTGTTTAGTTCCGGCTTTAATTGCCAATGATGGAACAACAATAATGAATTTGTTTATTTTGAATTTTTTATGCAATTCATAAATTGCAGCAGTATGAACATAGGTTTTTCCTGTTCCTGTTTCCATTTTTACATCTAAATTCAAATAGCTTGAAATACCATTTAAACCTGTATATTCTGAATGAACACTATTGCTTTTTTGAACCTCTTTGATGCTGTCTAATAAAATTTCTTTGTCTAATTCTAAAATTGGATTAGAATAATACATCGAATTTCTTTTGAAACTACTTTCAGTAAATACATTACTTATTGCTTCAAATCCTTTTTCTTGATGGGGTAAACCATTTTTTAATATTAACTCCATAATTAATACCTTACATCAATGTTGATTTTCAAATTCTTTTCACTATCATTTAGAATTTTTAAATTCTTTTCAAGCATTTCTGTAATAGACCACTCAATGAAACTGTAACCAAATAAAACAATATTCTCTGGATTAAAACTAGAAACAGAATTATATTTATCAAACAAAGCAATCATAGCTTCTTGATTAAAATCAGGATTGATTAAGTATAAATGTTTGTTACAATAATACGCTTCATAACCATTTAAATTGATAGTTTGGATTTTTGCATTTAAGCCATAACCATCATTATTTAACCAAGTTGTTAATACTGTTTCTGTACCAAAATCATCAAGAATAGTAGCATCACCCAATAAACCTGCTTTATCAAATGTATCACATTTATCAAGTGTATTTTGATTAGGTTCATTTAGAATAAAATGTTTAAAGCCATAATCAATCTCTGCTTTTGATTCTTCTTTTATTTTTTTAGCTGCTCTTTTAATTCTTTCATATCCAATGTAATCTAGAGTTGTTGGATAATTTACCGATTTAAGAAACTCAATGACTTTATTTAATTTTATTTTATCATCATTTGATGCAGTTAATATACTTTCTTCTAATTTTTCTGGTAACTGAATCATTATATATTTTCTATTTCCCTCATCATTGTTTGCTCTCATAACACTTTCAGCGGTTGTAGCGGAACCTGAAAAAAAGTCTAATACAATCTCATCTTCTGTAAAATTTGAGATAATCAAATTTTTTACTAAATCAATAGGTTTGTTATAATCAAAATATTTTTCGCCAAATAGCTCAATAAACTCTTTATCACTTTCTTGATTATCGCCCCAATCAGATAACAGTAAATCAGTAATAGATTTGCGTTTTCCTATTTCTTCAGTTGATACATCTCTTCTCAACCCATTTTGAGCAGTAATAAAAAGCAGTTCTTTATCTATGAAATCATTAATCTTATCTTGAGAAACAGAAAATTTAGAAATTACTTTTACTTCATTTGTTGTAAAACCATTTTTAACTATAATATCATCACAATATTCAATTTCCATTGTTTTGATTTTATATCTACCTGATTTTATTATTCTATTTTCTATACCTTTAACTCTAACATTCTTTTTGAAAATCCTTTCACATTCTTTGTTAGAAACGTTAATTACCTTTTTTGTAGAATCAGAGGTACCTTCAATCGATAACTTTTCTAATTTATCTTTTTGTTTTGCATATACTAAAACATACTCCATAATTTTTGCAGTATGAGTTGCTAAAAATGAAGGCTGTTTTTTCTTTTTCCACTTTAAAATATCTACAAAATTTTCTTCACCAAAAATATCATCACAAAGCAACTTTAAATTTGCTTGTTCGTTTTCATCAATAGAAATAAAAATAACACCATCGTTTTTCAATAAATCTTTTGCTAATTGTAGTCGAGAAAACATAAACATCAACCAAGCAGAGTGTGAAGCAGAATTTCTTTTAGTTAAATCAATAATTCTTTTTGCTTGTGTTTCATCAATACTTAATTTATCTTGAAGTTCTTCAGCTGTAAAATTGAAATTATCTTTATATACAAAACCATCACTTCCTGTATTGTATGGTGGATCGATGTAGATACATTTTACAGATTTTGAGTATGATTTTAAAAGATGTTTTAACCCGTCAAGATTATCTCCGCTGATGTAGATGTTTTCACTATTAACATTTTCGGGTAAATTATTGTGTTCCGTATTTGGGGTAATAACTGTTGTAGTATCTATTGACGCTAAAAGTTTAGCATAACTTTTACCTAAAAATTTCAGTTCATACCCTTCGTGAACAATATCAACTTTATCTTTAAGTTCTTCTTTAAATCTTTCTAAATCAAAACTGCCATCTATTTTAAAACAAGCTGGAAAATGTTCTTTTAATATTGCAATTTCTTTATCATTTATTGCTACGTTTTCGTTGTTTTTCTCGATGTCTTTAATCATTGGTTTGGTACTTATAATTGTAAAAGTGTAAATTTAATTTTTTTTACACTAAAAAATGAGTTTTACAAAAATAAGTTTTGATTTAAAACAAAATCTTTACCTGTGCAGTTTCCACCTTTGTAATAGTTGGAATATGCACACATTTTAAATATTTGGTTTTTCTATCTATGATTTCTCGAATAGTAGAATGAAGGTTATTTTCGCCTAATTTCTTTTGATAAAGTGCTTTTTGTAAACAAAACCTATTTCTGTTTTTTGCAATAATAGCTTCCTCCCAAAAATAAGTATTGAAGAATTTTATATCAATATCTTTAGATAAATCAAATAGTAACACATTATCCCATTCTTTTAATAAAGAATTAATCAAAACATCATAATTTTTAAATTCAATTAAATCATTCATTGTATATAATCCTAAACTATTAATAAATTTAGCTTGTTGAGTTTTAATTTCAAATCTAAAAATGTTTTCACAAAGGTGTGGAAATTGCACACTTTTGTTATATGCCTTTACTTGTTTGTAACCGTCATTTCCTGCTGTTTTGTAATCATTGTATATTGAGTTTCTTGAAAATTGTTTTTTATTATGATACATTAGATTGTGTACTAAATCAGTAACATTTATTTGAGGATTAATATTGACACCATACTCAAGATTAATTAAATAACACTTTGTTAAATCAAGGTCAAATAAATTCTTAATTTGATCTATTGTTTTAATACAATCTTCAATATAAAAATCGTCGGCATTGTGTAAATCGTCATTAAAAAAATAATGCAAACTGCCACTAATTTCTAAACGGTCTTGAAATTTTGTGAATATTAAATTTTTGTATTTGCGAATTTCTTTTTCTTTAATTTCATCAATATATAATCTTTCAGACTTTCCAACGTACTCTAACAAATTGTTATTCCAAACTTTTTCAATAAGAATTTTGTCAATGATTTTGCATTTTGATAAATCTATCATAATCGAGAATCATTAATACAATTACTTTTTAAATGGTCGATAATTATCGTTAAGCATCTTATTAATATCTTCTATTTTATAGACAATTTTATTGTTTATTTGGCTGTATGCAATCAATCCTTTTTCTCTCCAATTGGCAGCAGTACCTGGACTAATTTTAAAAAGTCTTTGAAATTCGTCATTGTCGATAATTACTTTATCAAATAATTTTTCTTGCTTCTTGGTTACAAGGTTTGTTAAGTCCTCTAAACGTTTTTCAATATTGGAAAGGCTTTCTTGAAATGGATGGCTCATAATTAAACTTTTTTAGGATTTATACTAATTAAAGCCTGTTCGATTTCTGAACGTTTATATCTGATGAGGTTTCCTAATCTATAAGGATTTAGAATTTTCTTTTTATTCCAATCAGAAAGCGTTACCAAAGATACTTTTAGTATCTCGGCTGTTTCTTGTCGAGTGAGGTACTCTTGCGGTGTGATTGGTTGGAAATTTTGAGCTAAAGATTTAAGCTCTGTTCTAACATCTGTTAGGATGCTTTCTTTGAATTCTTCTGGAGAAACTCCAAATACTTGTGTCATTTTACTTTGTTCCATCGTGATATTGAATTTATCGTTATTGATGGTACAAAGTAAAGTTGGTTATGTTTTAGCAAACGTTCCCGAAGGTACTCGAACGGTTTTAGCTTATCTCTTTTATGTGTGGTATATTAAAACCATTCTTATCAAATTTTCTCTCTGTTTCTTGTCCTTTTTCACTTTCTAAATTAAGATATTTTGACAAAGTATCTTTTGTAGTACTTACATCGAAAGTATTGTTTACAAGATTTGCAAATTGAGTATAGTTAGTATCACCATTAGGTTTAATAGGTGCTTCAATATATCCTAGTTCTGCAAGCTTTCCAATAATAAAACCGAGTTGAGAGGGTTTACCAATCCATTTGATTGTCTCGTTAATCTCATTTGAAAGTATATCCGAATTTGTTGCAGTTTTAGTCTTTCTGCCTTCAAAAAAAGCAATTATTTCATCAGCATAGTACTTACATAAATATTGATAAAAGTCTAATTGCAAATAATAAACATTTAATGTTTCTTCGGAATATTTATCCAATTCTTTATAATTAGAACTAATTAATAAATAAAGTGGATTATCTTGGATAGAATTATTAAACAAATCAGTTAAACTAAATTGATATTTATCTATCCATTTTTTAATATATTTAATATCAGCATTTTTACTGTAACTTCTTTTTTCAACTTCATTTATTAGATAATCCAAATAGTCATTTCTACTGTCTCCTTTTTCTAGAAGAGCTGAAAATGTTTCTGATTTAATTTCCTTTATACAAAGTTGCAAATCAATCATAACACCAATAACAGTACTCTTGCTTAAAATATCAACATCATCAATCATTTCACAAAATTTTGCAAAATATGAGTTATCCACTTTATTATTCATTTCTTGATTATTTTTATTATTTATTGATAATTGATTTTCACTTTCTTCGATAATTTGCTTTTGAATTTTATATTTAATTTTTTCCAATTCAACTACAAAGTTTTGACCAATTAAGAAAAGTCTAAATGGTAAGAAAGTTAACCTTTTATACCTTTCGTGATGAGTTTCTATATCGTAAATACTGTGTTCATCAAATCCAATGCTATGGTGATTTAATGGATATATTCTATCTACAACACTTAAAAAAATATATTGGTCATAATCCAAATTTGAACGATCAATATTATAGTCTCTTGTGTTTTCAAGTCTTACTATTTCGTAATCATCAATTAATAAAGAATAATATCTTGATTTAACATCATAAACATAAAAATCATCTTTTAATGTCTTTAAAACTTGATTAAAAGCTTCTATGTAACTATTTAAAAAATTAATTTTACCTTTTTCATCTTTACTCGCTAACTCAATATAAATCTCTGAAATTGCATTTTTAAATAGTTGCATACAATCATTAATAATCTTTGACTGTTTTAAACCAATTAGTTCCGGTATTAATTCATAATAATTTACATTATTATACCTTACCATTAAATAATGAATATCATAATCTACTTCTTCAGCATCAGGTTCAATGATGAAATCTACATAATAGTTTTCACCCAATAATTTTATTAATGAATTTAAATTTTGCATAAAAGAATTTGAAGGCTTAAATATATTAAACTTTATCTTACTTTACTACTTTCATTTTTTTCTCTTCAATTTCCTGTTCTTCATTTTGCTTGTTCCAATAGTCTTTTAGTTTTTCGGCTTTCTCGGTATTTGTAATTTTAATATATTTCAAAAATTGTGTTTCTGTTTGATGTCCTGTAACTCCCATTATAGTAAGATTATCTAATTTACCATACAAATTCGTAGCAAATGAACGACGACAAATGTGTGATGATACTAATTCCCATTTTTCGAAAATTCCTTCTTCTTTTCGCTTGGTATCTTTGTTTATTTTAGAACCTTGAGTTAATTCTGTGAATTTTGCAACTCTGCACAATTCTTTAACGTGCTCATTAAATTTTTGGTCTGAAATAGCTCTTGGAAAACCGTTTCTTTTTTCTAAAATTTCTTTGACTTGTTTGTGTAATGGAATAGTAACTGTTTGCCCTGTTTTTTGTGTTTCGATTTCAATGTAGCCATTTTTAATATTAGCATCTTTCAATCTTAAAAAATCTGAAATTCTCAATCCTGTTCTTAATCCAATGATAAATAAATCTCTTGTATTTTCTAATCTTTCTACTCCTTTAAAATCGTGATTGAAAATAGTATTGATTTCTTCATCTTTCAAATAGATGCTATCAGCTGTAATTTTTGGAACAAAAAAGTTAGGATGCTCAATGTGTGGATGCACTGGTAAACCTTTTAATTTTGCATCTCTTGCAATTGTTTTTACAGTACCAATATAGTTTCCTATTGTTCCTAAATTTATCTTTTGTTCTTGAGATAAGAAGTTTATAAACCTATCATAGAAAGTTAAATCTAAATCAGTGAATTTTAGCTTTGTTTTAAAGCGCTCTTCGTACTCTTTTAGCTTGTTTAGTGTTGTATTATACTTTGTTATAGTTCCTTTCGCAATTGCCTTATTTTTGCCTTTTATTATACGTGTTGGAGCATTTTTAATAAAGGTATCAATAAAAGGAATAAAAAATATTTGGTCAACGGCTGTTTCGTCAATTGGTCTATTAAAGAAATTTGCAATCTTTTTTCTTAACCAATGCTTATCTATAAACTCACCTTTGCTATTGTCTGAATTAAATTCATCAAATATGAACTTTTCAAGCTCTGCAAGTTTTTGATTAACTTCGTCTTTTGTAGTATCATCAGCAGTAAGTTTGACTTTTTGTTTAGCTGCACTCCATCTTTTAGGTTCTACCTTTAAATCTGTTGTTGCTGTTAAATCACATTTTCTGCCATTTTTGAAACGCAAAAGTATATTTGTTGCGTTTTTTTCTCCTTTAATTAGATAGTTAATAGTTGCCATTGGTACGGAATTATTAGGTTTTTCAACACTTTAAAGATACAAAATTATCCCCACATAATCCCCACATTGACTATATTTATTTATAATTTACTTTATTTCACTTAACTATCACATACTAAAAAACCCTTATTTCATAAGGGTTAACAGTTGTTTTAGTAAGATTTGATATGTATAGAAAAAGTAGGTGTTTGTTCCTCTTTCTCCGCTGAATTAAAACCCTAACCACTGATTGTCAGTTAGTTAGGGTTTTTTATTTCTACTCCTAGCCCACATTTAGCCCACAATCATCAATGCCAAAAAATACATTGCCGATTTTCCTCTCGCTTTTCAGATAAAATACAAGAATGTAAGAACCGTACTTTTTAGCACAATTTCCTTATCACATTCATTATATTATTGATGATACTAAAAAACAAATTGTAGTTTTAGCTATTATTCACGCTTACAAAAATCCTAAAGATTATTCGAATAGATAATTTAAAAAACAAAAGCAACCCATTTACAGGTTGCATTTGTTGTTTTATTTACCCTCTACCACCCGAAAGGATTCGGGCGGGAGCGGGTTGCTTTTTTTTGTTTTTGACTTGTTTTGACTGCTCTCGTTTGTTGCCTATTGGAACGGGTACGAGGTCAGGAGACACTCGCACAACACACCCGACTATTAATAACGTTCTCGGTTTAGAAAAGACTTCGGGGAGCGGGGGCGGGGTTTGGAAACAAGCTACCAAAAGGATAATAATCGCTAAAACTAAGAACGTCAGGATTAAATTTAGTTACTGTTTGAGAATTATCGGCAATTTTTTTATCACTAATAACTGCTAATACGTTC
>JACCDI011457227.1_pt1 | contig 24613 bp, 21 predicted proteins | sample 7442791 | NCBI WGS metagenome assembly JACCDI01 (sample SAMN15323434, study PRJNA562643) | freshwater metagenome | isolation source: river surface water | place: USA:Blue River Watershed | collected 2017-08-15
GACTTGAACCCGGAACCCACTGATTAAGAGTCAGTTGCTCTGCCGATTGAGCTAGAGGCGCGAATTACGCCGAAACAGCGCAACGAGATAAAACTTTAGCACAAACCCAGCCTCTTTCTGGGCCGTAGATTGGCGTCTAGAATTGGACTTATGAGCGCAGAAAACAAGCTAGTAGAGGGCGCCAAGGCGCCTGCTTTCAAGGTTTTGGATCAAGACGGCAAGAAGGTTTCACTGGCCGATTACAAGGGCCACAAAGTCATTCTGTATTTCTACCCTGCAGCCTCTACCCCTGGTTGCACCAAGGAAGCCTGTGACTTCAACGACAACCTAAACCCATTCAAAAAGGCTGGCTACACAGTTCTCGGCATCAGCCCGGATGCGCCAGCGAAGTTGCTCAAATTCAAAGAAAACCAGGACCTGAACTTTTCGCTGCTGAGCGATTCAGACCTTGAGGTACACAAACTCTATGGAGCGTATGGCACCAAGTCCATGTACGGTCGCACCTACGAGGGTGTAATCCGCTCGACTTTTGCGATTGATGAAAAGGGCAAGATCACCCTGGCTCTTTACAACGTCAAAGCAACCGGTCACGTGGCCATGTTGCGAAAACTGCTTGGTATTTAGTCTTCGGAAACTGGTTCGTCGTCACTGCCCATTGTGGCCGCAACTACTTTTTTGCTGAACAGTAATCCAAGCACCAACACCGATGGCAATATCAGGCTCCAGCCGATTGCTTGACTACCGAATTGACCACTGAAGCTACCGGTGGCAACAGCAAGCTGCACAAGTTGCCAAAAAACACCGCCCGATCTGGCCCAACGTTTGCGCTGAAGCAAGGAAAAACCCACAAAAATTACCCATGCTGCCGCGGCGGTAACTAGTGCAAATAAAGCCACGGAGGTCAAGAAGCTCCTGGTTTCCCCAGAGAGCAACGCAAGGCCCAATCGGGCGGCCAGGAAGCCCACAAACGCACCTTCAGCCCAGAGCAGAATGCTGGCAAAAACCAAGCCAGCAGGGGCTTTATCAGGCTTTATAGTCATGTCTTCCTCAATATTGGGTCTTGCCATCCGGGGGTCCGTGTGGCACGATTTTTACAGGAAAGAAAACCGCTTATTTAGCGTAAATCACCTTTTAGTGGTTCGTTTTCACCTCGTTTGACCATTGGTCAAAGCATCACACGACATAAAGGAATAGCGTCATATATGGACATGAATTGGCTAAACGAATCACGTTGCCTAACCGAAGATCCGGAACTATTTTTTCCGGTAGGTAACACAGGTCCAGCAGTTGACCAGATCGAACAGGCCAAGGCCGTTTGCCGCGAATGCGGTGTATCTACTCAATGTCTTGAGTATGCAATCAAAGAAAACCAGGACACCGGCGTTTGGGGCGGTCTAAGCGAAGACGAGCGTAAGTCTCTGAAGCGCAAGTACGCCCGAGCAAGACGAGCCGGCTAGACCAAATTATTAGAAAATCCCACCCCAGTTTGCGGGTGGGATTTCTTTTTATAAAGGCACCGATATTGCCACGCGGGCCCCACCCTCAGAAGGCGAAGACCAGTGGATGCTGCCGCGAAGTTCACCCTCAATCAGGGTGCGAATAATCTGGGTACCAAGGCCGGCACCAACCTTGCCGTCGGTCAGTCCCTTGCCATTGTCAGAGACGGTAATCAGCAACTGCTTTTGCTTGCGCTCGGCATTTACGGCAACGACTCCGCTTCTGTCGGCAAGACCGTGCTCAACCGCATTGGTCACGATTTCAGTCAAGGCAACCGCAAGTGGGGTGGCAATCTCACTGCGAAGCTGACCAAACTTTCCATCAATCAGAGTCTTGATTGAGGTGTTTAGGCTTGAGGCCACCTCGGTGGCGAGCATCAGGATTCGATCGAAGACTTCATCGAAGTTCACGTCTTGATTTAGACCCTCACTAAGGGTGTCATGTACCAGGGCAATCGCTGAAACGCGGCGCATGGCCTGTTCGAGTGATTCTTTGGCCTCGGCGCTTTGGCTACGGCGTGATTGAATGCGAAGCAAACTTGCCACGGTTTGCAAATTGTTTTTCACGCGGTGGTGAATCTCGCGGATGGTTGCATCTTTGGTGATCAGCTCGCGCTCTTGTTTGCGCAATTCGGTTGCATCGCGGCACAGCACGATTGCACCAACGCGCTTACCCGCGGCCTTAAGAGGAATTGCACGCACTGTGAGGGCCACGGTGCGCGATTCCATATCGGTGCGCCAAGGAGCACGACCGGTTAGCACGAGCGGCAGCGACTCATCAACATTTTTTCCCTTGAGAATTGGGGTCGAAGCCTCGGCAAGCGACTTGCCCTCAAGCTCCCCCACGATTCCCAAACGATTGAAAGCCGATAGCCCGTTTGGGCTGGCAAACAAAACTACGCCATCTTCATCAAGACGAAGCAGACCGTCGTTAGCGCGCGGTGCTCCGCGGCGAGGCCCGGTTGGGTTGCTGAAATCCGGAAAGTTTCCCTCGGCGATCATTACCAACAAGTCATTGCCGCAACCAAGGTAATTCAGCTGCAGTCGGTTGGGCATGATTACCTCAGTCAGATTTGTATGACGGGTGACCACCGCAATTGGTTCTTGAGTGACTTCATCTGACTTGGTAGAAAGTTTGCGCCGCACCGGGACTGCGCTCAAACGCGTGGTGGTTCCATCTGCTCCGGCTTGAGCCTTGGTGTCCACGGTTTGCCCTGTTTCAAATGCCTGCTTAACCTGAGCTGCCCATTCTTTGCGAATAGGTTCGCCGCTGATGTCGCGATAAAAAATTGTTGCGGCCGATGACGGGCGCGCGTGACCGGCGGCGACAAAACCGCCACCGGGGGTTGGTAGCCAGAGAACCAGGTCGGCAAAGACCAAGTCGGCAACTAACTGCCAATCGGCGAGCAATAGGTTAAGCCACTCGATGTCGGCGTGCGAGGCACGACCGTGGGCTTTGTTTAACTCGCTAAGTACTGACACCTAACCGAGTTTAGCGATTGCCCTCCTGGTCAATCTGCCCTGAAGTTTGCTTTGCTCACCAAGTACCTGGGTCCGGCAAAAAAGGGCAAGAGCCAGCCTTGCCTGTGAAGAGCGCTTGCCTACGGTAATCGGTAGACATTCACGAATGGCTAGGTCTGCCGCCGCTGGATCATCTGGAATGAATCCGCTTACGCTAATCTGCCCCAAACTAGACAGCGTCTCGGCAATTTGCTGTTTGGCTGATCCACCTAAAACCGAAACGCGAAGTCGATTGACCACGGTGAGAACCAAACCCTTGGGTTGGAGTTCGGCAACCTGAGTCATGGCCGCCAAGTATCGGGCGATTGAAACTGGGTCTGCCCCGCACACGGCAATTACCTTATCTGCGTACGTTACTGCCCACCTGGCTACAGCATTCCTTTCAACCGAGCTAACCAGGGCACCCACGCCGCCACTGAGGGGTGAGGCAACATCCAAAACGACGAAGTCAAAAACTTTACTGGCCACCATTATCAAGTCGTCAATTTTTTCGGAACTTACTTCTGCCCAGCGAGATTCGGAGCTCAGCCCTGTCATCACGGTGAGGTCGCCGCTGCCAAGCGTTAACTTGGTACTCAAACGCTCAAGCTGTTCCATGTCAAAACGATCCTGGCCAACTAGCCGACAGGCGGCAGCCAGGCCCGCGGGGTGTTCGCGAAGCCCAAGCAAAACATCCAAACTGGGGGCATAAGTATCGGCATCCAACAGGAAAACCCGCTTACCAGCATCGGTTAATTCGCTGGCGATACTCAAGGCAATCGCACTCTTACCAGGTGAACCCAGCGGAGACCAGACCGTAATTAACTGAGCGTCACTACTCATCAGCGAGAGTTGGTCGTAACACTAGTGAAAGCTTTGAACCCGAAGACATTGCTCCCAAAACCGGACCCACCGCTTCAACCGGAACCCACAGCTCTACATCCGGTCCGGAATTGTTAAACATCTCTGTTTTCTCGAGCAGTCGGGCGACTTCAGCGCCGAGCACAAGCGCGTACGGTTCGCCAACCAGATTTTCATCATCAATAGGCGTCACCCAAATATCCACCGACGCCCCTGCGATCAATCCGGACGAGAGACCCATGGCAGAACTCACGACAAGCGGCACTCGCTCATCGATCACGGCGCTGGCCAGCATGCTTTTGGGGATTAGCTGCCCCTTGCGCACCGGACCAAGCAAATAGCCGCCGCTTGGCAAGTCACCCACTGACAGGTAGTTTCCAGCCGTGATGCCAAGGTTTACTTGAGCGGTTGCCGAATCAGCCAGAGCTATGGGGCTCCCGGCTGGCAGGTCGCGGCCGGCAACCAAGTATTCGCTGGTCTGATTGTTGGCGACAATGACTGCGTTCACGCCCAGAACGGACGAAGTAAGCAACAAAATTGCCAAGACAAGATTTCGCAACCTTATCCGGTGTGGTGATTTTAGATTTCTAACTTTGGCCATGGTTCCAGAGAACTAAATGCTAAAAATCGCCGTTGAGATTATCCACAGATTCAATACTCAGTTGTTCGAGCGCAGCTATTGGCACAGCAATCGGGCGCGATGCGCTTACTCCCGGCTGGGTATCGGTGTAAATGAAAAGTAAATTTGCCGTGACACTGTGCAATTGACCGCTGCGCACAAAATCATCGGCCCCGGCAATCCGCCACCTAATTGAACATGGGGTTGGCAACGTTTTGAGTATTCCAGCAAAATCGAGTGCAAAATTTCGCAGCTTGGGCAACTGGGGGTCTCCCTCTGAATGAAAGACCACTCTAAAAATGGTGCGCATCGGAAAGATATGCCAAATCGGGTTTACCGCATCAAGACCGGCCATAAAATCAACACCGATAATTGGTGCAATCAATTCGCGGGGCATCAATGACGCAGTTCTTAATTCGATTGCTCGAGCGTTATCGGTGAAGTTATCGCGAAGTTTCCGAATTGACTCCGCTGCAAATTGAGCTTCAAGATCCTCAAAGATATCTTCTATGTGCATCCAGAAATTATTTGCTGAGATTTTGCGATGCACAAAAGTTATGCACAAGTTTAAGAATTCTCTTGTGTCCGGACATAGACCGGTCTAGCGTAAAAAATCTCAGGAAAGTTTCCTGTGGGAAAGAGTGGGGGAATCATGTCTTCCAAGGAAGAAAACAAGGAATCAGATAACCAAGCAAGACAGCAAAAACCAAAGAAACAGCGCATCAAAAACCTAGTTCAGGCCGAGGACTACTTTGGCCCGCAGTACAACAAAACCTCGGAATTACCCAACCCAGAAGCCAGCCTGCAGCTGCTTGCCACCGGGGTTGTCGAGGTGATTGCCGGCACCAGGCAGATCGATCAACTTGCGCGGCTGCTTTCAGACGAGGTCTATCAAAGACTCTCCCGACGCGCCATCGAGGCCAGGCAGTTGCGGGATGCCACCGGCCAGAAAACGCGCTATCAAAACTTTTCAATCCGGAACATGATGAACACCTCGCCCAGAGATGGCGTTATCGAGTCGGTGGTTTTATTGAACGCACAGCGCAGAACGCGTGCAGTGACAATAAGACTCGAAGGCATCAACAATCGCTGGCGAGCAACAGCCGTTAGCGTGCTCTAGCGAACTACTTACCTAAAGAACGAGCTACCCTGACCATTGGCAGGCTTCTGCTGCTGGTTAGGGTTTGGCTGGCCGCTTTGCTCACGAGGCTCATTTGCCCCGTGTGCCTCAGCCGCGCCGTCTTCGTTCGGAGCAATGTAAGTCAACTTCGATGGGTCCACCGGCGATGCTGACGGAGCAACCTCAACTTCAATGTTGAACAGATAGCCCACAGACTCTTCCTTGATGGCACCCATCATCTGCTGAAACATGCCATAACCCTCACGCTGGTATTCAACTAGCGGGTCACGCTGTGCCATTGCACGAAGACCGATTCCCTCTTTTAGGTAATCCATCTCGTAAAGGTGATCGCGCCACTTGCGGTCAACCACAGAGAGCACCACGCGACGCTCAAGCTCACGAAGAGCTTCGGCACCGATAGTTGCCTCACGCTTTGCGTAAGCAAGCTTGGCATCGCTAATCAGTTCACGGGTCAACCAGGCCCTGGTCAGCTTTGAACGGTTGCCCGCCTCGGCAAGAACCTCGCTGATCTCTAGGCCAACTGGGTAGATTGCCTTGAGGTCTGTCCAGAGGGCGTCAAGATCCCAGTCGTTTCCAGCGTTGTCTGAAACATGGCCCTCAACGATTGCGTCAATAGCATCCTCTAGGAAAGACTGAACGCGCATCGCGATGTCATCACCCTGAAGAATGTGACGGCGATCGTTGTAAATCGCTTCACGCTGACGGTTTAGAACATCGTCGTACTTCAAAACGTTTTTACGAATCTCGGCGTTACGACCCTCAACCTGTGACTGTGCGCTTTGGATTGCACGGCTAACGATCTTTGATTCAATCGCGGTGTCATCAGGAACCGATGATCGGTTCATCAACGATGCAGCAGCGCCTGAGTTGAACAGACGCATTAGGTCATCTGTTAGTGAAAGGTAGAACCTAGACTCACCCTTGTCACCCTGGCGACCGGCACGACCGCGAAGCTGGTTGTCAATGCGGCGAGACTCGTGACGCTCTGTTCCCAAGACGTAAAGTCCACCAACCTCAAGTACCTTCTCGGCCTCAATGGCAACGGCTTCTTTAATCTTGGCAAACTCTTCTGACCAAGCTGCCTCGTAGGCCTCTGGGTTTTCGTCTTTGTCTAAACCAAGTTTGCTCAAAGCTTCAACAGTTAGGAACTCTGCGTTTCCACCAAGCATTACGTCAGTACCACGGCCAGCCATGTTGGTGGCAACGGTAACCGCACCTAGGCGACCAGCCTGGGCAACGATTGCTGCTTCACGCGCGTGGTTCTTAGCGTTAAGAACCTCGTGACGCACTCCCTCTTTTGCGAGCAACTTGGAAAGGTATTCGCTCTTCTCGACGCTGGTGGTACCAACCAAAACTGGCTGACCCAACTTGTGGCGCTCTGCAATGTCGCGCACCACCATGTTGAATTTGATTTCTTCGTTCTTGTAAATCAAATCAGGCTGGTCGATGCGGATCATCGGTTTGTTGGTTGGAATTGGAACCACACCAAGCTTGTAGGTTGACATGAACTCGGCCGCTTCTGTTTCTGCGGTACCGGTCATACCCGATAGCTTGCTGTAAAGACGGAAGTAGTTCTGCAGAGTTACGGTGGCAAGGGTTTGGTTCTCAGCCTTAACCTCAACGCCTTCTTTGGCTTCGATGGCCTGGTGAATACCCTCGTTGTAACGACGGCCCGCCAAGATGCGGCCGGTGTGTTCGTCAACAATTAGCACCTCACCGTTCATCACGACGTAATCTTTGTCGCGCTTGAAAAGTGCCTTGGCGCGAATTGAGTTGTTCAAGAACGAAATCAGCGGGGTGTTTGCCGACTCGTAAAGGTTGCCGATACCTAGGTAATCCTCAACCTTGGCAATACCCGGCTCAAGAATTCCAACCGTGCGCTTTTTTTCATCAACTTCGTAGTCAATAACCGGCTGTAGTTTTTCGGCGATCTTGGCGAACTCGCCAAACCAGCGGTTTGCCTCTCCGGATGAAGGACCAGAGATGATCAGCGGTGTGCGAGCCTCGTCAATCAAAATCGAGTCAACCTCGTCAACGATTGCAAAGTAGTGGCCACGCTGAACCATGTCCTGTTGCTGCCAAGCCATGTTGTCGCGAAGGTAGTCAAAACCAAACTCATTGTTGGTTCCATAAGTAATGTCTGCAAGATACTGCTCGCGACGAACGTTTGGGTCCTGACCAGAAATGATGCAACCGGTAGTCATGCCCAGGGTGCGGAATACGCGACCCATCAAATCTGACTGGTAACTAGCCAAGAAGTCGTTGACCGTAATAACGTGCACACCGCGGCCAGCAATTGCATTTAGGTAGGCAGGCAGAGTTGCTACCAGGGTCTTACCTTCACCGGTGCGCATTTCGGCAATGTTGCCTAGGTGAAGCGCGGCACCACCCATGATCTGAACGTCAAAGTGACGCATACCTAGGGTGCGTTTTGAAGCTTCGCGAACAGCCGCAAAAGCCTCAGGCAGCAGGTCGTCTAGGCTCTCCCCGGCAGCGTAGCGCTCACGCAAGACAGTGGTCTCGTTAGCCAGTTCTTGGTCTGACAGGCTGCTGAAGTCCTCTTCAAGGGCATTTACAGCAGTCGCGTAGTTGCGCAGCTTTGCCAGCAGGCGTCCTTCGCCAGCGCGCAGGACTTTATCGATGATTGATGCCAAGATTTTGCTCCATACCGGTCAGTTGGTTCTGGGTTCAATCTTAGGCGAAAGCCCCCGGCCGGGTTCGGCCGAGGGCTGATGCTCAGAAAGCTCTAAGAAAGCGTGATTACGCCCGCAGAGGCGAACTAGCCTCTGAGCTAGAACGAGCTACCCATTCAAGGTGATTACGCCCGCAGAGGCGACCAAGCCTCTGCGCTTGAGCGAGTTACCCATTCAGGGTAATTACGCCGTAATTCCAACCCTTGCGGCGGTACACCACACTGGGCTTGCCGGTCTCAGAGTCTAGGAATAGGTAGAAATCGTGGCCGATTAGTTCCATGTGATACAGGGCGTCATCAACCGTCATGGGTGTTGCCTCAAACTCCTTGCGGCGAATCACCACCGGACTCTCGCCCATGTCTGGTGCCTCTGGCTCGCTAATTGCCGCAGCTGGGGCACCCTTGCCAAGCAACAGGTCTCCATCGGCTGGTCGAATGTCTAACTCGGCAAAATCGTGCGCGGTAAGTTCACTGGTGCCAATCGAGCCGTGGTGGCCGTGGTGAACTTTTCGACGGTCGCTTGCGCGGCGAAGGCGCTCAGAGAGTTTGCCCAGAGCAATATCAAAGGCGGCGAATTTATCGGATGCCTGCGCCTCGGCGCGAATAACATGTCCGGGCTCAAAAACGGTCAGCTCAACCTGGTCTTCTGGTCCGGTATTTCGACTGTGGTCATGTCTGGTCACTTTGATATCTAGTGACTGAACCTTGTGCCCCAATTGCTCAACTTTGTGGGTTCGATCGGATACGTACTCTCGAAAGCGATCCGAGACGGTGAGGTTGCGGGCTGTGATTTTGACTTCCATGATGACCTCATATCTACGGGCAACTTTGCCCGTGAATGAAAGGTATACCTTAAACGGATTTCTCGCTGACGTTTTGGCGATTTCTAGGCAAGGTTTCAGCAAAGGCTACAAAACCTATGACCTCCACCCCCGCGCTGGTCAAACACCGATAGGCCTCGGCCATGGTTGCCCCGGTGGTGACGATGTCGTCAACCAAAATCACCCGCGGGCCGTCACCGAAATCCCTGGGCAACTTGGCCACCATTGAACCCACCAAATTGATTCGTCGATCTTGACCGCCGAGCGACGCTTGGTCGGCGACCAAGTGCGAAAAAGAAAGGATCTGTTTCACCGGCAGAAGGGATTTGCAATCCTTGGCAACCTGCCTAGCCAAGGCTTTGCCCAAAACCGTTGCCGGTTCGAATCCTCTAGCCGTAAATGATTTGCGCTTGCTTGGAATGGGAACTAGATAGGTATTTGCCAACTCAAAGTTTTGCAGCGCCTTAGACATCGCAGGGGTCATGACTTTTGCAAGAGCAGTTTGGTGACCCTCTTTGTATTCGTGAATTATCTTGGCGATCTCTGGGGTGTATTCGCAGGTTGCGAAACCGGTCAAATGATTTACCTGGTGGCGAGAAACTTTATTTGGCGCAAACCTAAATTTCTGCAGGCAATCCGAACAGACACTTGAACCGGTCGCTGCACAAATTATGCAGGAGCTTGGCAGGAAAAGATTCAGCAGTTCTTCAAAGATATCCACATCGCATGCTCGCAGAGCAGACTAACTATTTCTGGTTGCTACCTAAAGCTGTGGATTACTAGTTGCCAGGGTACCTAAGGGCGTCCACATTGGTAGCCACAAGAACCCAGTTTGAGCCCCGGAACTGATACATCGCTTGATCCTCGTCAAGGATGAAAACGGATGAGGCCTGACCAGATCCAACCATGGTTTGACCACCTCGAATGGGAGTCAGGGATCGTGTTCCTCCGCCAACCATGGCAACTAACGGCTGAGCGTATCCGTCAACCAGATCACCCAGCACGCCAATCCGAATATTGTCCAACCATGTAACCGACTGAGCGCTGATTTGGCCGGCAGGTTTTATTGGTGCACCAAATCCAGTTGGGTTTCCTTGTTTGTCACGAATTACCGGAGCTACATACAAAGAACTGTTTTCCTTGGATCCGGTAGCTACAACGATTCGGCTTCCCTCGCCGCTAATTGAGAAGCTCCGTCGATCAAGGTTAGTTAACCAACCAGAAGAGAAAGGAACTCGATTACCGTCTGCGTTGAAAACTAAAATCTGGCGTTCGCCACTCTTTGGAATTATCCAGGAGTAGCCATTGGAATCTAGAACCGGTGATAGGTAGCCTGTGCCAGCGGCAAGGATTCTTGGTTCCTGAACAATTTTGTCCAGCTCAGTTTTGATGATTCCATCTTTTGTTGTCAGTAGCACTGTTTTTTCAAGCGAGTTAGTTGCAAAGTCGACCGCGTTGTATTTGGTTAGTAAATTCTTTGATCCCTTGATTTCAGCCGAACCCAAACTATCCATGTGAACCAAAGCTTGGAAATACATGGCCACCGGGTTTACGATTTGGTATTGTGGATTCGAGAAATTCCAAGAGTTTGCATCCAGGGCGCTTCGCTGCACAGTGACATTTACCGAGTAAACGCTGTTGAGCTGAATTAGCGTCTCGCGAATCTGGGTCTGCATTAAGCGGCGCTCTGAAGCAGAAGCCTCCAACGCTTTCGACGACAGATCCACGGTCGCGATGCCATCGGCCACCGTCACGGTGCCAAGACTTAGTTTGGTACCGGCTGGAATAGTGGAACGCACCGCAGGGCTCAGCCAATCGCTTGGACCACCAAGCAGCGCAGCTACCAGGCGCGTGCTGGTAGACGCCCTAGATGGGAACCAACGCACATCTGGAACTAGTTGCTTGAGTTGGTTGTCGAAGAAGTACAGGGCGTACGCCTTGAAAACCACGTCAAAAACCGGACGAATCACGCTGATCAAATTAGGCGCAGAGATGATGCGCCACTCTCCAGCCTCTTTGCTCATCTTGATACGAACAAACTCTTTACTTCCGGCCGGCATCGCCTGGTACTGACCACGGTCATTGATCTTCGCCGCGATCGGAACAACCACCGTGGCGGAATCATCGACTGAAAAAGTTATCGATGGGTTGCCATCCTGAATCAAGACCTCGTTGTTTGGATCCCAATTAGCCCTGAAACTTGATGACAAATATGATTTTGCAACTTCATAGTCGTTTTGCGGTCCGGTTCCAGCGTTCAAGAAACCAAGCACGATTTCCTCTTGAGTTGCTCCTTCGACTGGCCCCGACGGCGAGTAGTAGAGATAGTCGGTCTCAAGGCCTGCCTCTACGTTTGGCCCGGTCTTGATTTCTCCGCTTTTTGGAAGTTGAGCACATGCCGTGGTGCCAATCAGCAGCAGCGATGTGAATCCGGCAAGCATAATTTTCAAGAGCTTATTCATTGTTGGCACCTGCCTGACGCGACTTCTTTAGTTTCTTGGCCGGTGGAAGCGGTAGGGGCGACTGGGTGAAGACCATCCCCTGGCGGCGTGGCAGTGTCAACCTAAATGAAGCGCCCTCGTTTGGCTTAGCCCAGACCTGCAACCAACCGCCGTGCAGGTGAGTATCTTCAAGTGAAATCGCCAAACCCAATCCGGTTCCACCGGTGGTGCGCTTACGAGCCGGATCGGCGCGCCAGAAACGGTCAAAGACTCGGTCAACCTCGGCGCGACTCATGCCAATACCTGAATCAGTCACGCTGATCGCAACGGCCGAGTCACTCATGCCAACTGCAACACCGATAGGCCTGCTCTCGCCATGCTCGATTGCGTTCGCCAATAGATTTCTAATCAATCGCTCAATGCGACGGCCATCGATTTCAGCATCCACCGGACCACTTGGGATATCTACCTCGATGACGGAACCTCGACTCTGCGCCAGTGGCTCAAGTCCTGCGATTGCGGACCCAACAACTCCGTTGACATCTTGTATTTCAAAATCGGCAGCAACCGCACCCGCGTCATATCTAGAAATTTCAAGTAGGTCGTTTAGCAGAACTTCAAAGCGCTCGATTTGATCGTGCATTAACTCGGCAGATCGCTTTGCCGCGGGTTCAAGTTTTTCACGGCTGGCAAAAATAATGTCGCCAGCTAACTTGATAGTGGTCAGTGGTGTGCGCAGCTCATGAGAAACGTCAGACACGAAGCGCTGTTGCATTTTTGAAACGCTGGCAAGTTTTGTAATTTGCTTCTGCAATGAGTCAGCCATGCGGTTGAAGGATCTCGCAAGAATTGCGATGACGTCCTCGCCTCGCTCGGTAAGGCGGCGATCAAGCGCTCCCTCAGCAATTTCCTCAGAAACTTCAGCAGCCACCTGCACCGGCTTGACCAACCAGTTAGTCACGAAGAAGCTAACGGTACCAATCATGAACAAAAGAATGAGCATGCCCCAGAACAGAATGCTCTGCACAAAATCCAAGGTTTGTTGCTCTCCGTTTAGGTCAAAGACTAGGTAGAGCTCGTACTTTCCGGCCAATGGAATTTCAATTGGCGAGCCCACCACAATTCCGGGATGCACCGATCCATTTGGTTGGGTCAGCCCAACCGACTGATAGGTAAGTTTTCCACTGGAGGCACGCACCTGAGTCTTTAGGTCCGCGGGAATTACCGCTGTGTCTAGATCAGCGGAAATTGGACTCTGCAGAATTTGAGCCCCCACCTGGCCGGGGGTTCTCAGCAGTGCAATTTTGCGAGAGTCAATGGTGCCCGAGGACTCCAACGACGGAACCACGGAGTTCAATAGAGTCTGCAATGCGATTTCATCGGTGACCGTGGATGCCGAGAAAGTGTTCTGAACTTCTACCACGCCGCGCTCGGACTCGGAAAGGATTTGCGTGACTCTAGTTTGATAAAGACCGTTTCCGATTGAGTAAGAGAGAAAGCCTCCTACGATTAGCAGCGCAATGCCTGAAAGCACAACGGTCGTAAAGACAGCTCGAACCTGAAGGAATCGGCGAAAAAGACCGAGCGCCCAATCGATGGCGGCTCGTAATTTCATTTAGCCCTGGCCAGCCTTGTAGCCAATACCGCGAACAGTGGTGACAATTTTTGGATTGTCTGGATCATCTTCAATCTTTGAACGCAAACGCTGAACGTGAACATTAACCAAACGAGTGTCAGCTTTATAGTGATAACCCCAAACAGTTTCAAGAAGCATTTCGCGAGTGAACACCTGCTTTGGCTTAACCGCGAGGGTAAGCAACAGGTTGAACTCAAGCGGGGTAAGCAGAACCTTTTCTCCACCGCGGCGCACTTCGTGCCCAACGATGTCTAGAGTGAGTGGCCCAATCTGAATGGTGTCTTCAGACGCGCCTGCAATCGGACGAAGGCGCGCACGGATTCGAGCCAACAGAACAACTGGATCGAAAGGCTTAACCACGTAATCATCAGCGCCCGCCTCTAGACCACGAACTACGTCGTCGCTCTCTGTCTTAGCGGTGAGCATGATGATTGGTGTTCCAGAAACTGAACGGATCTCTTCACAGACCTCGATGCCGTCTTTACCCGGAAGCATCACATCTAGCAGCACAAGATCTGGTGACTCAGCCTTGTAAGCATCTAAGGCACCAGATCCGGCATCGTGAAAACAAACGTTGAAGCCCTCTGACTCAAGAACAATGCCCACCATCTCGCGAAGCGCGTTATCGTCATCGACGACCAGGATCTTGTGTGGCATTGTGTTCCTCGTATCTAACTTCTAGTAGCGGTAGTGGTCTACCTTGTATGGTCCCTGAACTGGCACCCCAATGTAGCGGGCCTGATCATTGGTCAACTGGGTTAATTCAACACCAAGAGCGCTCAAGTGCAAACGGGCAACTTTTTCATCCAGGGTCTTAGGCAGAATGTGCACGCCCAATTCGTACTCGTTTGGCTTAGTGAATAGCTCTATCTGGGCCAGCACCTGGTTGGCAAATGAGGTGCTCATCACGAAACTTGGGTGGCCGGTAGCGTTTCCAAGGTTCATCAGGCGGCCCTCACTCAGAATCAAAACAGAGCGGCCGTTCGGCAGACGCCACTCGTGAACCTGAGGCTTGATTTCAATCTTTTCGACGCCCTGAATTCGGTTGATGCCAGCCATGTCCACTTCATCATCAAAATGCCCAACGTTGGCGATGATTGCCTGGTGCTTCATTTGCAGCAGGTGCTCCGGCTTGATGATTGCGGTGTTTCCGGTCGCGGTTACAAAAATGTCAACGGTTTCAATAACCGACTCAAGGGTTGCAACCTGGTACCCGTCCATGACGGCCTGCAGTGCACAAATCGGATCAATCTCGCTCACGATTACTCGAGCGCCCTGACCGCGAAGTGCATCCGCCGAACCCTTACCCACGTCCCCGTATCCGGCAACAAAGCAAGTCTTTCCACCGATAAGAGTGTCGGTTGCGCGGTTTAGGCCATCTGGAAGTGAGTGGCGAATGCCGTACTTGTTGTCAAACTTTGATTTGGTGACCGAGTCATTCACGTTGATAGCTGGGAACAAAAGTTCGCCTCGCTTGTGGAATTCGTAGAGACGGTGAACTCCGGTGGTGGTCTCTTCGGTTACTCCCTTTATCTCCCCGGCAATTCGAGTGAATCGGGTTGGATCATTTTTTAGAGATGCGCGAAGTAGTTCCAGAATGACCGCATACTCTTCGCTGTCGTCAGCACCGGTGGCTGGCACAGAACCAGCGATTTCAAATTCGCGACCCTTGTGCACAAGAAGAGTTGCGTCGCCACCGTCATCAAGAATCATGTTTGGCCCGGTGAAGTCTTCACCGGCAGCTGCAGCTTCTGAGCTCCAGTCAAAGATGCGGTCGGTGCACCACCAGTACTCTTCAAGGGTCTCGCCCTTCCAGGCAAATACCGGAGTGCCCGATGGGTTGTCTACGGTTCCGTTTGGACCAACTACAACGGCCGCCGCCGCTTCATCCTGAGTTGAAAAAATGTTGCATGACGCCCAGCGAACCTGAGCGCCAAGGGCAACCAATGTTTCAATCAGGATTGCAGTCTGCACGGTCATGTGCAGTGACCCGGTAATGCGTGCACCCTTTAGTGGCTGCGCAGCTGAAAATTCTGCACGAAGGGCCATCAGGCCAGGCATCTCATTTTCAGCCAGACGAATCTGGTGGCGGCCGGCTTCGGCAAGAGTGAGGTCGGCAACTTTGTAATCAAATGCGGTAATGGTTTTTGACATGTACTTACGCTTTCTGCTGGATAAGGTTTAGAACCTCGTCGCGAATCTGGACCATATCGGCCTCGGTTGAGGCTTCGACATTTAAACGAAGTAGCGGCTCTGTGTTCGAGGCACGAACGTTGAACCACCACCAGTTCCCAGCATCAGCAGGCTTGCCTAGCTCTTGTTTATTTGTTGCGGTGATGCCGTCAAACTCATCAAAGTCGGCGCGGTCTGCGAAAGCAGCCTGCACGCGAGCCTTGGCGGAAGCGACATCAGAGACGGTCGAGTTGATTTCGCCGCTCAAGTAATAAGGATTGTACTTTTTAGCAAATTCCGAAAGAGGCTGATCTTGTGACCCAAACTCTGCCAACACATGCATGGCCGCCAACATTCCGTTATCGGCACCCCAAAAATCACGGAAGTAATAGTGTGCACTGTGCTCGCCGCCGAAAATAGCGTTGGTAGCGGCCATCTGGTCTTTGATGAGCGAATGTCCCACCTTGGTCTTCACTGCGCGGGCACCATCGGCCTCGATAACTTCTTTCACCACTCGCGAGGTAAGCAAATTGTGCAGCACGGTGACGTCTGCCTTGGGGTTGGCGCGCTTTTCGCGGGCAATCTCACGGTGGGCCACAATAGCCGCAACTGCCGACGGGGTTACCGCCTGCCCATTTTCATCGATTACAAAGCATCGGTCCGCATCGCCATCAAAAGCCAAGCCAATGTCGGCTCCGTGTTCCAGCACCGCCTTCTGCAGGTCAACCAAGTTTTTTGGGTCAAGCGGATTGGCCTCGTGATTTGGGAACGAGCCATCCAGCTCAAAGTACATGGGAATGATTTCAAGCGGCAATTGCGGAAGGTCACTGGCGTGACCAAGAACCGCAGGAACCGTCATGCCACCCATTCCATTGGCGGCGTCAACGACAACTTTGAGTGGGCGGATGTCTGAGAGATCAACCAGCTCGCGCAGGTAGGCCGCGTATTGAATCAGGATGTGCATGTCACGGTAGCTGCCCGGAACTTCTACCTCGTCAATTCCAGTTTCCATGTAAATCTTCGCGCGATCACGAATCGCAGCTAGACCGGTGTCCATGCTGATGCCGCGGGCGCCCGCTCGTGAAAACTTGATGCCGTTATATGCGGCCGGGTTGTGACTTGCGGTGAACATTGCAGCTGGTGCATTTAGAACACCTGAAGCAAAATAGCTTTCATCGGTTGAGCAAAGTCCAATGGACACAACATTTGCGCCACGAGCCTGAGCTCCTGCGGCAAAGGCATCTGCAAATTCTGGTGACGAGTCACGCATGTCGTGGCCAACCACAACATCTTTACCCGCGGCGCCCAACTCATCTACGAAACCCGCTGCCAGCGCAGCCACGATTTGGGTGGTGAGAGATTTGCCAACTAAACCACGCACGTCGTAGGTTTTGACGATTGCGTCCCAATCAATATTCATTGCTTCGAGTTTACCAAGTTGAGACTAGGCCCCGGTTTTCGCTGACCGCTGTCTACAATTGGGCCATGGCAGAGAACCCGGGCCCAAGGGGCGTAAATCGAGACCGTCACGGTCGTGGCATTAGACAGCCTCTGCTCAGCAACCTGCGCCAAACTGGCACCCGACAATCAAGCTTTGAGCAGATTGTTTCAGGAACCTGCGAATACCTAAAAAATGCCTGGCCAGAGGAACTGATTGATCTGGAGTGGGAGGTCGCCGATGCGCCGACCATCAAACCTGATTCCAAAGGAGTCCGTCGCTGGGCGGTAAAGCGCGAAGAAATGACCATCGTTATTTATCGTCTGCCGATTGAGCGCCTTGGCCACCACAGTCGCGTTGACGCGCTGCACGAGAGAATGCACATTGAAGAAAATGTCTTTGCGGCCGTCGGGCACCTAATTGGTAAAGATCCTTGGGATCTGGTGCCAGATAGATATCGCGACTAGTCGCTAGCGGACATTGACGGAAACTTTTCCGCCGGCATTCTTTTGATCCAACACCGATAAGTTTGCAACCGTGCCATCGACATCGGTGATTAGGTTTGCGTAAATAGGTTGCTCGCTACCGCTGAACGAATAGGTAGAACCCGGGGTTACTTCAATTACCTCAACTGCACCGGTTTTTTCTTTGTAGATGCAAAATTTTGAAATTCCGATATTCGGCACGGTCAACTTGCGTTTGCCCGTAAATTTTTGGGCCGCTGGAATCCAGGTGAAGTCGGGGGCAGAAGTTGCCGTCACACGAGACAAACGAAACGCTGATTGCACTGGAACATCACTTGAAACCAGTGCCACATAATTTCCATCTTTGAGTCCAGTGATTTCAATATCCGAAACCGAACCTGCATTTACGGTTGATCGAACCACGGTGCCAAAAGTCGCTGGTGTCGCGCCTACTACCTGAACCGTCACAGTGGCATTTGAACTGCCTGGAACATAGACTCGCAGCACTGGAAGAAGGTCTTCAAAATCAGCACTGGCAGCACGGAGTTTGGAAACCTGTGCCGTGCCACGAATGAAAACACCCGGAATGACCTGCTGCTTGGCCGCTTCCGGTGATGGTGCAACGTAGTCCACGCCACCGGCACTCAGGCCGCGAACGGTGCGCTGTTGAATCCAAGCGGTAACCGCCCCGCCGGTTGCCTTTACGCGAATCCCAAAGCTTTTTGTTTTTGGCACCATGCCCGAAAGTGGAACCACTGTGGACTTTCCGGATACCACCGCAATACCGTTGAGGCCAGGCGCATCAACGGAACCTGCCTCGCTAAAAATCTCGAGGCTCACAGTGGAATCAACCTGAGCGGTGTTTCGCAAAATCAAGAGTGCTTCACGACCAGTGGTAGTTGCGCCACCCAGAAGAAAAATGTCATTTGATGGCAACTGACAATTTGTGGCTGCCAATCCCCGCAGTGTTGCTCCGGCGGCATTCTGGTACTGGCTGGCGTTAAGTAACTCTGAGCCCTGGTTAGGAACACCGTTTTCTTTTGCAGACTCGGCGGCCGAAACCGTGAATACGCCGTCTCCAGAGTTCAACGTGGCGCCATCGGTGGAATTGAACTGACTGGCGTATGACACCAGGCCAACGTGCTCAAAATTTCCAAGCGTCGTTCCCTGAGCACCACCGGCTTTGAATAGTGCCCCAGGGCAAACCAGCGACAGATCGCGAGCCTTAACCTCTAGCGCCGCAGGAGTGGGAACAGTTCCAATTTGCAGACTAAGGCTTGGCGCTGCCAAGGTTCCAGAAATTAGGGCGGCCAGCACGAAAATGAAAATGAGTAATTTCTTGATCATCAGTTTTCTTCACCAGCCTCAACAAAAATCTGACTGTCACCGGTCACTCTGCGACGCTGATTGATGGTTGGTATTGCAAGTAACACGAAGCCCAAAATAATCGCCAACTGCACGCCCTTGGTGATTGACCATGGTGAAATCGGGGTTAAACCGGCGCTGAGCAACTTCTGGTTGGGCTCGCGCACGCGCCATAGTTGACCCGAGTCAGTGGACCCCACGGCCTCGAGCTCCTTGACTGAATCAAGAGCAACAGCTAACTGCCCAGAAATTTGCGACGACGCATCGGGCACAAGCACGTAGCCGATGCCGACCTGGTCAATGGTCTGCTGCAGTTCTGAACCATTCGCCGATGCAAGATCTGCAACCAGCTGAGCAATTCGGTTGTATTCGGCCGCTCGAGACTGCTTAACCTCTTCAAGGGCAAAGCGATAGCTAAGACTCACGTCTTCAAGTTGAACACCGTCTCCAGATACAAGTTCGGCACCAAATTGAATCGTGCCGTCGGAATTAACCTCGGGATTTATCACCAACATTTTTAGCGCGCTGCCCTGTTCGGCTTCCGCCGCCACGATAGAAGGGACCACGCGTCCATCGGTGTATTTCAAATTGGGTGAAACGGTAGCGGCAAGAAAAACCGCCGGAACCAAAGAAACAAGTGCCAGCCCGGAGCTAATAATTTTCAGCGCGGCCGGCCGCTTTATGTCGCTAAGTGACAGCGCAAACAAAATAGCTACCAACAAGCCAAAAACTCCAAGCAGGGCGGCTGGTGACCCATTCACAAAATCAGTTGAGCGGACGGTGGAACCAACTCCTACCGCAGCAAATGAGAGGCTGCTCACCAACCAGGCAAAAGCAACCGTGACGATGGCTGCCACCCAAACCACGAAGGCCATGCCCCAGCGTCGGCCCGCAAGTGCCAGAACTGAAATCAGAAACACCGGAACAGTCATCCAGTTTGAAAATTGACCAACTAACGGAAGGCTGGCACCAAAGCTTGAACCGCCCAAGAGCAACTGCCAAATCGCTGCTTGCTCACTTTGCTGCGGTAAACCGGGATCGGCCAACAAGGCAAGTGGCTTGGCAATTTCAAAAATGTAATACAAGACCGTTGGACCAAAAACTGCGGCCGTTGGCAAAGGAATCCAGATCAGGAAGCCAAACTTGGAAAGTCTGCTGAAAATAACCAAGCCAAGTACGGACAGCAAAATTACAACTGTGTTTGGCGCCGACGCCGCAACAACAAAAAGCAAAAGGCCCGACGCCGCAACCCATGACCAAGTCTGAGTTGAGAAATTTGTTCTGCCGATTCCCGCCGCTCTGGCAACACAAAAAACCAACCAGGGCAACGCTACTTGGGCAATCACCGCAGGAATTCTGGCTTGCTGCTGAGCCAACTGAAGCGCTGGCCAAAGGGCATAAACCAAGGCTGCCGAAATTCTGACGAAAGAAGATTCACTAAATAGCGAAATGACCCGCCAGGCACCAGCGAAAGCAATTGACTTGGCTAATAAAAGAAGTATCGCTAGGGCCAGTGAGGGTGACCAGAAAGTAAATGAACCAAGAACTGTCAAGACCCAGACAAAAGGATCACTGGGCCCAAAGTAGCCGAGGCCAATCGGCTGAAAGCTTGCCCCGGCTCGGGAAAACAGAGTCAGCCAAGAATCGCTGAGTGGCAGTAACCCTCCGCCGTTGGCGGCATTGGCAGTGGGCCAGAAATTAAGACTCAGCAGCGCAAGCGCCGCTGCAACCCACAGCGCACCAGAGGCAACGAAACCGGCGGCAGTTGAGGACTGCTCGACCTCGAACTCACCGCGCTCAAAGGCCGCCAAAGTTGCCTGGCTTTGTTCTCTTTCGAGTGCCGCCCGATTAGAGCTGCGCACCTGTTGCCAACTTGCCCGCAAGCCGCGCAGCTTAGAAAACTTGATCACGCTGGTCTTTGCGATTGACGAGCGACTACTCAGTCGGCGACCCACCGTAAAAAAACCCCAAAGCGCTGCGGAAATTTCTGCCCATATGCGATCTGGGCGTTTCGCCGCGAAACGACCAATCGCGCGACCAACTCCAATAAGCGGCAAGAAAAACCAGAACAGCAGCGCAACTGGAAGCGGAGCGAAAGCAAGTCGCAGGTGAATGGCGCTTCGGCGCAGGGCAGCCTTTGGTGAGGTGTCTAACCAGCCACGCGGTCTTTTGCCTTTCATCGCTAGCGAGGCGTGAGCAACTTTTGCCTGCGGAACAACAACTACACGATGACCTGCCATGCGGGCGCGAATAGAAAAATCAAAATCAACTGCTAGCTCAGGAGCCGAGGTATCAAAACCGCCAAGCTGCTTGAACAAATCAAATCTAATTAGCGCGGCTGCTGTTCCGATTGCCATGACATCGTCGGCATCATCATGCTGAGATTGGTCCAGCTCACCACTAACAATTGAAAATAGGTCACCAAGCGGCGTGAGGGTAAGCCCAAGTTGATTTACAACACGAGGATCATTCCAGTCCACCAACTTTGGCCCGGCAATTGCTACAGACGGTGACAGTTCAACCGCGTGCAAGAGATGTTGGAGTGCGGTTGGTTCTGGGGCACTGTCATCGTGCAGCAACCAAATCCATTGGGGCGTTTCATCAGCGGAAAAATTCTTGACCGCAAACGAGACGGAATTTGCCAAAGTGGTTGAAGCAGGCAACTGGTGAATTTCTGTCACACCTGCTGCACGTGCAACTTCAATGCAGGTGGCATTCGTAGAAGTGTCAACAACTAATGTTCGATCAACCGCGTGCGATTGATTACTAATCGCACTGAGAGTTTTAGATAAATAATCTGGCTCGTCGTGTGAAATTACGACGGCTACTACTGAGGGTTTCATGATCAACGGCTTGAAGCCGTGAGGTTAAGCGCGCTTCTTAAGCTTGCGACGTTCGCGCTCTGACAAACCACCCCAGATACCGAAACGCTCATCGTTTTCAAGCGCGTACTCAAGGCATTCTGCCTTTACCTCGCAACCCGAACAAATGCGCTTTGCATCGCGAGTTGATCCGCCCTTCTCTGGAAAGAAAGCCTCTGGGTCAGTCTGTGAGCAAAGTGCATCAGCCTGCCATGAAAGTGGGTCGGTTTCAGAATCTGAGTACGCCCCCGCGACACCAAGTCGAATTGGATCGATAAACCAGTTCTCTGGCACACGATTACGACTGTCCATAACTACATTCCCTATTCCGAAAACCCCAGCTTCAGCGCAAGGGAATTCAATGGATAATTCCTTGGTTGTAATTACACTCTTGTAGTTCGGTCCGTGTCAAGTTGAGATTTCTAAGCCTCAAGGACTAACTCAGGCTTTTTATAGGTTATTTAGGCCTTTCCGGTGGCCAAAAAAGCGGTTCCGCTGCCTAAAATGCTGAAAAACTTCGCATCGGCTGACATGTATGCCGCTTCACCACGACGCAAAAGGACACGCTCCTCGAGGCTATTACTGATCGCAATTTCCCCAGCGGTGCAAAGAATTACCGCCTCACTGGGCAGTGACAAATCGGCCATCAAGCGCTCTCCGCTTGGTTCCAATTTGTATAACAAGAAGTCATCGGTGTTGCACTGATATTGAATCAACCCCGATGAGATCTCACGCGTCACAACCAGTGGGATTCGACCGGGAGTGAAATCAACAACCCGCTCGAGCTCGTCAATATCAACGTGCTTTGGAGTGAGCCCACCGCGCAGCACGTTGTCTGACGCAGCCATTAGCTCAACGCCCAATCCACTCAGATAAGCGTGAATGTTTCCCGCCGGTAAAAATAACGCCTCTCCCGGCTCAAGAAATACGTGATTCATTAGCAGCGCCAAGACCACGCCGGGATCACCTGGATATAAAAGGTTGAGTCGCTCGGCAAGAGCGAATCTGGCTTCGAAATCCGCCATTGCGGTTAGCTCGGCCGTGAAACCGTCAAGGTTGCCGCGACGATGACTGATGTCGCTGAAAACCTTGCGCAGACCGTCTGGCTCGTGAAGCAGTTTGCGCCACTGTGTCGAGATTATTCTGAAGCCCTCTGATACACCGCTGTGAGTTTCCATGTCCTCGAGCAGTTGATCGATTTCATTCAACGGTTTGAATCCGCAGAGTGCCTCAAAATCTGAGAGCGCAACAATAATCTCTGGCTTGTGCTGGTCATCTTTGTAATTTCGATTACTCGCGGTGACGGCAATTCCCTGTGCTTCTTCACGAGCAAATCCAGCCTTGGCTTGTTGGCTATTTGGATGAGCCTGAATGGATAGCGGTTGATCTGCAGCCAGAATTTTGAGTAAAAATGAAAGCTGATGGCCGCCTAGATGTTCGCGAAGTGTGGTCCCTCTATCGTCGGCAAGCAGCGCCGGCGAGCCTGCGTGGGTGCCAAACCACACCTCGGCTGCTGGTTGGTCTGGGCTGGCCAAGGTCAATTTAGGGCCAAAGTAATCGCGAATAAGGGTGCGTGATCCCCACGCATAATTGCGCGGTTGATTTGAGATTTTAACTAGCACCGCTCCCCTTTCACCCAGCGGGTCTAGCCTAACTTCGCAGCTCCAGCTTTGAGCGCTCAAAAATGCAGACAGAGCAAAGTCAGCTGACGCGAATTAGACTTACATAACCCTGACCGGAAGCTGCAATGACTGCACTGACTAGACCTATTCGCGTGGTTTTCAACACGCGCGAAAAGGGCTACCGCTCCAAGACCTGGACGGCTTCGGCGGGAATCTTCACTTTGATGGCGGGCGACGCCGTGCGCTACAGCATTGGTTGGCTGGGCTGGGGTGCGGTCCTGCTGGTCCTGCTATCAATCTCGATGGTGCTGTTTTTCAAGAATCAACCAAGCAACACTTTTCGTGAGATTCCTTGGCCACTTTGGGCAGCCTTGGGCTGGATGGCCCTCAGCACAATATGGTCGGCCTATCCTTCGATCACCGCACTGGCAACAGTCTCACAAATTGCCACCACCGCATTCGCCTTGTTCCTAGTGGGGCTGTTCAGCTGGCGGCACCTACTGCGCGTCTTTGCGAATGTGATTCGCTTCATCCTTGGTGCCTCAATAATTTTTGAGTTTGTTGCGGCGGCAATTGTTCAAGGGCCAATCGCACCGATTTTCAAAAATTACTCCGGTGAGAAGCCTCCTGCCGCCGCCTTCTACTGGACTCAGGGAAACCTGTTTGACGGTGAGCGAATTCAGGGAATTGTGGGCAACTCCAATTTGCTGGCTTTTGTTGCCATGCTGGGAGTCGTCACCTTTGCGGTTGAGTACGCAATCATCGGCACGAAGCGTTGGATTAGCGCACTTTGTATTTTGGCTTCTGTGACAACCATGTTGCTGGCAAAGTCTGCTGGAATCGGTTTTGCAATGACAGCGATTGTGATTGCCGCCATTGTTTCAATTGCGGCAGAGGGAAAAGAGCGTGAAGTTCGTCACAAGTACTACCGAGTTGCCTGGGCATTTGCCGGGACTGTTGGTGTGATTGTGCTTTTCTTCAGGGCGACTGTTTTTGAATTCTTCGGCAAAAGCCCAGACATGACCGGGCGAAGTGGTATTTGGAAACTCGTACTGGGACTAATCGAACAGCGGCCAGTTTTTGGCTGGGGTTGGACCAGTCACTGGATGCCCGGGGTTGAGCCATACGAAGGTTTGGTTGTCATTAACAATGTTCCCTACTACCAGGCACACAATGCCTATCTAGACATCACCCTGCAGCTGGGATTTATTGGTGCAGCAATTTTTGGAATTTTATTTTTGACCACTTTCATAAAACTTTGGCGTCTTGCCGTGCGACACACTGTGGCCCTTTACCTCTGGCCAATCTTAATTTTTATGGGCTTGGCAGTCTGGAGTCTGACTGAGTCAAGAATCTTAATTGAAATTGGTTGGGTACTTCTTGCGCTCTTTGTCGTGAAGGTAAACCAACCAGAGGAAATGCTAGAACCTCGCGGTCGATCTCCCAAGCGAGTTCGGTTGCTTAGTTTTCGCCAACGCAAAAAC
>JACCDI011607070.1_pt1 | contig 24607 bp, 18 predicted proteins | sample 7442791 | NCBI WGS metagenome assembly JACCDI01 (sample SAMN15323434, study PRJNA562643) | freshwater metagenome | isolation source: river surface water | place: USA:Blue River Watershed | collected 2017-08-15
CGTCGGGATCAGCTATAAAAGTAAAGCGTTTTCCTGTAAATTCATCGATTCTGATGGGTTCGGACGTAATATTTTGCCGATTTAATGAGGCAACGGTTGCGTCTAAATCGTCAACTGAAAAGGCAAGATGCCGAAGCCCTGAGGCCTCTGGACGCGAAGTTCTGGCCGGTGGGCTGGGGAACGAAAACAACTCGATTTGATATAAGCCATTGACTTCCAGGTCCAATTTGTATGAATCTCGTGCTTCTCGGTACACTTCGCGCACGACAGTGAAGCCTAGTTTTTCGGTGTAAAATGCTTTCGATTTCTGATAATCGCTGCAAATAATCGCGATGTGGTGAATTCCTAAAATCATATTTTTTCTCTTAGCTTTGCCAATCCTCCAAGGTTTGGCAAAGCTAGGGGGGAAAAGTGAGATTTTTACGTATTTTTAAAAATTATCAGTTTGTTACTGCGACGGCAATTTTTGAATCTGCTGATCCGTAGTACAAGAACCATTGGCCATTGAAGTGGACAAGTCCTTCCACAAAGCAAACCTCATTGACCTCGCCGATACGCTCATAATCTTTGTCAGGCCAAATAAATGCCTGATTCGACCGGTTTATTAATCGGTATGGTTTTTCTGCATCGAAGAGTGCTTGACCGGCGGCATAGGTGAATTTGGGGAATTTGGTATCGTTGAAATTTGCGGCATTACTCGCATTATAGATGAGTAGAATTCCTTGTGGCCTGAGTAAGGCATATGGCCCCGGTTCAACGAGACGGGAATCAAAATACCCCATTCTCGGGTGAAGAACCGAGATTTTTTGTTGGCTTTCTGCGTTCTCACAAACCTCCCATGATCGTAGGTCACTTGATTTTGCCATGAATAAATCAGTATCCCCGAAATACATCCAATAGAATCCATCGATTTTTTGGGCGATGATTCGGCTATTTATTTCTTTGCCTACGATAGCGCCGGATTTGGACCAAAGGTTCACGTATTTTGGGCTATTCAACATGGGGCCAAGTTTTTCCCAGGTCAACAAATCACTCGAAATTGCCGCGCAAAGTCGGGCTGTTTTTCCGTCATAGGAAGTGTAGGTCATTAGGTATTTACCGTCATCCGTCTCGATCACGCGTGGATCTTCAATGCCACCGGGCCATTCATATTTTTGAAATGAGTCACTGGTAGGATAGAGGATCGGTGCAGGATTTTTGATAAAATGAATGCCATCGGTTGACGTGGCCATTCCGATTCGCGAAGTGCCTAACGAATCCTGCGCGCGGTATAACAAATGAATTTTTCCGTTTCGAACCAAAGCCGTTGGATTCAGCACATTTTTATTTTCCCAGCCCACGGATTTTTTTTGAATGGGGCATAAAAATCGTGCGTTAATATCCGGCTTCATGATTGGATTTGCCTGATCTTGTTTTTTAAATCCAGACAATTCCCAATTGGTTTTTTGCGCAAGGCTTATAAATGGGAATAGCAGAAATAATGCGAGTATTTTTTTCATAGTTGCTCTCTTAGCTTTGGCAAGCCTCCAAGGTTTGCCAAAGCTACGGGGTGGAAGGTGATTTTCAACGATTTATTCAAAAACTGACTTCAAAGTTCAGTTTACTTATGGACTAACTGATACGAATGTATAATAAACGATTCAATTTGTTTACGCGAAAGCTCCGGTCCCACCACAATCGTGTTCCAATGTTTTTTATTCATGTGAAAACCGGGAAGGACTGCCAGCGGGAATTCCTCGCGTAATTGAATGGCAAGCTCCGGATTGCATTTGACATTGAAGCGAATAGGGGAGTCTTCTAGGCCAACCAGCAAAAACATTTTTCCATTTGTTTTATACACAACGTGTTCAGGACCAAATGGTTGCGTCTCCTCGACATCCGGTAAACTCAAACAAAATTCGACTAGTTCATCCAGATACATCCGTGTTATTTATTTAAAATATTTACGTAAGTTAGGCAGGAAAAATAAATAGATCCTATGATGAATCGCCGTAATTTTTTGTCTTCAGCCGCGTTAACTACCGCCGCTCCCTTGGTTGCACCGCTTCAATCTACAGTTGTAAAACCAAGTCCCAAAATCAAGTTAAGTGTTTCTTCCTATTCTTATTGGCATTTTAAAGGTGATAAATTCCCGATTCAACGCGTGATTGATGAAGCGGCGAAAATGGGTTTGGATGGGATTGATGTATTGCACCGACAAATGGAAAGTGAGGACAATGCTTACCTACAGGACATTAAAAAACATGCGTTTTTGAATGGAATCGCACTGACTTGTTTGTCGATTCATCAGGGATTTGTAACCCCAGATAAAGCGGAATTACAAAAGCACGTGGATCATACGAATCATTGCATTGAGCTTGCTTATAAAATGGGTATTCCTTGTTTACGATTGAATACGGGTCGCTGGAATACCATCAAAAGTTTTGATGAATTAATGGCTAATCGTGGGATTGAACCTATTTTGCCAGGGTATACGGAGGATGATGGATATAAATGGTGTGTGGATGGAATCCAACAATGCTTAAAAAAAGCGGAGGAATGCGGCGTGTTATTAGCGCTTGAAAATCACTGGGGCTTAGGTTCGACGCCCGAAGGGATGTTGCGCATTCATGATACCGTGAATTCGCCCTGGTTAGGACTCCTTATGGACACGGGTAATTTCCTTGAAAATCCTTACGATAAACTGGAGAAAATCGTTTCTAAAACGAGTTTTGTACAAGCCAAAACCTACTACGGTGGTGGTGAATGGTACAGCCTTGATTTAGATTATCAGCGCATCATTGCGATGTTAAAAAAAGCAAATTACCAAGGCTACATTTCCATTGAGTTTGAGGGCAAAGAACCTGGGACTGTTGGCGTTCAGAAAAGTGTCGATTTACTACGTAAATACCTTTAGGAATTTACGCGGTACTTTCCGAAAATAACCTCAATAGAGCCCTTTTTGGTGCTGTTTCCGTCGTCCACCTGACGGCTTGTGCGATTAATATCCGTCGCCACGCCTTTCGGAATTTTAAATTTTTTCACATCTATCGTGAACTTCATACGAGCGGGCAAACCCCAGGATTTCTCGCTCGTATATTCAAATTCGCTCAGGATGGTCCCGTTTGATCTACTGGTTATCAGTGATTTTAGAATGAGCATGGATTGGGTATCCACCCAGATTTTGGCTAGTACTAAATCCCCTTCATTTGCGCGCGGCAACAACGTGATGATTTCCGCACGCACCCCTTGAATTACTTCGTTTCCAGATGCGATGGCCGTAAATTGATTGGGCTGACTGAAAAGCAAAGGCAGTTCCGAGAACCCATTTTTCGGTAAGATGGAGATGCCGGCCGATTTGATTTTGTAGGTATTGGGATAGGTGAATTGTACGTTTGCTTTTACTGGCAGAATCTTGATTAGCGGAATATTGGGCTTGATTTGAGCGACGACTTCATAGTGATGTACCTGCTTGAATTTTTGAGTCAAACGCGCAAAAAGCTCGTCGGCTTGTTGGGCAGAAGCGAAAAACGGAAAACAAATTAAAAGCCAATATTTCATTATACAGTAATGTCTTTGCGGTGAAAAGTAAGGACAGAAACGCCAATAAATAAGGCGTTATGTGCCACGAGGATTCCGATAGATTCCTTGATTTGTTGCCACGGAATTGGATCCTCAAAAAAGGAGCGCCACGCAGCCATGTGGGTCGTAAACAATAGCGGGCGAATCGTATCAAAAACGGGCACATCCAAGGTGCCAATAATTGTAAACAACAGAATAATGGCCATCGTACTGACGATGGGACCGATGGAATTGTCGGAGAAGCAGGACAGGCAAATGGATAAAGAGCTGATGGTCAACAAAGCTAAAAATGCGACACAAAATGCGCCAGCATATCGCCACATAACGTCCGCTTCTTGAAGAATAACGAGCCCATCCGAATTCAATACCATTAAATCTCCTGGACCGAATAAAAATCGACCAATCCCAACCGCCATAAAGCCCAACCATAGAACGATCAAAAACGTATAGATACCACCGGCTAAGAATTTGGACATGAGGAGTTGGGTGCGCGTAATCGGTTTGGTCATGAGCATACGCAAGGTTCCCATGGCGGCTTCACCTGAAATGAGGTCGCCGGTGACTAGGGCAACTAGTAGTGGAATGTGCACAATAAGCATCTGCAGGATGATAAATGCCACTAAATTGCCGTTGAGTACCTTGCCTTCAAAGCGAAGAGTTTGTTCAAAAGATGCCGTGACGAATGAAATCATCGACATGCCATCTGCCATCAATGCAAATAAAATAATGCCTACCAAACCCGTAATTGCCGCAAGTCCTAAATAACTGCGGGGTTTTAGCGCGATTTTGATCAACTCGTTTCGGGTGCTATGGAAAAATATCATGAGGCAAGTAAGTTGATGAAGTAATCTTCTAATTTCCGTTTCGATTCAATCGAAAAAATCGGTACGCCGGCTTCGATCAGTTGGCGATTTACCTCCGGAATTAATTCTTTTTGTAAGGTGACCTCGATGGTGTCGCTGCCGATTTTCTTCACCTGAGCATTTGGATATTTTTCAACGATCGCGATTCCTTTAGAAATCGCATCTTCTTGCGTTTGAATCCGAATGATTTGGTCTTCCTCGTTTAACAATTCTTTCACATTTCCTTCGACCACGCTTTTCCCCTGGTGAATAATCACCATTCGGTTACAAATAATTTCTACCTCACTGAGATTGTGTGAGGAGAAAACAATCGTTTTTTGTTGTTCATTTTTCAAGCGCAAAATCAAGTTGCGCATATCGATGATTCCTTGCGGATCAAGTCCAGTAGTAGGTTCGTCGAGAACAATGAGATCTGGATTATGCAATAATGTTTGGGCAATACCAAGCCGCTGACGCATGCCGTGAGAAAATCCACCTACTTGATCTTTTTCGCGACCTTCCAAGCCTACGAATTCAAGCATGTGGTAGATTTCTTTTTTCGTGGATGGCGCACCTGAAATCCGAGAAAACAAATCAAGATTTCGGTAAGCGCTTAGAAATTTATAAAAATCTGGTTTCTCGATTAGACTACCTACGTGGCGTAAAATTTGCGTACGATTGGAGGCAAGTGGCAAGCCAAAAAGTGAAATATCCCCCGCATCCGGTTTGATGAGTGATAGCATGCAGCGCATGGTAGTACTTTTTCCTGCGCCGTTTGGCCCTAGAAATCCGTACACATCTCCACGATTGACCTGAATATTTACGTCACGGACGGCTTGAAAAGAACCAAAATTTTTAGCTAAATGCTGGATGGAAATAATCGAATCAGACATGGTAGCGTAACACGCTCTGGGGAAAAATTGTTTCTTAATTTATAAATAAGCCCATGGAAATCGCGTATGAAATTTGATACCCGCGACATTCGTACTCTTCTCACCGCCGTGCATGTAAAATGACAAAAGTTCATTTTGAGTGGTCACGCGTTTATTTACAATGACCCCACCTTTTAAAATCTTGTCAATAACCCTGAACTCTTTTTGGGTACCGTCTGCGTAGTATATCGTGCAGTACATGTAGGGAGGCTGAAATAGCAGTCGGCAAAGTTTCCCCCACACACTATATTCTACATTTGCGACCATCCGATAGGGGGCATTTTTTTGTGGAAGCGGAATGTATTGATCCTGCTGGATTGTTGGCAGTCTAAATACAAAATTTTCTACCCGAGCAGTCGCGCTATTTTTCTGCAGTAACAAGAGCGTATCCTTACCTACCGTAAATTGCTCGTTGACGGAATACCGTTTTAACAATTCAAAATTAACATCCGTATCCGCCCAAAAAGGGTTTTGTTCTCTGAATGGTTCAAGTTTAAATAATACAAAATCCGGTGCTGAAGCACTTGCATATTTTCTGCCGTTGAGTTGCATTAAGGCTGCGGTATAGGCGGAATAGGTTTGGATAACCGGTCTTGGATTGTAATTTAACTTGTTGAAGAAAATGTATGAAACGTCGTTATGAAGTATGTCAACTGATTTTTGGCCAATTTTCTGTTTGATTTTTTCAGGAAATTGAATTGGATTTGCGTCAAAATTTTTGGTGTATTTATAATTAAATAGCGTTCCAAAATACTTGATAGGATTGAGATTAATGGGGCGGAATGTTGCCATATATCCACTAAAGGTATTGTTGCCATCCGAAAATCGGATGTATTGGGTGGCAAGTAAATTGACGGCCAAAACAAGGACAAATCCCCATCCAATTTTAGCGTTATATGTCCGGTCGGAAAACAAAAATAGTAAGCCATTCAGCATGGGAATTAGCAGGAAAAACCCAAAAATATTTGGGTTTGAAATAGCCGTATGCGCTTGCTTGAATCCCAAAAAGGAAATAAAAAGTAGGAGGAAGTAGAGGTATAGATTTTGTTTATAGGTGTTTTTTAGGATAAAAATTTGCCAACAAAAAACTCCGAAAATTATTCCTTGAAACATTAGCAGCCCAACCAAGGCTTTGGTTGAGATGATAATTGTGGCCATACTATCTTGATAGCCATCTATTAATGGAAGCGAGTATGCGATGTAATTGTTGAGGTCTACATGCAAGAAGCTGGAACCTAAGATGATCCCCAACATGAGTAAGAGATTCTGAGCGATTGCTAATTTCCAAGTTGTCTTTTGTGAGCTAGCCAGGATAATCGAATTGAGAACGAACAGCGCGCATACAATGAGACTGATATTAACTTTGATAAAAAATAACAAAATCGCGATGAGGAGTGCTGCCCACGTGCCTATGGTCTTCTTTTGGTAGTAGGCAGACAGAATCCAGAAAACAAAAAAGTATAAAAAAGTGAACGATAAATCTGCGAAAAATCCCCAAGGCAACAGGATAACTAGACCAAGTATCGCTGGATAAAGCCATTTTTTTCCTTCGAAACGATCAAATGCAAGTTTGAGTAGGTATACGAAATGTCCTACGGAAATACAGTCAACGAGTAAAATGGGGATAACGGATCCGTTTTCAGGAGGTAATTTAAAGCTTAAGTAACCAAGTGGGCCGTAGGTAAACACTAGATCTTGTCCGAACGTCTTGCCTTGTTGCATGATCATCAGAATGGCTTGTGTCCAGCTTGCGTCTAGACCAACGGTCGCGTAATTTATCGGAGTGACTAGCGCAATGGCTAGGAGTGCGAAAAATCCGAGAAATATTCGTTGGTACAATTTTTCTGCCATCATCTGGTAAGGTAAAAAATAGCTACTTATTCCACGGTAACACTTTTTGCCAAGTTTCTTGGTTTATCTACATCCAATCCACGCTCCACCCCAATGTAATACGATAAAAGCTGGGTGGGCAATACGCTAATCAAAGGGGCCAAAAGTTCATCCACTTCAGGTACAACCATTACATGATCTGCCATGCTTCGGATGAGGGTATCGCCTTCGGAAATTACTGCGATCACTTTGCCTTTTCGGGCTTTAATCTCCTGGATATTGGAAACAATTTTTTCGTAGTACGCATCTTTAGTTGCGATGAATAAAACGGGTAAATTCTCGTCTACTAAGGCAATGGGGCCATGTTTCATCTCGGCAGCAGGGTAGCCCTCTGCGTGGATGTATGAAATTTCTTTCAATTTCAAGGCACCTTCCAAGGCTACAGGAAAATTGTATCCACGTCCTAGGAATAAGAAATCACGTGCATCCGCGTAGTGTTTGGCGACTTCCTTGATTGCCTTATGGGTCGCTAATGTTATTTTGACTTTTTCGGGAATTAAGGCCAATTCTCCCAGCAAGCGATTGTATTCAGCTTCAGCCAATGTCCCTTTTGCCTTTCCGATTTTCATGGCCATCATGGCGAGAACGGTCAGTTGGGCTGTAAATGCTTTGGTTGAGGCTACGCCAATTTCCGGTCCGGCATGCGTATAGGCACCCGCGTGCGACAAGCGTGCGATGGAGGAACCTACCGCATTAACCACACCAAAAATAAAGGCACCCTGTTCTTTTGCCCGTTCAATGGCAACTAACGTATCAGCCGTTTCGCCACTTTGTGAGATGGCTAAAATAATGTCTCCTGGTCCGATAACTGGATTTCGGTAGCGGAATTCGGAAGCATACTCCACTTCTACGGGGATCCGACAAAGCGTTTCAATCATGTATTCGGCGACGAGTCCGGCGTGCCAACTGGTTCCACAGGCCACGATTACGATGCGTTTGGCTTGCGCAAAAACAGATAAATGTTGCTCAACACCCGCTAAGGTTAACGTCATGTTTTCACTGTCCAAACGTCCACGCAAACAATCTGTCAAACTGGCTGGTTGGTCGAAAATCTCTTTCAACATAAAATGGTCATAACCTCCTTTTTCAATTTGGGCTAATTCCATGTCAAGCTGCTGGATATAGGGTGTAATCGGCTCATTACCCAGGTTTTTTAGGATGATTTCATCCGGGGAAATAATGGCCAATTCATAGTCATTGACATAAATTACTTGCTTCGTATACTCGATAATAGGTGAGGCGTCAGAGGCTAGAAAATGTTCGCCTTCCCCGACACCGATCACGAGCGGACTTCCTTTACGTGCCGCAATTAAGCGATTAGGAAAGCCCTCTTCGATGACGATGATCACGTATGCACCCACCACGCGTTTAAGCGCGATGCGCATCGCTTCTTCGAGCGATGATTGGTTGTTTTTTTGAATTTCTTCAATGAAATTAACGAGTACTTCGGTGTCTGTTTCGCTTTCGAAGGTGTATCCTTTTTGGATTAATTCTTGCTTCAATGAGGCATAATTTTCGATAATCCCATTGTGGACTAAGGTCAATTTTCCCGAATTCGATTTGTGAGGGTGGGCGTTTGCATCCGAAGGTTCTCCATGTGTGGCCCAGCGCGTATGGCCGATGCCCACAGTAGCCGTTTGTGTCATGGGATCAGTCCAAGCCTCCAATTCAGCTACCCGACCTTTTCGCTTAAAATTCGTGACCTGATCTCCATAAAGTGCGATTCCTGAACTGTCATATCCGCGGTATTCCAAACGTTTTAATCCCTTTAGGATTATTGGGTAAGCGGCTTGGTGGCCGATGTAAGCGACAATTCCACACATATAGATTTATTTTTTAGGGCGAATTTTAGAAGTACAAATATCTTGAAATATCGGCTTAAATGCAAGAAACCGGTAAACGCCGCCGAGGTCTGAAGATCCCGGCAGCGTTACGTAAAAAAGTACTATTTCGCCAGCTTAACTACCCAAAACCTGATTATTTTTCACATTTTTAGCCTTTTTTAGACGCTTTTTTGAGCTATTTAACCTAATTTTAAGTCACAGGTTGGTGGGATCCTGACCCCGACAACCTGAACAAAACCCTTTAGAATCATGAAGAAACTTATATTATTCCTATTCGTGTCATTAAGCCTTCAAAACGCTCTCGCACAAGACTTACGTGTCGAACCCCTTAATTGGTGGGTGGGCATGAAAAATAGCCAGCTGCAACTAATGATCCACGGAAAGGATATAAAAGGGAGCGAGGTAATTGCCAAAAAGCCAGGTTTAAAGATTGTGAAAGTGCATTCGGCCGACAGCCCGAATTACCTATTTGTTGACTGTGAAATCTCGAAAAACACCCCGGCAGGGTCCTATCCCATTGACCTAATAAAAGGTGGTAAAATCATTCATCACATCGATTATTCCTTACAAGCACGCGATAAAAATTCTGCAAATCGCCCTTCGTTCGGTACCAAAGACGTCATCTACCTAATTACACCAGATCGTTTTGCTAACGGGGACCCATCTAATGATGCAGCACCTGGATTCCGCGAGCCCAATCCCGCACGCAATGAAATGTATGGACGTCACGGTGGAGATATCAAAGGAATAGCAGACCGGTTAGATTACATTCATGACATGGGCTTCACCGCGATTTGGAGCATGCCGGTTCAAACCAATGACCAAGCGAAGGAAAGCTACCACGGGTACGCCATTACAGATCATTATGCGATTGACCCGCGTTTTGGCACCAACGAAGATTATAAAGATTTAGCTGTAAAAGCTGGCCAAAAAGGCATCAAGATCATCATGGATGTCGTCTTAAATCACTGCGGAGATGGCCACTGGTGGATGAAAGATTTTCCATTCAAGGATTGGATAAATTTCGATGGAAAGTTTGTCTCAACTACACATCGCAGAGAAACGGTGCAAGATCCACACGTGTCTAAATTCGACGCGAAGATGCAAACAGAAGGTTGGTTCGTGCCCGCCATGCCTGATTTGAATCAAAAAAATCCGTTCATGGCCAAATATTTGATTCAAAATACGATTTGGTGGATTGAATATGCCCATTTAGGCGGCATTCGAATTGATACCTATCCATATTCTGAGAAGCTATTTGCGGCGCAATGGTCAGATGCCGTTTTGGCGGAATACCCTAACCTCAATCTGGTAGGAGAAGAATGGTCATCGAATCCAATCATCACGTCCTATTGGCAAAAAGGAAAAGTGAATCGCGACGGATTTAAATCGTCGTTGCCGGCATTAATGGACTTCCCGTTGCAGAATGCATTGACAGAATCCATGAACGAAAATGATCAAGATTGGGGAAAAGGGCTGAATAAACTGTACAATGTCTTATCAAATGATTTGATTTATGCCAATCCAGACAATTTGGTGGTCTTCGGCGACAACCATGACATGTCTCGTTTTTATACCCAAGTGAAACATGACCAAGCATTATTTCGCATGGGCATCTCGTTTTTAATGACTACACGTGGCATTCCACAGATCTTTTATGGTACCGAGAATTTGATGTCCAACCCTAAAAGCAGCGAACACGGAGAAATTCGTGGTGATTTTTATGGCGGCTGGCCAGGTGACGTGAAAGATGCGGTGAGCCAAAAAGGGTTTACGGCCGACGAGAAAAGCACGCAGGATTTCTTTAAAAAGTTATTGAATTGGCGGAAACATAACTCCGTGATTCATGAGGGCAAATTGCTTCATTTTGGACCAGAAAATGGCATTTATGTATATTTTAGATATACGAATACAGGAAAAGTGATGGTGGTTCTAAATAAAAATGCGCAAGAAAAAGTCGTTGATCTCACCAAATTTGCAGAAATTATCCAACCCGGCATGGCGGTAAAAGAGGTTTTAACAGATAAACAATTTACCTTAGGGGCTAACCTAAGCGTTGCTGGAAAGACAGCCATGATTTTAGAAGTGCATTAAACGCGTAAAAAAATAAAACCCGAAAGGGCCTAGTTCTAATCAAATCATACATGTTTCGTAAAATCGCCTATGGTTTTTGCGTACTGCTGCTGCATGCATTTTGGTATACTCCCTCAGCACAGGCCGTAGCTGATAGCTACCATCCCCGCAAGTTTTCAAATCATGCCCAATTCGCTGATTTTAACGCCATGTGGCAAGATTGGGATCAAAAGTATCGATCGGATGAAGGCTATTTTTCATTTGCCAATGTAGCCGACCTTGAGGCCATCCTGATTGGACATTTACAAAAAGCACGAAAAGAGAAAGACCTGCCCAAGGTAGTCCGTGTGCTCTTGCCTTTGTCCATGGTCTACCACAATCAAGCTAAATTTGACCAAGGTCTTCCCTTGTTTGAGTGGCTTTTTCAACACCTCGCCCTTGTTCCCAAACATTACCACCGCGACGTATACATTAAGTTGGAAGAGGAATATCGAGGAAAAAATCTACTCGAGAAGGCCATCGTCATTCGGCAGAAGCGAATCGAAAAGGGCTACATTAAAACCTTTTGGGAAATTTACCGCGATTGCGGCTTATACGAAGATGCCATCAAAGATTATCGGGCCAATCAACCTTTCCCCGCTAAATTGGAACTCAGGCGCGTTTATTACTATGATCGCCTAGGTAATTTGTATCTATTGAATGGCCAAATCGACGCAGCTATTCAGCAGTATACCAAGGGCGCGGAACAAATCCAGTTATTGATACAGTGGAATAGAAAATCAAAACAATACTTGCCGCGCGAGTTGAATTTTTGGCGAGGCGATTTTAAGGGTAAGTTGGCCATTTGCCGAATCAAAAAAGGGATTTATACACACGCGATCCAGACATTAAAAGAAGATTTGGCCTTGACAAAGGACGATATCGATCATCAAATACAAAGTATGATTGTGTTAAGTCAATGTTTCATTCATGCCAAACAATACCCGGTTGCCAAAATATACCTGGATTCCGCCAATCGTTACATGCGTGGAAAAGTGATTCGACCCTTAAAAATTGAGTTGCTAGCGACCTATGCTGCGTATCATAAGTCAGTCAGTCAATCAGATTCTGCCTTTTACTTTTTGAAAGCACAATACCACTATCAAGATAGTTTGAATGAGACCATGAATCGTAATAAGTCGGTGTTGTTATTGGGCCAACTCGAAGTTTCGAAACGGCGTGCAGAGCTATTGGCCTCTAAAAATGACCTGTTGAAGCTTACTAAGATTTCTGAGGTCCAACAAGTTCAAGTCCGTAGTTTGATCTTGTTGGTAATCATCATGCTGGTCTCGGTCCTCGTTTCCATCATTATCATACGCCAAAAATACCTGTTAAAAGTTCGTGCAGAACAAATCGTTTTGCAGAATAGTCGGAATGAAATTTTACTTAAAGAATTACATCATCGCGTTAAGAATAATCTGCAAGTGATTTACAGTCTATTGAATTTACAAAAGCGACGCGTCCGAAATAAAGAATCGAATGAGCTGATTCGCTCCATGCAAAATCGGATTCAAACCTTTGCCCTCGTGCATTCAAACTTACACAATACTCAAGAATTTGAATTTGTGAATGTCAAAGAGTACATAGAGACCTTGGTTGCGCATTTAATTTTAGTTTTCCAACATGAGGAGGATATTCCTGTGACCATTCAGGTTGATATCGATACCGAGCTCCAGTTAAGTTTGGAGAAAATCACCTCGTTTGGTTTAATCCTAAATGAAATCATTTCGAATGCATTTAAATATGCATTTACACATGTAAAGAATGGAATTTTGACGATTCGCGTGCAGCGTCAAGGGGCTAAGATTAGTATCGTCATTTCGGACAATGGGCCAGGGAAGGAGGCTGATTTGACAGATTCGGGCCAATTGGGCATGAAACTAATCACGCTTATGTGCAAGCAAATGGATGCTACGCACGAAATGCGGGCAGACGGTGGCATCATTCACCAAATAACGTTTAACTATATCTAGATGGGGAATAATCGAATTTTGGTTTTGGAGGATGAGGTAATTGTAGCCATGGATCTTCAAGAAATTTTGGAGAAATCTGGCTTTGAGGTGATTATAGCCCATAATTACATGGAAGCTTTTACGATTCTAGTCGATTGGAAACCACAGTTGGCCATCTGCGACATAGACCTTGGGCAAGGTAAAACGGGCATTGAATTTGCCTTGGATGCCAAAAGTCGGGTGCCTTCACTGGAAGTTATCTTTTTGACGGCCTTTGGCGATCGGAATCATTTAGATCAAACCAATGAGTCGAGTCCAATTAATTACCTTGTTAAACCATGGAATGAAAGTCAAATCAGCATTTCGGTGGAAATGGCTTTTCAAGCTATCCATAAGAAATCGGGCGAAGGGCATGACTTTACGCCAGCCGAAAAGCGAATTTTGGAATTAATTGCGGCGCAAAAGAAGACCAAGGAAATTGCCGAACTACTCTTTATATCGGAGAAAACGGTGAAAAACCACCGCTATCATATTTCAAAGAAATTAGGCTTGTCAAATGAAAATAACAGCCTACTCTCCTGGGCGTTAAAAAATATGTAAATATGAGGCCCGGGCCTCATAGTCATTGGGAGGAAATTCGCGTTTCTTTGTAGAAATACTCCTCGTTCTAATAAATTCATTTAAAGTGTCCTGATGCAAATTCGGGACACTTTATTGTTTTTGGACCTTAATGGATTTTAGCCCATGGCTGAATTTTACCACATAGTTTCCTACGGGAACTTGACTCAGCGGGATTTGATCTTTGGTTTGAAATTCCACTTTTCCCCACCAAATCCGACCTTGTAAGTCGATCAATTGCACCTGCAGGCTCGGGTAGATTTTCTTGTCAAATTCTATTTGTATGTAATCCTGAGCAGGATTGGGAAAAATGCGAATACTGGATCTCTCCTCTTCATTCCCTAAGATAAGCACTTGCTTAGTTGCTGATCTGGGCACCATGCATCCAGCCGCACTTTTTATCTCTACGGCATAGGTTCCAGAAACCATGACTGTTAAATTTTGCTTGACTTCGCCAGGCATTAAGGTGCCATTTTGGAACCATTGATAAGATCCTGCTGGTGAGGTGGTTAGAATATTTTCGCTTACGTTATTGATTTGAGGAGTCGGTAATTGCTTCTCAAATGGGCAATCATCTACTTTGTCCAAGAGCCCATCTGCATCACTATCGCGCTGATCTGAAGCGCAACCATTTTTGTCTACGGGATTATTTGGGCTGGTATTGGGACATTGATCTTTCGCATTTACATAACCGTCCGCATCATCATCAAAATAATTGTCATACGGTTCAATTAAAAAATGATCAAAGGCAAATGCCCGCATTCCCGTTTGATTAGTTAATAAAGGAGCTGCAATTTGATAGCCTTTGGGATGATTATAAAATGACGGGGTATACGCAAGCGTGTCCGTGGTAGGTGGTTTAGAAAGCAACAAAGTCAATTCGTTGTCCTTCGCTTCTATGCGTACTAATTCCGTAAAATTCGCATGAGGAAATGCGATTGGAGCAAAGAAAAAATTATTTTTTAAACTTTGAGTTAGTTTGTTTCCATTCCAATCTGTCACGGTCGAATCAGCTGGAATGCGAAGTTTCTGTCCTTTATCAAATGCCAAAATGATTTTTTTCTTGTCTTTACTCGCGAAATAAGCGCGTTGGATATTGGGACTTTCAATCTGAGGATTTGTCTCTGGACGGTATAAATCGGCCTCAAGTAATCGGTATAATTCCGCAGCAGTTTGTGCATAACCCTCTGGCGAATAATGAATGCCATCATATCCTTTGGTCCCAATAGTCGCAAAACCCCTGATAAAGGTATCCGTTTGCGTGATCGATCGCTGCCCATCGCGGATGACACTTTGTATTGAAAGTTCACCGTGAAGGATGTTGATTTGAGGTAGGTATATTTTTTGAATGCCAGGGTATTCTTTTTTGAGTAAATCGGCGTGTTTTTTAAAATTGGCCAACCACTCCGGGGCGTTGCCGCTGGTTTCATTTTCGCCTTGTCGGTAAATGAATGCCTTCACTTGATTTGTGACACCGGCTTTTTGGCTGCGGTAGAGTAATTTACCACTGGAGGTTTTTAGGTCGACGGGGTTTGCACTTCGGAACAGATTGTATTCCATGGAAGAGCCGCCGGAGCCGCCATTAATAATGCAGATAGGAATTTTTTGCTTTTCAATCAGGAGGCGCTGGAGTTCGGAGGCAAAGAGGCCCACGTCCGATGGGCTATTGGAAATCGACCAAAGTGTATCCGCCGCATGGTATGGCGCATAGTTTTCATAGTCTGGATTTCGGCCAAAACTGCGCGCAAATTTACCTTTATAGACTTTGGGGTGGTCTTTTCCTGTATACGAATTGGATTGTCCACTCACCAAAAAAACATCCCCTGCGACGATATTTTCACGACGCGCGAGGAACGTGGAGTCTTTGCCGTTTAGCCAATATACATCTAGATGATATTCGGCTAATTCAGCCCGAATAGGAATGCGCAATGAAAAGTCGCCAGCTGTTTTTAGTGCGGTTTTCACATACGAGTAGGGGGAATTATTTTTTTTGATATTGACCGAAATAGCTCCCGGTGTGCCTGCATGCATCTTCCCTGAAATGGGAATATATGCGATATTTTGAGCATCACGCGGAAAGAGCTGTAAATTTTGCGGCAGTTGATGAAAAGTGATTTGTTGGCCTACCAAGCCATGGTGTACACATACACTAATCAACAATAACGTGGGTATAAATTTCAAGACAGAGGATACGCATTAACGCTGCAAAGCTAGTCAATTTGCGCGTGAGTCTACGTTTATTTTAGGTAACGGTAAATGAATTTGATCTGAAAAATGAGGCCTAGGGCCTATTGTGGTTAGCTGGATAAGGTAGTTCCTTTGATTAAGTAATATTCCTAGTTCTAATTCAATAAGCGATTACCTAACCCTAATACCTTAAATTTATACAAAGCCTCTGCTAGGGATAGCGGGGGCTTTATTTTTTGGTATCCACAGAGGTTACTGGCTTTAAACACATTTCAAAATGTATGACAGGGTATGATATGACCAATAAATAATTAATTTTAGGCTTGCCGAGGAAGCACTTTTACAAAATCCACGGTTGGCTGTTTAAATCCCCTTTTCACTGTCATGAAAAAACTTATCTTCTTAGTACTATTTAGTTATATGGCCGTTGGCCAAACAAAATCTGATATACAAAGCGCTTCTCGCTTGTTTGATTTATCCTTTACTTCTCAGGAGATAGATACGCTGTATTCAGATGTGTTGGATAACGTGGCGAATTATAAGGCGATGCATGGTTTAAGTTTGGGGAATGAAGTTCCCTTAAGTCTATGGCAGAATCCTAGATTGCCTGGAATGAAGTTTGATGAAACGCAGCGTGCGGTGGTTTGGCCTCGCGTGAAGGCTTCAATGCCTGCGAATAAAGCAGAGTTGGCGTTTTATTCCATCGATCAGCTCGCGTATTTGATTAAGACGAAACAGATTACCTCTGTTGCATTAACGCAATTTTTCATTGAGCGCATCAAGACCTATGGGGCTAGCTTACAATGTGTGGTCAGTCTGCAGGAGGATATTGCTTTGGCGCAGGCGCGTCAAGCGGATCGAGAAATTGCTGCCGGAAAATACCGGGGCTTGTTGCATGGAATTCCGTATGGCTTGAAAGATTTGTTTGCGGTGAAAGGAACCAAAACGACTTGGGGGGCGGCACCTTATCAAGATCAAGTGATTGAGGAGGATGCGTATGTATATGCCAAACTCAAAGAATCTGGGGCTGTTTTGGTGGCTAAATTCACCTTGGGTGCACTGGCGATGGGTGATTATTGGTTTGGTGGGAGAACTAAGAATCCGTGGAATTTGAATGTGGGTTCATCGGGGTCATCTGCTGGATCAGCCTCAGCAACAGTTGCTGGACTTGTTCCATTTGCGATTGGAACGGAGACTTGGGGCAGTATTGTTTCGCCAGCAACGACGTGTGGAGCGACGGGATTACGTCCTACTTTCGGAAGTATTAGTCGGTCAGGAGCCATGGCACTAAGTTATTCGTTGGATAAAGTAGGCCCAATATGCCGGTCGGCAAACGACGCGGCCATCGTTTTTCATTACCTACATGGTACGGATGGGAAGGATTTGGCAGCGGTCAATATGCCATTTAATTATCAGGCAAATCGTTCATTGAAAGGAATGAAGATTGCGTATGCCAAAAACTATTTTGACAAGATTAAGGATACGACGCGGAATGAATGGCGCGCCTTGGTTGCATTGAGGCAGCAAGGGGTGACGTTGATTCCGGTAGAATTTCCAGATGAAAAGGTATATACGTTCAATATCATGGATGTGATTATTGGGGCAGAATGTGCGGCGCAATTTGACGAGATGACGCGAAAAAATATCGATGATCAGTTGACCCGTCAAACGAAAAATGACTGGCCCAATCAATTCAGAACTTCCCGATTTATTCCCGCAGTAGAATACATCAATGCCCAGCGGCACCGGTATACCTTGATGCAACAGGTTAATGAGGTTATCACGCAATACGATGCGATTATTTGTCCATCCCGGGGAGGAGGCAATCAATCTGCCATCACGAATTTGACGGGTCATCCCGTGGTTTGCGTTCCTACAGGATTGGATGCGAAAAATAAGCTACCTACGGGAATTTCATTTGTAGGCAAATTGTATGGTGAGGGCAATTTGTTGCGGATTGCACAATTTTACCAGGATCATACGAAGCATGAAGAAATGCATCCGGAAGCATTTACACGCTAGTGAACAATAACTTTATAAATACTTTTTGAAAAAACTTATTGTTCTACTCCAAGCTAAATCAGCCGGCTCTTTCTGATAACGCGCTGGAGACGAGTCATTATTAAAGGCATGCTGGGCCCCTTCGTAAATAAACAATTGATAGTCAATTTGATTGCTTTTCAATGCATTTTCGTAGGCTGGAATACCTCCATTGATACGTTCGTCTAAACCAGCATAATGAAGCATTAATTTGGCTTTGATTTTAGGGACCAAGGAAGCGTCGATTTGCCGACCGTAATATGGCACGCCTAACGTTAACGCAGGATCCGCAGCGGCCAAATCGTTCACGACACCACCACCCCAACAGAATCCAATGCAAGCTGTTTTTTGATTACTATTTTTCAATGATCTCAGATAGCTCAGGCCGCTCAACATATTTTCTATATTTTGCTTTGCATCTAATTTTCCAATCAGCGTTCGTCCCTCATCTTCATTGGTAGGTGTTCCTCCAAACTGACTCAAACCATCGATCCCTAATGCAATAAATCCCTCCTTGGCGATTCGCCTCGTTACATCCTTAATGTGCGGAGTTAATCCTCTGTTTTCATGTATCACCAAAACAGCGCCCATGCGCTTTTTCCCCTGCTTCGGTTGCGCTAAATAGCCTTTGATTATCCCATTAGGGGACGGGAACTCCGCCGTTGAAATGAGTAATTCGCTATCATCCTCGGCAACTTGTGCACTTGCCGCATAACTACCCTCCAAAGCTGGCAAAATCGTGCTTAATGCAGCTGTACCGCCGATTAATTTGGTTAATCGATTTAAAAAGACCTCTCTAGTTAAAGGCTTGTGTGTATATTCATCAAATAGTTGGATGATTTCTTGATTTAACTTCATCGGTTATTTTATTTAAAATGTTATTTTTCAGGAATGATTGGCAATATAAAATTTTATTGGCGGGGTTTATATGTTTGTGCCAACTAGCACAAATTTTTTCAATTCCATAACATGGGCACACATGAAAAAATTAGTTTTTGCATTGTTTATTGTTTTGTTCGCGAATGCTTTTTCGAGTCAAGCGCAACTTGTTGACTTTTCAAATGCGCATATACATGTGACGAAAGAATTAAAATCTCCTTATCGAGAAACCTATATTAGGCTAATTCAAGAAGAAATTAAAAAGCGGACAGAGCTAAATGTGCGCGTACAAGATCAATCGGATGCGATGCCGATGATTGCTTTGGCGTTTGCAACAGATCAAAATTTACATGGCATTCCGTTGCCTCAATTGCCTAAAAATTCTCCTGCTTTTGCCAAAGAGGGATATGCTTTCTCCGTCGACATACGCACGAAAAGGCCTATTTTATGGCTCTTAGGTGGGGATGAAAGGGGTATTTTATATTCCTTGGGTGAATTTTTTCGAAAAGCCCATTTGTCAAAGAATAAAATAGTCGTGGACAAAAAATATGAGGTGGCTGTTTCGCCGCTGCATACGATTCGCGGCCACCAGTTGGGTTACCGAAACACAGCGAATTCATGGGACGCTTGGGATCCGAAGCAGTATGAACAATACATTCGAGATTTAGCGCTTTTTGGAACGAATGCGATTGAAAATATTCCCCTGGAGGACAGTCCGCTGGGGCCTCACATGAAATTATCGCGGGAGGAAATGAATGTTAAATTAAGCCAAATCTGCCAGAATTATGGACTTGATTATTGGGTTTGGACGCCTGCCGTTGTGGACTTAGCGGATGAAGCCAAGTTTAAGCAGGAGGTCATGAAGCATGCTGAGTTTTACAAAAGAACGCCCAAGATCGATGGTGTTTTTTTTCCTGGGGGTGATCCCGGTAGTAATCATCCGAAATATGTGTTGCCATTCTTGAAAGCCATTGCAGCAGAATTGAAATTGTCTCATCCGGCAGCTGGCATGTGGGTCTCCTTACAAGGGTTTAGTGACGAGGAGGTTAATTATTTTTACGAATACTTGGAAAAGTATCAGCCCAACTGGCTAGTGGGCGTTGTTACAGGTCCCAGCAGCCCTGATCTGGCTAGTACGCGTTTTAGATTGCCCAAGCAATACAAGCACCGCCATTACCCAGATATCACCCATACGGTGCGATGCCAATATCCCACGGAAAACTGGGATCAAGCATTTGCCCTCACCGAGGGGCGCGAGGTTTCGAATCCCCAGCCGGTGTATTATGCGAAAATTCATCAGCGATTTGCGCATTTAACTGATGGATCAATCGCTTATTCAGATGGTGTGCATGATGATGTCAACAAAGTTGTTTGGAGCCAAAAATCGGTAGACCCTTCAAAAGATGTGCGTGAGGTGTTGGTTGATTATGCCCGATTCTTTTTTGGCCATGATGTATCCGAGAAAGTAGCTGATGGAATTTTGGCTTTGGAGCGTAATTGGGTGGGTCCAGTGGAGGAAAATGGGGGTATAGAGACAACGTTTGCTTACTGGACTACTTTAGAATCGCAATATCCAATGTTGAAGAATAATTGGCGTTGGCAACAGCTATTGTTGCGCGCCTATTACGATACCTATGTAAAACGACGCAAAATACGTGAGCAAAAATTGGAGCAACAAGCGAATTTAATCTTAGCCAAAGCAAGTGAAATAGGTGTGCTGCCAGCGATGGACATGGCGCTTGCAAAGGTTAATGAGGCAGATAATGCATCTGAAAATTCAGAAATTCGTCAAAAAATCATCACGTATTGCGACGCATTATTTACCTCCATCGGTTTGCAAACGAGTGTGGAGAAGTATCGAGCTAGTGGCGCGGAACGTGGGGCCATTTTGGATTTTATTGATTACCCACTAAATAACCGGTGGTGGTTAGCTGATGAGTTCGAAAAAATTAAAAAAATGGCCAAAGTAGAAGATCAGTTGGCACGCATCGCGGTGATTGCCAACTGGGAGAATCCGGGGATTGGTAGTTTTTACGATAACGTATCTGATGTCGCGAAAGGTCCACGCGTGACGACTCGAACGGATGATGGAACGGATGTGCTTTGGGAGGAAAATGGTAAAAGTAGACGCCGACTATCCTCTCAGTTGTATCAAAATTTCCCCAAACTAGCGTATGTGGATTTAGATCCCAACGCGAAATATACCATTCGGATTTCAGGTTATGGTGAGGCCTTATTACGCGTAGATGGGGTTCGCATTGCGCCGACGCTCTATCAAAAAGGCATGGGGGAGTTCAAAGAGTTTCAGCTCAGTCCACAATATGTGCGCGATGGTAAAATTGACATATCGTTTGATGAACCTGAGGAGTCTCATTTAAATTGGCGTCAACATTCCAAAGTTTTTGATGTGTGGCTGTTGAAAAATTAGTGGGCTTCATTGAGTGGTGTCAAATTAAGTGCAGATCGCATTAAAAAATAAGTTGCAATGAATCTCATTAACATGTTCCTTTTTTTGTTTTTGGGAACAATTGTTCAAAAATGGTTTGATGGACCAAATTTTATTTAAATATCTTGTGCTGTTTAATTTTAAATAAATTTCAAATGAAAAAGTCCCTCGTTATTTTGTCAATCCTTTTCTTGGGATTGTGTGTTAAAGTTTCTGCACAATATGCATCTGTCTCATTGACGGCCGCATCAGATACTATTTTTTTAGGCGATAATGCAAATGCTCACCTAAGCCGTGTGTTAAATTTTAATTATGATCCTAAATCAGAGGCAATCTTTGCGCAAGTATCCATGGATGTGCATCACATCAATCCCATCGATTTGCCAGAGGTATATGTGAACGGGAAACATGTGCATGTAAGTATTTATTTTCCTTCATTGGCGACCTCAACAAAGTTTTATTTCTTCAAGGTCAAAGGTTTGCAAGATGTAGTTGTAAACTCGCCAATCGGGAAGGAGAATGCAAAGTTGACCTTTTTACTAAACCCTTCAGACCTTGTCACAGGTAAAAATGTGATTCGAATTACGGTTGGTAATCGAACCATTGAAAATGTGGATGATTTTGCGATTACAAATCCAAAGATTGAATTCAGAGGCAAGATTAGTAGCGATTCCTATTCAGATTATTCTAAATAAATAGCATGTTTTCTGAACAGTGTTTACGAAACGCTGATTCGTTTATGTTGATGTGAAGCCTCTGCTAGGTGTAGCGGGGGCTTAATTGTCGGGTATATTTTGTAGTCCCGGAAGGAATCGAACCTTTTCTACTTTGTTTTTAAAATAAATTGTATAATAATTTTATTATATTTATTATATAAATTAATAAATTTAATAGTTACTTGGGTTTTTAATCGAAATAAATTATTTTGAATACTCCCGAAATTAAAAATAATAAAAAAACAACAATCCTGTTTGATTTGATTTCTACTCAAGGGTCGATCTTAAATGGTGGTGCTGAATTTACTGTTAAAATCTTAGATACTATTTTAGAAAGATTTGAAAAAGTTAATCATGAAATCGTTTTTCTATTTGACTCACATCTTCCGGCACTATATAAAACCGCAACGCCAGAATTTTTACAAAAAGAATATAACTTTTCTTGTGTTGACATTTCTTTAAGTAAGAGTATTTCAGCAATTATTTCTGAATTTAACATTGATGTTTTTTTTGTTGGAATTGGCCAAAGGCTTGAATATTATTCATTGGAAGATATAAATTGTAAAACTTTTATCGTATTTCACGATTTGTCAAATATTGAAATTGAAGACAATTTTTTAGAATATTTTTTGTTTTTGAAACTTCATAAAAAATCTATTAAACATTTGTTGAAGTTGATGTACAGGTACCTTTTTATTGATGTAACTAAAGACCATTACATAAACCCATTTCAATTTGCCCAAAAAGAAAATGTAACTATAATTACAGTATCCGAGTATTCAAAAACTTCAATCAACTATTTTTTTCCAGAAATAAAGAAAGATATTTTAGTTGTTCATAGTCCAGAAAAGGTATCATTGCGAAATGGAGAAATTGAAAATAAAGAACTAGATCAATTAATTCAATCTCAAAAAAAATATTTCCTAATTTTAGGGGCGGATCGTCCGTTAAAGAATGTAGATTTTACATTATTCGTATTTGAAAAATTTTCCCAAGTTTATCCAGAATATTTTTTGGTTACCATTGGGAAAAATTACAAGAAATTTTCTAATCATATTGGTTTGCCTTATTTATCGTCTTCAGATTTAGAAAACGTGATTAAAAATTCTTATTGCCTCATTTATGCCACCTTATTTGAGGGATATGGTTATCCTCCAGTCGAAGCGATGAAATATGGAAAGCCAATCGTCGTTTCAAACGTTTGTTCCATGCCGGAAATATTGGAGGACGCTCCCGTTTATTTTTCGCCTTTTTATAAAGTTGATCTAATGAATGCTTTGAATAAAGTTATTACAAATTATGATTTTTATAGTAAGAAGTCACGTTTAAGGTATCTGGAAATAAAGGAATTACAAGTTAAATCACTTAATAAGTTAATAGGTATGATTCTAAATAATAAATTAATTGATTTGTCAAATAAGGATAAAAATATAATTAAGTGATGGTTTCAGTATCAGTAATTATTGTCAATTACAATACACGAGATTTGACATATGAGTGCTTAAAATCAATTTTTGAATTTACAAAAGATCTACAATTTCAAATCATTGTAGTAGATAATAACTCAAGTGATAATTCTGTAGAGTTCATAAAAGAAAATTTCCCACTTGTTGATATTGTAAAATCACATCTTAATTTAGGATTTGGTAGAGCAAATAATCTAGGTGTTAATATTGCTAAAGGCGACTTTTTGTTTTTTTTAAATTCGGATACAAGACTTTTAGAAAACTCCATAAAATATTTTCATGATTTTTTTAAAAAATACGAAAATGAATTAAAAATAGGTGCCTTGGGATGTATTCTGCTGGATGAAAATTTCGTGATGAATAATTATGGTGGACGTTTTCCCATTGTCAACACCATTATAAAACAAGCATTATTGAATCAATTTATTAGACTTATTCCGTTCCGAAAGAAAGTTGGTCTTATCTTTCCAAAGTTAAGTTCAAAAATTAAATTACTCTATTTAAAGAATAAAATTTCCTTTAATTCAGAAAATAAAAATTATTTTAAAGTTGATCAAGTAATAGGCGCTGATATGTTTATGAGAAAATCCTTGTTTAGTGAATTTAATGGGTTTTCAGAGGATTTTTTTATGAATTATGAGGAAACTGATCTACAAAAAAGAATTGCTGATTATGGATTTTCCCAATTCATACTTAAGGACACTAAAATTATACACATTGGAGGTGGAAGTGGTTTAAAGAAAAAAAAGAACTTTCAAAGAATCGTAACTCATCAAAGTATGCATATTTATTTGAGAATTCATGATAAGAAAAATTATCATAAATTGTTATCTATGCAAATAATATACTTTTTTGTATGTTTTTTAATGCCACAATATACCTTTGAAGAAAATATTAAATACAACAAAGCAATGCTTGCGTTTCTAATTGACAATAAAATAATTGGGATAAATTCATAAAAAAACTCCACTAAACTTGGTGGAGTTTTTCATTTAGTAGCCCCGGAAGGAATCGAACCTTCATCTTAGGTACCGGAAACCTACATTCTATCCATTGAACTACGGAGCCAGGGCTGCAAATTTACGAAAACTTCTCCAACTGTTTGGTCAATACATTAAAATC
>JACCDI010370390.1_pt1 | contig 24571 bp, 25 predicted proteins | sample 7442791 | NCBI WGS metagenome assembly JACCDI01 (sample SAMN15323434, study PRJNA562643) | freshwater metagenome | isolation source: river surface water | place: USA:Blue River Watershed | collected 2017-08-15
AGCTAAAGTACGCGGCTCGTTAGCCCAGATGGCGGAATTGGTAGACGCACTAGGTTCAGGTCCTAGCGGTGGCAACACTGTGGAGGTTCGAGTCCTCTTCTGGGCACCAGTTCATTGGAAGGGATGATCAAGCAAGATCGTGTCATCCCGATCCGCACCCGTCGACACCATTGCAATCGGTGCACCGACAACCTCCGATAGACGATTCAGATAGCGTTGTGCGGCATCCGGCAGGCGATCCCACTGCCGCACCCCCTGCGTCGTCTCGGTCCAACCAGGCATCACCTCGTAGATGGGCGTGCACTGGGCGACCGCATCTGCGCCAAACGGCAGCACATTCACCCGGCCATTCGGGGTGTCATAGCCGACGCAGAGATGGATCTCTGACAGACCATCCAAGACATCAAGCTTTGTAATACACAAACCCGTCACACCGTTAATCTGCATCGATCGACGCAGGGCCGCTGCATCAAACCAGCCGCAGCGACGTGGACGTCCTGTCACGGAACCAAATTCATTGCCGCGCTTGGCCAAGATCTGTCCGACTTCATTGATCTGCTCTGTGGGGAACGGCCCCGAGCCCACCCGTGTCGCGTAGGCCTTGGTAATCCCCAGCACATAGTGAAGCCGCGACGGGCCAACACCCGCACCTGCACCGGCAGCACCGGCCACACAATTGCTACTCGTCACAAACGGATAGGTGCCATGGTCGATATCGAGCAACGATCCCTGGGCGCCTTCAAACAAGAGATTCTCCCCGCGCTCGCCCGCTTCATAGAGCAGCTGCGGCACATCGGCGCCCATCTTCAACAACCGCGGTGCCATGGCCATCAGTTCATCAAAGACCTGATCGACCGATACCGCCTTCGCTTTTAAGTGCTCGACCAAAATAAAGTTATGCAACGCCAAGACTTCTGTGAGCTTGGCTTTCAACGCTGCCGGATTCATTAGATCCAGAAGACGAATCGCACGACGGGCGACCTTGTCCTCATAGGCAGGGCCAATACCCCGACCGGTCGTGCCAATCTTGGCGTCGCCCTTGGCGAGCTCACGAGCCTGATCAATCGCCACGTGATAGGGAAGGATCAATGGGCAGGCAAGGCTCACTTTTAAGCGCGATTCCACATCAATCTGATTGGCCTGAAGCTCATCGATCTCAGTGAGCAGTGCCGACGGCGAAAGCACCACACCGTTGCCGATATAGCAGGTCACCCCAGGATGCAGAATGCCCGACGGAATCAGTCGCAGAATGGTCTTCTTGCCATTAACGACCAGCGTATGGCCGGCGTTATGACCGCCCTGGAAACGAACAACACCTTTGACCTGCTCGGTCAGCCAGTCAACGACCTTGCCTTTCCCTTCATCGCCCCATTGCGTTCCAATGACGACAACATTTCGGCCGAAGCGACCTTGTGATTCCACTGCCATGTCTAATTTTTCCTAAAACGTGCAGCCAATATTGGCGGGCCCAGCCTTAGTCGATGCGCCAGTCTCCAGACTGGTTCACCAGCTTTTTGCCGGTCCATTCCCTGAATTCTGCATCAGGAAGAGAAATGACAGGTTGACCCTGTCGGCGAAGAGTCGAAACGGCCACGCGCAGGGTGGGATCGTCTCGCCAGGGAGCCGCGACTGGCGCGGGTTCCGCGGTTTTTGAGGAGGACAACTGGGCAATTCCCAAGAGCTCTCGCAGCTCTAGGCTAAATCCGGTTGCGGGACGGGCTCGGCCAAAAACGGCCCCCACGCCATCATATCGACCACCGCGAACGACGGCGTTCGGGAGGCCTTCACAGTAGATCGAGAACATCACCCCGTTGTGATAACGGTAGCCCCGAAGGTCCCCCAGATCCACCGTTAAGACACACTGTGGATGCTCGGTAAAGAGCGCAGACTTACCCACTGCTGCAAGTCGATCCAACGCCTGATGAATCGCAGGCATTGACGGCAACACCGTTCGGGCGCGGTCTATCACACTGTTTGAGCCCGAGATTGGCCCATAAAGATCCAATAGCGCCAGCACCGCCTTCGCAGTGGACGCTGATAAACACGGCACGAGCGCATTTAAGCGCACGCGGTCTTTCGACTGAAGCGCGGACAGCACATCGTTTTCCAACGCCAAGAGCGCCGGGTCTTGATCACGAAGTGCCAGAAACACGCCGCGATGAGAGAGATCAATCCGTACTTTCTGAATTCCCGCCGCATCAAGCGACGCTAGCGCAAGCTCTTGCACTTCCAGATCAGCTTCCAGGCCATCATGACCAAAGAGCTCACAGCCCACTTGAACAGGTTCGCGGGAGGACAGTAATCCTGCAGGCTGGGCATGGAGCACCGAACCCGTGTAACAGAGTCGCGTAACGCCCTGATGCTGGCTCTGATGGGCATCAATACGCGCCACCTGCGGCGTGATGTCGGCCCGCAGCCCAAGGAGTCGGCCGCTTAACTGATCGACCATTTTGAAGGTTCTCAGATCGAGATCGCGGGCTTCTTGGATCAACAGCGATTCGACATGCTCAAACATCGGCGGCTGCACCAGGTCGTAGCCATAGGTCGCGTAGAGATCGAGCAGACGGCGACGAAGCGACTCAAGTCGCTTCGCCTCGTCAGGAAGAATGTCAGAGAGGTGATCGGGAAGCAGCCAGGCGGGCATGGGATGCCTTGTTACTTGCCGTTGCCGCTTCGCGCACCCGAAGATCTGAAATAGCGGAAGAAGTCAGACTGAGGATCGGCAACGATCACGTCGGATTTGGTCTTAAAGCTCTCGCGATACGCCTGCAGGCTTCGATAGAACGATGCGAACTCGGGGTTCTGACCAAAGGACGCTGCATAGACCGCGGTCGACCGGGCATCGCCATCCCCCATGATGCCTTGGGCACGACGATAGGCCTGCGCCAGTAACACTTCCCGCTGACGGTCAGCATTTGCACGGATTTTTTCTGATTCCGCAGCACCGGATGAACGACGCTCATTGGCGATTGCCTTACGCTCAGACTCCATACGACGGAAGACCGAGTCACGAATTTCATCGGCAAGGTCTACTCGCTTAATCCGAACGTCGACCACTTCAACCCCAAGACGTTTGGCATCGGCATTCACTCGATCACGAATACCAGTCATCACCTGCTCACGAGACGCCGAGATCACCTCGTTCACCGTGCGTTTGGCAATCTCATTGTTTAGCGCATCACGAAGGCTGCGCGAAATACGATCGGAGGCCCCCGCGGCACGACCCGCAACCGACACCCAGTACTCACGGGGGTCAATGACGCGCCACTTCACATAGGTATCGACGAGAACGTTCTGTTTTTCACTGGTGATGAAACGGTCAATCTCAGGCGTATCGATGGTGAGAATTCGCTTCTCAACATAGACCACGTTCTGAAACGGCGGGGGCAGCTTGAAATACAACCCCGGCTTATTCACCACTTCCTTGATCTCACCGAGCGCAAAGACGATGGCGTACTGACGCTGGTCCACAACAAAAATACAGGAACCCACAACGACGACCCCAAGCACCAGGGCAACAATGGCAGAAAAGAGCTTGTTCATGATTAGCGCGCCTCTCTCAGACGGTCACGAAGACTCTGCACCGCATTGCCACGCGAATCTGTCGCAGCGGGCGGCGCCTCCTGTGCGGGGGCTGCGGCCGGTGCAGCCGCCGGCGTCTGCTGCGGTGTCGCTGTCATCGACCCAGACCCAGAAGCACCCGGGGTGGTCGGTGCACCAGCAGCACTCTGTGACAGTAGTTTATCCAACGGGAGATAGAGCAGGTTGCTGTTGGACTTGGAGTCCACCATCACCTTGCTGACATTCGTAAAGACCTGCTGCATCGCTTCAAGATACATCCGCTCACGCGTCACGGCAGGTGCCTTGTTGTATTCCACCACGATCTTGCGGAAACGCTCGGCATCACCCTGGGAGGTAGCGATCACGCGCTCTTTGTAGGCTTCCGCTTCTTGGATCAGACGCTCCGCAGAACCACGGGCACGAGGAATGACGTCATTGGCATACGCCTGACCTTCGTTCTTGAGACGCTCGGCATCTTGGCCTGCTTTAATTGCATCACTAAAGGCGGCCTGCACTTCTTCCGGCGGCTGTGCGTTTTGAATCGTCACGTCCACAATGGAAAGGCCCGATCCATAACGATCGGCAATCGCCTGGATCGCACTTAAGGCTTCACGCGCGATTCCTTCTTTATTTTCATAAAGCACCGTATCGCTCATGCTACGCCCGACGATCTCCCGCATCACCGTCTCGGCAGCCTGGGCAACGATCTCATCGGTCGCTACGTTGTTAAACAGGTAATCTTTTGCGTCACCCACACGGTACTGAACTGCAAACTGCAGATCGACCATGTTCTCGTCTTTGGTCAGCATCAGCGAGTCACGACCGCGGTTCCCTGCGCCGCTCCCACGAATACCAACGGAGACCTGACGAATCTGTGACAGGTTGACGATCTCGTGAGACTCAAACGGATAAGGCAGACGCCAGTTAAAACCGGCCGACGTCGTGGTTCGGAACTCACCAAATCGCAGGACGATTGATGACTGACCTTCCTGAACGATATAAAACCCAGTTGCCATCCATAGCAGCACGCCGCCCAGGGCGACCACGCCAAAAGCTGGTCCCGTTCGGACGTTCGGGGCCTTAAAACCACCGCCGGAGCCGCCGGTACCACCACGGCGACCACCCCCGCCACCACCAAACCCACCACCGTTGCCACCAGCGCCACGGTTACCGGACTTACCACCAAACATGCCGCTTAAGCGACGGTTGAAGTCACGCCAGACCTCATCAAGATCTGGCGGCTCATTATTCTTTTGGCCGCCGGGACGCGGTGGCTCGGGCCGCTGCTCGCGGGGGTCGCGCTCCGGTTCCTGACCAGACGCGCCACGGCCAGGCTGGTCCTGGTTCGCAGGCTGAGAAGGCTGCTGTCGGTCCTGGTCGGAGCCGGACTGGCCGCCCCAGCGGGGATCGCCCAAGGCAAAAAGACGCCTAAAAAGGTTCATACGTCGAATCATGGGTGGTTAGAGAAGGGATTGGACCGAAGGTTGCACTAGATCTGGATTATCGCCGAGAGAGTCCATCCACGCCGCAGGGTTAGGGAAAGCGGGCATGTGGGATCGAACGGCCTCTCGAACGGCATCCAAACCCTGGCCGGAAGCCGCACTCAGCCAGACCCTTCGGATCCTACCATAGGGATCTATCTCGGTTCGGGGGGCAAGCCCCATGAGATCGATCTTGTTAAAGACTTCCACACGGGGCACGTCGGCCGCACCGACTTCTGCCAGCACCGCATCAACGGCCTGCTGTTGCAGTTCACGATCAGGGTCCGAGGCATCAATCACATGAAGCAAAAGATCGGCATCGGCTGCCTCGTGCAGCGTCGATTTAAAGGCCTCGATCAGGCTATGCGGCAGCTCACGAATAAAGCCCACCGTATCCGATAGCACCATGAACTCGCCGGGTGCCAGAAACACTCGCCGACTCGTGGTGTCCAGGGTGGCAAAGAGCTGATCGGCGGCGTAGACCCCAGCGTGGGTCAGGGCATTAAAGAGTGTGGACTTTCCGGCGTTGGTGTAGCCCACGAGCGACACCGAAAACGCCCCCTGACGATCCCGTTGACGACGGCGGTTTTTACGCTGCCGCTCCACCAGGGCAAGCCTGGCTTTGAGCTGCTTTACTCGATTGCCGATCAGCCGGCGGTCTGTCTCCAACTGGGTCTCACCCGGGCCGCGCAGACCAATACCGCCCTTTTGTCGCTCCAAGTGAGTCCAGCCTCGGACCAGTCGCGCCGACAAGTAGTCGAGCTGGGCAAGTTCTACCTGCAATTTGCCTTCATGACTTCGGGCCCGCAGGGCAAAGATATCGAGAATTAATGCGACCCGGTCGATCACGCGACGCTTTAACAACTTCGTCAGGTTGCGCTGCTGGCCGGGCGTGAGTGCATGATCGAAGATCACCAGGTCTGCGCCATGCGTCTGGCAGGCCGCGAGAATGTCTTCGCACTTTCCTGAACCGACGAAATAAGCGGGGTCCGGTCGATCGCGACGACCAGTAATAAGACTGACCACCTTGGCCCCTGCCGATTCGGCAAGGGATTGAAGCTCTTCAACATCCGGTGAGGGGCCCTGACCAATCGTCAGGGCAACCAGGACCGTTTTTGGCTGCTTCGAAAAATCAACGTCTAGGGACGTTGATACGGAACCAAGGTCGCTCAGCTGGACTCACCCTCTGCAGAGAAGTTCACCGCGCGCGCGGGAACGATGGTGGAGATGGCGTGTTTGTAAACCATCTGCGTCACTGTGTTTCGCAGTAACAACACATACTGATCGAACGACTCGACGTGACCCTGCAACTTAATGCCATTAACGAGATACACCGATACCGGCACATGCTCTTTGCGCAGCAGATTCAAAAAAGGATCTTGCAATGCCTGCCCCTTGGCTTGTGTCATTTTTATCTAACCTCCCGAAAGACGGGATTAACTATACCGATTTCGGCTTAGAGAATCACGCCTCGGGCTTGTAAGGATTAGTGGAGGTCTTCCACTCAATCCGCAGCGGGGTGCCCTCGAGCTTAAAGACCCGACGGAAGCGGGACTCGAGATATCGCTTGTAGACATCAGAGACGTGCTCCAACGCGTTGCCATGCACCACGATGATCGGGGGGTTCTGTCCACCCTGGTGCGCATAGCGCAGCTTGGGGCGGAAGATGCCGTGTCGGGGGGGCTGCTGGTGCTCAACGGCCTCGCGCAGGACGCGGGTGATCTTGGGCGTGGAGAGCTTCAAGGTCGCTGCGGTGTAGGCGTCGTCCACCGACCGCATCAGGGCATCCACCCCAGTACCCTTGAGCGCGGAAATGAAATGAAACTTCGCCCAGTGTAGGAACTGGAGCTTGCGGGTCATCACCCGCTTGACCTCATCGCGGGCGACCACATCCAGGCCATCCCATTTGTTGACGGCGACCACCAATGCCCGACCAGACTCCATGACGAAGCCGGCAATGTGGGCATCCTGATCGGAGACATCCTGACGTGCATCTAACATCAGGATAGCGACATGACAGGACTCAATCGCCTGCAGCGTCTTAATCACGGAAAACTTTTCAACTGCTTCGAATACCTTGCCACGTCGGCGAAGACCAGCCGTGTCGATCAGCTGATACTTTTTACCCGCCCGTTCAAACGGAATCGAAATCGCATCACGGGTCGTTCCCGGCATATCAAAGGCAATGACCCGCTCTTCGCCTACCAACGTATTAATCAAGGTGGACTTGCCTGCATTGGGGCGACCGACAATGGCCACGCGTAACCCACGCTCTGCAATCGTCGCAGCGTCCTCTTCCTCCTCTTCTACGTGAGGCAATGCATCCAACACGAGATCCATCAAGCTCGACACACCATCGCCGTGCGCTGATGAAATTGCATGGGGCTCCCCGAGTCCGAGCTCGTAGAACTCGGCGGTTCGTCCTTCCCCCGTGAGGCCTTCTAATTTGTTGACCGCAATCGTGACCGGACGCCCTGTCTTGCGAAGCAGGTCAGCGATCTGCATATCCTGTGGCGCAACGCCATTACGGCCATCGACCACAAAGATCACCGCATCGGATTCAGCAATGGCCTGACGGGTCTGCTTGGCCATCTGGAAGGTAATGCCTTCTTTGACCACCGGCTCGAAGCCGCCGGTATCCACCACGAAATAAGGTCTAGGACCCAGTCGGCCTTCGCCATAGTGACGATCACGAGTAAGACCCGGGAGATCGGCGACGAGCGCATCACGCGAGCGCGTCAGCCGGTTAAACAGCGTCGACTTGCCAACGTTCGGTCGGCCCACCAGGGCCACTACCGGTTTCGCAGTCAATGCCTATCCTTCCGTGCGAATCAGCATCAGCCGACCCGACTGCGTCTGCACGACCAGACCCTTGTTCGTGGCCCGCATCGCGCCGGATGCCTGGCTTCCCAGATCAAGACGCGTCATCGTGCGTCCGTCCTCACGCGAAAGACCATGCAGGTAACCAAATCGATCGCTCACCCAAAGGGCTCGCCCCCAGGATGTCGGAGCGGTGAGGCCACGCAACTGAAGTGCCTCCGTGGACCAGGCCTGTGCGCCATCCGCACGCGCAAAAGCATGGACACGAGACTGGTTATCGGAGACATAGACAAATCGAGTGTCGATCGCCAATGCAGTTGCTGCAGCAAAATCTTTCGTCCACAACCGCTTGCCTGTCTCTGCGTTATAGCAGGCCACTACGCTCTGATAGGCGGCAGCACAGACATCTTTGCCTTCTGCAGAGGGCGCCCCTAACAGATCAACAATCCGCTCCACTTCATTCGTGCCTTTCGGCGTTGCCACCTGAGACTCCCAGCGAAGACCACCTGTGAGCGCGTTGATCCAGAGCAGTCGGCCACCGGGAAGATTTGCCACCACATCGTTTGTTCCCAACGCGGCACTTGATGATTCCTCCGGTGCAGCAGGCTTCATCAGAAGCCCTGACTGGGCATGCAAGACAAGGTTCGGCAGGTTTCGCTGCAATACCCAACGACGAAGTCCGGTCTGGACATCCCATCCGCCAACCCGGTTATCCGTGAGCCGCACGACGGCGGTATTCCCAATTAGCACGGGAATCTCCTGGGCAACACCCCCAAGTGGAAAGCGTCGAACAATCGCGCCATCGGCACCGATCAGCACCAGCTCACCACGATCCGTCACCACTGCCGATAACCCCGCAGACTCGCCGGAGCCCACCGCAACGCCAGCCACAATCGTTGCGTCCAGATCCCGTTTCCAGCTGACCTTTCCTGTTGCGAGCGAGACACGCGTCACAGACTTCGTCGAGGCGGCCGTGACAAAGTCACCTGAGACTGCCGGCGAAAACTGGCCCACGCCAATATCAAACTTCTGCGATCGGCCCACGTCTGCTGTCCAGGCAATCGATGCGGGCAGTGTGGTCTTGAAACTCTGAAGCTTCGCAGGCTCCGCTTTTTTCGAGGTGCCACAGCCGGAAAGCGTCGCCACTGCAATCAGTGCAGCAACCGCGACAACCGATAGAGACCGAGGCGAGGGATTCACGCGCGTCATGACTATTTCGCTTCCTTAAAGGCATCAACAGACTGAAGCTTACGCAGCACCAGTTCGCGGGTGGGAGAGCCTGCCGTTAAGGCATCCGCGGCAAGCTTCCATGCCGCACGCGCCTCCTCTAAATTACCCAGTGCCGCGTAGACATCTCCTTTTCGATCATTGACCAGAGGCGCAAACTCTTTGCTCGGCGTTCCAGACAAGATATCCAATGCCCCTTTGGCATTGTTCTCATCAAGCATGACCCCGGCCATACGAATCTTGGCAACCCAAGAAAACTCATCAGCGCCATTTTTAGCAACTTGGGCAAGTGCATCACGTGCCGCGGGCAGATCGCCACTGGAGACCAATACCTTGGCCATCTGCAGCCCGCCAAGTGCCGCCTGCGTGGTGCTAGCGAAATCATCGGCCAAGACCTTGTAGGCGACCTTCGCCTTATCAAGGCTTTGCTCTTTCAGTGCGTTTTCCAGTGCGACTAGCGCTTCGGTCGCCTTCACCGCCTGACGCTCCTTCCACCAGTTAAACCCGTTAAAACCGGCAACAGCCAGTAATGCCAGAGTGATGAGCGGAACAATCCAACGCTTGTTCTCTGCCCAGAAGCCCTTGATCGCATCAAGCTGCTCTTCTTGTTCTAGATCTTCACGCATAAGACTCGACTTTCTATTTGGAATTTCCCACCATGTCACGCACCACGATAGCGGCGGCGGACATCGCGACCTGATCCTGCTGGGATAGCCCCGCCTGACCGCGTAACGGTTTGATCGTGACCACCTGATTGGCACGCTCATCATCGCCCATCAGAATGGCAAACGAGGCGCCACTCTGATCTGCTTTTTTCATCTGTGACTTCAGACTTCCCTCACCACAGTGCATCTGTACCGATAGCCCATGGGCTCGGCAGTCCTCTGCTAAAGACAAGGCCTGAGACTCGGAGTTCTCACCCCAGTGCACCAGATAGACATCAAGGACTGCGGGAAGCGCTGGGGGTGCCACTTCTTTCAGTAGTTCAATCAATCGCTCAACACCAATGGCAAAACCGCAGGCCGGCGCAGGCTTACCCCCCATCTGTTCGATCAGCGTGTCGTAACGACCGCCACCACAGACCGTCCCTTGTGCCCCGAGACGGTCGGTCATCCACTCAAAGACCGTCAGGTTGTAGTAATCCAATCCGCGCACAAGCCGGGGGTTTACCGTGTAGGCAATCCCGTGAGTATCTAAGGTGCGCAACACCGCATCAAAGTGCGCTTTCGATGTATCGCCCAGAAAATCACGCAGCAAGGGCGCACTCTCAATGACCGAGGCCATCGCAGGATTCTTAGAATCAAGAATGCGTAAGGGATTGGAATGCAGACGTCGCTGGGCATCGGCATCCAACTGGTCCGCATGAGATTGGAAATGGGCAATCAGCGCCTGGCGATGTGCAGCACGCTCATCTTTTTGCCCCAACGAATTCACCACTAGCTTCGGTGCGAGATCTCCAGTCAGTCCCAAGGCCGCCCAAAGCCGGTGCACCATCAGGAGCTGTTCTGCATCAACGTCCGGACCTGACAGGCCAAGTGCCTCGACACCAAACTGATGAAACTGACGATACCGGCCTCGCTGCGGGCGCTCGTGGCGAAACATCGGCCCCACGTACCAAAGCCGCTTCGGGCCGTCATAGAGCAGGTTATGTTCAATTGCAGCGCGTACCACCGCCGCGGTGTTTTCCGGACGAAGCGTGAGCATCTCGCCGTTTAACGCGTCGGTGAAGGTATACATCTCTTTCTCAACGATATCGGTGACCTCACCAATCCCGCGAATAAAGAGCGCTGTTGGTTCGACAATCGGTGTTCGGATCAGGCGATAGCCGTACTGCTGAAAGACGCGAGACACGCGGGCCTCGGTCCACTCCCAGATCGGTGACTGATCCGGAAGGAGGTCATTCATTCCCTTTACACCGGAGAGCTTCTCCAGCGGCTTACCTGAACTCATCGTGCCCCACCAAAACGCTTCTCAACATAGTCGGCCACCAAGGCCTGAAATTCTTCAGCGATACGCTCCCCTTTCAACGTCACGGACCTCTCACCATCCACAAAGACCGGTGCGACAGGAGACTCGCCGGTTCCGGGAAGACTGATACCAATATCAGCGTGTTTACTTTCACCAGGACCGTTGACGACACAGCCCATCACTGCAACCGTAATGTTCTCAACCCCTGGGTACTGCGTCTTCCATTGGACCATCTGCTCGCGCAGATACGCCTGAATCTTTGCGGCCAGCTCTTGGAAATAGGTCGATGTCGTGCGACCACATCCCGGGCAGGCCACCACCATCGGTGCAAAGGCACGAAGCCCCATCGACTGAAGCATCTCTTGGGCCACGATCACCTCTTGACGACGATCACCACCCGGCTCTGGTGTGAGCGAGACGCGGATCGTATCGCCAATGCCTTCTTGCAGCAGTACTCCCATCGCAGCGGTCGAGGCCACAATTCCTTTGCTGCCCATCCCTGCCTCGGTCAGTCCGAGGTGCAGTGGATAGTCACAACGACGCGATAGTTCGCGATAGACCGAGATCAGATCCTGGACACTGCTCACCTTGGCTGACAGGGTGATGCGATTACCCGCAAGACCCCAGGCCTCTGCCTGCTGGGCACTTTCAATTGCAGAGGTGACAAGGGCCTCGCGCATCACCGCCTGGGCATCCCAGGGTGTTGTGCGTCGCCCGTTCTCATCCATCAACCGAGCGAGTAACTCCTGATCAAGACTGCCCCAGTTCACGCCAATACGAACCGGCTTGTTATAGCGGCAGGCGGCCTCGATCATCGCGCCAAACTGGTTATCGCGCTTTGCGCCCTTACCGACATTTCCAGGGTTGATCCGGTATTTCGATAGCGCCTGCGCACAATCCGGGTAGTCAGCAAGCAACTTATGGCCATTAAAGTGGAAATCACCAATCAACGGCACACTGCAGTTCATCCGATCAAGCTGCTCACGAATAGCCGCAACCTCTTTCGCTGCATCCGGCGAATTCACTGTTATGCGGACTAGCTCAGAGCCGGCCTGCGCAAGCCCCTGCACTTGGATCGCAGTCCCAATCGCATCCGCCGTATCGGTATTGGTCATCGACTGGACCACCACTGGGGCACCACCACCAATAACCACCGTGTTATCCGCCCAAGAAATCTCGACTGCCCGCGTTTTACGACGTTGGGCAGGGCCACAGGAAAACGGCTGCATCGCATTGAGATCAGTGGTCATTTCAGTCTCATCGTGATTTTGGTTCGATCCTGGATATCTCCCGCCAACTGGCCGCAGGCGGCATCAATATCGTCTCCTCGTGTTTTCCGAATCGTCGTGACAAAGCCTTCCTGCGTCAAGAAATCCGCAAAGGCGCGCTGCTTGGGCCAAGAGGGCTTCTTGTAGCCAGAATTCGGGAAAGGATTAAACGGGATCAGATTGAACTTACAGGCGACTTCTTCCTGACGCACCAGCTTGGCAAGCTGTCGCGCGTGATCCAGCGAGTCGTTAACCCCGTCCAACAAGACATATTCAAAAGTAATGAAGTCGCGTGGCGCCGGCTCAAGGTAACGGCGCAGCGACGACATCAGATCCTTCAACGGATATTTTTTGTTAAGCGGTACCAGTACATCCCGAAGGGCATCTGTTGGCGCATGCAGCGACACAGCAAGCGACACCGGGCAGTCTCTGGCCAGCCGGTCAATCATCGGCACCACACCCGATGTGGATACGGTGACCTTGCGCCGAGAAAGCCCATAGGCATCGTCCGAGAGCATCAGCATCAACGCGGGCACTAACGCGTCATAGTTGAGTAGCGGTTCCCCCATGCCCATCATCACGACGTTCGTCACGGGAGACTGCGCCTTGTGCTTGGCCCACCAGAGCTGGCTCACGATCTCAGCGGTCGTGAGGTTTCGATTAAATCCCTGGCGTCCGGTTGAGCAGAACGGGCAGGCGACGGTGCAGCCTGCCTGAGAGGACACGCAGAGCGTACCGCGATCCGTCTCGGGAATGAACACCGTCTCAATCGCGTTGCCCTGCCCGACATCGAAGAGCCACTTGCGTGTGCCATCGCTTGACGTGTGATCGGTGATGACCGGCATGGCCTCAATGACAGCAGTGGTCTCGAGCTTGGCGCGAAAGTCTTTCGCAAGATCGGTCATTTCCGAAAACTGCCCAGCGCCCCGCTGGTGAATCCATTTCAGCAGCTGGCGAGCACGAAACGGCTTCTCCCCCATCGCCACGCACCATTCGGTGAGGGCTGGAGGAGAAAAACCGAGGAGATTGGTTGACGGGGTGGGCATTGTCCGGGCAAATCCCCGTCTGCAGCGACGGGTTTAGCGGCTGTAAACGGCCATTGCGGGGAAGAAGAAACCAACTTCCTGACGTGCAGTGTCAGGACCGTCAGAACCGTGGACAGCGTTGGCATCAATGCTGTCAGCAAAGTCTGCACGGATGGTGCCAGGCGCGGCCTTCTTAGGATCAGTTGCCCCCATCAGGTCACGGTTCTTGGCAATCGCGTTATCGCCTTCGAGCACCTGAATCATGACGGGACCAGAGACCATGAAGTCCACCAGATCTTTGAAGAAAGGACGCTCACGGTGCACTGCATAAAAGGCTTCTGCCTCACCACGGGAGAGGTGTGCCATGCGCGCAGCAACGATCTTCAGACCGGCCTGCTCGAAGCGCGAGTAGATCTGACCGATGACGTTCTTTGCGACTGCATCCGGCTTGATGATGGAGAGGGTTCGTTCGATAGCCATGTCTAATTTCCGTGTCGTAATAAGGGTTATTGAGAGGGTTATGTTGAGGAAAGGCGCGGGGACTCAATTCCTGGGCGTTGTTCTGCCTCCACGGGGAAACGGCGATGACCCCATGTTGAACCCGCTTTTGAACCTTTTCCTACTTGATTTGTCAACTAAACCTGCGATTATACGCGCAGGCGTCCGTCCGGGCGGCATCCCGCCCCCGGAATCTCGCCATGAATCACTAAGGAGAAGCATTACATGAATCCAAGCTGGAACAACAGTACCCCGTTGCCTCAGGCCGAATCCTCGGTTGCGCGCAACCGAGTGCTGCGAAACACTTACTGGCTCCTGGCTGCGACCATGGTCCCAACGGTGTTGGGGGCTTGGGCAGGCATGCAATTTGGTTTTGCCTGGTTCGCAGGAAGTCCGTTCATCGGTGCCCTGCTGTTCTTGGGCATTGCCTTTGGCTTTTTCTACGCTATTGAGCGGACCAAGCACAGTGTCACGGGTGTCTACCTGCTGCTGGGCTTTACCTTCTTCATGGGTCTCATGCTGTCGCGCTTAATCGGCATCGCGCTGGGGATGTCCAACGGCGCCCAGCTGATCGGAATTGCTGCCGGCGGAACCGGGCTCGTGTTTATGGGGATGGCCAGCATCGCGACGACGACGAAGAAGGATCTGTCCGGCATGGGCAAGTTCCTGATGATCGGTGTCGTCGTACTCCTGGTGGCCTCGCTCGCAAACATCTGGTTGCAGATGCCCGCCCTGATGCTGACGGTCTCGGCACTGGCTGTTGCCATCTTCTCGGCACTGCTGGTCTATGACATCAACCGTGTTGTGAACGGCGGTGAGACCAACTACATCTCGGCGACGCTCGCGATCTACCTGAACGTCTACAACATCTTCAGCAACCTGCTGGTGCTGCTGATGTCACTGTTTGGTGGAAACCGGGACTAAACGAGACCATTCAGTCTCTAAAAACGAAGCCCCCTTGCGAAAGCCTGGGGGCTTTTTTACGGCCGCTCAAAGACCGCAATCGACTCCACGTGGGCCGTATGCGGAAACATATTGATCACGCCCGCCTTGTGAAGCTGCCATCCCCCCTCATGCACCAGAATGGCGGCATCCCGCGCAAGCGTTGCGGGATTACACGAGACATAGACCAGCCGCTCGGGGAGATCTGACCCCTTGCCTTGCTGATGGATCTCAGCCATCGCCTGACACAAGGCCTGTGCGCCCTCTCGCGGTGGATCAAAGAGAATCCGATCAAGCTTACCAAGCGCCAAGAACCACTCAGCACTAATTTCAAAGAGATTCAGACACTGGAACGCCAGGCGATCCTGCATGCCGTGAAGCGCCGCATTCTGAGCCGCGCGATCCGTAAGCGACGATGACCCTTCAATCCCCAGAACCCGAGACGCGCGGCGTCCCAAGGCCAGCGTGAAATTCCCTAGACCACAAAAGAAATCAGCCACGCGATCGGATGGCTGCGGATCGAGCAAATCGACCGCCCGTTTCACCATAACCTGATTGATTCCAGGATTCACCTGCGTGAAGTCCACCGGCGAAAATGGCATGCGCAGATTGAATTCGGGGAGGTGATAGGCGAGTGCCGGCGCATCAACAGGATAAAAGAGTGCCGCAGTCTGCGGACTACCCGGCTGCAGCCAGAACTGTACCTGCCAGGTATCCGCGAAGGCTTTCAGGATCGCCTCGTCGTCCTGAGTTAATGGCTCAAGAATCCTCAGCACCCAGACGATTACGGGATGGGTGCGCGACTTTGCGACGAGTGACTCACCCGCAGCAACTTCGGGTTCACCAACAGCGACCTCAGCCTGAGGGAGACGACGCGCAATCGAGAGCGAGGCAAGACAGTCCCGTAATGCAGGCATCATTTCGGAGACTCGGGGATGCAAGATCTCGCAGGAATCCATTACCGCGACATAGCTGCTCTTGCGTTCGTGAAACCCCAAGAGCATGCCGCCTTTTTTATCGACCCATCGCGCGGTGAGACGAGCTCGCGTGCGATAGCCCCAGGGACTTCCGTCAATTGGCGGCAGAATTTCGGCGGGCTTTAAGCGTGCTAGGTGCCAGAGATGGTCCTCTAAGACCCGCTGCTTAATCGCTAGCTGCGCAGAGGCATCGACATGCTGAACGGCACACCCACCGCAGATACCAAAGTGCTGACACTTTGGCGTGACGCGTTGAACGCTCTTACGATGCCAGGCAATCGCTGACCCTTTGGCATAGCTGGTTTTGTTACGAGTCACCGCGACGTCAACCCGTTCGCCAAGCAGTGCGTCTTCCACAAAGACCACTTTGCCCTCGTGGCGGGCGAGACCCTGACCGTCGAGATCGACAGACTCAATCGTGAGATTCGAGAGAACCTCGGGAATCTTTGGTGCGCGACGCTTCATCTACAGGTTGGTCAGTGCCGGTGCAGCCGCCAGATAACGCTGCCAATGCGCTCCACCCAGCGGGCTGCTCGCATCACCAATCATCGCCTTTAAGGTGTCGCGTACTAAGGCAAGTTCCGCCCGGTAATACGGCTCTGCCCAGGCACCACGCATCAAGTTATAACGACAGTAAAGTAGATAGGTATTGACGACATCGGTCTCACAGTAGGCCCGCACAGAATCGCCGCGTCCCTCTTGGAAAGCCTGCCAGACCTTACTGCCATCTTCGCCAAGCTTTCCCGCAAAGCCACAGAGTCGTGCCATGGCATCCAGTGGCGCAAAGGCCCGATTCTGATAGCCCGCTATCAGATCCATCAGGTCTAAGTGCCGCGAGTGATAACGAGACAGGTAGTTATTGAACTTGAAGTCCCGATCATCGTCCCCCTGCTCCCAGTAACGGGCAGCAGGGATGCCATGAATCAGCGCCCGATGATGCAGCACGGGCATATCAAAACCAGACCCGTTCCAGGTCACAAGCTGCGGCGTGTGCTTCTCGATAACCTTAAAAAACGATCGGATGCGTGCCGCCTCTTCCGCATCGCTTCCTCCGTGCTGATCACCAAGACAGCGCACACGAAAGCCCTCGTCATCACGAAAGACACAGCCAATCACCCAGATACGCTGCAGGTAGTGCGGAAAGAAATCAGATCCGTGAGATGCCAGCCGTTCGGCCTGCACCGCTGCCACACCGGCATGATCATCGAGCGCAGGATCAAAGCTCTCAAGGCGGCGCAACCCCGCGGCATCCGGAATCGTCTCAAGGTCAAAACAAAGAATAGGGGTCATGCCGTGAACACCCGTCTCACTAACGCTGCGCAAGAAACTTCAGCGGATCAACAGGCTTACCAGACTTGCGAACCTCGAAGTGAAGCTTTGGCTGGTCAGTATCGGTCTTGCCAAGCTCTGCAATCTTCTGACCGCGTTTCACCTGCTGGCCTTCCGTCACCATGATCGATTTGTTATGTGCATAGGCGGTCAGAAAATCGCCGTCATGCTTCACGATGACCAGGTTGCCATAGCCGCGCAAACCGTTTCCGCTGTAGACCACTCGACCGTCAGCGGCCGCCGTGACCGGATCCCCCTCCGCACCTGATAACGCAATGCCCTTATAACCTGGGTCCGCAAACTGCGTCATCACATTTCCTTTCCCCGGCCACGACAGCGTAATACCCTCTGCTGCCTTTGCTGCGGATGCAGAAGATGCGGCAGAGGGCGCTGCCGAGGCAACGGGTGGCATCGCCGGGGGTAACGCAGGTACCGTTCCGGGCGCGGGAATTGATGCAGCGCCGGCGATCGTGCTACCCGATGCGGTAGTGCTCGCTGTCCCGGCACCCGTTGTCGCAGCGGGCTTGGATGAGGCCAAAGGACGCACATCAATTTTTGCTGGGCTGCTATCGGCGCCCTGATTCGCGGATGCACCGGTTGGGCCAGCGGCAGCTGATCGCGTGGGCTTTGGTGGCTTCACGCGAATCAGCTGGTCCACTTCAATCAGATTAGGATTGTCGATCTGGTTCCATGCCGCAAGATCTCGCCAAGAGACGCCGTGATCGAGAGAGATACCAATTAATGTATCGCCCCTGCGGACGCGATAGTAGCCATCGGCAGAGACACTTGGCGTAGCAGCGCTTGCAGGCGCGGCAGCCGGTTTTGCGGGCGCACCTTTCCCCAGAACTCGGCTTTCCACCGGTGCGGGTGATTTTGTCTGGGCACAGCCCACCAGCGCAAGAACACACCCCGCGCAGATGATCAGCTTTGACTGTGTAAATCCTTTGACCTGCATTACTCAGTTCCTCGAATGACTGGCACGTACCGTACCAGATCAAACGCCTGCGTTTTAAATTCGGTGTCGGTCAGCCGTTGCACGGCCACAAGGCGCTGCTCAGGCGCGCCAATTGGGGCCACTAACACCCCGCCGACAGCGAGCTGCCCAACGAGCTCCTGTGGAATCGTCGGCATTCCTGCAGACATCAAAATAACATCAAATGGGCCATCGGCTGCGGCAGCAACAAGGCCGTCTCCGTAGATCAGCTTTAGATTAGAAAGACGTAGCGACCGTAAGTTCGCCCGCGCCAGATCCGCCAGCGCTTTAATTCGTTCCACTGACACCACACGACCGAAACACCGCGCCATGACAGCCGCCTGATACCCACAGCCACAGCCAACCTCAAGCGCCGATAAAGGACGTGCTGGATCGGTTGGCTGGACCAGACTTAAGGCAAGCTCAATCACCCGCGCCACGACAAAGGGCTGCGAAATGGTCTGCTGATGGCCAATTGGTAATGCGGAGTCTTCATAGGCGCGACTTGCGAGCGCCTCATCCACAAACTGATGGCGGGGAATCTCGCGCATCGCTGAGAGTACGCCCGCATGACGAATTCCTTGTGTCGCAAGTCGCTCCACCATGCGCGCCCGTGTGCGATCACTTGCAAGCCCGGCACTCGCGCCTGTCTCTTTCGCGGCGGGCTTTGCTGCAAATGTCGATAACCTCTTGGGCGGCTGTATAGGGCCTTCCTTCTTTAACGATTCTGCTCCCCAACGCGGCACAAGACTTGGCGCTTTCACCTCTGTGGTCTTGGTGCCAATACGCAGCCCAGGCTGCGTTGGTTTTGCCGGTCCTTTCGGCTTTTTTAAATCTTCGCCAGCCATTGCCCTACTTCATCAAAACCATCGTGGTCACCAAGATCCACATGCAGCGGCGTAATCGATACCTTCGCCTCGCTGATCGCATGAAAGTCCGTTCCAGGACCTGCCTCGCGCTGACCGCCGGGCGGGCCGACCCAATAGACTGTCTCACCGCGAGGAGATAAGGCCTTCTCTACCGGCTGGGCCACATGTCGACGACCGAGACGAGTCAATGCGTAGCCCTTTAGGGTCGACTTTGGAACACTCGGAATATTCACATTCAACAGACGAGGTTTCGAGAAAGGCTGCGCCATGAGTCGTGTGATCACCTCTGTGGCCACCGCGGTGGCGGTATCAAGATGATCAAAGCTGCGACTCGCGAGAGAAAACGCCACCGAGGGGATTCCTAGAAGATAGCCTTCCATCGCCGCAGCCACCGTGCCGGAATAGAGCGTGTCCTCGGCAAGGTTCGATGCATTGTTAATCCCTGACACAACTAGATCAGGCCGATCCGGGAGAAAACCCGTCACGGCAACGTGGACGCAGTCGGTAGGAGTGCCGTTGACGTAATAAAAGCCATTCGACGACTGACGGACATACAGCGGGCGATCAAGTGTCAGCGAATTTGATGCGCCACTTCGATCTGCCTCTGGGGCCACCACCGTGACCTGCCCAAACTGGCGCATGGCAGATGCCAATGCTGCAATCCCAGGCGAGAAGTAGCCGTCATCATTCGAGACCAGAATTCGCATTAGGCCCCTTCTTTCTGTTCCGGCCAGTCACGAATGTAGGCCTTCAACATCTTGTTCTCGAAGCTCTGCATCTCGAGCACGGCCTTGGCGACATCATGAAACGACACCACCCCCATCAGCACTGCACCCTCCATGACCGGCAGGTAACGCTCGTGAGAATCAACCATTAGCTTGCGCAGCATGTCGACATCCATATCAGGGGTCACAACCGTCGGCTTGGGATTCATCACCTCTGCGATGGTGAAGGACGATACCGGCGGTGTTGGACCGACGCGATTCTCTGCCTGACGCTTGGCAAGAATTCGGATCACCTCGCGAAAGGTCAACATCCCCGCAAGCTTTCCATCAGCCATCACCACAATCGAGCCAATATCGTGTTCAGCCATGACCAGCACCGCGGCTGCAAGAGACTGATCAGGACTCATCGTGTAGAGCGTCTTGCCCTTCACTTCAAGAATCTTGCTCACTTTCATGGGGTGTCTCCCTTGTCTTTGTATCGAGTGGAAATCCTAGCATTCGCAACGCGCCACTCGGGCAGTATCGATGCCAGCAACGCCCCCGCCAGAAACATCCACCAGGTCATGTACGTCCAAACCAGCAGTGCGGGGATGGCCGCCAACGGTCCATAGACCTGCTGGTAGGTGGGGACGGCACCAAAATACCCTATAAACAACGCGCGAGCCAATTCAGAGCCGATTGCGGCGACCAGCCCTCCGATCAGCGCATCCTTCCAGCGCACCCGAATATTCGGAAACCAGCGGTAGCAAAGACTATAGGCCGCCAGCGTCAACAGCAGATTCACCATATCCCACCATTCGACCCCCCAAAAACCAGTGGCCATCGCCCGCTTCCCGCCCGCCGCCCAGATTGCTAGCCAGGCGCCTGCGCCGATCAGGATCGGGCCCAGTAACAAGGCAATCCAATAGATAGAAATCCGGTGCATTAACGGCCGGGGCTTCTCTACGCGCCAGATCAGATTCAGCGTGCGATCAAGGGTCAACATCATGACCGTTGCCGTCACCATCAGAAAGACCACACCCAAAACCGACAAGGTTCGCGCCTTGGCAACGAACTGATTCAGATAACGAAAGATCGTATTGGCAAAGCCTTGCGGCAGCAGGTTCTCCACTAAGACAAGCTGCACGCCCTCGCGGATTTGGTTAAACACGGGAAAAGCCGTTAGGGTCGCCAAGACCACCGTCAGCAGTGGCACCAGGGCCAGCAGGGAGATAAAACTGAGGCTCGCTGCACTCTGCCCGAGTCTCAGTTCACGCTCCCGAGAGCCCATAGCCCTTACCAAGAAGGCAAGGTTAAATTTGAGTTGCTGCGACATGGCCCTATGATAAATGGCCGAAACCGCTAATTCTGGAGCCTGCATTGGAAATTCTGGTGGTCTATTACACGCGCCATGGCGCTACCCGCAAACTGGCCGAGGCCATCTGTGACGGGGTTCATCTTGTTGCTGGTTGCTCAGCACGCCTTCGTACCGTCCCTGCGGTGTCAACCGTCTGCGAAGCGACGCAGCCCGCAATTCCGACCGATGGTCCACCCTATGCAGAGCCCAAAGATCTTGAAGAGTGTTCCGGAATCATCCTGGGCTCCCCAACACGCTTTGGCAATATGGCCGCACCGATGAAATATTTTGTCGACCAGACCCTCGCACAGTGGCTATCAGGCAGCCTGATTGGTAAGCCTGCGGGTGTCTTTACCAGCACGGGCAGTCTGCACGGGGGGCAAGAGACAACGTTGTTATCCATGATGCTGCCACTGCTTCACCATGGCATGCTGATCGTTGGCCTTCCGTACTCCGAAAAAGATCTGTTAACCACGACCTCGGGCGGTACACCCTATGGTCCATCCCATCTTGCCGGCGGTGATGGTGCACGACCCGTCACTGATGAAGAGATTCGACTCGCAAGAGCCTTGGGGCAGCGTGTAGCCCAGACCGCAAAGAAACTCGCTTAGCGTGCAACAGAGATGACGACACAATGGAATAGCCGCGCGATCCCTGTGCCAAAACCATGGCCCGTAATCGCAACGGCGCTATCGGCTGCGCTGATTGCACTTGGACTCGCATGGGAACTCTTTCTTGATCCGATCCGACCCGGTGGATCTTGGCTCGCCCTCAAAGTCCTGCCACTCGTCATTGCGCTGCCCGGTTTGTGGAAGGCAAAGATGCCAACCTTTCGCTGGATGTCACTCATGGTCTGGCTCTATGTCGGTGAGGCGCTGGTGCGGATCATTGGACTTACTGAGATTGAACGACAGCTCGCCTGGAACAGCCTTGCCTTATCGCTGGGGCTCACCACTGCCATCCTCATGGGCGCCCGTGCACAGATTAAGGTGGCGAAGACGCTGTATGCCGAGTTAACGCAGCAGACACCTACGCTGGAAGCGGGCCAGGGGACTGCTCCGAACGCTGAGCGGGCGACTGACCAAATCCAGCGCTAAGCGCCTCAAATAGCGCAAGCGGCCCCATCTTCCCTTCACAGATTTCTCGTCGCCAGAGTCGAGCCCCAGGCTGACCGTGAAAGAGCCCATGCCAATGTCGGGTCATGTGTTTTGCACTGACTCCTTGTGCCAACTGCGATTCGAAATAGTCTTGTAATGCAGGAAGAATCGACTCGCGAGTGCTTGGGAGATTTGTATGCCCGAGCGCACCGGCGATTTCTCTCAGCACCCAAGGATCGTGATACGCGGCACGACCAAGCATCACACCATCCGCAGCAGGCAGCGGTCCTTCCTTCGATGGGCTTAACAGTTCAAGCGATTCGTCGACCGTATGAATTCCACCATTAGCCACAATCACCGCATCCGGAAAATCTCGCTTCAACTGACGAACGACGGACATCCTTAGCGGAGGAATCTCTCGATTTTCCTTTGGGCTTAAGCCCTTCAGAATTGCGGAGCGGGCATGCACGATAAACACACGGCAGCCCACCGAGTACAACTTTCCAACGAAATCTCTGACAAAACCGTAGTCGTCCTGGTCATCGACACCAATGCGATGCTTCACCGTCACCGGAATCGTGACTGCATCCTGCATCGCCTTCACGCCATCCGCCACCAGATCCGGTTCACGCATGAGACACGCGCCAAACGCGCCCTTTTGAACACGCTCACTTGGACAGCCACAGTTTAAATTGATCTCGTCATAGCCCCAGCTCGCCCCAATCCGGGCGGCCTGCGCAAGATCAGCGGGTTCACTCCCACCAATCTGCAGTGCGACGGGATGTTCTGCCTGATCAAAGTCTAAAAGTCGATGAAGATCCCCGTGCAGGATTGCACCCGTCGTAATCATCTCGGTGTAAAGAAGTGCCGACGGCACAATCAATCGATGGAAGAACCGGCAATGCCGATCAGTCCAGTCCATCATCGGCGCAACGGTGAGCCGATAGTTCGAGGGGTTCAGTGCCACAACGCTATGCGCAGAGCAGCATGTCGATATGCTGACCCACACTTCGTGCCAGCGCATCGACCGCGTAGCCGCCTTCTAGCGACGACACGATGCGGCCACCACAGACCTTGTTCGCAACCTTGACCAGCTGCTCGGTAATCCAGGCATAGTCCTGATCGGTCCACATGAGATGGCTCATGTCATCTTCCCGGTGGGCATCAAAGCCGGCAGAAATCAGAATCAGCTGGGGCTGATAGGCCTCAATCGCGGGGATCCACTGCGTTAACACGGCTTCTCGCATCGCCTCCCCGTTTGAATACGCCGGGAGTGGCACGTTGACCATGTTCGAGCCGAGCGGGATATCGCCGCTAAACGGATAGAGCGCCTGTTCAAAGGTTGAGACCATCAGCACACGATCATCTCCGGCAAAGATATCTTCTGTGCCATTGCCGTGGTGCACATCGAAATCAATCACCACAATTCGCTTTAGTCCATGGACCGCCATCGCATGGGCCGCCGCTACGGCAATATTGTTAAAGAAACAAAACCCCATGACACGGTTTCGCTCTGCATGATGCCCCGGTGGACGGACCGCACAGAAAGCATTGCGAATTTCGCCTGTGACCACCGCGTCCACGGCCTGAATCACTGCGCCGCAGGCTAGGTAAGCGGCATGCAGCGTATGGGGGTTCATCGACGTATCAGGATCAATCCCATGGTAAGGCCGATCTGTTGGCACACAAGCGACAAGACTATCGAGATGCTCTTCGGTATGAACCCGAAGGATGGCGTGGTCAGGAGCGACGACAGGCTCTCGGACATCCAAGAGTGCCATCAACCCCTTGCGCGTCAGGCGATCGTGGATCGCCCATAGCCGCTGAGGAGACTCAGGGTGAGCCTCCCCCATCTCGTGCTGAAAGAAGGCAGGATGCGTATAAAAAGCAGTCATGGGGTTAGTTTACGATAGCGGCTGCGCGGGATTTTTGCGCTAGATCCAGAAATGGAGAGAAAACCCAGCCTGCGCCTCCGTAGCTCAGTGGATAGAGCATCCCCCTCCTAAGGGGAGGGTCGCACGTTCGATTCGTGTCGGAGGCGCCATTTCCTGAGCGAGAATTACGCTTATGGCGACAATCACGGGGACTAGCGGGGCAGACTCGTTATACGGGACATCCGGAAACGATACTCTGATCGGCGCTGCCGGCAATGACAGCCTTTTCGGGGGTGCAGGAAATGACTTTCTTGACGCTGGCCCCGGTGACGACAGCATTAGCTACGTAAACGATACGGGCGACGACACCGTCTGGGGCGGCGATGGCAACGACTACATTAACTTCTATCGGGATACAGGACAGAAGCTGATACTAGCGGGAAGTGGAAACGATACCGTCTACGGATCAGACGGCGGAAACGCAATCGACGGCGGTGCAGGTGACGATACGGTTTGGGGAGGAAGCGGCAACGATAACCTCACGGGCAGCGCCGGTCAGGACTTTCTTTTGGGTTCAGAGGGCAATGACACCTTGACGGGC
>JACCDI011704023.1_pt1 | contig 24544 bp, 16 predicted proteins | sample 7442791 | NCBI WGS metagenome assembly JACCDI01 (sample SAMN15323434, study PRJNA562643) | freshwater metagenome | isolation source: river surface water | place: USA:Blue River Watershed | collected 2017-08-15
AATTTATTTTCCTTGCCGCTTATTTTTGTGCCAGCATGGAAAACATAACTATCGGTAATTTCCTCTAGACCTTTGATTTCTTTTCCCTTATCATAAGCTTCAGGATAGCCATCTGAAACCAACATTACCGTAGCGGCAGAGCGCTCATCAAAATATAAATCACACTCTCCCAATGTATTGGTAGCCACTCCTTCAAATAAGTTTAAGAGATCAGATTTTAATCTTGGAAGTATTGCTTCCGTCTCTGGGTCTCCTAATCTGCAGTTGTATTCAATGACAAATGGCTCGTTACCCACTTTCATGATACCGAAGAAAATGAACCCTTTGTATTTCATTCCGTCGGCTTGAAGCCCCTTCATTGTGGGAATAATGACTTGGGTTTCGATTTTATCCAAAAATTCAGGAGTGCAAAAAGGGACAGGTGAAATGGCCCCCATTCCTCCTGTATTCAACCCTGTGTCTCCTTCACCGATGCGTTTGTAATCTTTGGCTTCAGGTAGTATTTTGTACGATTGTCCGTCTGTAATGATGAAGGCAGAACATTCAATGCCTTTTAAAAACTCTTCAATCACCACTGTTTTCCCAGCATCTCCAAAAGCTTTACCGGATAACATTTTCTCAACTTCTTTTTTCGCTTCTTTGTGGTCATCCAAAATCAATACGCCCTTTCCCGCAGCCAATCCGTCGGCTTTTAATACAACAGTTTTTTTGATGGTGTCAATGAATGCTTGGGCCTCTTTGATTTGTGATGAATCAAAAGAAGCATATTTGGCCGTGGGAATGTTGTGACGAATCATGAATTCCTTGGCAAACTTTTTACTTCCTTCTAATTGCGAACTGTATTTGTTTGGTCCAATGATGGACACATCTTTCAAATGTTTGTCTGACTCAAAAAAGTCTACTATGCCTTCTACCAGAGGGGTTTCAGGACCAACAATGACCATTTGAATATTCTTCTCAACGACCAATTTCTTGACAGCTTTGAAATCGCATGGGTCAATGTTGACGTTTTCCCCATATTGACCCGTTCCGCCATTTCCGGGAGCAATGTATAAGCTTCTCAAAAGTGAGCTTTGGGAAATTTTCCAACAAATGGCGTTTTCTCTTCCGCCGGATCCTAAAACAAGTACATTCATAGCAATTTTCTCTATGCTACAAAGTAAGCAAAGAGTCCTCCATGTCCAAAGTTGGACTTACCAACAATTGTAAAAAAGTAGCATCAATGCGCCTCAAGCCAATTGTCGCCAACACCAGCTTCAGCAAGAAGTGGGACATTCAAGGTATAGGCTTTGGCCATACACTCCTCAACAATGGATTTGACTTGATTCAATTCATCTTTCAGTACGTCAAATACCAATTCGTCATGCACTTGTAAAATCATTTTGGATTTCAATTGGTGCGTTTGAAAGGCTTGATATATCTTGATCATAGCCAATTTGATGATGTCTGCTGCTGAACCTTGAATGGGTGCATTAATGGCATTTCTTTCCGCAAATCCCCTTACAATAGCGTTCTTGCTATTGATGTCTGGAAGTTGTCTTTTACGACCAAGCAATGTAGACACATAACCCGTTTGTTTGGCTCTGTCAATTTGATCCGATTGGAAATTTTTGAGCGTTGAAAACTGTTGAAAATAGGAGTCGATGATTTCTTTGGCCTCGGTTCGGCTGATGCCTAAATTTTGAGCGAGGCCAAAAGCGCCCTGTCCATAGATGATTCCAAAATTTACCGCCTTGGCCTTGCTTCGCATCTCTTTGGTTACTTCCTCCATTGAAACATGGAATACCTTGGACGCTGTGGCCTGATGCACATCTGCACCAATTTTAAATGCCTCGCACATATTCGGATCTTCACTCATGCTAGCAATCACCCGCAATTCAATTTGAGAATAGTCTGCACTGAGAATGATGTGTTGCTCATCTCTAGCTACAAATGCTTTGCGAATTCGTCTTCCTTTCTCAGTTCTGATGGGGATGTTTTGAATGTTGGGATTATTGGAACTCAATCTTCCGGTTGCAGCAACTGTTTGCATGAAAGAAGTATGCAATCGTCCTGTTGTATTTTGAACCAACGCTGGAATGGCATCGACATAGGTTGATTTGAGTTTTCTTAATTCCCGATAATCTAAAATCTTGGCAACGATTGGGTGGCTATGAATGTATTTGGACAATACATCCTCAGCAGTGCTGTATTGTCCCGTTTTGGTTTTTTTAATCTCGTCAGTGATTTTTAATTTTTCAAAAAGTATTGGTCCCAATTGCTTGGGTGAATCCATGTTGAATGTTTCTCCTGCCAATTCAAAAATTTCTTTTTCGATAATGGCGATGTCCTTCTCCAATTCTTGTGAATAAACTTCAAGAAATGGAATTTCAATTTTAATCCCTTCCCATTCCATATCAGCCAGTATGGGCATCAATGGCATTTCAACATCTTTGAATAATCCCATCAGCCCTTCCTTTTCTAGCTGTGGTTGAAGAATTTCAAAAAGTTGATACGTGATGTCGGCATCTTCACAAGCGTAATCGGAAATTTCTATTGCGCTTAATGTGCTCATGCTTCCTTGGTCTTTCCCTTTTTTTCCAATGAGCGTTTCGATACTGATGGGAGTGTAACATAACAATTTTTCCGAAACTTCGTCCATTCCATGCTTACCGTCTGGATGCAGAAGGTAATGCGCAATCATGGTGTCAAACAAGTTGTTTTTTAAGTCAATTCCGTATTGGCGCATTGCTTTCAAATCAAATTTGATGTTATGTCCTATAAGAGTTTTACAGGGATCTTGTAATACGGGTTGAAATAGTTGTAGCCATTCTTGTGCATGTGCTCTATCTTCTGGGAGATGCACATAATATGCAGTTCCTTTTTTAAAGGAAAATGAAAGGCCTACAAGACGGCAAGAGAATGTATTCAGATCTGATGTTTCTGTATCAAAACAATATTGTGTAGCGGCCATTAGTTTTTCGATCAGTTGATGGCATTCCTCTTTGGTTTGAATCAGGTGGTATTCATGTTCAACATCTAAGATGGTCTTGCACATTACGGGAGCAGGAGCGTCATGACTTTCAACTGCAAAAAGTTCTCCTTGAATTGGGTCCGCTGGTTCCTCTCCCAAAATGCGCTTACTCAAAGTCCTAAACTCCAAATCTTCTAGGATCTCCTTTAGTTTTTCTTTGTTCCATTCCTTCAAGCGCATCTGCTCTTCATCAAAAGGAACTGGCGCATCTAAAATAATGGTTGCCAATTTTTTGGACAGAATGGCTTGATCTTTATATTGTTCGACATTCTCTTTGAGTTTTCCTTTTAATTGATGGGTATTTTCCAAAAGCCCTTCCAATGATCCAAATTCTTTCACCAATTTCTGGGCTGTTTTTTCACCAACACCTGGTATTCCGGGTATATTGTCCACAGCATCTCCCATCATCCCCAATATGTCAATGACTTGATCAATTCTTTCAATATTGAATTTTTCCAATACTTCTGGAATGCCCAATATCTCTGCAGGACCACCTTGATATCCGGGTTTGTAAACAAAAATATTTTCTGAAACCAATTGACCATAATCTTTATCGCTGGTCATCATGTAAGTCAAAAAACCCTCTTTCTCTGCAATTTTAGCAAATGTCCCAACCACGTCATCGGCCTCATATCCTTCTTTCATCAAGATCGGAATATTAAAAGCTTCAATGATTTGCATGATGTAGGGAACACTGAGTTTGATGTCTTCAGGAGTTTCTTCACGATTGGCTTTGTAGGCCTCATAATCGATTTCACGAAGGGTTTGTGCGGGGGCATCAAATACTACGGCCATGTGGGAAGGTTTTTCATTGCGCATGATGTCCAACAAGACATTGGTGAATCCAAACATGGCAGATGTATTTAGTCCCTTGGATGATATTCTGGGGCTGCGAATAAATGCGTAGTAAGCGCGAAAAATCAATGCGTAGGCATCAAGTAGAAAAAGTTTCTTGGGATGGTTCTGTGAGATCATGTCTCAAAGATAAGCCCTCACAGGTGGAGGGCTTATGCATGGAAACAATAAGTTTTCTTCAATTACGAATTCAGTTTCAACACCGCCAAAAATGCTTCTTGCGGAACTTCTACAGACCCTACTTGACGCATTCTCTTTTTTCCTTCTTTTTGTTTTTCTAACAACTTTCTTTTACGAGAAATATCTCCACCATAACACTTGGCCGTTACGTCCTTGCGCAAAGCTTTGATGGTTTCTCTGGCGATGATTTTAGCGCCAATGGCTGCTTGCAAAGCGATTTCAAATTGCTGTCTGGGGATCAATTCACGCAATTTGATGCAAATCTTTTTACCCAAATCAAAAGCGTGATCTCTATGAATCAATGCACTCAATGCGTCTACTTGATCGCCATTCAACAAGATGTCCATTTTTACCAAGTCAGACTGTTGCATACCAATCGGGAAATAATCAAATGACGCGTATCCCTTGGAAATGGTCTTCAAGCGATCATAAAAATCAAACACAATTTCTGCCAAAGGCATTTCGAAAGTCAATTCAATTCTGTCAGAAGTCAAGTAAACCTGATTGGTGAGCATGCCTCTTTTTTCAATGCATAGCGTCATGATGGCGCCAATGTAATCGGATTTGGTAATCACTTGCGCCTTGATATAGGGCTCTTCTACATATTCCAGCTTGTTGGGGTCGGGCAATTCGGAAGGGTTATGAATTTCATGCTGTGTACCATCCTTCAAATAAGCGATATAGCTAACGTTGGGAACAGTGGTAATCACTGTCATGTTGAACTCGCGTTCCAAACGTTCTTGAATGATTTCCATGTGCAGCATACCCAGGAATCCACATCGGAATCCAAATCCCAATGCAGCTGAACTCTCAGGCTCAAATACCAAAGAGGCATCATTTAACTGGAGCTTTTCCATGCTTGCGCGAAGCTCTTCGTATTCATCTGTATCAACAGGGTAAACACCCGCAAATACCATGGGTTTCACGTCTTCAAATCCTTTCACAGCCTCCAAACAGGGATTGGCTGTTGTGGTGATGGTGTCTCCCACCTTAACCTCGGATGCGGTTTTTATACCAGAAATGATATATCCTACATCACCCGCTTTCACTTCTGATCGGGGTATCAAATCCAAACCCAATGAACCAATTTCGTCTGCAAAATATTCACGGCCATTGCTCATGAATTTTACTTTGTCACCTTTTTTGATGGTGCCATTTAAAATTTTGTAGTACGCAATGATTCCGCGGAATGAATTGAATACGGAATCAAAAATCATGGCTTGAAGTGGCGCGGCAGGATCGCCTTTGGGAGGTGGAACACGCTCACAAATCGCTTCCAAAATCAAATCAACTCCTTGCCCTGTTTTTCCAGAAGCAATGAGAATCTCATCTCTTTCACAACCCAACAATTCAACCACCTGGTCTTTCACCAATTCTGGTTCTGCGTTGGGCAGGTCAATTTTATTCAAAATGGGGATGATGGTCAAATCGTGTTCCATCGCCAAATACAAATTGGAAATGGTCTGCGCTTGAATTCCTTGGGTGCAATCAACAATGAGCAAAGCTCCTTCGCATGAGGCGATGGATCGAGATACTTCATAGCTAAAGTCAACGTGCCCTGGTGTGTCAATCAAATTGAGGGTGTATTTTTTACCCTTGTGCTCATGGTTCATTTGAATGGCATGCGCTTTAATGGTAATTCCTTTTTCGCGCTCCAAATCCATGTCATCTAGGGTCTGGGCCACCAATTTTCGATCATCAATGGTTTTGGTAACCTGTAAAAGGCGATCAGCCAAGGTACTTTTCCCGTGGTCAATGTGAGCGATAATGCAAAAATTCCGAATGTGATCCATAGTTTACCCCAATTTGCGGTTTGCGAAAATACGTGTATTTAACCAAAAAAATCCATTGTGCAGCCTCAATTTCCGATATTTTTGTTGACCTGCAAAATTGAAACGATGAAGAAACTTTTTTTTATACTGGGATGGCTTTGCGCCATTGCAGCGGTGGCACAGCATGAGCATCCTTGCGGACAGGTTCACGCGCTGGATGAATTGTTTGAAAAGCACCCAGAATACAGAAATCAAGCGCGCAATGCTGCGGCCTATTTAGAGGAGTATACCCGTAATTTTCAGGAATCACGAGGTGGTCAGACCATTTACACCATTCCAGTTGTTTTCCATGTGGTACACAATTACGGTTCTGAGAACATCTCTGACGATCAGATTTTGGATGGCTTGGCTATCCTAAACCGGGATTTCCGTAAGATGAATAGTGATACGGTCATTGTAGTTGATGCCTTTGATCAGTTGGTTGCCGATGCTGGGATTGAATTCAAACTGGCCACCAAAGACCCCAATGGAAATTGCACTTCAGGAATCACCCGAACGGTGAGTGATTTGACCACAGTAGGTGATCAGCAAGTAAAAGACTTGATTATGTGGCCAAGAAATGAATACCTGAACATTTGGGTTGTACAAAATGCAAATGGCGCGGCAGGATATTCAAATCTACCGCCCAATGTAGCCGGCAACTGGGGAGCTGATACCGATGGAATAGTAGTACGCTCAGATTATGTAGGGGCAATCGGTACGAGTTCGGTACAAAAGTCAAGAACCTTGACCCATGAGGCCGGTCACTGGCTTAATCTCAAGCATACTTGGGGAGATGGAAATGAGCCCGCCCTTGCTTCAAATTGTGATATGGATGATGATGTAGAAGATACACCTTTGACCATTGGATGGACTTCTTGTAATTTGCAAGGAGCCAGTTGCGGCAGTGCTCTTGACAATGTTCAAAATTACATGGAGTATAGTTATTGCTCTCGAATGTTTACCATTGGACAGGCCGAGAGAATGCGTGCTGCTTTGACTTCGTCTGTTGCACAGCGGAATCAATTGATCACCGCATCCAACCTAGCAGCCACAGGCGTTTCAAGTCCTTCGATGTGTGTGGCAGATTTTGAAGTTGATAAAGTGGTTATCTGTGCAGGTGAAAATATTGCATTTAATGACAATAGCTACAATGCGCCAACAACTTGGAATTGGAATTTTGGTGATGGTAATACCCTATCTGGAACGGATCCCAATATCCATCAAAATCCAATTCATACTTATGAGCAACCGGGCATTTACACCGTAACCTTGGTGGTGGGCAATAACACAGGAAGCTTAACCAAAGTAAAAACCAATTTGATTCATGTGTTTCAAGCACCCACCCTGGAGGCCCCTATTTGGGAGGGATTTGAAGAAGCATGGCCCAATACAGATCGATGGTCTGTTTGGAATCAAATGGGTGATGCTGGTTATGGTGTGGTGAACAATGTTTCTTATTCAGGCACCAAATCTTTGCGATTGCTGAATTCAACAGTGAGCATTATTGATAGCAGAGATGAGTTGATTTCAGCACCTTACGACATGTCAGGTAGAGACACCATTTATATTTCCTACAAATGGGCTTGGGCCAATAAGACGGTCAATACCAATGATCGTTTTAGAATCAGCGCATCTGCCGATTGTGGTCAGAATTGGGGTTTGGTCAAAATACATCAGGGAATTTCTAACTTGGCTACCGCTCCAGACACGGATGGAAATTTTGTTCCTTCTGGTCAAGATCAGTGGGGGTCTAATGTTGTCCTCATTTCTAATCCCAACTACATGTCAGATCATTTTCAAGTGAAATTTGAATTTGTCGCCAAAGGCGGAAACAACTTGTACATCGACGACATCAATGTGTACGGTCAAGAAGGTGCAGGGATTTTGGAAGATTTGTCTTTTCAAAATTGGTCCGTGTACCCCAACCCGGCCCATGAGGATATGACCATTGAGACGGACTGGATTAAGGCTCAGAATGGCAGGTTCGAATTGTATGACGCGTTGGGCCAACTGGTATGGTCCCATCCTTTTAATAGCGCACCCAATGCCCACCTGAAGTATACCTTACCGCATCAAACCGCTGGGTTATACATGTTGATGGTGAAATCGGACAACAAGCAATCTACAAAAAGAGTAATTTTTAAATAATTAATCATGGCCAAGCAGAATAAAACAGAATCCAATATTATTGTTGTCCTATGGAACAACGAGAAATCAAATGTGTTCAAGTCACTGAGCAAACCGATTCAGGAACATCTATTGGCCGAGAGAAAGAGCAAAAGGGATGCAGTATTGATTCAAGGTTTGGGCAAGTGGGAGTATTTTTATTTTGCTGACAATGGAGACCTTTCTGCCAGAACATTGGAGAAATGGAGAGGAAAGGGAAATGAAATTCAGTCAGTGGCCAACGCCAACAAACAAGGTGCTGTCTTGGTAAAAGGAGAAGGTGTAGATGAGAAAATAAGTTACGCTTTTGCTGAAGGAATGGCACTTGGAAATTACAAGTTCAATAAATATTATACCAATGCCAAAGAGCGTGCGCTGTCCTTGGAGCAAATGTATATTCAGGATACGCATCTAACAGAAGCAAAGCAGCGAGAATTGTATGGAGTTGTCAATGCCAATCACGCGGCGCGTACTTTGGTCAATGAACCTGTTTCTTTTTTAACGGCTGAGCAATTGTCTAAGGAGGCGGTGAGATTGGGAAAAGAGGCTGGGTTTACCGTGAAAGTCTTGCACAAGAAGCAAATTGAGTCGCTGAAAATGGGAGGTTTATTGGGAGTGAACAAGGGCTCTATTGACCCCCCAACCTTCACCATCATGGAATACAAACCTGCTAAGGCAAGCAACAAGAAGCCTTTGGTTCTAGTGGGTAAGGGGGTTGTTTTTGATACCGGAGGATTGTCTTTAAAGCCAACACCCGGTTCTATGGATGAAATGAAGTGCGATATGGGTGGTGCTGCTGCTGTTATTGGAACTTTGTATGCAGTAGCCGCCAACAAGCTGCCTGTCCATGTTATTGGTTTGGTTCCTGCTACAGATAACCGACCTGGCATGAATGCCATTGTGCCACAAGATGTTTTAACGATATCAGATGGGACAACCATAGAAGTGATGAATACCGATGCTGAAGGGAGATTGATTTTAGCAGATGCTTTGGTGTATGCACAGAAGTACAATCCTGATTTGGTCATTGATTTGGCAACCCTAACAGGTGCTGCTATCCGTGCCATTGGTACTTATGCCTCAGCGGTGATGGGAACTGCACCTGAGTCAGATATGCGATTGCTCCAAAAGGCCGGTGAGCATGTTTGGGAGCGCACCCTGGAGTTTCCATTGTGGCCAGAATTTGGTGATGAACTGAAAAGCGATGTGGCTGACATGAAGAATTTGGGTGGTGGAAACGGGGGACATATTTCAGCAGGTAAATTTCTGGAGCACTTTACCAAGTACCCTTGGATACACATTGACATTGCAGGAACTGCATGGAATGGGGCTCCACAATCTTATCGACCCAAAGGCGGAACGGGTGTAGGCGTAAGAATGTTGTATCAGTTCATTAAAGATAAATATTGTACTAAAAAGTAACCAATCATGGAGCAAAGAGTAAAAGTGGGGATCAGCTGTGGCGACCCCAATGGTGTAGGAATGGAGGTGGTGTTGAAGACCTTTGCCGATAATCGTTTGTTCGATAGCATTACTCCGGTGCTTTACGCGCATCCCGAATGGGTGAAACAAACCAAAAAAGGATTGCGTCTGGAGGAGCTCATGTATTTTTCTGTTAGTAACGCCAAAGATGCCCAAGCCAAGAAGTTGAATTTGGTTAATATCGATAAGGAAACGCCGCTCAACATTGAATGGGGAAAGGCTGATGCTCAATCTGGAAAATGGGCCTTAAAATCTTTGGAGACAGCTGCACAAGATTTGGCTACTGGTTCTATCGACGTTTTGGTCACGGCACCCATTAATAAGGATGCAGTGCAAATCAACCAAAGTGGATTTATTGGACATACGGAGTATTTGGCGAAAATGGCAGGTACAGATGATGTTTTGATGTTTTTGGTGGCGGATCAGCTAAGAGTGGGTGTGGTCACAGGACATGTGCCCATTAAAGAAGTTGCAGGACAAATTACCAAAGAGAAAATTGTCAAAAAAGTCAACATGATGCATGAGGCGCTCATCAAAGATTTTGGTGTTCCCAATCCGCGCATTGCGGTGTTGGGGTTGAATCCGCACGCAGGAGACAACGGATTGTTGGGGACGGAAGAGAAAGAAATTATTCAGCCAGCTGTTCGTGAACTGAATGAAAAAGGCTTGTCGGTTTTTGGTCCTTTTGGTGCAGACGGTTTCTTTGGTGCAGGAACCTTTCATCAATTTGATGCTATTCTAGCCATGTACCATGACCAAGGTTTAACGCCCTTCAAAACCATGGCTTTTCAATCAGGTGTGAATTATACTGCGGGTCTACCCATTGTAAGAACTTCTCCTGATCATGGTGTGGGTTATGATATCGCCGGAAAAAATCAAGCCGATGAATCCTCTTTTCGCGCAGCTGTTTTTTGTGCATATGATGTATACGTTCAACGCAAAAGGTTTCGCGAGTATGGAATGAATCCGTTACAAAAGCAGAATATCAAGGAATCAAGGGACGATAAACGCGAGTAATTGAAATTCAAAATTCTCAATATTGGAAAGACCAAAGCGCCGTATTTGGTATCAGGAGAGGATGAATACAAAAAGCGTTTGTCGCATTACATTTCTTGCGAATGGGTTGTCCTACCTGATGTTTCAGCCAAAGGGATGTCAAGGGAGTTAATCAAGGAAAAAGAAGCCCAGTTGTTCTTAAAACACATCAAGACGGAAGATTATGTTTGGCTCCTGGATGAGAAAGGTAAAATGTTTTCATCTACTGAGTGGTCTCAACAAATTCAAAAACTCATGAACGCAGGTACCAAAACATGCGTCCTAATAATAGGTGGCGCTTTTGGATTTCATGAATCGGTCTATCAGCGCGCGAATGCAAAGTTGTCTTTATCTACAATGACTTTTTCTCATGAGATGATTCGTATGTTCTTGTTGGAACAGCTTTATCGTTCATTTACAATACTCAAAGGAGAGTCATACCATCACGATTGAAACGTGATGCCAAATAGATGCTGAATATGTCCTTTTAGTTTGGTCTTCACCTCTTCGATATTCGGGGAAAATCCCAGTTCTTTCTCCATGGAAGTAACAGGCTTGTCGCTGATTCCACATGGGATGATGTTGGTGAAATACTGCATGTCTGGGTGGACATTAAATGCAAAACCATGAAGCGTAACCCAACGGCTGCACTTGACACCCAAGGCTGCAATTTTTCTTGCTTTGATGGGATGAGTTTCATCCAACCAAACGCCAGTTAATCCTTCAATTCTGCCAGCCGTTATACCATACTCAGCCAGTGTGCGAATAATGGCTTCTTCTAAAAAACGCAAGTACAAATGGATATCTGTAAAAAACAACTCTAAATCAAAAATCGGATAGCCCACAATTTGTCCGGGTCCATGATAGGTAATGTCCCCTCCGCGATTGATGGGGTAGAATGACGCACCTACTTTTTCAAGTTGCGCTTTCGATAGTAAAAGATGTTTCTCATCGCCACTCTTACCCAATGTATATACATGGGGATGCTCGACAAACAACAAATGATTTTCAGTATTGTCTTCGGCCTCGGGATGCAATCGCTTAGACAGTTTTCTGTCCACAATTCGTTGAAAAATGGATTCTTGAAAGTCCCAAGCTTCTTTGTAATCCCGCATTCCCATATCTTCAAATCGCACCAGGCGACTTGAAGACACAGGAAGTGGAAGTATTTCTTCTGACATGCTTATTGCATTTTGGCCAATTCTCCTTTGAGGAAAATGATTGCCGGAATGGCCGTAGCATCTTCATTGCGCAACTCAGCCAAGTCAATGCTAATCCAATCACCCAAATGCACCAAATACAATGAACGTTCTATTCTATTGCCACCTTTGCTCCAAGCTTCTAAAATGGTATCACATTTTTCACCCATTAATTTTTTGCAGATTTCCATACGCATTTGAGAGCGCTTGTGGTCATCTTCGTTACGAAGGATGACAACAGCAACTCGATTGTCGCCTCCGGTCCATCCCACCAATTCGTTGTGATTCATTTCTGGAAATACATGGTGCGAACACAACATTTTGGAGTTCTCGTTGATCTGTTGTCTCCAACGGATGGTCACCCCTTCATACATGGCCTCGCTGTACAAGACAGGAATACGGTCTACAATTTTTTTAGCAATGTCCAATGAATTGGCACGCAAATCGGCCATGTTATTGTTCATGTTGGCAATGGCATTGGTAATGGATGTTTCAAAATCCATGGTGATGAAACCATAATTGGCCAACATGTACAATTGCTGAATGGCGATATATCCAAACATGGATCGAGGAGGGTTACCTCCAGGAATGAGTATGCAATTCAATCCTTTTTCAGCTGCAATTTTTCCAATTTTTCCTCCGCTGGTGATGCACGCCACTTCAGCACCTTTGGCAAAAGCTTCATCCATTGCGGCTACTGTTTCTTCAGTATCTCCGCTGTAGCTGGAAATAATGACCAATGTATTTTCATTGACAAACCCTGGCAGAACATAATCATTGGTGCAAACTATTGGGACCGCACAGCTATCAGCTACCCATTGAGATACGATTTTACCACCGATTCCACTTCCGCCTAATCCGGAGATAACGATGTTGCTGAATGATTTTTCTGACTTGGTCAATTGTGCTGAACGACCAATTCCCATGGCTTCTTCTAAATGCTTCGGAAAAGCTTCTACTAATGCTTTCATTTTTTTTGTTTTACTGTGGCAAAAATACCAATAAAAAAAACTCCACAAGGGAGTTTTTTCAGTTGAAGATAAGTTTAAACTTTATTTAATGCGGGCGGGTGTGTTGGCCAAGCCACTGTATGATTGCAATTCCATTTTCACACTGCCCACCATGATCTTGGCAGCAGCCATCAATGGGATTTTATTGGCGTCGTCGCTGATCCAAACACTAAGGTCTTCTTCTTTTTTAAAGATGCGACCTTTTTGTATAACAGGAGCAAACTTGAGCGCATTGAAAGTTCCGGCATCTGTTGAGACTTTATCTTTGCCAATGTACTTAATCTTTAAAGGAAAGATCTCGTCATCCACAACACAGGTGATTTTAAATATGTCTCCTTTTTTGGCCTTTGAAAAATCCATGTTACGGGCAAAGTAGAATGCACTAATCATGTCTTGTACATACTCTGGAGTCAAGTAACCTTCACCTTTTTGATTTTTGTAAGCACGTTTGGAGGGGTAAAAGGTGTACTCTTGTTGTATTTTATATCCACCTTCATCTACGTTTCTCACAAACTTGTGCGGGAACATTCCTTGCTTGTCGATGTACGATTCATACTTGTCACGCACCTTGAAGAAATAGTCAAAAGTGCTAACTGTTTTTCCTTCACCAATAACGTGGTAAACTTCTCTATTACCTACCTTGGTCACCTGCGGATCAACACTGATGGTTGCTGTCGCAGCATCAATGATTCCGTAGTGTAGGCGGTACACCAACTTTTCCCCAGGCTTAAAAGCCCTATTGGATTGAGAACGCAATCCCAACTCAGGAAGGTTCTTGATATTCACTTTTACTGGCTTACTTGATTGAGCCCAGCTGCTGCCCCCAGTCATCATGATAACGAGGGCAAATAAAACCACTTTCGTTTTCATGTTTTTCCTAACGCAAATCCTTTGCCAAAAATTATTCAATGGTGGCAATACATTTTAATTCGATGGCAATGGGAGTGGGGAGGGAGTTGATTTCAACAGTGGTTCTGCATGGTTGAGCATCTTTGAAATACTCAGCATATAAGCGGTTGTAGGTGTGAAAATCTCTTTTCATGTTGACCAAGAAAACAGTCACATCCACCAGATTGTCCCACTTGGATCCGCTGGCTTCTAAAATTTTTTTGACATTGTCAAATACATTGCGGCACTGTGCTTCAAAATCGAACTCCAAAAAGTTCCCATTTTTGTCAAGCTTTAATCCCGGAACACCGCTGTCATTAGCGTCAGATCCCGCTATTCTTGGCCCAACTCCGCTCAAGAATAAAAGGTTTCCTACACGGCGAGCGTGTGGATAGGCCCCAACAGGCTTGGGCGCCTCGTTAGATGAAATAATGTTGTTACTCATGAATGATTTTTCCTGTGGTTTTCTTTCCGTTGTTTTCAATGACAAATAGGTACATTCCTGAAGTCAAATGTTGAGTACTTATTTGATGTATTTTCTTCTCAGCTTGGAAATGTTCTTCAATGATTTGATGACCGGATAGATCATACAAGCGAACGGAAACACTGCCATTGGCATGAGCAGGCGCTTCAAACTTGAGCACATCCCTAACTTGTGTAGGGTATACACGCCAGTCTTTTTTCCAATCTTCTGCGTTGTATCCAATGCCAACAGCGGGCTCAAGATGTGTCGTCCAAATGCCATTGCCATGCGTACCCACAACCAACAAACCATCATAAGGTCGGCTGTTGATTTGATTGATGATGACGTTGCCAATGGTGTTGGCACCTTCCATTTGCCAAATTGTACTTGTACTATCCAAGGTATTCGTGGAATAGAGACCTGCGCTTGTTCCTACGAAATATTGCGGGGGGTCGCTGGGATAAATCTCTACGCCGTAAACGCCAGGTCCCGCACCGGTTCCGTCTGGATTCTCTTCCAAGTTTCCGCTGACATCGGTCCAAGTATCGCCGCTGTCCATGCTATGAAATAGGCTCTTTTTGTTGTAGTTAGAAAATCCTATTAAGATTTCATTGGGATGGTAATCATTGACCGAAATACTTGATACGTATCCATTGGTAGGGAATTGGGCATCTGAAATGTCAACCCGCGTGGGTGTTTCACTATAACAATTATCCAAGCGATAAACTTTGCCTTGATTGGTTCCGTAATAAATGACATTGTTGTTGTTGATGGGCTTGTCCAAGCAACTGATGGCTCCGGCCAACAGCGGCACAGATGACGTGGTCAGCCTCACCCATAGGCTATCGGCCAATTTTGTAGGATAATTTCCTGTTACCGGGATGTTTTGCACATCAGGTAAATACCAGATGGCTTTATTGGCGGCCATGAAGACATCTTGGTGATTGACGGGGTCCAGAAGCAAAGGGTTGATGAATAGATAAGATGGGGCTGTTTGTGGGTCAATTCGCTCGGTTCCTATCAGGTTTCCTTGATCATCGATTAATTTTTTCATCATCCTTCCAGATTGCGAAGAGGAAATGACAAAGTCACGGCCCTGCGGAATTGCACAAAAGGCGCCATCATCTGCATGCACTTCTTTCCAAGGTTGGCTGGCATCTGCTGTGTGTGTGATCCATGTTCCGTTGTCCTGCATACCACCCATCACAAAATCGGAATTGCTCAATCCTTGTTCAAACCCAGCAGTGTAAAATTGACTGGCAATGTATCCATTGTTCAGTGAGGTCCATGTAATGCTATCTGCCATGCAGTCATCGGTTCGGTATATTCCGCCATCATTGGTGCTGTACAATACATTTGGGTTTGTAGGATGAAAAACCATGTAATGTTGATCGGGATGATGATTGGGATAAACATAGAACCAAGGTGCTTGGGGATTGCAACGGTATCCGCCAATCCAATCGTTGGTGTCTGTGCTAAAACCGTCCATTCCTCGGTGCAGATTGATTCCGCCAATGAATAAGACATTGCTGGTTGGATGATGTGCAATCGTTAAATCGTAGCTGTATTGTGATCGGAATGTGCCAAAATCAAAATCTATCCCGGTGTTCAAGTTGCAAGCGTCATCTGGTAGGTTGGCAGATCGGTTCTCCCAAATTCCAGTTGTTCCATCTCCATCTAAGTAGGAGTATTTATACAAGAAGTGATCCAGCGCGTATTGATTGTTGTTCAATGTTTCACCTAAGAAATAAATTTCATTGTGGTTTTGAGGGTTCATGGCCATGACCGTTCTGCGTAAATTGGCAATCTCCGGCTGAGTGGGATTAATGCCTACCCAATTGACTCCATCCTCTGAGCGAAAAAATCCTCCACCATTGGTGGTGTTATCACTGAATGTAGCGTATACAACTCCCTCTGGTGTTACCAATACATCTGTAAACTCAGAAGGCCCATTTCCGAATCCCAAAACATTTTGCCAAGTTGAACCTCCGTCGGTGCTTCTAATAATGCCGTTGTACACTGCCGCGTAAACTTCGTCCTCAACGGTATTAGAAACGTCAATGGCCATGCGCCAAATGAAATCGTAGCTTCCATTTTGAAGCTGATATTGGGGTGTGCCGCTTTGCGTGCTGGCCAAAGGTTGCCAGGTAGTACCATTGTCAGTACTTTTGAAAATACCATCACCAGAAAACAGAGAAGTGAAGCTGGTGCCACTTACCACGCCATAAAATTCTTCTCCTGTGCCATAGTACCAGGTGTTTTCATGTCCTGGTCTGGTATCCTGAACGACGCAAGAAAGGGAATGGATGTGTTGTGCTTCTGTTCCATGGGTCCATGTATTTCCTCCGTTAATGGTTGACCAAACACCACTAGTGACTCCGCCTGTAATGATGTGGTTGTCATTTAATACATCAATGGCCATTGCACGGGTTCTTCCCCCAATATTGAACGGCCCTCTTTGCTCCCAATTCAAATTGCGGTCTGCACGCTTGGGCATTCGGTTAGCGAATTCTTGTTGCAGCTGTTTCCAATTGTCGGGAACTTGGCCAGACTCCGGATCGTGATTGCGCATGAATTCAAAATACTTTCGACTGCTTGGGTTGATGCCGTAGCCTTCTTCATTTAGTCCTTTTTTGATGGGTGCGTGTTGAAAAAGGTAGAAACCGCAAGTAATCCATATCAGAGCAAAACCGATGAATGGAATAGACGTAGAGCTAAACTTTTTTTGCATGGTGCAAGATAACGCAAAACTTCTTGCATCATTCCTTGTTCAAAGGTTTTGGGTTAGCCCAATAAATGCAAGCTTCTCCTCGTTATCTTAGCCATTATGAAACAACCATTTTTAGTTTTATCAGTGCTTTTGATCTCATTGTATTCCATAGGTCAATCGCGTCAGCCTTATGAGGTCAAAGATGAAAAAGGGAATTTGATCATGAAAGGTACTTTTTTCAATGGCTTGGAAGATAGCCTTTGGAAGTACTATGAGAATGGTCAGATAAGCGAAGAATCGTGGTATTTCATGGGAAAACTACATGGCAGCAGTGTAAAATATTACAACAGTGGTGAGCCCATGATCAAAGCCCATTTTACGTTTGGTTTGCAGGATAGTTCGCATCTATTATTGGCTAAAAATGGGGTAGTTCTGGAAAAAGGAAATTTCGATAAGGGAAAGAGAGTGGGCGTTTGGGAAAGTTTTGATGATTCGGGTCGCCTGACCCGAAGAGAAGAGTATGTGGATGGGGGACTGTTGGTATGGGATGTTTGCGATGATGGAGTTTGCTCGGTGGTAGGTGGAAATGGTGAAGAGTTGGTGATTGAAAACGGAAAGGAAGTCATAAAGCAAGAATTTCGAAATGGAATATTGGATGGCAATTTTGTTGAACTCTATAGCAATGGAAGCCCTAAAGTTATGGGTACCTATCTGAAAGGGGAGAAAAATGACGCTTGGGAATCGTTTTATGTGAATGGGAAAAGGAAAGAACGCATGGAATATTCCAATGGGAAATTGGACGGAGTCATTGTTCAATGGGATGCAGATGGGGATACCATTTTGTCCGGGTATCATTTTCAAGGAGGAAAGCATGGACATTGGAAGTGGTTTTATCAATCGGGACTGAAGGAAATGGAAGGAGCCTTTTTTGAAGACGAACAGCAAGGTGAATGGACTTATTACTACACCAATGCACAGATTTCCGAACAAGGTGAATATGACAAGGGAAAGCGCGAGGGTGAGTGGAGTTTTTATTACAAGGATGGGCAGGCATGGAGAAAGGGGACCTATGCCAATAACAGAAAGAATGGGCATTGGGTTACCTATTTCGAAAATGGACAAGTGCTGCATGAAGGTCATTTCGAAAATGATCTAGAAGAAGGTTTTTGGGTTGGTTTTTATGACAACGGAAAAAAGATGGATGAAGGAACCTTCAAGAAAGGAAGCATGCACGGAGATTGGAATGGTTTTCACGCCAACGGAAAAAAGAAGTATAGTGGTCAATGGACCAACAATGTTAAAACTGGAACTTGGACATATTGGAATGAAAAAGAAATTCCAGAGAAGACGGAATCATATAATGTATTGGGGGAATTGGATGGTTGGAATGTTATGTACAATGAGGCTGGCAAGCCAATCAGCGAAGGCAGTTTTAAATCTGGTAAACCAGATGGTAATTGGTTGTATCGATATCCTTATGGCGCTATTTTAAGAACATGCTGTTATAAGGATGGACAATTGCATGGTGAGTTAAGGCAATACAGTGAAAAAGGAAAATTGATTCAGGTTTCGCATTACAAAAATGGGAAAATTCATGGTAAAGAAGTCAGATACGATGAGAAGTCAGGTAAGGAGTTACAGCGTAGCTATTATAAAAATGGGGAGAAGTTGAAAGGTTGATTACAACCAACCTTTCATTTTCATCCAATCATCGTTGAACATCTTACCCAAGTAGCGTGTGCCGTGGTCGTGGAATATTACCACTACAACATCACCTTCTTTGAATCTATCTTTCATTTGAATAAGCCCCGCCATAGCTGATCCCGCGGAATTTCCAGCAAAGATTCCTTCTTCTCTGGGAATGCGTCTTGTCATTTTTGCGGCATCCTCATCGGTCACTTTTTCAAAATGATCGATGACATTAAAGTCAACATTTTCGGGTAGAAAATCTTCTCCAATACCCTCAGTAACGTATGAGTATATCTCATTTTTGTCAAAAATCCCTGTCTCTTTGTACTTTTTGAAAACAGATCCATAGGTGTCAATTCCTAAAATTTGAATATTGGGATTTTGTTCTTTAAGGTAACGACCGGTTCCCGAAATGGTTCCACCAGTTCCCACTCCAACTATTAAGTGGGTGATTTTGCCATCTGTTTGTTCCCAAATTTCGGGGCCAGTCGATTCATAATGCGCAATGGCATTGGCTGGATTGTCGTATTGATTGGGCTTCCATGAATTGGGAACTTCTTTTTCCAATCGGGAAGATACACTATAATAAGATCTCGGATCCTCAGGATCTACATCTGTAGGGCAAACAATGACCTCAGCCCCGAAAGCCTTTAACGCGTCAACTTTTTCTTTACTCTGTTTATCTGTTGTGGTAAAAATGCATTTGTATCCTTTCATGATGGCTGCTATGGCCAACCCCATCCCTGTATTGCCGGATGTTCCCTCAATGATGGTTGCTCCCGGTTTTAATTTTCCCTCTCTCTCGGCTACTTCAATCATTTTCAAAGCCATTCGGTCTTTAATGCTGTTCCCGGGATTAAAGGTTTCAACTTTGGCCAATACTGTCGCAGGAATTTCCTTGGTAATTTGATTGATTTTAACCATCGGTGTATGTCCAATGGTTTCTAGAATGTTGTTGTAAATTTTCATTTCAATATTAACTAAATCTTATGGCTTTGATTGGTGAGATGCGGTTGACATAAAAGGCAGGCATAAACATGGCCAAGGCACACACCAATACAACAAAAATATTCAACAATCCAATGCTTGCCCAATCAAAATCAATAGGAACTGCTGAAACATAGTATTGCTCTGGATCCAATTTAATCCATTTAAATTGCTTTTGAATGGCCATGAGCCCAAGTCCAATAGCATTTCCAATGATGATTCCTTTTGTAATTAAATACAATGCGTGTCGGAAGAAAATCTTAACGAGCATCTTATTCGGCATCCCCAATGCCTTCAATGTACCAATCATATTCTGCTTTTCTAATATGATGATGAGCAGGGCTGATGTCATATTGATGATGCCAATAAAAATCATCATCACGATGATGATGATTACATTAATATCCAACATGTTCAACCAGGCTACTATTTCTGGATGCCTTTCTAAGACGTTCTCAATGCCCAATTGGTATGGAAGTAAATCATAAAGCGCACTCTGTCCTGGCAGCAAATCATCAAAGTCATTCAAAGCTACTTCATAACTGCCTAACATATTTTGTGCAGGGAATTCGGTGTAATCATATTTGTATTCCCACTCACCACTGGATTTTTTTGAGAATGTAATTTGAATGGAATCTTTAATTCCTGAATTGATTTCAGATGCCACTAAAAGAAATTTGAATACCGAGCCTTTCAAGTTTTCGAGGCTCAAGGTGTCTGCATAGAATTGACCTTTAGACGTTTTCCAATGATACTGATACTCGGGCGATTGGCATTGCACTTGTGCCACCAATTGAGCATTTAGCTCTTCGGATTGGGGGTTGGTTATATCGGTTTGAATCCAGGTTCTTATGCCCATCCTACTGTATTTCTGTAATGGATAAAGTGGTATAAAAACCATTTTGTGATCAAATTCCTCTAACCCAGATTCATAGATGCCGCAAATGATGAAGTTCTGCTGTTGGGGCACTTCATTTCCATTCAAAAAGTAAATACTTACTTTTTGATTCAATGCCACACCGAGTGTTTTCTGCAGATATTTAGAGATCATGATCTCTCTGATGGTATCATTGTGTGCACTGATGTTCCAATTGGGTTGTCGACCTTCTTGGGTGATTTGTTGGAAAAAATGGTCACCATCTTGGGGTTCCACTCCTTTTAAAACAATGCCTTGCAATTGTTTTTTAGACTCGATGATCCCGGGCAGATGCACTGTAGGCTGAAGGCGCTGCACCAATGGGTGTTCGCGAAGCCTTACCTCCAGCGAATCTATTCTGGTAAAAGGAGAAAGCGCATCACCGCCGGCTTGTAGGTTGGCAAAAATTTTAAGGTGTCCGCCGAAACCAACCATCTTGGATTTGATTTCTTTCTGAAATCCATTCACCATGCCCAAAGCAACCAACATCGTGACCATTCCCAATATAATGGCGCCCAAAGCAATCCAAACGATTGGTCGGGCAGCGCCATTGGTTTTATGGCTGCGCATTTTCTGAGCTATGAGGCTGACGATTTGCATGCAGGACAAAGCTAAACATTGTTCAAAAGAGAACCTTGAAATCTTTTCATCTTCTTGATATCAAGTGAAGAATTATCAAAGATCTTTACCATTGATGAGATGGTCCATGGGCTCCTTTTTGGTTTTTTTGATGTTGGCTTGTCGAACACAGACTCCTGTGGTTGTGATGTCCCCTGTACAATCCAACCGCATTGTAGTTGGCGCAGAAAATCTACTTAGTGATATCTCGGTGTTGAAGGGTAAACGCGTCGCCATTGTGGCCAACCACACCGCTTTGGTCAATCAGTCGCACCTTGTGGATACATTACTAAGTCTGCAAATGGATGTTGTGAAGGTGTTTGCACCTGAACACGGATTTCGGGGTGATTTGCCTCCGGGAGAGAAATTTGATTCCTACACCGATCCGCAGTCAGGCATTGCTGTAATCTCTTTGTATGGAAAGAATGCAAGACCCAAAGCAGAGGATCTTCAAGGTATTGATGTCGTATTGTTTGATATCCAGGATGTAGGCGCAAGATTTTACACTTACCTCACTACTATGTTTTATGTGATGCAAGCATGTGCGGAAAACGATAAGAAATTGGTTGTTTTGGACCGCCCCAATCCCAATGGTCATTATGTTGACGGCCCTGTATTAGAAAGTGATTTGACCTCCATGGTTGGAGCCTTACCAATCCCCATCGTTCATGGATGCACCTTGGGTGAGATGGCCAAAATGATCAAAGGAGAGAATTGGGGAGAAACCAGAAATCTAAATCTACAAGTTGTTTCTTGTAACAACTGGACCCATCAAATGCATTATTCGTTGCCCATCCCTCCCTCGCCCAATTTAAGCTCTGATTGTGCCATTGCCTTGTATCCATCTTTGTGCTGGTTTGAAGGAACAAGTGTGAGTGTAGGCCGCGGTACCCTTCATCCCTTTACTTGTTATGGTTACCCGAACAAGAAGCACCATAATTTTGTGGCAATACCGAAGGACATTGTGGGAAAAGTAATCAATCCGCCTCATGAGGATGAATCATGCGGTTTTGTTGATCTGCGTTCAACTTGTCAGTTCATCAATCAAATCAATTTGAGTTACTTATTGGAGGCCCATGAAGAATTGGGCGATACCATGTTCGATAGCCCTCAATTTTTTGATAAATTAGCGGGAACAAGAGCGTTACGTATTCAATTGATGCTGAACACCAGTGAGAAAGACATTCGCGATAGTTGGCAAGAGAAATTACAAGCTTATCTCATGATTCGAGAAAAATATTTGATGTACCCATGAAGAATTGCATTGTCTTACTTATTTGTTTTCAAATCAATTTTTGCTTTGGCCAAGTTTGGGACGTTTCTCATCCCAATGATCCGTTTGACTCACAATACCAAGCTGCGTTTCAGAAGGTAGATAGTTCCGATGCCTTTCAGTATCCTCAGGTTTATGGATTGGATAGGGATTATTTTTTAGGTAAGAACGATAGTATGGGTGTGGGTGGATTTACGATTTTGCCCAGAATGTCATTGTCGAGCGGTTTGAGGCGATTGGATAATCGATATGAAGGATTTCATCAATCCTTTGCTCAGGTAGATGCGTATTCCGTGATTAAGAAGAAATTGGCCATTCAAGTTTCTTATTATCATCTTTTGGCTGACCTTCCCCAGACAGCCCAAGATCAAGTAATTCAACAAAACACCGTATTGGGTTGGGGAAAAGCATTGGGCGGTTTTTTAGGAATGTATCGCACCCAATCTTGGACAGGTAGATTGACCTACAACCCCAATCAACACATTGCTTTGGATTTGGGAAGAGGGAAATTGTTTTTTGGAGATGGTTATCGTTCGTTGGTGATGAGTCATCATGCTGCCCCTATGCCTTACGGTAGAATGGTAGCTGATTTGGGACCATTGCGATTCAATGTGCAGTGGGCGCAGTTAAAAGATAATCTACTTGGATGGAATGGATTAAGAACGAAATATATCGGGATGCACTCATTGTCTTATGAGGCAACGAAACGTTTAACGATTACCCTGTTTGAGATGGTGATTTGGCAGAGAAATGATAAAACCTCTGTACGAAATTTTGATTTACATTACCTGAATCCCATTGCTTTTTGGCGCCCCATTGAGTATGCTCAGGGATCTGCGGACAACTCATTGTTGGGTTTGAACATGAGCTATGTGCACAAACAGAAGTGTAAGTTTTATTTTCAATTCTTATTGGATGAGTGGTTACTGTCTGAAGTCAAGGCCAGAAATGGTTGGTGGGGATTAAAGTATGGCGGGCAGCTGGGAGTAAAGGCGATGAACATCATTCCGGGTTGGAGTTTCCTTTCAGAAGTCAATGCAGTAAGACCGTTTACTTATTCTCATGCAAGCCCTATGCAGGCTTGGGGTCATTTGGGACAACCATTGGCTCATCCTTGGGGATCCAATTTCATGGAATGGGTCAACATGGCTCAATTTAAGAGGAATGACTGGCAGGTTTTCATGGCTTGTAACTATGGGGCCTATGGTCTGAATAGATTGGGGCAGAATGATGGTGGAGATATTTTTTTGAGCTATAAGAATCCTGCTCAAATCTATGGAAATGACTTTTTCCAAGGGGACAAAAGAATCGTGCTCTTTCAGCGAATTCAAGTTTCGAAGAAAGTATGGAATAATGCGATAGAGTGTTTTGCGGAGGTGATGAGCCGCACGCATTATTTGCCCCATCAGAGCAGCCAGCAGTATTTAATGCTGGGCGTGAGAACTCCAGGATACTTCCAAGATCAATGGGATTATTGATCGGGAATTTTGATTGGCAACAAAAAAAACGTAATATTGCACCCCGCGCTTATAGCTCAGTTGGTTAGAGCAACAGACTCATAATCTGTGGGTCCCTGGTTCGAGCCCAGGTGGGCGCACAAAAGGTAGTTTCGGCTACCTTTTTTTATTTCTATAATCCTCATTAAATCCCTTTCCAGCCATGATATCTGAAATGCTTTTTTCAATTCGGCTGGTTTTAGTGGCGCTTTGTTTCGGTTGATTGAAGTGGAGTAAATAGGCCCGCTGTCTTCCAGGTGTTAATCGTCTAAATGCTTGTTCCAATCCATTGACGTTTTTAAAGGCGATTAAAAGTTCGTCGGGTAGGGGATATTCTTCTGTTTTCTTTGATATGATTTTTTCTCCTGAACGTTCCGCTTCAATGGCCAAATGGATGTAGGTGGCAATGAGATCCCGATTATCCAAAATGAACTTCGAATCAGTAATGCGCAGTTGCCGACTAGCTTGTGTGTTTTCAGTTGGTTGTATTAAAAGTCCATTCGGGTCAGGAATGAGAGCACCATTGAAGAAATTCAAGGCTGCGTAGTTTTTGAATGGGGCTAAAATGACAATATTTCGGCCATTGTCTGTGTAGCAGGGTTGACCCCATTTCACTTCTTCAGTTAGGCCACAGGACAAAAGAATTTCGCGGAGTAAAGGGAGCTCCTTACTCCATGTATGTACTTTACACTTCGGAGTCTGGTGCCACTGGCAGCGGCCACAACCTTCTGCTAAGATGAAGTCAACTTG
>JACCDI010237929.1_pt1 | contig 24542 bp, 18 predicted proteins | sample 7442791 | NCBI WGS metagenome assembly JACCDI01 (sample SAMN15323434, study PRJNA562643) | freshwater metagenome | isolation source: river surface water | place: USA:Blue River Watershed | collected 2017-08-15
ATATAAATCTAAAACTGATGCTTGTGCAACAGCATCTGTTCCACCTTTAGAAAACGGATCGTTAGGGTTACCTTCAATTTTAATTGGGCGACCTTCACGTGTTTTAACTAAAACACCTAAACCATTGTAATTCGAAGTATAATAGTTTGCTATACCTGGCGTGATTTCTTCTGGCTTAATTAAGTAAGGAATTGACTTACGTACTGGAGCTTCATTACAAGCCGCCAATGCAACCGCACTCATTCCAAAACCTAAAGCTTTTAAGAAATCTCTACGAGGTGTAGGATTATTTACTTTCGAATCGGATAATAATTCTTCAATTGGAAGTTCTTCAGCAAATTCGTTGTGCTTATGCTTTACGAATTCTGGAGTTTCATTTAACTCTTCTAATCCTTTCCAATATTTCTTTATGTTATTTTCCATTTGTATATATGGTATCGAATTAAATCAACAATAATATTAATAGTGACACTTAACGCACTCTAAACCTCCAAGCATAGCTGCAGTAACTTTCTTGCCATTCTTAATCTCTTCGTGAGCAGCTAACACTTTATCATAGTATGCATTTCCTTTAGAATTTACTTCTGTCTTTCTATGACAGTCAATACACCATCCCATTGTTAATGGAGAGTATTGATAAACTTCAGGCATTTTTTCAATCGGACCGTGACAAGTTTGACATTCAACACCTGCAACAGTTGTATGTTGACTGTGGTTGAAGTAAGCGAAGTCAGGTAAGTTGTGAATACGTACCCACTCAACTGGCTTAGGGTTTTCACCGTAAGTACGAGTATCAGGGTTGTAATCTAAAGCTGTATAAATCTTTTTGATCTCTGGTGAAATTTCTCCATTATATTTTTCTGTTGCTTGAACATAATTATGACAGTTCATACAAACATTTAATGAAGGTATACTTGCATTCTTAGACTTGAATGCTCCAGAGTGACAGTATTGACAATTGATTTGATTTACACCTGCGTGTAATTCGTGTGAAAATTTAATTGGTTGTGCTGGTTGGTAACCTTGTTGTATACCAATGCTCGACATTTGATTCCATCCCCATACTGAAAATACGATAAAGAATAATGCAGCACCAAAGAAAACTTTCTTCTTGTTTAAAAGAATCCATTTGAAAGTAGATACTTTTTCTTTTACAGCTTTAACTACTGCTTCAAGAATTTCACCATTCTTAACTCGTACTAAACGCTCAAGTGAACCAATCACTCTATTCAATACAAAAATTACAATGATTAAAACAATAATTAATAATATGATACCACCAATTGTGTAATTGTTAATTGATGAACCATCAGTAGTTGTTGCAGCCGCGCCTGCATCTGCAGTTGCCACCGCTTTTTTGTTAGGTGCTTCTTTAATGTATGCCAATAAGTTTTCTAATTCAGCATCTGAAAGATTCTGATTAGGCATTACTGTTTGGTTATACTTTTGATAAAGATCACTCGCATATTTATTGCCACCTTTAATGACTGACTGCGAGTTTAAGATGAATTTTTTCAATGTAGCTTTGTCTGACCAACGTGATTCTACGTCTTTCAACGCAGGACCTATCACTTGACGATCGATCGCGTGACATGCTGTACAATTAGCCTTGAAAATACTTTCACCTGCTGCTACATCTTGTGCGTTCACTTTTGCAATGCCTAGAATAAGTACTGCCAATACAATAATTGAACGTAAGTTGAGCTTTTTAGTAATGGAGAAATGAAAACCCATATCTGATGATAATTAATCTCTTAAATTAATAATACTTTGATTTACTTTTTATTAGCCCTAAGAATTCTTCTAATGATGGTTAAAAAACACTCTTAGAGTGGCAAAAATAGAATATTATTTCATTACACTGACAAAATTCTGACAATATAATTTATTTTGAATGATTCTAAATAAAGCTTTAGAATCATTCAAAATCTTCTTAAATTTATTGACCTAATATCCAAGCAAATATCAGAGGTGCTACGATAGTAGCGTCTGATTCAACAATGAATTTAGGTGTATTAATATCTAACTTACCCCAAGTGATTTTTTCATTTGGTACGGCACCTGAATAAGAGCCATAAGATGTTGTAGAATCTGATATCTGGCAGAAGTAACTCCAAAATGGTACATCGTGCCATTCTAAATCTTGGTACATCATTGGCACAACACATATAGGGAAGTCACCTGCTATACCACCTCCAATTTGGAAAAAACCAACACCTTTCCCTCCTGAATTTGCTCTGTACCACTCACTTAACCATATCATATATTCAATACCACTCTTCATTGTACTTGGCTTTAATTCGCCTTTAATACAATATGATGCGAAGATGTTACCCATAGTGCTATCTTCCCAACCTGGTACTATAATAGGAATATTTCTTTCTGCTGCCGCAATCATCCATGAGTTCTTCGGATCGATCTCATAATATTGCTCCATTTCACCAGACAATAGCATTTTGTACATGTACTCATGCGGGAAAAAGCGTTCATTACTCTCTTCTGCATTTTTCCATTGCTTATAAATATGTTTTTGAATTCTTCTAAACGCCTCTTCTTCAGGGATGCAAGTGTCTGTTACACGATTAAATCCGTTCTCTAATAAATCCCATTCTTCTTGCGGACTTAAATCTCTGTAATTAGGTACTCTTTTGTAATGAGAATGAGCAACTAAATTCATGATATCTTCTTCAAGGTTAGCGCCTGTACAAGAAATAATATCAACCTTACCTTGACGAATCATTTCTGCAAAGGAAATACCCAACTCTGCTGTACTCATTGCACCTGCAAGAGTCACCATCATTTTTCCGCCTTCTAATAAATGTGTTTCGTAACCTTTAGCAGCGTCAACTAATGCAGCTGCATTGAAGTGTAAGTAGTTTTTCTCAATGAATTGAGAAATAGGTCCTTTTTGTGTCATAAGTATCAAATAATCTCGCAAATGTAGCAATTTTATGCTTACAATATTTTAAGAATACATTAATCTTAGACAAAATTTGATTTAGTAAAAAAGAATAAAAAAATTTATTGAACAATAATCGATTTAATTTTCTCGAACCCTTGCTAACTCAATATAATCAGGCCTATCAGCCAAAGAAGTGTGTTTGAATGTTTGAACCACCATGCCTTTGTGTATTACAAAAATGCCGGGCATTTGAAAAGCATCACCAATAAATGGTCGTGGTAAATTTAATTGGAAAATATGTTGTATGCCTCTCACGATTACGTTAACACCAAACAACTGTTTTAAATTCGCTCTGTGAAGTCCGAATGCTTTATAAATCTTTTTCTCAGGATCTGAAATTCTTGGTAAATCACCTAGGCCATATTGTTCTGTAATCTCTTGCGCTTTAGCATCATCCACCAAATGAACAAAAACAATTCTAGTGCCTTCTGATTCAATTTGCTTTCTAGAATTAGAAATTTCTTTCAAAGTTTCTCTACAGAAATTACACCCGAAATGTCTTAAGAAAACTAGCATTGTCGGCCAATTGTCTGTATGCTCTTGAAGCGACATTCCATTATTTGTATATATACTACCTAGTGACTTCAACTTCCTAGGATTCATGTCATAGGCTTCTAATTCACGTGTACTTTGATAATGATTAAAAGCTTGAAACAATATTACACCAAAAGGTAATAGCCATATAATATCATTGGCCATTATCATCACCATCATTTGTTCTGGTGCAACTTGTTGATACAAATAGAATAAGAATGAAAAACTAACAATGAACTTTACTACAAAGCCTACAAAGATTATCAACCAGTGCTTAAATGGTTTTTGACTAGCTAAAATATATGCGAGTCCGAATACTATCTCCAATACTCCAATAGCCTTCGAAATCATATCTGAGTTTGCGAAACTCATATGTAATTGGGTAAGAAAATAAGTGGGTTTAATGAGAGCAATAGTACCCCATAGTATATTATATATACCGGCACTCAATAATAAATACTGCATCCATGGGCGAGGAACTATCAATCTCATCTTTCTATCTCCTTAATTAAAACATAACCCCTTATTGCCAAAAGTGTTTTAATAAAATTTTAAAATTTAAGAAATACGGTCCCACGACTCCCTCAGCCTACTTGAAGCAGACATGTATTTTTTCAAAAGCTCATGTTGCGGATTATTCAATAAAGGATCTTCATCAAGTAACTCTTGCGCTGTATTTCTTGCTTCTTGTAGTATTTTTTGGTCTTTTGCTAAATCAGCAATATGTAAATCTAATACCCCGCTTTGTTGTGTGCCTTGTAAATCACCCGGGCCTCTCAATTGTAAATCTATCTCAGCAATTTCGAACCCGTTATTTGTTTTTACCATTGTTTGTAATCGAGTTTTAGCATCATTACTTAGTTTATCACCACTCATTAAAATACAATACGATTGCTCTGCTCCTCTTCCTACTCTTCCTCTTAGCTGATGTAATTGCGATAAACCGAATCGTTCTGCATTCTCTATCACCATCACAGAAGCATTTGGTACGTTCACTCCAACTTCAATCACAGTCGTTGCAACCATAATTTGAGTTTTCCCTTCAACAAATTGTTGCATCTCCATGTCTTTGTCTGATGCTTTCATTTTGCCATGTACAATACTCACTCTGTATTTTGGTGGTTCAAAAACTTTAATAATATTTTGATAGCCTTCTTCTAAATTTAATAAATCTAATTTCTCAGACTCTTTTATTAACGGATAAACGATATATACTTGTCTTCCTTTCTCAATTTCTTTTTGCATGAATCCGAATAATTTTAATCGTTGTGATTCATACTGATGCACAGTTTCTATTGGCTTTCTACCTTTGGGTAATTCATCGATAACTGATGTATCTAAATCACCATAGAGTGTCATTGCTAAGGTTCTAGGTATCGGTGTTGCAGTCATTACTAAAACATGTGGAGGCTCCACATTTTTTTTCCAAAGCTTAGCTCTCTGCTGTACACCAAATCGATGTTGCTCATCGATAATAACCATTCCTAAATTTTTAAATACTACTGGGTCTTCGATTAATGCATGTGTACCTAATAGTATATTTATTTTTCCGGATGAGAGTTCTTCGAGAATTTCTTTTCGTTCTTTTGTCTTTGTCGAGCCTGTTAAAATTCTAATGTCAACATCCATGTTTTTCAAAAGCTCTTTCAAACCTTGAAAATGTTGCTGAGCAAGTATTTCGGTAGGCGCCATTAAACAAGCTTGAAAGCCATTGTCAATTGCTAATAACATTGTCAACAGTGCTACAATTGTTTTACCTGAACCAACATCACCTTGTAACAAACGATTCATTTGTCGGCCCGTATTTGTATCAATACGAATTTCTTTAATTACTCTCTTCTGAGCATTTGTTAATTCAAATGGTAATTCATTGTGATAAAAATGATTAAAGTAATCGCCAACTTTAGAGAAAATAAATCCTTTGGTATTAAGTTTTCTTCCTTTATTAGCTCTGAGTAATTTTACTTGAATCAAAAATAATTCTTCAAATTTCAACCTCGCTTGAGCTCTCTGTAAATTCTTTAATGAAGTAGGGAAATGAATCTCACGCATAGCTTCCGCCCTTGGCATCATCTTATATTTCGAGAGAACATTCTCAGGTAAAAACTCTTTTATTTCTTTCTCAGCAAGTAACATTAATTGCTTTTGCAGCTTTAGTATTCCCTTAGAGTCAAGAAAAAATATTTTTAACTTTTCTGTTGAAGAATAGACAGGCTGTAATGCGGTAGCACTCTCTGGTTTGAAATCTTTTAATAACTCTAACTCTGGATGTACAATATTTACTTTAGCTCCAAAATAATTAGGCTTACCAAAAACTACATACTCTTGTCCGATCACCAAGCCCTTATCAACCCACTTCAATCCTTGGAACCACACCAATTCTAATAAGCCTGTTTCATCTTCAGCAACTGCTACTAATCGCTTACCTCTTCTTTCTCCGATTATTTGTTTGCTGACGATTTTTGCTCTGAATTGAATGTATGGCAAATCTTGATTTACATCTTCAATTTTATAGAACTGTGTTTTATCGATGTATCTATATGGATAATGTTTAATAAAATCGCCAAAGGTGAAAATACCCAACTCTTTGTTGATTACTTCTGCCTTCGCCGGACCAATTCCCTTTAAATACTCTATGGGTGTATCGAAAAAACTCATCGCTTAAAAATATAAAAATATATGCTATCAATCGAATTAGATTTGTTTAAGTTTGTGGCGACAATCAAGATGCTCAAACAAAAACAATATTTACCCGTCATTCTACTCGTTGCATTAGCATTAATTTGGGGTAGCTCATTTATTTTAATGAAGAACGGATTAAAAGTATACTCATCTGCTCAAGTAGCAACGATGCGTATGTTTTTCTCTTTCTTGTTTTTATTACCACTTACCATAAGATATGCATTTAAAATACCATTAAAATATTATGGTATGATAACTCTTGTTGGCTTATTAGGTAATGGTATACCTGCGATATTGTTTGCAACAGCACAAACAAAATTGAATAGTTCTACAGCAGGAGTTCTTAATACTTTAACCCCAATTTTTACATTAGTAGTAGCGGCAGTATTTTTTAAACAGACATTCTCATTGCAAAGAATTGCAGGTGTGGTTTTAGGCTTATTAGGAGCAATTGCATTGATTATGCTAAGATCTAATGGCAGTATTGAACCTAACTATACTTATGGTTTATACATACTTCTCGCAACAATATGTTATGCATGGAGTGTTAATTTGATAAAAGAATATTTACACAAATTACCTGCATTGGGTATATCTTCATTAGCACTTTTGGTAATCGGACCAGTATATGGTTACTACTTATTTTATCATACCGATTTTATTTTAAGAGTTCAACTAGAGACAGGTAGTTTAGATGCTTTGTTCTATGTGATTTTATTAGCTATGTTCGGCACTGCATTATCATTAATATTATTTAATAAATTAGTGCAAATTTCAAATATAGTATATGCATCATCAGTCACTTACCTAATACCAATAGTTGCACTATTTTGGGGTATAGTAGATGGAGAACAACTCAACATCATACATTTCATAGGCATGAGTATGATCTTAATTGGAGTGTATTTAGCAAACAGAAAAAAGTAAATTAATTTATAATTTCTTTTTCAATTCAGCCCAAAGTTCGTGATATGCTAATGCAGCTTTCGAATAAGTAGAGTATGAAACTAAAGGAGCTTCATACAATCCCATACGCTCCACATCCGAAGAATAAGGTATTGTTGTTTTTAAAATTTTCTTTTTCTTGGTGTACTCTTCAACAATATCGTTATGCATATTTTTTCTTGAGTCGTACATTGAGAAGAAACCCCAAACTTTAGTTTTGTCTAGTCCGTTTTGATCAAAGAATTCCATAATCATATCATAACTACGAATCGACAAAGTAGTTGGTATCATAGGCATCAGAATTAAATCTGCTGCATGGAAAATATTTTCAGAGAGTAGTGAAATACCCGGAGGCGCATCAATAAATAGAGCATCATAATTGGCAGATAATTCTTGAATTGATTCAGCGATTTTTTTACGAGAAGCTTTATGTTCATCGAGATGAATGTCCATGTTTCTCAGGGTTAAATCAGCCGGAATTAAATCAAGGTTTTCGTATTCTGTTTCTTTAATTGCTTCTAGTAATTCAGAATTTTTACCAATCAAACTTTTAAGTCCGCCTTTAACCTTCGGCTTCACTCTATAATAAAAAGAGGTTGAACCTTGTGGGTCTAAGTCCCAAAGTAAAGTTCTATCACCTTCAGAAGCTGCGAGTGCAGCCATGTTGACAGCGGTTGCGGTCTTACCGACACCACCCTTTAAATTATATACTGCAATTGTGATCATGATTAAAGATAATAATTTTGATTAAAACAAGTATTTATTTAGCTAATAGTTAATCAGTTGTAATTAGATAAATATATGTAAATTAATTCATGTCAATATTTTCAATGTCTAAATCGATATATTTGTTATTCATGTATTCATTATGATAGTATCAGAACTTACCCAATACCTCGAAAATGTCGCTCCACTTGCTTATCAAGAGTCGTATGATAACTCTGGACTTATAGTAGGCGATAGAAATATGGCAGTTACTAAGATTTTAATAAGCTTAGACTGTACTGAGGAAGTGGTAAACGAGGCTATTGAAATAGGTGCGAATATGATTGTATCGCATCATCCGATAGTATTCTCTGGACTTAAAAAATTTAATGGAAAGAATTATGTTGAGCGAGTAGTGATGAAGGCTATTAAAAATGATATCGCTCTTTATGCTATACATACAAATTTAGATAATGTAAGTCATGGGGTAAATTTAAAGATCACTGAGCGATTAGGTTTAGAGAATGCGAAGATTTTAGAACCTAAAAAATCATTGCTTAGTAAGCTTGTAACTTTTGTGCCAAATGAACATGCTGCTAATGTAAGAGATCAATTATTCGCTGCAGGTGCTGGGCATATTGGTAATTATAGTGAGTGCAGTTTTAATGCAGAAGGCTATGGAACATTCAAAGGCAATGATTACAGCAATGCATTTGTTGGAGAAAAAAATATAACCCATACAGAGCCAGAGACACGAATTGAGGTGATGTTCCCAAGCAGACTTGAGCCTTCAATACTGAAAGCTTTGAAAAAAGCTCATCCTTATGAAGAAGTGGCCTATGATATTATAGGGATCGAAAATGAGCATCAAGAGGTTGGTTCTGGTATGATTGCTGAGTTTAAAGAGGCAGTATCAGAAGTGGAGTTCCTTAACATCCTATCAAAATCATTAAATACCCCAGTTATTAGACATACGGCATTGCAGAATAAAATGATTAAAAAAGTGGCAGTTTGTGGTGGCTCTGGTAGCTTTTTACTGAATTCAGCTATGAAAAACAACGCAGATGCCTTTGTTACAGCCGATTATAAATACCATCAATTCTTCGATGCAGAGGGTAAAATACTGATTTGTGACGTCGGACACTATGAAAGTGAGCAATTTACGATGGAACTCTTATTAGAAAAAATTCAAAAAAAATTTCCTACCTTTGCCGTCTGCCTAACAAAATGTAATACCAATGCGGTACACTATTTCAAGGGTTAAAGAATAAAAGATATAAAATGGAAGCAAACGTAGAACAAAAACTAAAAGCCTTATACGAACTTCAAACTATTCACACTTCAATTGATAAAATTCGCACAGTAAGAGGTGAATTACCAATGGAAGTTGCTGATTTAGAAGATGATGTTGCAGGATTAGAGACTCGTATTCATAAAATCAAAGACGAAATTAATGAGCTAGAAGATCAGATTACTTCAAAGAAGAATTTGATGAAAACTGCTACTCAGTTAATTAAAAAATACGAAGAGCAACAAAACAATGTAAAGAACAATAGAGAGTTTGAAGCATTGTCAAAAGAAATTGAAATTCAAGGATTAGAAATTCAGGTTGCTGAAAAGAAAATCAAAGAATATACATACGAAATTGGTAATAAATCTAAAGTTTTAGAGAATGCTCAAGTAGCTTTAGAAGAAAGAAGAAAAGATTTAGACATTAAAAAAGCTGAATTAGACGTTATTACTAAAGAAACTGAAAAAGAAGAAGACGCTTTATTAAAGAAAGCTTATAAGGCTGAGAAATTAATTGAAGAGCGTTTATTGTTTGCATACAACAGATTACGTTCAAATGCTAAAAACGGATTAGCGGTTGTAACTATTCAGCGTGATTCATGTGCAGGTTGTTTCAACCAAATACCTCCACAAAGACAAATGGATATTCGTCAGCGTAAGAAAATTATTGTGTGCGAGCATTGTGGTAGAATTTTAGTAGACGATGGTTTTGTTGAAACAACTGTTGAAGCTTAATTAAAATTTAATACTTATAAATAAAAAACGATTCTTATCTTCATAGAATCGTTTTTTTTATGCCTAAAAAATCCGTTTTAATATTATTTGCCATTCTACTTAGTAGTTCTCTAAAAGCTGAATTTGTTTTTAATGAGAACTGCATTAAAGCATATAATAGCATACTAAGTCTCAGGCTTAATGAAGGCAATCAAATTATAGCTGCTGAAAAAAAACAGCATCCGAACAATAAGATCCCTTATCTACTTGAAAATTACTCTGAATTTCTAAAAGTACTTACTTCAGAAACGAATGCCAGCTTCGAGCAGTTCAAAACCAATAAATCAAAACGTATCGATATAATTGAATCTGCAGAAGAAAATTCACCTTGGTATTTGTATTCTCTAGCAGAAATAAATTTGCAATCATGTATTAATCGTTTCAAATATCAAGAGTTTGTGACTGGAGCATATGAGTTACAAAAAGCATATAAATTATTAGAAGAGAATAAAAAAAAGTATCCTTCTTTTTTACCAAATGATAAAAGCTTCGCGCTATTATATGGTTTAATTGGCATGGTGCCAGAACAATATAAATGGGCATTATCTAGTATCGGATTAAAAGGTAATGTTCAAGAAGGTATTGAAATGTTGGAGAGTTTAAAACTAAAATTACCTAATAGCTCTTACTCTTATTTACAAACAGAAAGTATTTTCTTTTTAAGTTTTATACAGTTGAGTTTAGAAAATAAGCCAAATGTTTTTGAAACTGTAATGAAGAATACTGCAAACATTCCTGCAAGTAGTTTATTGAAAACTTATATATGTGCAATAGTTGCAAGTAGAACAGGTCATAATGATGATGCGATAGAAATATTAAGCAATAGACCTCGCGGTGCTGCCTATACTTCATTCTATCATTTAGATTATTTACTAGGCCTAGCTAAGTTGAATAGATTTGATGACGACGCTGTTGGCTATTTTGAAAACTACCTCAAAAACTACACGGGTAATTTTAATATAAAAGATGCTTATTTGAAAATTGCTTGGTATCATCTGTTGAATGGGAATATTGATAAATATAAAGCTTACACTGGCTTGAGTAAAGTACGCGGACAAGCAATTTCAGAGAAAGACAAAGAGGCTATGAATCAAGCTTCAGAGACCCATGCACCTGAAATTAATTTGTTAAGAGCAAGGCTATATTACGATGGTGGCTACTATTCTAAAGCACTCGAAGCAATTAAAGAAAAGAAATTAGAAAATATTCCACTTACTAAAGATAAATTAGAATACCTATATCGTATGGGTAGAATTTTTCAAGCTTTAAATAAAGATGATCAAGCAATTGTTTTTTATGTTGCTGCAATGAATAAGGGAGAAGAACTTACTTATTATTATGCAGCAAATTCTGCTCTACAATTAGGCTTTATTTATGAGAAGAAAAAGCAATTCGATAAAGCAGCTATGTATTATTCAAAAGCTACGAAGATGAAAAATACTGAATATAAAAACAGTATAGAATCTAAAGCGAAAGCCGGACAAAAAAGAGTGAGTCGTTAATACTCTTTATTCAAAATAATTCTACTCCTGTATACTTTATTTTGATCTTTAGCTTTCAAAATATATACCCCTGAATTCAAATCATCAATTAAAATTTCTGAATTAATTACTTCTAAGCTTTTTATTAATTTAGAATTTATATCAAAAATTTCAACTTGATTAATTTCTTTATTACTAAATGAAATTCTACCAGAACTTGGGTTAGGATATACTTCTAATAATTCATTTTTATTTTCTACCACGGATGTTGCTATGCCAGTTGTGAATGCCCAAGCAGATGAAAAGTCACCTGATATTCCATTTATCTCTGATGCAATTTTCCAATAATATTTTCTGTTGATTAATAAGTTTTTCAATTGAACTGTATTGCCAATAATACCTGAACTGTCAAGACGAATAGATGAAGGAGTAAATGCCGGACTTGTAGCCATAATAATTCTATAACTTGTCGCAGCTGTAACGTTTTGCCATTCTAAATTCACCGTGTTAGTTGGCATCACACTATTGTTGTTAGGTGAAACTAATGAAGGTGCAAATAAGCCAGTACTAAAAGTATAAATTGATGTTGTTGTTTTGTATGCTCCATCGTTTGCTTTTAATCTCCAATAATATCTTTGTTCGCCTAATTTTAAAGTCGGGAAACTAGCTTGTAATGCTGCTGTTTTTATTATAGTATCTATAGTTGCAAAGTTCGCATCTTGCGAAAATTCTAATTCATAAATTAATGCACCAGGTACTGCATTCCATTTAAATAAATAACTAGCAGATATGCCTGCAGCATTATTTAATGGTTGTATAATAGTAGTTATGTTTTTTATTCGGATGGTATCATCTTGCACCCTCTTCACAAACATTTCAATTTTCTGAATTGGATTATCATTTACATCTCTTGGTGAGGTAACTATATTGTCAACAACACTCATGCCTGATATCACTTTGCCATATGCCGTATAATTCCAATCAAGATGTAATGCTGGTGCAACACAAACAAAGAATTGTGAATTTGCAGAATTTATATCATTATCTCTGGCTGCTGAAAATACTCCACGCACATGTGAAATCGGATTGAATTCAGCAGGTACATTTTGTTGCCACGGTTGACCGAAACCCCAAGTATTTCTAGGTCCTTTTTTTGAATTAGGATCACCACCTTGAATTACAAAGCCCGGCACAACTCTATGAAAAGCTGTTGAATCAAAAAACTTTGAAGATACTAAACTGTCAAAGTTTCGTACATGTTCTTTAGCAATTGCTGGATACATTTCAACTTCAAATTTACCTATGGTATCAGATGTGCCTCTTATAGCAATGAATTCATAATGCGGTCTTTGAGCCGATATCTTACTTGCGAGTAATATCAAGCACGCAAAAATTATTCTACTAATCTTCATACCTATGGTTATTTTGAAATTAAAACTTATTCTTCCACATCATGCTTTCTACTGGCTTTACTGTTTTTCCATTATACTTAGCATTCCCTTTGGTATTATACATCGTTTCTATATTGCCTTCTACAGCAAAATAAATTAACTGACCAATGGGCATACCATAATAAATTCTCACTGGCTGAGCACAAGAAATTTCCAATGTCCATGTATTACAAAATCCAACATCACCTTTTCCTGCTGTTGCATGTATATCGATTCCCAATCTACCTGTACTAGACTTGCCTTCTAAAAAAGGAACATGCGCATGCGTTTCAGTATACTCTAATGTTACACCTAAATACAATGTATTCGGTTGCAATACAAAACCCTCAGCAGGTATTTCGAAATGTTCAATTTCATTGTGGCTCTTAGCATCTAATACTCTGTCTTTATATGTTGCAAGGTATTTACCTAAATGAACATCATATGAATTAGTGCCTAAGCATTCTTTCTTAAAGGGCTCAATAACAATTGTTCCTTTTTCTATTTCTTCTAAAATTCGCTGATCAGATAAAATCATCGTTCGTTTAATTACTTTTGTCTAAAGTAAAAATAATTTTTAGCATGCCCATCGTTTGGACGGAGAAAATTGATCAACACGGCGAATTAGCAATTTGGCACATTACAGAAAGTGCTGAGGAGCTATATGCCAAGTTGCAACTAAATGCTGATGAGAGAAAGTATTATGAAAGCCTCCAATCAGGAAAGCGAAACATGCATTGGTTAGGTAGCCGGGTATTACTAAGAACATTACTCAAGACCAACCATTACATCGATGTTCAACTCGATGAAAATAATAAACCCTATTTAGTAAATTTCCCTTTCGAATTTTCAATTTCTCACTCAAATGAATATGCTTCAGTAATTATCTACAAAGGCAAAAAAGTTGGTATCGACATCGAGAAAATGTCTGAGAAAATTTTACGAATTCAAAAGAAGTTTATGTCTGAGAAAGAGTTAGAGTTTCTTTCTGAAGAGCATCGTATAGAACAACTCTATATATGCTGGGGTATTAAAGAAAGTTTATTCAAATTATATGGCAAAGGGAATCTGCCATTTATAGATGGTATAAAAATCGATGCTTTTGACTATCTAAATGATCGAACAATTAAGGCGAGTATTTGTAAAGATGGGCTTATTCGTCATTTTACCATGAGATATAAAAAATACAAGGAGTATATGCTTGTATGGTGTGTGGAATAATTTAAAGCTAATTATCAGTTAATTAGGCTTTTAACTTCATAATCAATCGTCAATAATTGACCTCATCAAACTATTTTAAACTTATATTGTTCATAGATAGTTAGTTTAACATATAATAATCTATTGATTTTCAATTTGTTATTACCCAATTAACTAAGATTATTAAAATATTTTACAATTATCATAATGTATTAAAAATACTTATGGTATTTTTTACTCTAAGTAAATTTTATCTTATATTGCATATTATAAACAAAACAAAACTAGATCTTTAATATGAAAAGAATAATTACACTAAGCGTAGCCATACTTATATGGAGTATAGGATTTTCGCAAAATGCACCTATTACGTTTGAGACAGGGGCTCATGGTAATACTTGGACATGGACAACTTTTGAAAATGGCTCTAATCCGCCGGCTCAAGTTGTAGCAAACCCTAGTGCTACAGGTATTAATACTTCATCGACTGTATTAATGATGTCTATGCAAAGTACTGGTCAACCTTGGGCTGGTGTTGAAACTTCGCATGGTGCTGGCATCGGAACTTTTACATTAAGTTCTGCAAATGCAATCGTTAAAATTATGGTTTACAAGCCCATCATTAGTGATGTAGGCATTAAATTTGCAACATCTACTGGTGGTTCAACTGGTGAAATTAAAGTTGCTAATACTGTAATCAATCAGTGGGAAGAATTAACTTTTGATTTTTCTTCAAAAATTGGCGAGATAAACGATCAAATCATAGTTTTCTTAGATTTTCAGGCAAGAACTTCAACAAACGTATGCTATTTCGATAATATAACTTTTTCAGCTGCGAGCACACCAGCTACAACTCCAACAGTTGCTGCACCTACACCAACAAGAAATGCATCTGATGTTATTTCTATGTTCAGTAATGCTTATACGAATGTGACCGTTGATACTTGGAGAACTTCTTGGTCAAACGCTACTTTAACAGATGTTCAAATTCAAGGTAATGACACAAAGAAATATTCTGCTTTAGATTTTGTTGGTATCGAAACAGTAGGTCCGAATTTGATCAATGCAGATTCAATGTTTGCATTCAACATTGACGTATGGACAACAAACGTAACAACTTTTAAAATTAAGTTAGTAGACTTTGGAGCTAATGCAATCTTTGGTGGTGGTGATGATAAAGAACATGAATTATCATTTACGCCAACATCAGGTCAATGGAATACATTAAATATTCCTTTAGCTAATTTTACAGGATTAACTACAAGAGCGCATATTGCTCAAATAATTTTAGTAGGCTTACCAACTGGTACAGGAACAGTCTTCATTGATAACGTATACTTCAGTAAAGCTCCAGTACTAATAACTGAACCTCAAATTGCAGCACCTACTCCAACTAAAAATGCATCAGATGTAATCTCTATGTTTAGTGATGCGTATACAAACGTAACAGTTGACACATGGAGAACTTCATGGTCAAATGCAACATTAACTGATGTAGTAGTACTTGGCAACCCTACAAAAAAATACTCTGCTCTAGACTTCGTAGGTATAGAAACTGTTGGTCCGAATTTGATCAATGCTGATTCTATGCAAACATTACATTTAGATATGTGGACAGCTAACGTTACAACTTTCAAAGTAAAGTTAGTTGACTTTGGTGCAAACGCTGTGTTCGGTGGTGGTGATGACAAAGAGCACGAGTTAACATTCACTCCAACATTAGGTCAGTGGAATACATTGAATATACCTTTAGCTGATTTCACAGGATTAACAACTAGAGCACATATTGCTCAAATGATTTTAGTAGGTCAACCAACAGGAACTGGTACTGTATTTATTGATAACGTATACTTTAGTAAACCATCTGCACCACTTGTTACAGAGCCAACAGTTGCTGCTCCTACTCCAACTAAAAATGCTGCTGACGTAATTTCTATGTTCAGTAATGCATACACAAACGTTGCTGTAGATACTTGGAGAACTTCATGGTCAAATGCTACATTAACTGATGTACAAGTACAAGGTAATGACACTAAAAAATATTCTGCATTAGACTTCGTAGGTATTGAAACTACTGGTCCGAATTTAATTAATGCAAGTACAATGACTAGTTTCCATATGGATGTATGGACAGCTAATGCAACTACATTCAGAATTAAATTAGTTGACTTTGGTAATGATGCTGCATTTGGTGGTGGCGACGACACTGAACATGAATTAGTTTTCAATCCGACTGCTAGCACATGGAACACATATGACATCTTATTATCTGACTTCATAAACTTAACTGGTAAATCACACATTGCACAATTAATATTGTCTGCATTACCTGCTGGTTCTGCAACAGTATTTATTGACAATGTTTACTTCAGTAAAGCGCCTACAGTATTAGAGCCAACAGTTGCAGCACCAAACCCTATTGCTTTGCCTGCAAATGCTATCTCTATGTTTAGTAATGCTTATACAAACGTAACAGTTGATACTTGGAGAACAGTTTGGTCAAATGCAACATTAACAGAAACTCAAGTTGCAGGAAATGATGTAAAGAAATATACATCTTTAGATTTCGTTGGAATTGAAACTGTTGGTCCGAATTTAATCAACGCTACTTCAATGGATACATTCCATGTTGACATGTGGACACCAAATATGACTACATTCAGAGTGAAGTTAGTTGACTTTGGTAACGACGCTGCTTTTGGTGGTGGCGATGACACAGAACATGAATTAGTATTTACACCTGTATTAAACGAGTGGAATTCATTAGACATTCCATTAACTAATTTCACAGGATTAACTGCTAAAGGTCATATTGCACAATTAATATTCTCAGGATTACCTACTGCGGCAGGTACTGTATATATTGACAACGTACACTTCAGCAAAAAAGCAGTAGTTGGTATTGATGCAGATAGTAAAAATACTTTGAGCATTTATCCTAATCCGGCTTCAGACATATTGTTTATAGACGGATTGAACTCAAACGAAACACACACTGTTAAGATATTTGACTTACAAGGTAAGCTTGTAGAAAGTCATATTATGAATAACAGTAATTCAATTAACATTAATAACTTAAACAAAGGAATATACTTAGTTAAAATTGCTGACAAAGTATCTCGTTTAGTTAAAATGTAATTTAATTTTAACATTAAAAAAGGGCTGGACTAAATATTAGTTCAGCCCTTTTTTTGTTTTAGAATAATACTCTATATATTGTAGAATAATTATAATTAAAAGGCATATCAAAAACCAAAATTATCTAATATGCAAACAAGTAATACAGAGACTAAACAAAATATTCAAGCAAATAATAATGGAGCATTAGGTACACTCGTTACCGTATTTTTTTTCTGGGGATTCATTGCTGCTGGCAATGGTGTATTCATTCCATTTTGTAAAGATTATTTTCAGCTTGATCAATTTCAAAGTCAATTAGTCGACTACGCTTTTTATATTGCTTACTACATTGGTGCCTTATTATTATTTATCGTCGGAAGTTCACAAGGTAAAGACCTTGTTGGATCTTGGGGATATAAAAAAAGTATTGTTTACGGATTATTATTTTCTGCTATTGGTGCAGTTGCAATGATCATTGCTGTAAATGCAAATACTTTCTCAGGGATGTTGGTAGGCTTATTCATCGTAGCACTCGGATTCAGTTTGCAACAAACAGCAGCGCAACCATTTGCTATAAGTTTAGGAGACCCTAGAACAGCATCTGGTAGAGTAAACTTAGGTGGTGGTATAAATAGTTTTGGTACTATGATCGGACCAATCGTTGTTTCACTATTATTATTTGGAACAGTGGCTGCAACAGAAGAGCAGACTAAAAACTTAGGGCTCGACAATGTGAGTTTTATGTATGCAGGTGTTGGAGCTTTATTTATTGCTGCAGCACTTTTATTTTCATTAAGTAAAAAAGTGCCAGCTGGTATTAATACTGAAAAAGTTGAATCTGCAAATAAAGCATTAAATACAATATTCGTAATAACTGGTCTTTTAATTTTCATGTTTATTCCTGTTTTTAAAAGCTATATCGGTTTATCAGAAAATATGACTGACCTTGAAAAACATGCATTAGAAATTTATAGAATGAAATGGCTTATAGGTTCTATGCTTGTAATTATTTTAGGATTATTATTTGCATATCAAAGTGCAAAGAAAAAAGCTGAGGGATGGGGAGCAATGCAATACCCTCAATTAGTATTAGGCATGCTAGCTATTTTTGCTTATGTAGGTGTGGAAGTTAGTATACAAAGTAATTTAGGTGAACTATTAAAAAAGGCTGATATGGGCGGACTTATGTCATCGCAGATTTCACCTTACATCAGTATGTATTGGGGAAGTATGATGATTGGTAGATGGGCAGGTAGTATCAGTGTGTTTAATTTAAAAAACTCTACTAAAAAATTATTGACATTGATTGTACCATTGGTAGCATTCGGTATCATCATAGCAGTAAATACTTTGGCTCAAAAAGATATGTCGCCATTATACTCTTACGTAATATGTGTATCTATTTTAATTGCTGCGTTCTATTTAAGTGAAGATAAGCCAGCAAAAACATTATTTATTTTTGGCGCACTCGGACTAGCTGCAATGTTAATTGGATTATTTACTTCAGGTCAAATTGCAATTTATGCGTTTATGAGTGGTGGACTTTGGTGTAGTATTATGTGGCCAAGCATTTTTAGTTTGAGTGTGGCAGGTTTAGGTAAGTATACAACTCAAGGTTCAGCATTTTTAATCATGATGATATTAGGTGGTGGAATCATTCCACCATTACAAGGTAAACTTGCAGATATTATTGGTATACATGAATCGTATTGGGTAACTGTGATGTGTTTTGCTTACTTAATATTATTTGCTGTAGTAGTGAAGAAAATTTTAGCAAAACAAGGCATAAATTATGAAGTGGCAACAAGTGGGCATTAAGCTCACTTCATTACAACTACTCCTAACTTTTTTTCAAGTGTTGTAATTTGCAATTTCGTATGTTGGTATATTTCTATATATCTGATTTCGTCTTCTTCGTTTTTGGCCTCTTTGATTTGCTTTTGAATCTCTGAAAGTATATTCATTAGCTTTTTTAATTGTAGATGTTCAAGAGCTGAATCTACAACCTTCTTTAAGATATTTTCTTCTTTAGGTATATGTATGTCATGCTCTTTCCATTTGTCGCTTACATTATATTGATTCACAATTAAGCTTGCTGCTGATACACTAATTGATGCATCAGGGTAATTGATGAAAAATTTTGAGTCTGGTATATAACTTTTATCTACTGCATCTCTACATATCTCTAAAATACTCTTATAAGGTTCATTAATAAATTGAATACCGACCTCATCAATCATATGTAAAACATATGCAGCTATACTCGTATTAATTTCATGTTCAGTATCTACATAATCTTTGTCACCGTATTGAACTAATATCCTGCAAATTTCTTTTTCTTGACTTAAATTATTTTCTTCTGGCCTGTTTTGAACTTTTACAATTTCATCTTCAGGTGTAATTATTGAAAGATCTTCTTGCTGATTTTCTTTCTTTATTTTTTTGAGTCTTGTTTTGTTAAGTTCAGAGAGCAATATCCTTTCTTCCATCTCCAACAAATGACTACACTCTTTTATAAATAAAGAAGCTTTAATATCATCAGGGATTTTTGAAATACTTTCAATAATATCTTTTATTAATCCAGCTTTTTTTATTGGATCATTCTGAACATCTTTTAACAACAAATCGGTTTTAAAAACTATAAAATCTTTTTGTGCTGAGCTCACATATTCAGTAAACTTTGTTGAACCTACTTCACGCACATATGAATCTGGGTCGTGCCCCTCAGGGAATAAAACTATTTTAACATTTAACCCCTCTTCTAAAATCATATCAATACCTCTTAATGAAGCTTTGATACCTGCAGGGTCACCATCATATAGAATTGTAATGTTTTTAGTGAACCTTGCAATTAATTTTATTTGTTCTATAGTTAATGAAGTACCAGATGATGCTACGACATTTTCAACTCCTGATTGGTGCAAAGAAACTACATCAGTGTACCCTTCTACTAAATAACAATTATCAAATTCTCGAATTGCTTTCTTTGCAAAAAACAATCCATATAAAACATTGCTCTTATGGTAGATTTCACTTTCGGGTGAGTTTAAATACTTCGGACTATTTGCTTCAGTTTTTAAAATTCTACCGCCAAATGCAATCACTCTACCAGATACACCATGAACAGGAAACATTACACGATTTCTGAAACGATCGTAAACGCTATTCTTCTGTTCATTAAAAATGCTGAGTCCGGTTTCTAATAAATATTTCTTCTCAAAACCTTCTTGCTCTGCTCTATCGCAAAGAGCTGTCCAGCCTTCTAAGCTATACCCCAACTCAAACTTTTTTATAATATCTTCTCTAAATCCTCGCTCTTTGAAATAGCTCAAGCCAATGGCTCTTCCCATTTCATTTTCCCAAAGATTTTCAACGAAAACTTTTTTAGCCCAATCACTCACTAACATCAAACTCTCTTTTTTCATCGAAAGTTCCTTGTCTTCTTCTGTTACCTTTTCATCTTCTAATACTTCAATATTATATTTTTTAGCTAGGTAACGAAGAGCCTCAGGGTATGTTAATTTTTCGTGCTCCATTACAAAGTTCACTGCATTCCCTGCCTTGCCACATCCGAAGCATTTATAAATACCTTTACTAGCAGAAACGTTAAATGAAGGAGTTTTTTCGTTATGAAAAGGGCAATTACCAATTAAACTAGATCCTCTTTTTTTAAGATTGACAAAATCGCCCACGACCTCCTCAATTTGAGCAGCATCCATTATGCGATCTATACTTTCTTTTAGAATCATTTTTTTAAGATAAGTCCTTTTTTGAAATTTGTATGGTAAATATCAAAGGTACATATTTCCTTCTTTTTAAATGGTATATCCCAATCTCCATCATATGAAATATGAACTGGCACTAATAAATCTTCTGTAGCGTAAGCTAATTCAATATTCATTTTTACATTGAAGTCAAATGGTGCTGAAGAATACTGCATATCAATATATCTACCCAAAATAGTAAAATCTTTTGCGTTAAATATCGTAGTTAACTCTTTAATCATAGTATCATCTTCTTTCCACCAAGTTAAACCGTCTTTTACTTTACATTTAAAATAATATACTGGCACCGAATCTTGATAGGTAGCATAGTAAAAAGTAAAATCATAATACTTCTTTAGCTCTTTACCAAAAATCTCTGTCTTGTCGCTGATGAGTGGTATACCATCAACTTTTTTACCCGGATTAAATATTAAAGTTTTTAATTTTTGCTTGTAGGTTTCTTCATCACTCTCATTTTTTGTGTATGATTTCACTTGGGTAAAATCAGTGTTACGATCATTCATAAAAATGTAAGAGAACATTTTTACGGTATATAAATTATAATCACCATTACGTTTAAAAATTTTACCACTATCACTTGCTGATAGTATTGTCTGTTTATAATTTCTAGTTGAATTATCGTGATTAATTTTTCTATAAATTTTAGCGGTTGAAAGATTTTCGTCGTTAAAAGTTTCTATTTTATTTGTAGCAACGAAAGAGAATTTTCTGAGATTTCTGAAGGCTTCGTAGAAGGCGGTATCGTTTAACATCACTTGCACAAAATCATTCATGCTTAATCCGCGTTTTGCGGTAATCGTCAAATTAGAATCTATAGTTACTGACTTAAGCGTGTCAGAAAAAGCACTTCGCTTGTTTTGAGCATAAATATTTTGACAGAAGCAAAATAGGATGATTATGCTAAATATGATACGCATATATTTTTGTATTAAGTATTAAGTATTAAGTACAAAGTATTAAGACAGAATCATTCTTAATACTTTGTACTTAATACTTTGTACTTCTAAAGAGTCTTAAGTTCAGCTACCAAAGCAGTCAATGCTTTTTTAGCATCACCAAAGAACATCGAAGTTTTCGGGTCGTAGAATAATAAGTTATCGATACCAGCATAACCAGCACTCATTGATCTCTTATTTACTATAATATGTTTTGCTCTATCTACTTCTAATATTGGCATTCCATATATTGGTGAAGAAGGATCTGTTTTAGCGGCTGGGTTTACAACGTCGTTCGCACCAACTACAAGTACTACGTCTGTTTGGTCAAACTCCGGATTTATTTCTTCCATTTCTACCAACTTACCATAATCAACATTTGATTCAGCAAGTAAAACGTTCATATGACCTGGCATACGACCTGCTACTGGATGTATAGCGTATTTCACTTCAACACCTCTCTCTTCCAATAACATTTCTAATTCATGAATAACGTGTTGTGCTTGAGCAACTGCTAATCCGTAACCTGGTACAATTACAACTTTCTTTGAGTAGTTCATCAAAACCGCTACGTCTGATACGTTCATGTCTTTGATTGAACCTGTAACTTCTGCTGCATCACCTGATGCTGCTGATGATCCGAAAGATCCGAAGATTACACTGAACAAAGAACGATTCATTGCATTACACATTACGATGGTTAATAAAGTACCAGCAGAACCAACCAAGATACCACCTGTTAACATTACTTTATTATCGTATAAGAATCCGCCGAATGCTGCAGCCAAACCTGTGAATGAGTTAAGCAATGAAATTACTACTGGCATATCTGCACCACCAATTGGTATTACAAACAAAATACCATAAACGATACTTGCCAAGAATAATAAATATAAAACAGTCATGCTATCGATACCCATTGCTACCATCCAGATACCAAAAATTGTCAATGCAATTAAGAAAATTGTATTAATGATATTGTATTGAGGTAAGCGAATTGGTTTATTCATAGTGCCATTCAATTTTAAGTATGCGATGATACTACCCGAGAATGAAACACTACCAATTATTAAGCCTGCGATGATGAAAGAAAGCGGACCAACTTGACCTACATAATGTTCGTATTCAGTTAAGCCAATTAAAGCGGCGCAAGCACCACCCATACCATTGAACATAGAAACTAGTTCTGGCATTTTAGTCATTTGTACTTTTTTAGCGGTTAACCAACCGACAACTGTACCAATAAAAATACCGCCGAAGATTAATGCCATTTTAATGCCTTCACGTGAAGTCAAAACTTCACCTGTTGGAGATGTTTTTTCGTATAAAAAGATGGTGCCTAAAATGGCAAGCGTCATACCAAACGCTGCATATAAATTACCTTTTCTTGCCGACTTTGGGTTACCCATCATCTTAAGTCCGACAACAAAAGTGACCGAGCCGATCAAATATGAAATTTCTAATAGTCCTGGTTTTAACATTTTATTTTTATTTGATGATGAGTATTATTTCTTTTTAAACATTTCTAGCATTCGATCTGTAACTACGAATCCACCTACTACGTTTAGCGTACCTAAAATCACTGCTAAGAAACCTAAAATTAATCCCAAAATATTATTCGGGTCAGTATCTAACATCACAATGATAGCACCAACAATTACTACTCCGTGAATCGCGTTAGCACCCGACATTAATGGAGTATGTAATACAGAAGGCACACCGCCGATTACTTCAATACCTACAAAAACTGCAAGAATGATGAAGTATAAAATCTCTTTGTTGTTTAATATAAAATCGAAAAATTGATCCATGATATTTTAGTTTAATAAACTTGCGTGAACGATAGCACCTTTGTGCGTTATTAATGAACCTTTAGTAATCTCTTCTTCCATCTCCCATTTAAATCCGTCTTTATCTGATAAGTGAACTAAAAGTGTTTGAATATTTTTTGCATATAAATCAGAAGCATTCATTGGCAATAAACTTGGTATGTTACCTTCGCCAATAATTGTTACTCCATTTTTAACAATAGTTTTATTTAATTCTGAACCAACCACATTACCACCTTGTTCAACAGCCATATCAAGAATTACAGAACCGAAGCGCATGCTTTTTACCATTTCTTCAGTCACTAACACTGGAGCTTTTTTGCCAGGTATTAAAGCAGTAGTAATTACGATGTCTGCTTCTTTAACATGTTTAGCAACTAACTCTTGTTGACGTTTTAAGAAATCTTCAGAAACACCTTTCACATAACCACCTTCCATTTTGACACTGTCATCACCTTTCATTTCGATGAACTTACCACCTAATGATTCAACTTGTTCTTTTGTTTCTGGTCGGATGTCTGAAACTTCAACGACTGCACCCAAACGCTTAGCAGTTGCAATCGCTTGTAAGCCTGCAACACCAGCACCAAAAATTACCACTTTCGAAGGTTTTATTGTACCTGCAGCAGTTGTCATCATTGGCAATATTTTTCCCATTTCGTTAGCAGCCATTAATACTGATTTATATCCAGCTAAGTTTGCTTGCGAAGAAAGTGCATCCATTTTTTGTGCTCTAGAAATACGAGGCACAGCGTCCATTGAAAAAGCTGAAACACCTGCATTTACACATGCATCAACCATGGCACGATTGGTAGCCGCGAACATAAATGAAATTAAAACTGAATCTTTTTTCATGTTTGCAATTTCATC
>JACCDI010007011.1_pt1 | contig 24532 bp, 19 predicted proteins | sample 7442791 | NCBI WGS metagenome assembly JACCDI01 (sample SAMN15323434, study PRJNA562643) | freshwater metagenome | isolation source: river surface water | place: USA:Blue River Watershed | collected 2017-08-15
GCAATGAGGCCAAGTTCAAAAATGCCAAGGTTAGTTTTTATGCTGGTGATTTTGCCTGGGCACAGTCTCAATTGGACGCATTGAAAGGATCCACATCAAAACTCGTTTCCAATGATGCCATAGACCTTTCTGTGTTGATTTTGGAAAGTATACCCGACTCCATTGAAACACCATTGGAGATATATGCCCGTGCTGAGTTACAAGCCAAGCAATACCAATACAACGCCACCTTTACCACATTGGATTCCATTGCCAAAGAGTTTCCGGGTCATCCACTGATTGACGAGTCGTTGTATTTAAAAGCAACCATTGCTTATGATCAGATGGATTGGACAGGATGTGAAAAATACCTGAAAGAGATCATCGATTTTCATTTCACCGAGCTTAAGTACGATGACGCGATGATGATGATGGGACAATTGAATGAGTATCATTTGAACAACACAGAGGAGGCCATGAAGTGGTATGAAAAAATTCTAACCGAGCAGCCCGGCAGTTTATTGGTCACCGAAGCCCGCAAGTCCTATCGTAGATTGCGTGGGGATCATATGCAATAATATCGTCATTTATTGAACAGGAAAGAGGAGAGAGGAGAGAGGAGAGAGGAGAGAGGAAAATTGGGATTGGGTTTTCAGGTCTGAAGGAGTGGTATCTCCCCTCCTGCTTTTGTAAACCAATTTTGGACGAGACAGAGATATAATCATCGTTCTCACTACTTCATCACCACATTGCTTCATCTCCTCATCACTTCAACCCTTCATCACTTTGAGTTTAAAAAGCCCGAACAGCCCTAACATAGTAGTTGAAATGCCTTTCGTAGCTCGTGGTCATCCCATAGTAGCTGTTCAATACCCACGCGCCGTCGAAACCGAATTCCGACGAGGACCAATACCAAATAAAGTCTAGAGGAAAACCGCCTATAGAATTACGATTATTGTACAACTGCATCAATTCATCTAACGAAGGTAAAAACCAATCACTGTAACCATTCAACACCAAATCTGCGCAAGCCTGTGCAGCTCCCCCACATCCAGCATTCACTATGTCCAACGTATTTTGCGCACCCGTTCCAATGGCCTGACCATCCGCTCCGCTAATCGCTGTACCAAAACATCCCCCTGATATGTTCCCGGCAAATCCTGAGCAGCCGCTATCAATCCATGCGTCTCTCCTGCCACGTAGCCCGCATCACCGGGTTGGAAAATGTAGGCCACTTTACCTCCCTGATAATCTTGTCCAATCACCACATTGTTGTTGTTCACTCCCGTCCCCGCACAAACACAACTGCCGTTGATCATATCATTGGTGGTGTTGGCATTGTTGTCATTGCAAGCAGCGCCTTGTATCAAACATGAGCCATTGTCCACATTGGCCGCGGCGTTATAGTTACATGCTTGTTGATTGGTGCAGCCATTCACTATCTGTGTACCGACACAGGCACAACTGCCGTTGATCACATCATTGATGGTGTTGGCGTTCCCATCATCACAGGTTGCATTCAAATACAAACAGGAGTTGTCATTTTGGGTTGCTGCGCTGCTGTAATTACAAGCGGCATTGTCCATGCAACCCAAAACGGCTGGAGGGAAATTGGCCGCGCTAATTCCAGGCACAATGATAAAATTCCCATTGGCCATGTACAAGGTATCTCCCGTTGTTGAGACACTGGAAAATCCATTGGCTGCGGTCTGGGCGTTGGCGGCATTCGTTGCATTGGTAGCGTTAGTTGCATTGACAGCGTTGTCCGCACTGCTGCTGTGCAAGGAATACGGCACACTCAACATCTGCTGCGTGCCCAAATCAGTTCCATTCATCTCCACCTGCAAAAACTTGGCACCACCGCCCCAGTTGACACTACTAAAGTTGCCTTCTGATACAACACCATTGCCCACCACACAACTCACCAAACCTTGGGCGTTGCTGGTTAAGGAATGACTCTCTTGATACACCACCGTTCCATTGGCGGTGCCGTCATGGATCATGAAAGTCAAGCTCACCGCACTGCTGGCCATCACGCTTCCGTCTGTATTGCGCATCACCGCTTGGTAGGGTATACCTTGAGGGGATTGGGCAACAAGGGATGAGGAAACAAATAGAGCGAGAAACAGAAACAGAATGGGAATGTGCTTTTTCATGGTCTTGGTTTATAGCTCAAATATAATAAAAAAAAGGGATGAGGAGATGAAGGAAGGAAGGAAGGAAGGAAGGAAGGAAGGAAGCAATTACTTTTTTAAGCACCGTAGGTGCGAAATATTAATAGGATGGAATATCAATCATGCCGGCCCGCGCCAGGGATGGGAGCGGCATCCTTTTGGGGAATGGAGCAAAGCGGAATGAACCAAAAGATACAGCGGACAGTCCGGTGCCCGTTGGCGGAGCAAAGCGGAGCCACCGGGCAGGCGCCAAGATCAAAGGGATGAGGAAATGAAGGAATGAAGGAATGAAGGAATGAAGGAATGAAGGAATGAAGGAATGAAGGAATGAAGGAATGAGGTAGCGTGAGCATGAAATGCGATTCGCTACGTAGGGGCGAATTGACATTCGCCCCGAGGGGATGAGGAGATAAGATTGATTAAGCTTGACCCTTTTTTTATAAATCTATTTTAGGACAAGACAAATTGGTCCCATCCAAAAAATAAAGGGGCTGCTGCGCAGCCCCTCTAACCTAATATTAATCTTTTACACTATCCACTGCACATTTCACACGCATCTGGATTGTCCAGTGAGCAAGATATGGTTGCTTGCTCTTGCGCGATTTGATCTACCGACTTTGGTGCTGTACCAAAATCTGGCGTCGAAGCTTTGGGTGCTTCTTGGTATTTTTTATCGACAGTAAACTTAATGGCATCTGTGGCAGCTTTGGTTCTCAAGTAATACATACCTGTCTTCAATCCTTTCTCCCAAGCATAGAAGTGCATAGAAGTCAGTTTACCCAAGTTGGCATTCTCCATGAAAATATTCAACGACTGACTTTGACAGATATAAGCTCCACGGTCAGCAGACATATCGATGATTGCCTTTTGAGACAACTCCCAAGCCGTCTTGTACAGAGCCTTCAAATTATCCGGAATCTCCGCAATGCTTTGCACAGAGCCGTTTGCGCTGATCAATTTGTTTTTCAAATCCTCGTTCCAAATGCCCAAACTCACCAAGTCTTTTAACAAATGCTTATTGACGATGATGTACTCACCCGCCAATACACGACGTGTGTAGATATTGGAAGTGTATGGCTCAAAACACTCATTGTTTCCTAAGATTTGAGCTGTAGATGCTGTTGGCATGGGTGCTAGCAACAATGAGTTTCTCAATCCAAACTCTTTGATCTCTTGCTTCAATACATCCCACTCCCAACGATTGGTGGTTTCTACTTTCCAAAGGTCATATTGCAACAACCCTTTGGAAGCAGGTGAACCTGGGAAGGTCTCGTATGCCCCATCACGCTTGGCCAAATCTTTAGAAGCTGTGCAAGCTGCATAATAAATGGTTTCAAAAACTTCTTTGTTCAACATGCGCGCTTCATCACTGTCAAATGGGAAACGCATCATGATAAAGGCATCTGCCAATCCTTGTACTCCAATTCCAATGGGACGGTGACGCATGTTGGACTTGCGCGTCTCAGGAACGGGATAGTAGTTGGCATCAATGATTTTGTTCAAGTTGATGGTCAACTGATAAGCCACTTCAAACAAACGGTTGTGGTCAAACTGACCGTCTTTCACAAACTTGGGCAATGCAATGGATCCCAAATTACACACTGCAATCTCGTCTGGCGCAGTGTACTCGATGATCTCGGTGCACAAATTGGAGCTCTTGATGGTTCCCAAGTTCTGCTGATTGCTCTTTCCGTTGGCCGCATCCTTGTACAACATATAAGGTGTACCGGTTTCAATTTGCGACTCCACAATCTTGTACCACAAATCTTGGGCACTCACTGTCTTTCTTCCGCGACCTTCATTTTCATATTTGGTGTACAACGCCTCAAACTCAGCACCCCAAACATCAGAAAGACCTGGACACTCATTGGGACACATCAAGGTCCATTGTCCATTTTCTTTCACACGTTGCATGAACAAATCAGGTGTCCACAAGGCGTAGAACAAATCACGCGCACGCGCCTCTTCTTTACCGTGGTTCTTTCTCAATTCCAAGAACTCATACACATCAGCATGCCATGGCTCTAGGTAAATAGCGAAAGATCCCTTACGCTTTCCACCACCTTGATCCACATAACGTGCGGTATCATTGAACACACGCAACATCGGTACGATACCATTGCTGGTACCATTGGTACCCTTGATGTATGAACCTTTTGCGCGAACATTGTGGATGCTTAAACCAATTCCACCTGCACTTTGAGAAATCAAGGCCGTCTGCTTCAAAGTATCGTAAATGCCTGAAATACTGTCATCCTTCATTTGTAATAAAAAACAAGATGACATTTGAGGCTTGGGTGTCCCCGCATTGAACAATGTTGGGGTGGCATGTGTAAACCAACCTTCACTGATCATGTTGTACGTCTTAATCACTTCATTCAAGTCGGCTTTGTGAATACCCACCGCTACACGCATAAACATGTGTTGAGGGCGCTCAGCCACCTTGCCATACAACTTCAACAGATAGCTGCGCTCCAATGTTTTGAAACCGAAGTAATCGAAATTAAAATCGCGGTCGTAGATGATGGTGCTGTCCAACAATGGCGCATTTTCTTGAACCACTTTGTACACATCATCCGCAATCAAACCTGCATTTTGACCCGTTTTAGGGTCAACATAGGTGTACAAATCATGAATGGTCTGTGAAAAAGACTTCTTGGTATTCTTGTGCAAATTGCTCACCGCAATGCGTGAAGCCAGGGAAGCATAATCTGGGTGGGTAGCGGCATTGGTGGCAGCAATCTCCGCCGCCAAATTGTCTAACTCTACTGTGGTTACTCCATCGTAAACACCCTCAATTACCTTCATGGCAATTTTGACAGAGTCAACACTGGGGTTCAACCCGTAACACATTTTAGAAATACGCGCAGTGATCTTGTCAAATTTCACTGATTCCTTTCTACCATCTCTTTTAACTACAAACATTATGATATTGTTTTATAATACGACTAAATTGAATATTAAAAATCTGCGTCTAAAGTAAAATTCTGATTTTCTTTTCCAGACATCACACCTGCCTTTTGATACTCCCCTACACGCTTCTCAAAGAAGTTGGTTTTACCTTGCAAGGAAATCATCTCCATGAAATCAAAAGGATTGGTCACATTGTATACTTTTTCATTGCCCAACTCCACCAACAAACGATCAGCGACAAACTCAATATATTGTGCCATCAAATCACTGTTCATTCCAATCAATTTAACAGGCAATGCATCAATGATGAATTCTTTTTCGATCTCCACCGCATTGGTGATGATATCCAAGATGCGCTGCTTGGGCAGTTTGTTCACGATGTGTGCATTGTAGAGCAAACAAGCAAAGTCACAATGCAAACCTTCATCACGACTGATCAGCTCATTGCTGAAACTCAAACCAGGCATCAAGCCGCGTTTCTTTAACCAAAATATACTGCAGAAACTACCGCTGAAGAAAATACCCTCAACTGCTGCAAAAGCCACCAAACGCTCTGCGAAACTACCATTCTTAATCCAACGCAAGGCCCAATCGGCTTTCTTCTTCACGCAATCCAAAGTATCAATGGCCTTGAACAAATAACTCTTCTCTGCAGAATCTTTGATGTAAGTATCAATCAACAAAGAATAGGTCTCACTATGAATGTTTTCCATCATAATTTGAAACCCGTAGAAAAATTTGGCCTCAGTGTATTGCACTTCACGAACAAAATTCTCCGCCAAGTTTTCGTTCACAATACCATCACTGGCCGCGAAGAAAGCCAAAACATGCTTTACAAAATGACGCTCATCGTCATTTAATTTGGAATTCCAATCTACCAAATCCGCTTCCAAATCAATCTCCTCTGCAGTCCAGAAATTAGCTTCCGACTTTTTGTAGTAATGCCAGATGTCTTGGTGAACGATGGGGAACAAAACAAAACGGTCCGGATTCTCCTTCAAGATGGGCTCTTCTGCTGCAGCTGTGACTCCGTTGTTGATGACTGTTCCTTCAAATAAATTGTGTTCCATGTTTGGTTTCGTTTGGTTTTTAGAGGCTTCACTTTTGGGAAATCATTCCCATAAGCGTTTTCAAAATTGTAACTTTTTCAGTTCAAAACCTATCCAAAACAACTAACAAGATGAGCGACTTTTTAACATCCATTGGTCATAACTTTCTTTGGTTAAAAAGTACTTGTGGATTGTTCAAAACATTAAGGCGATATTTTTTGTGAGCAAGCAGTTTAAAAATACGCGCGCGCTCTCTTCTTATCTTTTTTTTTCAATCAAATCCTAGGTGAATGGTTTATTTTTGCCTTCGCCGCGCTCAAAAGACCACGGCACAATGTTATGATAAAAGCCATTCAAGGAATACTCAAGAAATTTGTCGGAGACAAAGCGCAGAACGATTTAAAAGCCATTCAACCCATTGTAGAGGCAATTCTACAGGAGGAACAAAAATTGGCGTCACTTCATTTGGATGAACTTCGAGGAATCAGCCAGCAACTCAAGAATGATATCGCTCTTCGTCTTGCACCCAATCAATCCAAAATTGATGCACTGAAAGAGAAAGCAGAGCAATTGTCCATGGAGGAGTTGGAACAAAAAGAATCCATTTATTTAGAGGTGGATGCTTTAGAAAAAGAGAACCTTGAATTGCTGCAACAACAACTGGATGAGATCTTGCCACGCGCATTTGCATTGGTCAAAGAAACCGCAAAACGTTTTACAGCTCAGCCCACCCTGGAGGTCACTGCAACCGATTTTGATAGAGCTCTTGCTGCACAAGGAAAAGATTTTGTGAGCATTCAGGGAGACAAAGCCATTTGGAAAAACTCATGGAATGCAGCCGGCACTCCTGTTACTTGGAACATGGTTCATTACAATGTTCAATTGATTGGTGGGATTGCGCTACACCGCGGCAAAGTTGCGGAGATGGCCACTGGAGAAGGAAAAACATTGGTTGCTACCTCTCCGGTTTTCCTCAACGCCCTGGCGGGTCGAGGAGTACACTTGGTAACGGTCAACGACTACTTGGCCAAGCGCGACTCTGAATGGATGGGTCCTTTGTACATGTTTCATGGTCTTTCTGTCGATTGTATTGATCGCCATCAACCCAATACTTCTGCCCGCAGAAATGCCTATTTGGCGGATATCACCTTTGGAACCAACAACGAGTTCGGTTTCGATTACTTGCGTGACAACATGGCCACGGACAGTGACCAATTGGTACAACGCAAACACCATTTCGCCATCGTGGATGAGGTGGATTCCGTTTTAATTGATGAGGCCAGAACGCCTTTGATCATATCTGGCCCTACTCCCAAAGGAGATCAGCAAGAATTTGACAACCTAAAACCCAAGGTGCAATTGTTGATCAACACCCAAAAAGGGGTCATCAACGAATTCCTTACATTGGCCAAGAAAAAACTACAACCTGAAAATGGAGCTGCTTCTAAAGAAGATGCCACAGAAGGGGGATTAGCCTTGTACCGTTCCTATCGCGGTTTACCGAAGAACAAGGCCTTAATCAAATTCTTGAGTGAGGACGGTATCAAAGCACAATTGCTCAAAACTGAATCTACTTATTTGCAGGATAATCAGCGCGAAATGCCTACAGTGGATGCTGAGTTGTACTTTGTTATAGAAGAAAAAAACAACCAAATCGAATTGACCGAAAAAGGAATTGCTTTGCTCTCCAAAAACATGGAGGATGACAAATTCTTTGTACTTCCCGATTTGGGTCACGAACTGGCTGTCATTGAACAGACAGCCCAAAATGCCGAGGAAAAAGTTCAACGCATTGAGGCATTGCAACGCGATTACTCCGTAAAGAGTGACCGCATCCACACCATCAATCAATTGCTTAAAGCCTACGCCTTGTTTGAAAAGGATGTTGACTATGTTGTCATGGAAAACAAAGTCAAAATTGTGGATGAGCAAACCGGCCGTATCATGGATGGCAGGAGATACTCCGATGGATTGCACCAAGCCATTGAAGCCAAGGAGAATGTCCGGGTGGAAGCCGCCACACAAACCTATGCCACTGTTACCTTACAAAACTATTTCCGCATGTACAACAAGTTGGCGGGTATGACAGGTACTGCAGAAACAGAGGCAGGCGAGTTTTGGAGCATCTACAAATTGGATGTCATGGTGATTCCTACCCACCGCGCCATCAGCAGGAAAGACGAGAACGATAAAGTGTACAAAACCAAACGAGAGAAATACAATGCCGTTATTGAAGAAGTGGCAGCATTGCAAGCGGAAGGTCGCCCTGTTCTTGTTGGAACAACCACCGTTGAGGTTTCCGAATTGCTCTCACGTATGTTACGCCAGCGTGGTATTGAGCATCAAGTATTGAATGCAAAGTTGCACCAAAAAGAAGCGGATATCGTTGCTTTGGCAGGACAATCAGGTACTGTAACCATTGCCACCAACATGGCGGGTCGTGGTACAGATATCAAATTGGGTGAAGGGGCCAAAGAAAAAGGATTGGCCATCATCGGTACAGAGCGACACGATTCTAGACGTGTAGATAGACAGTTAAGGGGTCGTTCAGGTCGTCAAGGTGATCCCGGAACCTCCCAATTTTATGTTTCTTTAGAAGACGATTTGATGCGTCTATTTGGTTCAGACCGCATTGCCAAAATGATGGACCGTTTGGGCCTTGAGGAAGGAGAGGTCATTCAACATTCAATGATTACCTCATCCATAGAGCGCGCCCAGAAAAAAGTGGAAGAGAATCACTTTGGTGTCAGAAAACGCCTTTTGGAGTTTGACGATGTGATGAATGCCCAGCGTGAAGTCATCTACAAACGCAGAAGACACGCCCTATTTGGTGAGCGCTTACAGTTGGATATTGACAACATGATTTTTGACATGTCGGCCTCTGTTGTAGAGATGTACCATGTTGCCAAACAATATGAAGGATTCAAATTTGAAGTTCTCAGAATTTTTGGAATTGACACCCAAGTGGATGAAGGCACATTTTTGTCCGGAAAAGTAGATGATTTGATACAAAAGCTATACAGCGAAGTTGTATCTGGATACAACCACCGAGCAAACGCATTGAAAATGCAAGCCTTACCTGTCATCAAAAATGTTTCTCAAAACAATCAAGGGTACCAAAACATAGGAATCCCCATTACGGACGGAAGAAAGCATCTTCAGCTGGGAGTTAATATGCAGCGCGCCATAGAAACAGAAGGCAAAGAAATCATTGACAGCATGGAGAAATCCATTACCCTGGCCATTATTGACCTATACTGGAAGGAACATTTGCGCGCTATGGATGACTTGCGACACAATGTCCAATTTGCTTCACATGAACAAAAAGATCCATTGTTGATTTACAAATTGGAGAGTTATGAATTGTTCAAAAACGTTGTAGCCAAAATCAACAGCGAAATCATTCAGTTCTTGTTTACTTGCCGCATCGCGGAAGGAAATCCAACCGCTGCGCCCAAACAAGTTGTACAAAGCCCCAAGGTTTCCACTTCCAAAGCGGATATTCAGAACCTCAACGAGCGCAACCAACAGCAGCAACAAGCAGTTCAAGAAAGCGCTCCAATAAAGGCAGAGCCCATCAAAGCAGATCCTCGCATTGGCAGAAATGATCCTTGTCCTTGCGGGTCAGGAAAGAAATACAAATCTTGTCACGGATAATTCAACAGAACCATTTATTTCATCCATAAAAAAAAGGCCATCAATAAGATGGCCTTTTTACTATCAATCAATTGTGACTATTCAACCACTAAGCTCGTATTAAAGCGCATTGAACCTTTGCTCACTGCCAAATGATAAACTCCGCTGTTCCAGTTTGAAACATTGATATTGGTTTTACCTGCGTTGATATTGTCTTTCAATACCACTCTTCCCATGGCATCATAGATGCTCAACTCACCCCCTACAAATGACTCAGTAACAACAGTTAAATTATTATTTGCTGGATTGGGATAAGCTACAACTGCATTGGCTGTCATTCCATCTACCCCTTCATTGAAAGAAGGCACCAAATCAGTGGAGATAGCCAAATAGATTTGAATATTATCTCCAACAGGATCGGCAATGTCTTCTGGCTGAACGTGAATACCAGGCTCTTCGTCCTTTTGAATCACCAAGTGCAATTTATCGTTATATACTTCATGGGCCATGGAGGCGTACATATACTCCCAACCCACTTCAGCTAGATCCGGTGTGATATCGGCAGGATCAGACCAAGTAAATCCAGTATCCGTAGATTTCACCGCGAAGATGTGGCGTAAATATTCTTCTCCATTGAAATACAACTCATTGACAGCAGCATAAGCAACATATATATTACCCGCAGCATCACCAGCGATTTGAGGATGAGAAGCGATACCAGAATTACCATATTGACCTACCTCTGTGATATCAGCAGGAGTCGCCGTATCGATCTCTGGAGAAACACCAATTTCTAAAACAGAGTTGTTGTAATTGAATACATCAATATACTCGTAAACGTCAAAATAATCGTAAACAGCTATGACAGTATCCACAACATAAACGGTGTCGATAATCTCTCCTGTGCTGAAAGCACCTGTGAACGTAATGTCTACACCCTGAAGTATTCCTCCATTTTCTCCATAGAAGAACATATCGAAATCACTACCAAGGTTCATTCCTGAGATATCGATGCTGTTGGATGAAGCCAAGTAAATAGAATCCATTCCGTTGTAAACAAATACACCTTGACCATTGTCAGAAGTGAAGGCCACATCCAGTGTTGACCATACAATACCCGCAGGAGCAGCTACAACTGACGCCATCAATTCAGGACCATCGCCGATGTTTTGATTTTCAACAAACGTGTCTGTTCCGTAAATAGAGTTCACATAATCTACTTCATTGGTATAAACAACTTCATTGTAGGCAAAAACAGAATCTTGACCAACAACAATGCTGTCTTGACCTACTAACTCTGGTGTCATGTTGCTGTTCCAATAAGCAATACTTCCTGCCAAAGGAAAATAAGAATACGAGGAATCCACTACACCCAAATCATCTGTGTAGAACATTGTACCGAAAGCAATGTGAATATTATTGTTCACATCAATGTACAAAGCGCCAGTACCATCCGAAGATAAAATGGTGTCTTGAATGCCATCTCCTTCAATGTCTGTTCCCATGTCAATGTCATAATTGTCAATGGGGAAATCCCAGAAGACCGTTTTTGTCCAAGTTGCACCATTGTCTTCTGATACAAAAATGTAAGAATCTTGTAATTCTCCAAATACAGAAATAACTACCGTGTTTCCGCGAGCGTGAATGGCATAAGTATCTGCGGTTACTCCTGTTGTATAGGTTGAATTCATTTCAGGCAAAGCACCATCCGTTACATCCCACGTCGCTCCACCATCCGTTGAACGGAAATACAACAAAGCACTTCCCAATCCATTGTAATTGGTGGTATTGTTGGGATCTGTAATGGCAACCATGTGAACGGTATTTCCATCAGAACCACCGTTGCACGCTCTTGGCCATAAAAGAGCCTCTCCATTGGCAGTTGGAATCTCAGCCGCTGCTGACCAATCGCCTGTACCTACTGCAGCTCTCTGAACATATTTGATTCCACCAGCACCATTATGTGCCAAAACCATTTCTGTTCCATTGCTCAAATGCAACAAATTGCTCCATCCTGTTCTGATATTCTCAATCCGCGTTGAAGGGAATTCCTCCCAAGTATTGGTGGCGGCACTGCGGAAGTTGTAACCAGTACCTCTATCGGTGTAAGATCCACCACCTTCAATGGCTGAGAAAGTAAATGTAGCGGCTACTCCATTGTCATCTGCGATAATTCGAGGGCAAACAGAGCCATTGGACTGAAGATCATAAACGGTTACTCCCAATTCTTCTTCAGTTGAAATCATCTTTGCTGCACCTGGAACCATAGATGGTTTTTTTCCAGCTTTCGCGATGGTTTCATGAATCACCTCCTGGGTGTAGGGATTGTACTTGGCTGACTGCGTTTTGCCAAGTTTGGGATTAATGTGACTTTGGGCTGTTAAGGCTCCCGCAATCGCCATCAATACACCAAATGAATAAAACTTTTTCATGGGCTATTGGTTAATTAAAGAATAAATTTGTTTGAAGCGAATATAAACGAGAATGGATAAAATCAAAAATGTTTACTGCGATATCATTTCCATAGGTGACGAACTTCTGATTGGGCAAACCGTCAACACCAATGCCAGTTGGTTGGGGATGCGATGCAATCAGGAAGGGGTAAGAATTCGTAGAGTTAAAACAATACCCGATTCAAAACAAGACATCTTGAACGAATTCAGCGATAGTCTTCATCACAGCGATATTGTTTTGGTTACTGGGGGGCTTGGACCCACCAAAGATGATATTACTAAAAAAACCATCTGCGATTATTTCCAAGATGAACTCATCATGGATCAAGCTACTTTGGAAAGGGTTGAAACTTTCTTCGCGAAGCGAAAACTTCCTATGTTGGATGTGAATACTGCACAGGCCATGGTTCCTAGTAGGTGTAAGGTAATTCCCAATCACCAAGGTACAGCACCTGGGATGTGGTTCGAGGAAAATGGCAAAGTGTTGGTATCCATGCCTGGAGTGCCTTTTGAAATGAAAGGTTTAATGGACCAATATGTTTTTGATTTGATCAAAAAAAGATTCCAAATGCCAAAAATTATTCACCGCACCATGATGACCATAGGAGTTGGAGAATCGTATATCGCTGATCAAATTGCGCCGGTCGAAGATGAAATGCAAAACTCAGGGATCTCATTGGCCTACCTCCCGAGCCCTGGCGTTGTGAAACTTCGACTGTCTTCATACGATCAAACCAACGGCGCAGAAAAGATCCATTTTTTCAATGAAAAAATCCAAAATATTTTGGGCGATGTTTTGTACAGCGCAGAAGAAAAAAGTATCTATCAGTTCGTTCATGAACTATTAATCGTGAAAAACAACACCCTGAGCATTGTTGAATCTTGCACCGGGGGAAAGTTACAAAGTCATTTTACAGATCTTCCTGGATGCAGTCAATACTTCAGAGGTGGAATGGTTCCATATGACGCTCGATGGAAAATTGAGCTGCTCGGAATCGATGCTGAACTTTTAGAAAAACATGACGTTGTCAGCGAACCAGTTGCTGCGGCCATGGCAGAAAAATGCAGGGAAAAGTTTCATTCCACCTATGCCCTTGCAACTACAGGATATGCAGGTCCTGAAAGTCAAAACCCATTGATTACGGTGGGTACAATATGCATTGCGGTCGCCGGTCCAAGTGGTACAATTGTCAAGACTTTACAACTAGGAAATAACCGAGAACGCAACATTGAAACAACATGCCTGCAAGTCACCAATCTCCTTCGATTAAACATTTTGAACAAATAAATGTGAACTTAAAGAAAATTGACTATATTTGCCGACCTCATTTTAGAATTAAAAATTAGAAAATATGCCACGCGTTTGTCAAATCACCGGTAAAAAGACGATTTCTGGAAACCATGTTTCCCACTCTAATATCAAGACTCGTCGTAAGTTTTTCCCCAACTTGCAATACAAGAAATTTTGGTCTGAAGAAGAGCAACGTTGGATTGAATTGCGTGTCACTCCTAAAGGAATGAAAACCATCAACAAAATTGGTTTGGCAGCAGCAATGAAGCAAGCCAAAGCCAACGGATTGATGGCCTAAAAAATACCGAAGCCTGAAAAAGGCCGAAAAAGCCGGCGAAAGCCGGTTTTTTTTTGTCCTTCATTCAACGCTTCCTTTTATTATATTTGCCTCCTTACTAAAAAACCGAAAAAAAACTACGTTACATGCGGAATAGATCGATTCTTTGGACTTTTGTCATCCTTTTGGCGGTGGCAGTGTTGTACTCCTTGTCATTTGGATGGGTAGCATCTAAATATGAGAAGAACATCCACCAAGTTGCACTTGATTCCATTGCCTCAGCGGGCTTGGAAGGTGAAGCAGCGGATATTGCAGTGTTTGAATTAGAGCGTAAACTTTTGCGCGACAGTGCTGATGCCAAGGCTTATCCTCTCTTTGGACATACTTATAATTATTTGAAGCAACACGAACTAAACCTTGGTCTTGACCTCAAAGGTGGAATGAGTGTGACTTTGGAAGTTTCCATTCCTGATTTGATTGTGGCTTTGTCCGATTACAATGAAAACCCTGCGTTCACCAATGCCATCAAAGAAGCTATTGCCGCGCAAAAAAACTCTACTGAAGATTTTGTATCCCTATTCGAGCAATCATGGAAAAGACAAAATTCCAATATTGAGTTGTGGACCTTGTTCAGTAACTATGAGAACAAAGACAAATTTCCTGCTAAAGCTTCCGACAGCGATGTAATTGCTGCCTTGAGAAAAGAAGCGCAAGACGCCATTGACAACACTGAGAACATCATCCGCAAGCGTATTGACCAATTTGGTGTTACTCAACCCAACGTTCAAAAGCAATCTTTGACTGGTCGCATCATCGTTGAATTACCCGGTGTTAGCGACAAAGAACGCGTTCGTAAAAATTTGAAATCAACAGCTAACCTCGAATTTTGGGATACCTATTTCAATACCGAAGTTATTGATCTCGTGGTTAAAGCCAATGAGAATTTGGGTAAGGCCAACGCCCCAGAGTTGTTTGGGTTGACTGCGGCTCCAAAAGATTCTACCGTTGCCGATTCAACAGTTGCTGTAGCTGACTCAACAAAAATCAAAGCCGATAGCTTATTAACCCGTGAGGAGAGCCGCAAGAAGAATCCACTTTTTGCCTACCTAGACCCACGTGTTCCAACAGGTTCATCTGTAGTAGGTATGGCCCGCGTTTCGGACACCACTGCTATCAACAAGTTATTGAATCGTCCAGAGGCCAAGGCTGCATTTGCTAGCAAGCCCGATGTAAGATTGTTGTGGGGTGCTAAACCCATGTCAGGAGTGGTTAGCTTGTATGCTATCAAAGACCCCTCTTTGAAAAAGAAAGCCCAATTAGATGGTAAGTCCATCATTGATGCCCGTCAAGACTTTGATCCAACAACTGGTGACATTACCGTTGAGATGACCATGGATCCTGAAGTTGGAACTCCAGTATGGAGAGACATGACCAAAAAGAATGCAGCAGATAACAATCGTGCGATTGCTATAGTGATGGACAATTTGGTGTATTCTGCGCCTTCAGTGAACAGTGAAATTCCCAATGGACGTTCTGTTATCACTTTCGGAACGGGTGCACGTGACAAACAAATTGAGGAAGCCAAAGACTTGGCAGGCTTGTTAAAAGCTGGTTCTTTACCAGCTCCTGCAAAAATCATTGATGAAGTTACTGTTGGACCAACTTTAGGAGAGGCCAATATCAAAGCGGGATTGCTTTCCTTTGGGTTGGCTTTCTTGGTCATATTGATTTACATGGTATTCTATTACGCATGGGCAGGCTGGGCTGCAAACGTGGCTTTGATTGCCAACTTGTTCTTTATGATTGGTGCTTTGATCTCCATCGGAGGTTCTTTGACACTCCCTGGTATCGCAGGTATCGTATTGACCATGGGTATGGCAGTAGATGCCAACGTATTGATCTATGAGCGTGTGAAAGAAGAATTGCGTCTGGGCAAACCCATCAGCGCAGCGATGAATGATGGTTTCTTGAAAGCAGTCAGTGCCATCATCGATGGTAACGCTACAACATTGATCACAGGTTTGGTTTTGTTGGTCATCGGAACAGGTCCTATCAAAGGTTTCGCAACCACCTTGATCATCGGTATTTTCACTACTCTTTTCACAGCCATCATCATCTCTCGTTTGATTTTGTACAAGCGCTTGGAAAGCAAGAAGCCCATTACATTCTACAGCAACATCACCAAAAATTGGTTTACCAAAATCAACTATGATTTTGTAACCAAGCGTAAAATGTACTACGCCATTTCATTGATCATCATTGGTGCAGGTATGGCCTCATGGGTAACCCGTGGGTTCAATATGGGTGTTGACTTTGCGGGCGGCACGTCTTTCAAAGTGACTTACGAAACGGCCATGGATGCTGAAATGTTGAGAAATTCATTGAACAACGCTTTGGTTGAGGAGAATGGCAACATTGCTGCTACTTCCGTTCAAAGCATTGGTAACGACAACAAATCTTTCAAAATCACCACCAATTATTTGATTGACTCAAAAGACAACAATGTGGATGAAATGGTAACAGCCAAAGTCAAAGAAGGTTTGGATGCAACCGGCTCTAAATATGTCGTCGACTCGTCTTATAAAGTGGATGCTACTATGTCAGATGACTTCCGTAAAGAAGCCATCTGGTCAACCGTAATCGGATTAATCTTAGTGGGTATTTACATCTTCATCCGATTCAGAAAATGGGACTTTGCTGTTGGAGCTGCTGCTGCCTTGGCGCACGATGCTTTGGTAGTTGTGTCAGCCTTCACGTTGTTGAACGGAATTGTTCCTTTCTCCATGGAGGTCAACCAAAACTTTATTGGTGCCATCTTAACGGTTATCGGTTACTCCATCAATGACACCGTAGTTATCTTTGACCGTATCCGTGAATATTTCAACACCCGTCGCAATCCTGAATTGAAATCCACCATCAACGATGCCTTGAACAGCACAATGGGTCGTTCTATCAACACATCCATGACAGTGTTGTTGACCTTATTGGTGATGTTCTTCTTTGGAAGCGATGACATCAAAGGATTCTGTTTCGCTATGATCATTGGGGTTATTTCTGGGGTGTACTCTACTCTATTTATTGCCACACCGATAGTCGTTGACATGCGCAGTTGGTTTTCGAAAAAAGAGGAAAAGTCAGCGGAATAAAGCATCAAAAAAAATTAAATAAATATGAGGGGCTCACAACAGAGCCCCTTATTTTTGCAATATGAGCACGGGCGAAATCATCATCATCTTATTTGTCTACCTTTTGTTTTTTGGGGCAAAAGGAATCCCGAGCCTAGCCCAAACGATGGGGAAAGCGGTTTATCAATTTAGAAATGCCGCAAAAGACGTTCAAGATGAGATCATGAAGGGAGCCAAGGACATCCAAAAGGAAGTGCAAACTCCGTTGGATCAAATGGACATCATCCAAACCGATCAACCCGCTGAACAGAACAATCAAAGAAGAGAAAACGAGAAAGCATCTTGATGGAATCTCATGCGCCCACCATTTATTGGAAAGATGGAGCTGAATCAATCATTGTCATTAAAAACAAATTTTCTCATTGTTGTTCGATTTTTCATCCTGAAAAGTTTTTAGAAAAGGATTCAATTGTCCTTCAACAGAACAGCATAACGGTATTTGGTCGACAACACTTGGAACCGCGCCTTACCGCATGGATGGGACCAAGATATCGATACAGTAACATCCAATGGCACGAAAAGGAAATAACCCCGACAGTCCAGTCAATGTTGGATGAGTTGAATGAACAACATGCTTTTTCGTTCAATGCCGTACTCATCAATTACTACCGTGATGGACAAGACAGCATGGGTAGGCACAAGGATAACGAACCTGAAATTGACCCCTACATGATTGCTTCGGTCTCCTTTGGTGCATCACGCCTTTTGCGATTTACAGCGCCATCACTGTCCAAGAAAATAGATGTTAACCTTGATCATGGTGATTTGATGATCATGATGAACATGCAGGAACGATGGTACCATGAGCTCCCCAAGAGAAAGGGAATTCGGCATGCAAGATTAAACCTCACATTCCGAAAAATTCGGACATAAAAAAAGAGGGATAACTTGTTTTCACTTGTTTATCCCTCTTTGGGTGACTTATGGGGTTCGAACCCACGACCCTCAGAACCACAATCTGATGCTCTAACCAACTGAGCTAAAGTCACCGTTTAAGCGGCTGCAAAGAAAATACAGATTTTGCCTTTTACCAAACAAAGCTTCATCTTTTTTAATGTAGCTTCATAATATCGTCCACACCCGGAGTCCTTGCCACTTGAAAGCCTTCTGCCAAAGGATAACCGGCGGGTCGACCAAAATCGATGGCCCGGGCTTTCAAGTATTCAAAAAATCCTTCACCTGATATTGGTGTCTCCGGCTCCTTGGAATTGGGATCATAAAACTGACTACGATATGCCATCAATGATTTCATTTTCACATCCCAAAAAGGAGTTACGTCTACCACAAAATCAGGTTTATTGTAATAGTCTTGATTGAAGTGATACACAGCTTTTGGTCGCCAATGGGGTAAGCCAGTAATTTTATTTAATCCACTGTAAAAACATGCATCACATACCAATTTGGCTGCTCTTGCATGATCAGGATGACGGTCATGCAGTGCGTTGGTTAAGACAATTGTTGGTTTGTACTTTCGTACAACTTCAATGATTTGATTCAAACTTTCTTCACTGTATTGAAAATAGCCGTCCTTCATTCCTAAGTTTTCTCTGTGCTTCACCTTCAAGATGGCCGATGCCTCCGCTGCTTCTTGCAGTCTAAGCGGGCCGCTGCCTCTGCTACCCAATTCGCCCTGAGTGAGATCGACTATAGCCACAGAATATCCGTCTGCTATTAATCTAGCCACTGATCCACCTGCTGATATTTCTACATCATCAGGATGGGCGGCTATGCAAAGAACATCCACTTGGTAATTTTCCATTGGGCAAAAATACACCATTTCATTAACATTGATTTGAAGGAAACTATTCACAATGACACAGAAAACAAAATGATTCAGCTTATTTTTGTAACCATGCGTTCCCTATTGCTCATCGCTGTATTGCTGATTTTTCCGAAATTTTTTTTCGGTCAAGTGGAGTCTGCAATTGAGTTGATGGCCGACTCTTCGCGATGGTTAAATCACTGCACTACCCTTATCATGGAACCGGGGGAAGAGGAAGAAGAGGACTCTGTTATTCAAATTTCAACGGTTAATCCCGCACAATTGATTTCAGAAGTGGATCTCAATCTTTTTGACCACATTTACACCTACGAAGCGGCTCCAGCTATTGACCTTAAATTGAACACCTTTGAAGATTCTTTGGAGATTATCCCAGGCTACCTCATGGACGATAGATGGGATAACAAAGCCATTCACCAAACAGAGGAGCTCAATTGGGACTTGGATTCATTGCTGTTTACATTGGCCTTTGATTCTTGTGACTTTTCATTTCCAACACAACACCCACGCATTACTTCTCCTTTTGGTCCAAGATGGGGGCGAAACCACAACGGCCTTGACCTAGGCCTAAGAACCGGAGAGCCTGTGATGGCGGCATTTGAAGGCATGATCCGGATATCACATTACAGTACCTCCTATGGTAATGTTGTTGTTGTAAGACATAAAAATGGTTTAGAAACTTTGTATGCCCACATGGAAGCGCGCTTCGTTCAACCAGGGCAATGGGTGCAGAATGGACAAATTTTAGGGTTAGGTGGCAATACAGGTCGATCTTATGGGGCGCATTTGCATTTCGAATTTCGCTACCGAGGCAATGCCATCGATCCCGCTTTGATTTTAGATGTGCCGCAAGGTAAAATCAAAACACATGAATTTTACCTGACTAAGTTAAATTCTAAAAAGCCCATTCCGAACAGTAAAAAAACAAAAAAGGGAAAATCAAGTTCGAAAGGAAGCAAATACCACAGCGTTAGAAGGGGTGATACACTCAATGTGATCGCCAGAAAATATGGCACCTCTGTTTCGAAACTGTGCAAAATCAACGGACTGCGTCCCAGCAGTGTTCTTCGTGTTGGCCAAAAGATACGAGTGAAGTAATCGCAGATTGAACAATTCCCACTGTGGATTGTTTAAAGAATTGTGGTGAAAAATAAAACAAAACACATTGCCATCATTGGTAGCGGATTCAGTGGATTATCATCCGCTTGTTATTTGGCTAAAGCGGGGTATCAAGTTACAATACTTGAAAAGAATAGCAAAGCAGGAGGGAGAGGAAGAAGCTTCTCTGCAGAAGGTTTTGTTTTTGACATGGGGCCTAGTTGGTATTGGATGCCAGAAGTCATGGAAGAGTTTTTCAATGACTTTGGTAAAAGCACAAAAGACTACTTCAATTTAATTCAACTCGATCCTGGATATCGCGTATTTATTGGTAATGGTCAAGTGGACGTTCCAGCCAACACAGACGCATTAGCAGACCTATTTGAAAGCATCGAAAAAGGAGCTGGAAACGCTTTAAAAAAATTCTTATCAGAAGCACAATTCAAATATGAAGCGGGCATGGGAAAATTTGTGAGAAAACCTTCTCACAATATTTTCGAATTTATGGACTTGGATATTTTAAAATCCCTTTTCAAAATCCAACTGTTTACCGATATGCGTTCACATTTGAAGAAGTTCTTCAAACATCCCCAACTGCTTCAACTATTAGAGTTCCCTGTTTTATTTCTTGGTGCCAAACCCCAAAATACTCCTGCCCTGTACAGCCTGATGAATCATGCTGACCTCAATTTGGGCACTTGGTATCCCATGGGGGGCATGGCCAAATTGCCGGAGGCCATGATTACCTTATCAGAGTCACTCGGTGTTGTGATAAAGACCAACAGCGCAGTGACCGCCATTCACACCAAAGGCAACAAAATAGCAGCTGTATCCGGCTCTAATTTCAACATTGAAGTTGATGGAGTTATTGGAAGTGCAGATTACCACCACATTGAGCAGCACTTGCTCCCTGAAAACAAACGACAATACGATGAGGCGTATTGGAACAAAAGAACCATGTCACCCTCTTCTCTTTTATTTTATGTGGGACTGAACACGAAGTTACAAGGTCTGGAACACCACAACTTATTTTTTGATCATTCCTTTGATGAACATGCGCGTGAAATATATGATGAGCCGCAATGGCCCAATGACCCTTTGTTCTATCTTTGCTGTCCCTCCAAGACGGACAATACTGTTGCGCCTGAAGGGCATGAAAACCTATTCTTACTCATTCCTGTAGCCCCTGGACTCGAATCAGATGAAGAACTGAGAGAACACTACTGGAATAAAATGTGCCAACAAATACAAGCCAAAACGGGAACTGATATCCGTCAACATGTGGTGTACAAACGAAGTTTTGCACATGAGGAATTTGTATCAGAATACAATTCATACAAGGGGAACGCTTACGGATTGGCCAACACTTTAATGCAAACAGCTTTTCTGAAACCCAAAATGAAAAGCAACAAACTGGATAATTTGTTTTATGCCGGACAGTTAACCGTTCCTGGCCCCGGCGTGCCTCCAAGCATTATCAGTGGCCAATTGGCAGCAACAGAACTACACAAAACCATTCAATCACAACGATGAATAAAAAAGCACTCTTTGATGAGGTATCCGTAAAATGCAGCCGCATTACTACCACCTCCTACAGCACGAGTTTCAGCTTGGGCATCAAAACATTGTCCAAAGAATTCAGAGATCCGGTCTATGCTATTTATGGTTTTGTTCGATTTGCCGATGAAATCGTCGACACCTTTCACGACCACGATAAGGCCTATTTGTTGGAGAAGTTCAGAAGAGACACTGTTGAGGCCATTGAACAAAAGATCTCACTCAACCCAATCCTAAACGCCTATCAAGACGTTGTCAATCAATACAACATTGAGTGGGAACTCACAGATACATTTCTTAAAAGCATGGAAATGGATTTACAAGAAATTGATTACACCAGAGAACAATACAATCAATACATTCTGGGATCCGCCGAGGTGGTTGGCTTGATGTGTTTGCGTGTCTTCACCAGAGGCAATGAAAGTGAATATCAAAAATTAAAACCTGCTGCAATGAAACTCGGAGCAGCGTTTCAAAAGATCAATTTCCTTAGAGATCTAAATGCCGATTATCTGCAACTAGGGAGAGTTTATTTTCCTAGCATCGATATGAAATATTTTGACAATGATACCAAAATGGTCATTGAGGCAGAAATAGCAGCCGACTTCCGAGAGGCCTATGTTGGCATTACCCAGTTGCCCAAGGAAGCGCGCTACGGTGTGTATCTGGCCTACACCTACTACCTCAAACTTTTTCATAAAATTCAAGGATTGGATGCAGACACTGTATTACAAGAACGAATCAGAATACCCAATCCCAAGAAATTCACCCTTATGTTTGGATCATTCTTAAAACATAATCTCAATTTGTTGTAATGCGCGTATTGTTTTTCTTTTTGGCCTTCATTCTCTCTCATTTGGTTTACTCCAACACCGAACTGAGAAAAATGTGGTTTCAATTGGACGATGCATCACAAAAGAAAATCTTCATTGAAAAGGCAGAAAAGATAAATGCCCAATCCCCGAGCATTGAAGCCTTCAAGGCAGCCGCTACAATGATGAAAGCAGAGTTTACGGCCCTGCCGAATGAAAAGATTCAATATTTCAATGCAGGTAAAAATGCATTGGAAATGTGCCTTGCCAAAAACCAATGGAACACGGAATGTCGTTTTATACGATTGACCTTGCAATGCAAAAGTCCGTGGTTTTTGGGATACCATGATAACATAGCAGAAGATGCGCAGGTTGTTCTGGATCATCTTCGATTGAAATACATCAATATCAAAATAGACTTTTGGAAAAGTGCTGTTTCCTTTATGCTCGCGCAAACTGCAATACCAAAAGATATCCAAACCCAACTACAGCAATACCAATGATAGACGTTATTCTAGTCAACGAATCTGATGAAGAAGTAGGCCGATGTGAAAAAATGCTGGCACATGAAGAAGGTTTACTTCATCGGGCGTTTTCCATTTTCCTTTTCAATAGTGATGGTGAAATGCTTCTGCACAAAAGAGCATTAAGCAAATACCACAGTGGCGGTTTATGGACCAATGCCTGCTGCAGTCATCCCATGCCTGGCATACCTATCGAGTATACCCTGCAAGAAAAATTGAAGCAAGAAATGGGATTGCAATGTCCATTACAATTTTCATTCAGTTTTATCTATAAAGCAGCTCTGGACAACAACTTAACGGAACATGAATTTGATCATGTTTACTTAGGAGAATATAATGGATCACCCGTACCCAATCCAGAGGAGGTAAGTGAATGGCGCTATTTCCCCATTCAAGACATCTACAATTTAATCGATACACACCCGGAGCTTTTCACTGAATGGTTTAAAATTGCATTTCCACAAGTCATTCAAAACATTGAAAAAAAATACCAATGGGCATCTTAATAACCTTAGCCACCTTCGGCATCATGGAATTCATGGCATGGTCAACTCACCGTTTTGTTATGCATGGATTCATGTGGTACTTTCACGAAGATCATCATGTTCCACATCAAAAGATATTTGAACGCAACGACGTTTTCTTCCTTATCTATGCCATCCCCAGTTGGCTTTGTATCATGCTGGGCATGATGAATGCGAGCGTGATAAGCGTATCCATTGGATTTGGCATACTCTTGTATGGAATAGCCTATTTCCTTGTGCATGACGTATTGATTCACCGTCGTTTTAAGTGGTTTGATAACACAGACAATTGGTATTTTAGGGCATTACGCAAGGCGCACAAAGTGCACCATAAAAACCAAGGAAAAGAAGAAGGGCAATGTTTTGGTATGCTTTGGGTGCCTGTGAGATATTTTAGAGAAGCTAAAAAAGCGAAACAACAACAGTGGACCTAGGTCATGGAACATATTGGGGGGTGTTAGCGCTCACTTTTCTGGGACCTTTTTTTCTGGGTTTCCACAAGAGCCTCTCCTTCAACCAAAGGTGGAAAGATCTACTCATTGCTTTGCTTTGGATTGTTTGCATATATGTTCCCTGGGATTTGTGGTTTACATCAAAAGGAGTCTGGTCTTTCAATCCGATGTATTTATCAGGACTCTATTTCTTTTACCTTCCCATTGAGGAAGTTTTGTTTTTTATTGCAACTCCATTTTCCTGCTTGTTTGTCTTCGAGTGCATCCGCTATTATTTCCCTTCGCTCTCCTACGACCATGGTAAAAAACAACGACATACGATTTCACTTTTGATCATGTCTCTTTTTGTCCTGATTGCTTTGATGCTCATCACAAGAAACCCTCAAGGTTGGTATACCCTATCGGCCACTATCACTGGAATTATTGGCTTAATCTATCTCTACATTCATCGCAAAAACGACTTCCTTCAAATTTTGATCACTTGGATTGTACTCTTGATACCTTTTTACATTTGCAATGGAATATTGACCGGAATTCATTTCTGGGAATATCCGATCATTAATCAACATGAAATTGAAGTAAACCACGCGGTGGTGTTGTACAACAATTTGGAGAACAGCGGACTACGAATTTGGTCCGTCCCTGCGGAAGATTTTTTCTATGGCTTTGGATTTTATTCAATTGGTGTAAGCCTTTACAGACGCAAGGAAAAATAAAAAATATGATTATCTTTGCCGAGCCTGAAAGCAGGTTTAGGAAATCATATGAGTACAGACAATATTTCGATGGCCCATGAAATGAGCGCGGGCATCACCGGTCGAATGTCCC